>Ga0182030_10007212_pt1 | contig 23270 bp, 23 predicted proteins | sample 812S3MmetaG_FD_121299 | JGI IMG/M metagenome (GOLD analysis project Ga0182030, IMG submission 121299) | Permafrost microbial communities from Stordalen Mire, Sweden - 812S3M metaG (Illumina Assembly) | ecosystem: Environmental > Terrestrial > Soil > Wetlands > Permafrost | place: Sweden...
CAAAATTCTTTATTTAATAACCCCCACTCTGAAGAGTGGGGCAACATATAGCCCCGACTTTTAAGTCGGGGATTAAGAAAAGAAGGAAAGGCTTTAGCCGTTAACGTATTTAGGTAATCATGCGGATAGTCATTGCAAATTGTGCCCGGCTACTCTTTAACTATTTTTTCTGTTACCGTTGTCCCACCTGCAACCAGCTTAACCAGATAGACTCCGGATGCAAGAGATGAAATATCATATGAGCGGTTGGAGTTACCGCTAACACCCTCATTGAACAGCTGTTTGCAAAGCCTGCCATCAACCGAATAAAGCGAAGCACTGGCCATACCCGGCTTAACCATGTTAAACGACATACTGAATTCACCGTTTACAGGATTGGGGTACACCTGTAATGCCAAACTGTTAATGGCGTTATTTGCAATGCCGGCACCAAAACCATGATTAATAGTTACAGTTCCGACAAATATGTTAGAGTCAGGAATACCTGAACCGCTTCCGCCCCAAAAATCTGCGCTATCACCCGAGTTAAAGGCGTAGTAGAAAGTTACTGACGAATCAGTTGTGGGGGCAGTCCATTGAAATATCCAGCTGCTAACACCGTTGTGTGCATGCAAATGGCTTATATAATAAACTGTATCCGATCCTATTACGTTAGATTCTATATGTTCCGTTGAGAGGTTAGCGGGTGTCAAAGAACCGCCCATTGTTTTATTTGGATTTAGAGCTGTTAACTGGAAACCCTGAACATATCCACCTAATAGCACATTAAAATTAATGTAATAAGTGGTCCCGGGTACATATTTAAAGTTACTGTCAAGAATACTCAGCGAGTTGGAATCGGTCCCGATTTGTAAATTCAGGCTTTGAGGAGTAACAGCATGTGTCGGGCTGCCATGACAACCGCACTGGGCACAGGTGGAAAGCTGCGGCAGTTGAGTACAATATATACTATCCGTTGGGTCTCCGCAAGAGCCTGCCGGCGGAAATTTGATGTGGGAACTAACTTTGCCCGTGATTAAAATAAGCAGCGCAGCAACCAGCATAAATGACGTTAGTAAATATTTTCTTCTCATGGGGTTCATTGTCTTTTATAGTAACAGTCCAAAGAAAATAAAATTTTCCTTACTGCAAAGCATTTTACGATTAAGAAACCTTAATCCCAGACAGGCAATTTAAACTAAAAGCCTTATATCGCAATTATTTATGGCCAGTTTAAGTTTTTAAGATTGTATCCGGAAGGTGGATTACCGTCTGTTTCAGTGAGTTATGGTAATTGCGGACCGTGAAAGCAATGTTATTAAGTTAAGGAATACATCTACCCAAACCCTCTGAACTCCTCCAGCAAAAAAGCGGGATAAACTACACGGGAGAACCGCAACCCAGAAATACAACCACCGGGCAAAATTGTTCTTTTTGTTGCGCGGCAGCTCCTCCGCTTCGGAGGCTGGGAGGTAGCAAAGCGCAAAAAGAACTAAGTTTCGGCTTAACTTAATGACATTGGCCGTGAAAGACTACATCATAAATTTCACAACATATTCCGAAGCGTTGCGTCTTTCATCCTCGGCTACTACTTTAAACCGGTGTTCGCCGGGCTTCATAGTATTATCCAGGTAATATATCAGCGTCGAAGACTTGGCATCATAATCAGTTACCACCCATTCCCCGTCAAGATAAGTATTAAAAGACCGGATACCGGATAGGTCGTCGCTGATTTTAAAAAGAATGGTCTTGCTTTTACGCATGTTTTTACCGGCATAAATGTTAACCGGTGCAATAACCGGTGGTATGGTATCAACCTTAATATAACAAAGTCCGAATTCGCGGGCCTTGGTTTTCACAAACCCATCTTCAAAAGTGCCGCCCCTCGAAAACTCGTTCCCCCTGGCATCTTTAAAAACAATAACTGCCTTATCTTTTAACCGCTCCGTTAATTTATCTGCTTTAATTGAAATACCGAACCAGTCAAAAAAACAGGTATTTACATCGCTCAGCAAATGCTCTTTCGAATACACCTCCGCATTGGTTGAAAGCGCCCCGGAATAGTTGAAATACAGCGTATCGAATAAGCAATCAGCCGGCAGCGAAAGGCGTATATCCCTGTCCCAAAACTCATTGGGCTGGTTATAATCAAATCTTTTTACATAGGATGTTTTGTTTTCTTTTAGCAGGCTACTTTTACTATCGTATTGCACCTTAAATTTTACCGTTGAAATATTCCCAAAAAAATCTCCTGCTTCAATTTTTATATCATGTACTACGCCATCACTTAAATCAATAATACCCCGGTTTACCAGGTTACTGTAAACCGGGCATTTGTTGCCGGGTTCCACATAGCACCGGTGAAACATCTGCTCGTCTTCATTTATAAAAACGGGGTAGTCAATCTGGCTCAGTACATATCGGCTGTCTTTGAATGATATTTTGTCCATTTTGTATTCATAAACCAGCTGCCCATCTTTATACATTTTCAAACTATATACCCCCAAACGGTTTTCTGACTTATCCATCAGATCGTAAGTATTTAACGCAACACCAACTGAAGTGCTGTTCAGCTTTATCGTTCCGCCCGGCACTTCAAACTGCCCGTTTTTACCGCTTAATTTACACCGGTAACCATCGCAGTTATACTTCAGGTAGTCCATGGGGTAAAACTTCACGTCGCTAACCAGGGGCCTGGTTGCATCAACAATTTTAAACCCGAACAATAACGGGTTAATGGGGTTCTCCTGCGCATCGCGTATTTCAAAATGCAGGTGCGGGCCGCCCGAGCTTCCGGTACTACCGCTGTAAGCTATTTGCTCTCCCTGCTTTACCTGAAACTCTCCCGGTTTTAATTCAATGTCAACAGCAAAAGATTTTTTGGCGTATTGCCCGCTTCGCAGCCGTTTCATCAGCGCCGGTGTAAACTCCTTTAAGTGCCCGTACACTGTTACATAACCATTTGGGTGCGTTACATAAAGTGCATTACCATACCCCACGCTTGAAACATTAATACGCGAAACATAACCATCGGCAGCTGCATAAACCGGCAGGCCTTCAACCTGTTTGGTTTGTATATCCAGCCCTGCGTGAAAATGCCCCGCCCTCGGCTCACCAAAATTACCGGCCAAAAGCAATGGAATATCCAACGGTGGATTGAAATACTTTTGCGGATATACACTGCTGTCAGTACCGGACTGCAGCAATGCATGCAACATCACAAATATGAATGGCGAAAGAAAACTCATGGATCTGTTTATTACCAAAATTGCCAACAGCCGCCCCTTCCGTCCCCTAAAGGGGAAACCAAAGCCGAATACAAATACAAGGTTGGTCGTCAATACCTGGATTTGGCTGTTTTGCCCTGGTTTCCCCTTTAGGGGACGGAAGGGGCGGAGACACGAAAAAAAAGAACCTCCTTACAGATAAAAAATCACCTTAATATTTAACTACAGCCTCATATTTGGCCTCAATTCCTGTTTCTTGTAAAAATCATCAATAATTTTTACCACCCGCTTGGGGTCATCAGTTACATGAAAAAGCTTCAGGTCTTCGGCATTAATATACTTCTCGCGTACCATGGTATCCTTCATCCAATCCAGCAAACCTTTCCAGTACTCCTGGCCCACAAAAATAACCGGTACTTTATCTACCTTTTTGGTTTGTATCAGCGTTAGCACCTCAAAAGTTTCGTCCATAGTGCCCCAACCGCCGGGCATAAAAATAAACGCCTGAGCATAGCGGATAAACATCACTTTACGGGCAAAAAAGTATTTAAATATCAGCAGCTTGTCGGCATCAACGTAATCGTTCCAGTCCTGCTCCATACGCAGCTCAATGTGCAAACCAACCGAACTGCCTTTGGCCATTTGGGCACCCTTGTTGCCCGCCTCCATAATACCCGGCCCGCCACCGGTAATAATACCAAAGCCTTCTTTAGCCAGGTGCACAGCAATCTGCTCTGCCATTTTATAATGCGGATGGTCTGGTTTGGTACGCGCCGAACCAAAAATGGATATGCACGGCCCAAACTGCTCCATCTTCTCAAATCCATCCACAAACTCACTCATTATTTTAAACATACGCCAACTCGAGTCTGCCCGTAATTCAGCCCAGCTTTTCTTTTTAACGTTTTTCTTTTTAGTCATAATTTTTGTTTGATGAAAATAAGGTTCAACTGCTATATAATACTGCAGGGGGCCTTGTGTTTGAAATAATGCCTAAACCCAAAAACGTTATCAGCCCGTTTACCAGCAACACCTCAAACCCCATTTGATAACCGAAAAACAGGTTAGTTGAAAATGTATCTAACAGGTAAGTGAGAATAGGTGCCGCAATACAAACCACCGGTACCAGCCTGCTGGTAATTGAGCGGCCCGATAAAATACCAAAGGCAAACAGGCCCAGCAAAGGCCCGTAAGTATATCCTGCAATTTTAAGCGTGGCAGTTATTACCGAACCTGTATTTACTACCCTGAATAAAATTATTGCCAGTAAAAAAGCAAAAGCCACGCTTAAATGCACTTTGCGCCTTACGCTCATTTTTTGCTCTTCATCTAAATCATTGCGCTGCTTTAATCCAATTATATCAATACAAAACGATGAGGTAAGCGCCGTAATAGCACCATCGGCACTGGGAAACAAAGCCGATACCAGGCCCACGACAAAAACAAGCGCCGCTACCGGCGATAAATATTGCAGCGCAATAGTTGGAAAAACATCATCCGGATGGGCCGGTATGCCAATACTCTTATCCGCCAGGTAGAGGTAAAGTATACCACCCAGGAAAAGGAAAAGCGCATTGACAAAAAGCAGTATCACACTAAAAACAATCATATTTTTCTGCGCCTCGCCCAGGGTGCGTACGCTTATGTTCTTTTGCATCATCTCCTGGTCAAGCCCGGTCATGGTAATGGTAATAAACATGCCACTTACTATCTGCTTGATGAAAAACCCTTTCGAGCGCCAGTCGGTATCAAATATTTGGGTGTAGCCTTTTTGATTGAGCGATGCATATAATTCTCTAAAAGATAAATGCAGTTCATTGCGAATGATGAAAACAGTAATAACCAGCGCCAGTATCATAAAGGTGGTTTGCAGGGTATCTGTCCACACAATGGTTTTTACGCCCCCCTTAAATGTATAAAGCAATATCATAGCCAGTATTACAAATACGGTAACCGGAAAAGGAATGTTCCATCCGTCAAGCATAAAAATCTGCAATACATTTAACACTAAAAAGATGCGGATAGACGCCCCCAATAACCGCGACACCAAAAAAAACGTAGCCCCCGTTTTATAAGCCACATTACCAAACCTTGATTGCAGGTAGGTATAAATTGAGGTTAGGTTAAGCCGGTAATAAAGCGGCATTAAAACAAATGCAATAACCAGGTAGCCCAGCAAATAACCTATCACAATTTGCATGTAAGCAAAGTGCCCCTTACCTACACCTCCCGGCACACTCATAAAAGTTACGCCCGAAAGCGAGGTGCCTATCATACCATAAGCCACCAAATACCATTTCGAACTCTTTTTACCAATAAAAAAGGTTTCGTTGGTGGCCCCACGGGCTGTATAAAACGCAATAACCAGCAGCAATGCAAAGTAACCCAATACGACCCCTAAAATCAGCGCTGGCGACAATCCTGTTAAGTTTTACAACAAAAGAATATCTATTTCTCCGTATACCCCATGCACTTATAACACAGATAGTGTGCAGTGAAAGGTTTTAAGGACAATACAGGCCTCTCCCGCCCCTCGCTTCGCTGGGGCACCCTCTCCATCGCAAGCGATAGAGAGGGAAATTGTTCGGGTGAGTTTGGTTTTGCCCTCTCTATTCGAAGAATGGAGAGGTGACCGCACGAAGTGCCGGTCGGGAGAGGCTTGTATTAAACTATTGCCAGCCAAACCCCACTTTCGGCCGTTTTTTGTGCTACTTTCGCGCCCATATGCATTATGTAAACGTTGAGAACCTCACTAAGTCGTTCGTAGAAAAGCCGCTTTTTACCAATATAACTTTCAATATCGAAGAGGGGGATAAAATTGCCCTGGTTGCCAAAAACGGCGCGGGCAAAACAACCCTGCTCAATATCCTGGCGGGTAAAGACGTTGCCGATGAAGGCAAAGTCTGGATAAACAAGGATGTAAGTGTTTCTTTCCTCGACCAAAACCCGCAGTTCCAGGAAGATAAAACCGTGCTTGAAAACATACTTAGCTACAACCACCCGGTTATTAATACCGTGCGGGAATATGAACTGGCTTTGAACCATCATGATGATGACGAAATCAATCGGCTGATGGGCAGGATGGATGAGCTGAATGCCTGGAATTTTGAAAGCACAGTAAAAGAGATTTTAACCTCCCTGAACATTACCGACCTTGAACAAAAGGCGGGCTCTATGTCGGGTGGGCAACGTAAAAGATTATCGCTGGCCAAGGTTTTGATTGACATTAGTTTCGGCGACCGCCATAATTTTTTAGTACTGGATGAGCCTACCAACCACCTCGATTTTGAAATGATTGAGTGGTTGGCCGAATTCCTTTCAAGCCCTAAAACGACCCTGCTGCTGGTAACGCACGACAGGTTCTTTTTAAATAATGTTTGTAACGAAATAATTGAAATAGATAACCAGCAGGTATACCTGCATAAAGGCGATTTTGAAAGCTACCTCACCCGTAAGTTGGAACGGGAAGAAAGTGAGTCAGCCTCTATTGATAAGGCACGCAATTTGTACCGCAAAGAACTGGCCTGGATGCGCAAGCAACCCAAGGCCCGTACCACCAAATCAAAATCGCGGCAGGATGCATTTTACGAAGTAGAAGATAAAGCCAACTCTAAAAAAGCAGATGATAAGCTGGAGCTGCATGTAAAAATGTCACGTTTAGGCGGCAAGATCCTTGAGTTAAAGAAGGTGAACAAAAAGTACGGTGAAAAAGTAATTTTAAAAGGATTCGATTACACCTTTAAACGCGGCGAGCGCATTGGTATCATCGGCCGTAACGGGGTAGGCAAATCAACCTTCCTGAATATTATATTAGACCTTGAAAAAGCAGATTCAGGCAAAATTAATACCGGTGAAACTGTTGTGTTCGGCTACTTCAGTCAAAAAGGTTTGGAAGTAAAAGAAGACAAACGCGTTATTGAATTTGTAAAAGACATCGCGGAGCATTTTCCGTTGGCCGATGGCACCAAAGTATCTGCCGGAAAATTCCTCGAACTTTTTCAGTTTACCCCCGACCAGCAATACACTTATCTATCTAAACTGAGCGGTGGTGAAAAGAAACGCTTGCAACTGCTTTCCATCCTCTTCGCCAATCCAAATTTTCTAATTCTGGATGAACCTACTAACGACCTTGACCTTATTACATTGGCCATCCTGGAAGATTTTTTAGAATCATACCAGGGCTGCATCATCATCGTTTCGCACGACCGGTATTTTATGGATAAACTGGTAGACCACATGTTTGTTTTTGAAGGCGAAGGCGTAGTAAACGATTTCCCCGGTAACTACTCTGAATGGCGCAGGGCTAAAGACAAAAATAAAAAACTGAATCCCGGCACCAGCATGACCGCTGACGCAACCTCTGCTAAAGCTGAGCCATTGGCGGCACAACCCACAAAACCCAAGCAGAAACTATCTTTTAAAGAGAAGTTTGAATTTGAAGCCTTGGAAAAAGACATCCCAGCTTTAGAAAAAGAAAAATCCGAATTGAACTACAAAATAAACCACGGCAACGAGCCTTACGAAGTGCTGAATAAAATGATTACCCGGTTAGGCGATGTGACTTTATTGCTGGAAACAAAAGAAGTTAGATGGCTGGAGTTGAGTGAGTTTGCGCAGGGGTAAGGTTAACGCCCGAGACAAGTTACATTGATTTTTTATTGGCTTTTATTGCCGTTGGCTTCAGCCAACGGTTAGCCCTCCTCTCTCTGGCTTTAGCCGAAATGCATTTCGGCTAAAGCCAGAGAGAGGATATATCAAATACCGTCAGCTAAAGCAGACGGCAATGAATACAAAAGGCAAATCCTATTTAGATTACGCAAGCCTAGATATTTGAGCTTAAAATCAACCCTTTATATAAGTCCAGCCATACTTATTCATAAATTCATCCACCTCATCAGAAAAAGATTTCTTGGCATGATGAACCTCTTGGTTTTGAATATACTTTACTACTTGCTTTACTTGCGATTCGCTCACGGAAACAGCAAAATAATCATCCTGCCACATAAATTTACTTGTAGTCAACTCATTTTTATTTATCCAAAAGGACGCTTCACCTTTAATCAGTTGCGATACCTGGGATATGGATTGTTCTTTGCCCAAAGAAATTAAACAATGTACATGTTCAGAATAGCCGTTTATGGCTTCAAGAAATATTTCCTTTTTGTGGCAGTTGCTTATAATGTGTTCATAAACCTTACTTCTTATATTCTTGCTTAAAAGCGGTTCCCGGTTTTTTGTTGAGAATACAGTATGCACCCAAATTTTTACAAATGACATAAGCGTTTGTTTTTGATGATTGCCTGTTATAATAATACAAAACAATCTTCTTTATTTTTATTCTAAAGATGTAGTTTTTATTTATTGCCGTTGGCTTCAGCCAACGGTTAGCGTCCCCCCTCTCTGGCTTTAGCCAAAATGCATTTTGGCTAAAGCCAGAGAGGGCAAATACCGTCAGCTAAAGCAGACGGCAATAAATCCCAAATCTAAAAAGCTCCGAAAATTCGTCTTCCCAGCGGAGTCTCCCTTTTCTGCCTCTGCAGAATTCGGACTCTGCGTTTTTGACGACCGAACTCAATGTTTCGAAATATCCACCACCTGATTAAAACACCCCATCTCCAAAACTTAATTAATTTCCCTCCGTGATTACCAATGATACTATAGTTGCACTTGCCACTGCCCAGGGTGTGGGCGCCATCGGCGTTATCCGCTTATCCGGACCGCAGGCTATTGAAATTGCACAGTCCGTTTTTCAGAGAAAAGATTTAACCAAACAGAAATCCCATACCATCCATTACGGGCATATCTTAGATGGCGATAAAATTTTGGATGAGGTGATGGTAAGCCTCTTTAAAGCCCCCAAGAGTTTTACAACCGAAGATGTGATTGAAATATCCTGCCACGGTTCCCCCTTTGTGGCCGAGCAGATAATCCGGCTATTAATACAAAAAGGAGCCCGCTCCGCCAAACCCGGCGAGTTTACCCTGCGCGCTTTTATGCATGGCCGTATTGACCTCTCGCAAGCCGAAGCGGTGGCTGATTTAATTGCCTCTTCTTCATCCGCATCGCAACAACTGGCCTTGCAGCAAATGCGTGGTGGTTTCAGCAACCAGATAAAAGACCTGCGCACGCAGCTTTTAAATTTTGCCTCACTGATTGAACTTGAACTGGATTTCAGCGAAGAGGACGTAGAGTTTGCCAACCGCGAACAACTGATTGCGTTGATAGACCGGATACAGGAATTACTGCAACCATTGGCTGAATCATTCAAACTGGGCAACGTAATTAAAAACGGCGTAAACACAGTAATTGCCGGCAAACCCAACGCCGGCAAATCAACCCTGTTAAATGCCTTACTGAACGAAGAACGCGCCATTGTTTCAGAAATACCCGGCACCACCCGCGATACCATTGAGGAAGTGATGAACATTAACGGCATCCAGTTCCGGTTTATTGATACTGCCGGTATACGTGCCACTACCGATGCCATAGAGCAACAGGGTGTTGATCGAACCATGGAGAAACTGCGCAAATCTGCCGTTTACATTTACCTGTTCGATGTAAACAAAACCACCCCTGAAGAATTACTGCACGAACTTCAGGAACTTGAACTAACCGGTTTCAGCGGGCTGATAGTAGGCAACAAAGTAGACAAAGCCGACTGGAAAAAAACCTCCCGCTTTTATAACGCCATTACCTTTGCAAAAGGCAAACACCATTTCCCTGAAATTTTATTTATCTCCGCCAACACCCACTATAACCTTCCTCTGCTGAAAGAAAAACTTTACCAGCTGGTAACTGACTCAAAACAACTAGGCACACAAGACACCATCATTACTAACCTCCGACACTACGAAGCTTTGGTAAAAGCCAACGAAGCACTTACCCTGGTTAAAGAAGGAGTAGCGGCACAGAACACCGGCGAGTTGATAGCTTTTGATATTAAACGGGCGCTGGAGCACCTGGGGGAAATATCAGGGGAGGTTACTAATGAGGAGATTTTGGGGAATATTTTTAGTAAGTTTTGCATTGGGAAGTGAAGTTGGTTATTGATAGCTATTGAATGTTATTAAAACTACTGAATTTCAATAAGTTATGTAGGATTTGATTTTTGACTGTTTTTGTTACTTTTCGTTACTTATGCGTTTTTTGGTGTCAATTTGTTACTTTACCTTTGCGAGTAACAAAAAAAGTAACAAATGAAAGTAGCACTTCGCAAACGCAAACTAAAGACAGGTCAAGTAAGCCTTTACTTAGACATTTATAATAATGGCAAAAGGGATTACGAATTTTTGGACATCCATTTGGTACCGGTCAAAAACGCCCTTGACCGCGAAACCAATAAAAAAACCTTGCAGCTTGCCGAAGCAATAAAAGGCGAAAGGCAAATCCAAATTCAAAATGGCGCTTACGGTTTTAAAGGAGAAAGCAGCGGCGACAAAGATTTTTTAGCCTTTTATTCAAACCTTGCCGAAGAAAAGGCGAATTGTGCAAGCGGCACTTATACGGCGTGGACACACACCCTTAAACACCTTAAAAAATTCAGCAATAACAATTTGCTTTTTAAAGATGTTGACGAAGCATTTTTAGAGGGGTTTAAAAACTATTTGCTTACAGAGGACTTAACCAAAAGCAAAACCCGGCTTGCTCAAAACTCTGTACACTCTTACTTTAATAAACTAAGGGCGGCTATTAATAAAGCTTATGAGTTAAGGCTAATTGACCGTAACCCATTAAGAGGGGTTAAAGCGGTAAAGCAAGAAGATAGCAAAAGAGAATATTTGACTTTGGAGGAACTGAAACGCTTATCCGAAACACCTTGCAGATACGATATTTTAAAACGCGCCTTTTTATTCAGTGCGTTAACCGGGTTAAGATGGAGCGATATAAATAAATTGACTTGGAGCGAAATACAGGACAGTGAGCAAACAGGGCGAAGTATTATTTTTAAGCAAAAGAAAACTAAAGGACAAGAGTATTTACCTATGACAGAGCAAGCCTTTTCGTTATTAACCGAAAGAGGCACGCCGGACGAAAGAGTTTTTGTAGGTTTAAAATACAGTGCTTATATGAACGTAGAGCTTTCAAAATGGGTTATGAAAGCAAAGATTACAAAGGATATTACCTTCCATTGTGCAAGGCATACTAACGCTACCTTATTGCTTACTAACGGTACAGACCTTTACACAGTTTCAAAACTTTTGGGACATAAGGACATTAAGACTACACAGATTTACGCCAAAATAATTGACGAAAAGAAAAGACAGGCTGTAAATTCTATCCCCCAAATTCTTTAATTCTTACATTTAGCCTTTAAATCTTATTTCGTTATCTAATTTCAGGCCATGTAAATATTAAATAAATAACTGATTAAAATATCAGCGTTTTACTTTCTCTACCATAGAAAATTGCCAAATTACCAAAGTGTATAGAAAAAAGTTGAACGCTCACGCAAGGCGTGGGCTTTAGCTTTCTTACACTTGGGTATGGCAATACCTCTATGGAGAACGGTTAAATGTCCCACGCTGATTGCTTTATATAACCGGCTACCAAAGGGACAGGGCAGCTACAAACCTTATCCCCATGAAAAATATTTTACTTGTTTTATTTTCACTTAGCTGCTGTTTAGCAGTTGCGCAAGTCCCCCAAATGTTCAACTATCAGGCAGTAGCCCGCGATGCAAGCGGCAACCCTTTGCCGGATAGCACAACCGTTAATCTTCGCTTTACAATTCACTATGGCAGTGCAAACGGCACAACTGTATATCAGGAAACACAGGCTACAATAACTAATCAATTTGGTTTATTGACGGCGCAAGTGGGTAACGGGTTAGTAGTGCAGGGTAGTTTTAGTGGTATTAATTGGGGTAGTAATACAGAATATTTAGAGGTGGAAATTTCAATTAACGGTGGTGGTTACAATAATATGGGCGCGGCGCAACTTATTAGCGTTCCTTATGCCTTATACGCTGCAAATAGTGGGGGTGGGGCTACTGGTACAACCGGAGTAACAGGTGCAACGGGTATAGCCGGAATGAACGGGGGTGCTACCGGTGCAACCGGAATGACTGGAGCAATAGGCGCAACAGGGATTACAGGCGCAACGGGAACGACAGGGGTAACAGGCGCAACGGGTAACGCATGGTCTGATTATGCTGTTTACTCTGAAATACAAGTCAACAATGTTCCACCGCAAACCGTTCTAACTGATTCTAATTGGCAACCTCGATTGCTTAATAATACTGACGCTTCCGCCGGTACATCTATTACAAGAAATGGCCATTACATAACATTACAACCGGGAACATATCATATTTCAGCATCGGCGCAATGGGGGGTAACGCTTCCCGCATGGTGTTGTTCTACTGGAGGTATTTACATACCTGCACGAAGTTTTTTAATGCTGGCCGATTCTATTTCAAACGCTCCTATTCTTTTGGGACAAGCAGAACAACAATCTATTTACGATGCCTATACTCAAAGCCTTATAACAACAGCGTCTTATTCAATAAGCATCGAAGGCATATTTACAATATTGTCGCCCACAACAATTACGCTACAACATTATATACTTTGTGCCGGTATTAATAATACAGCTACCTATAATGCTGGTATCCCTATGAGTATAGGACAAAATGAAATCTATGCAAGAATGCTTATTCAGAAAACAAATTGACGTTTGAGGTTCGCGGCAATTTTTAAGCATCTCATTAATTTTATAGTAATTTACAAAAGCAAAACGGTTAATAAAAGTGTTAAAGCTTTGCCATGTAAATTATAACGAAATACAGTTAAATGAAAAAAATAGATTATTTCAAAGAATATGATAAAATCAGCAATGATTTATTTGAGCAACTCAAAAAGGAATATTTCGGCCTCATTGATAATGCAAGGGATTGGAAAATTGCATGTAATTATTTTAGTGAAACTATTCTAAACCCGCAAATTGGGGAGAATGGCCGTAAACTTATGACATTGGGAACGGCAAATACTTTCACGGGGGACTGGTATCAGAGTTGGCAACTCAATAAGTCTAAAGGTAGACCTGAGATATTTAATGAAATGTTAGTGGAAATTGAATTAACAAAGAGAGATGAAACCACTATGTTACTCGGTGAGCAAGCGGGGTTAACTGCAATGAGTAGATTTTTGAGCGATGAGAGCGACAAACAAAATAATTTACATGCCGGTAATAAATCAATTGAAAACAATAAGGAATATCAAAGCCCTATAAATTGGAAGGGAACAAATGAAACTGAATTTATTCAATTGATTTACGCGCTACATGAAGCGGGTTATTTGTATAATGAAGAAAGGCAAATTACAAGCCTTGTTTGGCAAATGGCAGATGCTTTTAATGTGCGTTTAGGTCGTAATTGGCAGTCAAATTTTTCCCACAGCATTAATAACCGAAAATTGGGATATGAACCCAAAATATTTAAGGACTTGAAAAAATATTTTATTGCTTATAGAGATAAGTTGATAAATAAAAAGAAGAAAAACTAATCCAAGTCCAATCCAAGTAGGACTGAAAACAAGGCAACCACAACTTTCTTTGCATCATAACAAAACATAAAAAGTTATGGCAGAGATAATAGTAACGACCAAAAGCGAATTAGAAAACCTAATTCAAAACTGTGTTCGCCAAGCCTTGAGCGAACACACACCAAGCACAAACGAAACAGCTAACGACATCTTGAGCATAGAGCAGGCCGGGGCGTTTCTGAATTTAGCAAAACAAACGCTTTACGGGTTTACCTCGAAAAATGAAATTCCTTTTTTCAAAAAAGGTAAAAAGCTCTATTTCCGAAAATCAGAATTAGAGCAATGGCTTACCCAGGGTAAACAAAAAATGATAACTGAAATTCAAAAGGACGCTAAAGACTACATCAATAAAAAAGGGAAATAATGGAAACAAGAAAAACCTGTTATGATGTGGGCTTTTGGCAATATGTATATGAATTGGAGAAAAACCCCTTTCACGCTTTGATTATTCAGAAAGCGAAACAATTAAAGGCTTTAGAGGGTAAAGACTTGTTTTTGTTATCCGAAACCGATGCTATGAAATTACAAGCGCGGAAAAACTATTTAACCGATGAACTAAATGTTTTGTATGGGTTTAAACTTTTTACCGATGAAATGAAAACAGCTTATGAAAGTAGTTTAGAGAAAATTTATGATACATACCACGACAAAATATTTTCATTAGAAACAGAGCTTTATCAATTGCGTTTTAATTACGGGCTATTGCATAGCTATTATATGGATAGTATTGAAAGCGAAATTTTTCTGTGTGATTTATTGATTAATAAAGCCGGAAAGCATGGATGAAAGTTTAGCAGATAGAATTTTGAACAATGAAAATATAAAGGATAAAACGGCTTTGCTCAAAATACAACCAGCTAACGATTGTATAAATGAGGCGAAAAGTAAGCCTATCCCTAAAATGCTTTGTGGTGAGTTTTGGCATGAGGGGGAACTTTGTATTCTCTTTGCAGATACTAATTTAGGTAAGTCCATTTTGGCCGTACAGATAGCCAATTTAATAAGCAAAGGACAAAGCGATAATGTTTTTAAGGTAGAGGCGGTAAAGCAAAAGGTGTTGTACTTTGATTTTGAATTAAGCCCAAAACAGTTTGAAAAGCGATACTCTGAAAACTATAAAAATCATTATGTGTGGGATAGCAATTTATTTCGCATAGAAATAAATCCAGATTGTACGGCTGTAATTGATTTTGAGGGCACTTTATATAGTGAAATAGCGAAGGCAGTAATTGAACAGGAAGCGAAAATTTTGATAGTGGATAACATTACCTATCTCAAGGGGCAAAGTACCGACACTGCAAAAGAAGCTCTACCCTTAATGAACATGCTAAATGGACTAAAGAAAAAATACGGTCTATCCATATTAGTACTAGCACACACACCTAAAATAAATCAAAGCTTACCTATAACGGTCAATCATTTAGCAGGTAGTAAGCAATTGTCAAACTTTGCTGATAGCATTTTTGCGATAGGGTTAAGCAATAGGGGCGCACAAATGCGGTATATCAAACAAATAAAAGCAAGGGCGACTGAAAAAATATACGACAGCGATAATGTAATTGTTTGTGAAATTGACAAGCCGGGCAATTTTTTGGGGTTTAATTTCATTGCCTTTGATAATGAAAGGACGCATTTAAAAGAAGTTTCGGACACGGAGCAAGCCGAAACGGACAGCCAAATAATTGAACTGTATAAAGAAAATACTTCGCTTTCAGCAAGGGACATTGCCAAACAATTAGGCACTAATCATACCAGAGTTTTAAGGCTTTTGAAAAAAAATGGTTTAAAAGGATAATGGAACAGATGGAACAACCGGAACAAGTGTTCCACATGTTCCAAACTGTTCCACATAATATCTACATTATGAAAATAAAAGTGTATTCCAAAACAGAGTTATCCCGTATGTATAACGTGCATTATGATACGTTTAAAAAGTGGCTTAAAAACGTGCCAGACTTGGATTTAAAACCCGCTCAAAGAATTTTAACCCCAAAGCAGGTTGAAAAAATATTTAAACATTTAGGCGAACCCGATTAACGAAAGCTAACCCGTTGTTTACGCATGTTAACGGCGGTTAATGCAGGTAGAAAAAAGTATTTAACCATTCAGGCTAACCACGATTAACAAAAGCTAACCTATTGTTTGCGCACGTTAACGGCGGTTAATGCAGGTAGAAAAGAGTATTCAATCATTTAGGCTAACCAATGATTAACGAAAGCTAACCCATTGTTTGCGCACGTTAACGGCGGTTAATACAGGCAGAAAAAAGTATTTAATCATTCAGGCTAACCATGATTAACGAAAGCTAACCCATTGTTTACGCACGTTAACGGTGGTTAATGCAAGTAGAAAAGAGTATTTAATCATTCAGGCTAACCAATGATTAACGAAAGCTAACCCACTGTTTACGCACGTTAACGGCGGTTAATACAGGTAGAAAAAAGTATTTAATCATTCAGGCTAACCATGATTAACTAAGGTTAACCTACTGTTTGCGCACGTTAACGCGGGTTAACTAAGAAATGAATCTTTGGTGTAGACTAATTTTGTAAAAACATTTACAATGGAAAAAATAAATCCAATGGCGTTAAACATTGAAAAACTAAGCACAGAAAAAAATAAATCCACATTAGGTTTTAGATGTTGCCCGAAATTAAAACTGCGTTTAGCTCAGGAAGCGCAAAAGTTAAACATTACCCTGAGTGATTATGTAGAAAGCATTGTATCGAATTATGAACCCGGTGCAAACAATTTAGTACCCGAACTAAAAGCGAAAATTGAGTTTTATGAAAATGATATTTTGAAAGATTTTTTTACCGCAAACAAGGGCAAAGTATTTGATTTTAAAAACGCAAAAGGTGAACCGTTGAAAATCACTATAAACAGTTTACAAGACATTTACACAGTATTAATTAATTCATTTAAAACCTCAAAACCATGATTGAACAAGTTGCATTTCCATTAGCTATGGCCGGAGCTAAAACCGGCATTTTCGGTATTGTGTTAGCTTTATTATTAATTGCCTGTTTATTCCTTATGCTTGTATTAGGTGGTAGGAAACAAAAGCAACAAGAATAAAGCCGGGGGGAAATTATTTCCTTGTACATAAAGCGGAAATCTGAATTTCAAATATGAAATAATCCTTAAACAAGGAGCAAGAAAATATTTCTTGGAATATCATTTAGCCGTTTGCTTTTTTTGTTGCTCATTTGTTACTCGAAACGCTGAAACCCGCATGAATACACAGCTTTAGATATTATGCATTGGGAAGTAGCACCAGTATACAGAAGAACTACTAACCAACTACAAACCGCCCCCGCGCTTATGGCAATTTTGGAAAACAATATGGACACAGATTTACAGTAGGTTCTGTAAAGCCCGGTTTTTACCGCCGCAAATAATGCGAAGCAACGCTTAATTTAAACTGCGGAGGTATTTTAAATTTTGTTAACCTTTTCGTTAACCATGCCATAACCAAATAAAAGGGGGATTTATCTATTATTAATTATAATTTTTAGTTTTACAGTAACAAAATATATAATCATGAAAAATCTAGTACCACAACTTTCAATCGTAATTATTGCTATTGTTGCGTTAACTCTTTTAATGGGATATTCCCGGCCATCAGCAGCGCAACCAAGCCAATATATTGTTGTAGTAGGGCAAAATGGAAACGAAGTTATGTCCCTTCAAACAGAGGTAAATCAAAAACTCTCTGAAGGATGGGTCTTGCAAGGTGGTGTAGGATATGGCTTTACGCAAGCAATGGTAAAGTATTAAGTCTTAATTACCGGCGACTTTGTAATCTGTTTGTACAGTACACAGGTAGAAAGAGTAACATACATTCATGTAGTTAAAGCCCTGTTCGTTAAAATGAAATTTGGTTTTCGGGTACCATCCTTAACTAAACGCATTGCTGCACGGACTTCTGTAAAAAGATTTGTAAGGCAATCTATGGGTTTTAAAGCGCCGAGGGGTTACGGGTGGCTTACCAACCCGCACCGGGCCCTTTATAACAGGGTTTACAACCGCACAACGCGGGGTTGTGGTACAACTGTGTTATTATTTTGCGGGGTTATTGTTGCTGTGATGGGTATTTTGATACATGCGTTAAAATAGCCCTGTCTTGGGCGAAGATTCTATCTTCTCCCCGCTATGTTTGTAGCTTCCAGCTACAGTATTTATTTTTCAATATGTACCCTGCTGTCCTTTATATGACATAGCGAAAACTGGTGTTGCTATTCATAAAACATTACTTTAATTTCCCGCATTAAAACCTGGCAATAAGCAACCATGAAACTGCAAACCATTCAGACGAAGATTTACGAAATAAGAGGACAAAAAGTAATGTTGGATTTTAACCTTGCAGAACTTTATGAGGTTGAAACCAGGATACTAAAACAAGCTGTAAAAAGAAATATTGACCGCTTTCCTCATGATTTTATATTTGAACTTACCCGTAGCGAATACAATTCTCTAAGATCACAAATTGTGACCTTAGAGAAAGGCAAGGGCCAACACAGCAAATATTTACCATTTGCCTTTACCGAGCAAGGGGTAGCTATGCTTTCAAGCGTATTAAAAAGTAAAAAAGCATTGCAGGTTAACATAGCCATTATGAGGGCCTTTGTATTTATGAGGCAATATGCCCTTACCCATAAAGACCTTACAACAAAGTTGAAAGAAATTGAAACCAAATACGATAAGCAATTCAGTGATGTATATGAAGCGATAAATTACCTGATGGAAAAGGATAAGGAAGATGCAGAACATAAGGAACGCAAGAAAATAGGTTTTAAGTAAAAATACCCCAAAAACTACACCATGAATAACGACGAAAACATAACCCCCGAAGACGAATTAAAAGCCGAAAACGAGTTGCTAAAGCTCAAACTGGAAATGGAGCACGGCATGAAACACCAGGAGTCAAGCTTGCCGCCTGAGATAGAGAACCAATGGCTCAACCACGTCTATAATTTCGAGCAGCAATGGGAGAACGCTAAACAAACTACGGTATACAAATTCCTTGATAGCCCGCCATTTAAAGAAATAGGAGAATTAAAAGAAGAGCAGGTGGAGGCGGAGTTAGACCGCTTATTTGATATCATGACAGGCAAAGACATGCGGCTTGATATGCTTGCTGAATATCCGGCAAGTGTAATTTATAAATTCGTAACAGAGGAGTTGTTTAACGCTGAAATTGACGACATGCATGTGGAAGGCATGATGCATTGTTTTATCTATGAGGAATTTCACCCGAACCATAAATATGATTTGGAAGGGTCTGCACAGGAATATGCCGACAAAATTTTCAGCAAACGCTGGAATATAGAACACAGCGTGTTTACCGTTAATGAAACAATCATTTTTAACGGTCATGAGTTTCCGAAAGAAGAATTTTCGGCGAAGGTTCTTAGCTTCCAACAATTGCATCAAGATATTGAGTTGAAAAATTTCAATATCACTAATCTTCAATTCAATTTAGAAGAACAACGGGCAAGCGTTGAAACAGAACTGGATATATTGCTGAAATTTGAAAAAGGCGAAACGAAGGAGCTTCATCAAAAGGCAACCTTCTATTACAAGGATAGCGATTACTGGACTTTATATAAAATTGATATGGAAGGGCTGGATTTTTAACGCTGCCTAGAAAGAAGATTCTGATTGGCTAAAACTCACCCTCAGTTTATTCCCAAAAATTTCGCAATTTCGGCACTATATTGCAATTGACTCATCAAACAAAAACTGACTCTCATGAAAAAATTATTTAGCATACTAACCGTGCTTGGAATAATAAGCCTTTCATCCTGTAAACGCGATTGGATTTGCCAATGCACTGACAGTAATGATAATACTACCAATACCGCCATCAACGGTGGAACTTTTCTGCATGCTGAGCACACCTGCAAAGCAACGGGTGAAAAATGCTCGCTGATAACGGAGAGTAACTAAGGGCCGTACCAGGTGAAGGTAAAATGGTAAGCCTATCTTACCCGTAAATTGAAATTTTTTAATTTCAACCTTTAACTTATCTTTCGCCCTATGTCATTGCTTAGCCTGCAACATATCGTTAAACAATACGGTAATTACCGCGCATCTGATGATGTAAGTTTCGAAATTCCGCAGGGTAAAATATTTGGATTGCTGGGCCCTAACGGCGCCGGTAAAACCACGCTCATTCGTATGATAACCCGCATCCTTTACCCCGACAGCGGCACCATCCTTTTTAACGGCGAAGTTTTATCCGATAAGCACACCGAACTGATAGGCTACATGCCCGAAGAACGCGGCCTGTACAAAAAAATGAAAGTGGGCGAACACCTGGTTTACCTGGGCAGGCTAAAAGGTTTATCGCTGCAAAAATCGCGCGAGCATGTGCAGTTCTGGCTGCAAAAATTTCAGATAGAAAGCTGGCATAACAAATTTATTGAAGAGCTTTCAAAGGGCATGAGCCAGAAAATTCAGTTTATTGCAACCGTACTGCACGACCCGCAATTACTGATACTGGATGAACCCTTCTCCGGCCTCGACCCCATCAACTCAAAACTGATTGAAGAGGAGATACATACCATGAGTGCACAGGGCAAAACCATTATCTTCTCCACCCACCGGATGGAGCAGGTTGAAGAAATATGCGATGAAATTGTGCTGGTAAACAAAGGCAAAAAAATACTGGAAGGTAGCGTTAAAGAACTAAAGCAGCGCTTTAAGGAAAACAAATTCAGGGTTTCGTTTAATGATGAAATACGTGCTGACTTATTGAATAATTTAAATGTAGTAGAGAAAAAACAAGGCGAGCTGACCGTAAAATTTCAACAGGAGCATCGCGGAAATGAACTATTGAAATTGTTTGTTGAACAGGGTGTGGAAGTGACCAGCTTTAACGAAGAACTCCCCAGCATCAACGAAATTTTCATCAGGCAGGTAGAGAACAATTAAAAACAGCGATTGTCATTCCGACGATAGGAGGACTCTTAAATGGCCATGCAACGCCAAATCAAAATTAAGATGTTTCACTATCGTTCAACATGACAAAAAGAGGAAAAGCATCATGAACAAGATTTGGATCATTATACAGCGGGAGTATATTACCAGGGTAAAAAGGCGTACCTTTATTATCACAACGCTCCTTGCCCCGTTGGGTTTCTTTTTACTGCTGGCCTCATCTTTCCTGATCAACAGCTATTCGCAAAGCCGCACCGATGTTGCCATTGTGGATGAAACCGGTTTATTTAAAGACATCCCGATTCCCGATGCTGAAGACCATACCGTTTATTTTCATAAAATAGACCAGCCCTACGAGCAGGCACTTAAACTATTGCCTAAAGAAAAAGATGCCGATGCCAAATTTCAGGCTATTGTTTATATACCTAAGGGATTTAATATTGACAATCCAAAGGAAGTTCAGATAGCCTACCGTTACATGCAGCGCCCCGGCACCTCCAAACACGATTTCATTAACCGGCGGTTCAGTACAGCCATTCAGCAACTACGCATGAAAAAGGCGAATGTCAGCAATGAAGATATGGACCGCATAAAGCAGGATGTAGAGCTAAACTTCGAATCGCTCGATAATTCAAAAGAGAGCAAAGGCTACACAGATGCCGCCACGATTGCCGGCCTTGTGATGGGTTTTGCCATTTATATCTCCCTGTTTTTTTACGGCACTATGATTATGAAGGGTGTAATGGAAGAAAAAACTAACCGGATAGTTGAAGTACTTACCTCATCGGTAAAGCCATTTCAATTGCTGATGGGCAAAATAATTGGCATTGGCGCAGTGGGCTTAACCCAGTTTATTTTATGGATACTATTAACCGGTGCGGTTAACATGATTGCTATCCCTTTATTCGGCAGCCATATGGTAAACAGTGGCAGTTTACACGGCGTCAATAATGCCGTCGACCAGGATTCAATTATGGTTATCAGGCAAAACCTGGCCTCCCTGCCGGTTTTTGAAATGATGTGTCTTTGTCCGCTTTATTTCCTTGGCGGCTTTTTATTATACGGTTCCATGTTTGCCGCCATCGGCGCTGCTATGGGTGAGGATAGCGACCAGCAATCCTTAATGATACCGGTTACCGCCCCAATCATTATCTCCATTATTATAGCCATTAACGTGTTAAACAATCCCGACAGTAATTTAGGTTTCTGGGGTTCCATTATTCCATTTACCTCACCGGTGGTTATGTGCGCATTAATTCCTTTCAGGCCTGTTTGGTGGCAAATAGGTTTGTCTCTTGCTTCCCTGGCTGCGGGCTTTGTTTTAACTACCTGGCTGGCTGCGCGCATTTACCGCGTAGGCATTTTAATGTATGGCAAAAAGGTAACCCTCAAAGAAATGGGGCGCTGGATATTTGCCAAAGATTAGCTAACGGTTAATTGAATAAATACGAAAACCCTGATCATGAAAAATATCCCGGCAATATTCCTGCTTTTAATTTTGCCCGTAATTGGCTTTGCACAATCATCAGTTAAGGTGAGGGAAGTAATGCTGGCCATGAGCAAAGGCGCCAACAATGGCTTTGAAGTAGAAATTCCGCTAAGCAACGCTAAGGACGTAGCGCACGACTGGAAACGCCGCCTAACAGCCGGTAGTAAAGCAAGGCTTACTGAAACCAATGGCGAGATTGCCATGCACGGATGGGAGGACAAAGAAATAACGCAGAAGCTCTTTAACCTCTATAGCATCATATCTTCTACCGAAAACGGAGTTAAACTTACCGTTTGGTTCACTTATAATGACACTGCTTTTTTTACTACAAAATCAGGAAAGGCGGATGCCACCGCTGCATCCAGATTTGTGCATGACTTTGGCGCTGCCGAATACTTTTTGGCCGTAAAGAACGAGCATCAAAAAGCCCGCGAAAAGCTTGATAAACTGAAAGATGAACTTGAAAAAAATGTGCGGATTGAGGAAAAATCGAATCAGGTGATAACTGAAGATAGGCGCGCCATTACCCGTACGCAAGACGACCTTGCAACTAATGATAACGACCAAAAAGAAGCTACAGCCAATATTGCAACTCAACAGGCTGAGGTTACCAAAGCAAGGGCAGGCAATGCAGCAGTTTACAGCGCAGCTAGCAAATCTTTAGAAGAGCAGCAGGATGAAAAAAAGAAATTGCAGTCGCGGGCAGATGATTTGCACAAAAAAATAGATGGCTGGAATAAAGAAATAGCCGCCGAAGGCAAAAACTTAGCCACCGCCAAACAAGCCGAAACCCAGGCTACCGATGCCATTACAAAGCAAAAATTGCTGATAAAAGACCTGGAGGCCAAGCTAAAGACCATCCGGTAGGTTCCGGTCCAATGTCATTGATATAATAAGCAATTCCGCTAAACTCAATATTCTCAAAGTTCGACCCCGGCTGGGGTCGTATATTTATAGATTATGTTTTTGCTATAATCGAGTAGGAAGATAGCCATTAATTGGCTACCTGTCCTCTCACACCACCCTACGTGCCGTTCGGCATAAGGCGGTTCATGGAGTGTAACGGTTACTTCCATTGGAAGCGTAGTG
>Ga0182030_10007214_pt1 | contig 23260 bp, 14 predicted proteins | sample 812S3MmetaG_FD_121299 | JGI IMG/M metagenome (GOLD analysis project Ga0182030, IMG submission 121299) | Permafrost microbial communities from Stordalen Mire, Sweden - 812S3M metaG (Illumina Assembly) | ecosystem: Environmental > Terrestrial > Soil > Wetlands > Permafrost | place: Sweden...
AACCCTATAATGCTGTCATCCTGAGCGCAGCGAAGGATCTCGCTCTGAGCATTTTCAAGGCAATGCGAGATTCTTCGTCGCCTGCTGCTCCTCAGAATGACAGTGCTGACGAGTTTTTCCGCAGCCGGCAAAGCCCCGCCCTTCCAGAATCGTGGTGAGAAATCCGGGTTAGAAGAGGTTGAACTTGACCTGGACCATCACGCGCACCGGCACTGGCACCCCCTCGCGCATGGCGGGTTTGAACTTCCACGTGCGGATTGTCTCAGCCGCAATCTCATCCAGACCGTCTCCTAGCCTCGGTGAAACTTCTTTCGCGTCCTCAACGTCCCCCTTGGCGTCGACCACAAGCAAGAATTCCACGGTGCCGGAGACCTTCGCGTTCTTAGCTTGAGCTGTGTACGGCGGGTCGGGTTGCGATGGTGAGTGTATGCCGCATAGCAATGACCTCATGCGCGGTCAACTCCCAAATGCTTTTCAAAAATCCATCAAGCGGCCTGAAATACGGGCGACGCTTACTTGCGCCACGTTCGCTGGGGCTGACTTTAATTAACCTCTTCGATGGAGGCAACACTCCCCTCGCAGAGCAACTCATTTGCTCCTCTCCGGGATGGTTGCGGCCGGGTGGATTCCGGCGTGGAAATGCGTTTTTCAGTGGTTTCCCATCTTTGGACTCTACGGCGTCTTACTCAACTGTCGAAAATACTCCGCCACCGAATCCTGATAGCCGTCGGGCACGCGCAGGGCATCGCCGGTACGGACCTGACCTGTCTGCTTTTCGTCCATTTGGCGGCGAATTTGCAACTCAAGCTTATCCACGCTGGTCAGCATTTGCGTGTGGAGCTGTTCAATCATCGCCGGGTTGCCAGGGAAGCGTCGAGGGTCCAACCGGTTGAGCTCGCGGAGCAAGTCCTGAATGCCGCCGAGCGGGCCCGGCTCGCCGCGAACGGTCTGGCGCAGCTCGTCGAGGTCGCGCAGGGCTTCCTGGTAAGCGCGCTCGATGTCGGCTGGAGAAATCGGGGTAGGCTGGCGCTCCGTCCCTTGCGGCGTCGTGTAGCCACCGGGATCGTACCCCGCGTAATAACGGTCACCGTCCAGGCGTCCTCCGTTAGATCCTGCGGTCGAGTCACTCCGCATATTCCCCCCCTCGCGTCCCTGGCCGGCTTGTCCACTGCGGTCGCCGAGGCTGCGGGAGAGGGTATCGAGTTGGCTCCGCAGGCGCTCCACGCGGTCCAGCGCCTCTAGCGGATTTTGCTGCCCGCCGCCGAGCGATTGCTGGGCTTGGCGCAGTTGTTCGTTAAGGTGTTCAATGCCGGGGGCGATCGCCGCCTCGGCGGGATTAGCGTTGGGATTCATGCCGCGGCGGATCATGTCGGCGCTCCTCTGCACCCGGCTTTCGAGGCCATTTTGCTGTATCTCACCCAGCGCGTCACGGAGCTTCGAGGCCGCCGGGCGCTGTCCGGAAGCGAGGGCGCGTGTGGCGTCCTGCATCTCCTTTTCCAGGCTCGACAGGTCATCGGCCAGGCGCTGCCGGTCACCGGCAAGCTTCCCCAATTCCTGAAAGGCCGCATCGGACTGCCCTTCGCCCGCCCGCTTGGCCACCTTAGAGGGAGCGAAGGCCCGCTGCATACGGTCCGCTTGGGCGCGTTGTTCCCTTGTCATGCGCTCCCCCTCGCGAGCCAATGAATCGAGTCGCTGGGTGGCATCCTGCTTTCGCAAGATGTTGAGCAGGTTTGAGGCTTCGCGCAGACGGTCAGCGGCTCGGCGTGCGTCAGCTCCGCTTTGCTCCGGCGCGGCGGCACGGCGCATATCGTCATTGGCTTGGCGGAGCCGGTCGAGGGCCTGCTGGACAGGCGCGTCGGCTTGACTCTGCCCGCGCCCGGACGGTGACTGGCCAGCCGGTGCTCGGCCAACCTGAGACTGGCCAGCCGGTGATTGGCTCGGCGAACCCGATTGGCCCTGCTGCGAATTGCTCCGCGCCATCTGCGCCATCTGTTCCTGCAACTTCTCTGCTTCGCGGCGTAGCATTTCCTGCTGCCACCGAGTTTGGAAGTCTTGCGGGTTGTGCTGTTGCTGGGCCAACTCCTCCTGGCGGCGAGCCAATTCATCGAGTTTCTGGAGCGCCTTGTCAATCTCCTCGGCGCGCTGATTGGTGGAGCTGGCCGTCTGTTCGGTCTCGTACTGGTTCTTCTCAGTGTCCAGCTCAAGGTCGAACAAGCTCTGGAGGTCGCGGCCGGAGCCGCCCCCGCCTCCCCCTCCGCCTCGACTACCAAAGGCCACCTGGATTTCACGGAAGGTCGCTTCGGCGCGGAGCAAGTATTGCAGGGCCTTCTGCTCCTCGGGGATGGCTTCTTTCCACTTTTGTTGTTGCAGCGCTTGGGATGCAGGGGCCATCGCCTGCGCGGCGGCGTTCATATCCTCCTGGAATTTGCTGAACTCCTCATTCTCATCCGTGAGCTCGCGTCTCTCCAGGCGCCCGGCCAAGGAAAGCGATTGATCGCGAAGCTTGGCTTGCACGCCGGATAGGAATTTGGCAGCCTCGGAAAGGTCCTGCTGGGAAGCACTCTTACTGATCTCGCGCTTCCAGGTCTCGGCGATGATTTCCTTTTCGCGCTGGGAAATCTGGTACTGGTCGCCCCCTCCACCGCCCCCGCCGCCGCCCATGATTTGGGATTGCGAGTACTCTCTGGCGAAGGGCTCGGCCTGGATAAACATCATATCGGTATGGGACTCGGAATGCGCGTCCTTGGCGCTCGCATAGAGGCTCACCAAGTCGCCCGGCACCAGCTTGAAATCCTCAAGAGAGAGGGTAGTGGAGCCCTCCACTTCCTTCGCGCCTTTTTGCTTGAGCAAGTTGGTGCTCTGCTCGGGGCCGCCGTTGACGGAGTAGTGCAGGGTCACGCCGTTCAAGCCGAAATCATCTTCGGCGTGAACGGCGACGGCGACCTCTTCGATCGGGCTGGCGTGGTATTCGCGGGCCGGCCGGGTAATGCGCACATCCGGAGGATTCACTTTGCGCGCCTCGATGAAGAAGTCCTCGGACAAACGCACGGGCTGTCCCTGGTCGAGCGTGGCCACATGGTACAGTCCGTCCTTTTCAATGCGCACCGCGCCTTGATGGGAGTCGTGGTCTCCGGCCGAAAGGTCAATTTCCTTTCCCCCGTCGAGCGCCAGGAAGGCGCGGCCCACAGGTTGGCTAAACAACACGTTGAGATCCGCATCGGTGCCCTCCACGGCGCGGAGGTCCCCGCCGTGCTCCTCGACGGAATCCTTTAATCCCGTCCACGCAGGGAAATGGTAGGTCACGCGAATTTGCTTGACTGCGGGCAGGTCGACAACACGAAGTTGGAAATTTCGGGAGCGCAGGGGTCCGGCTTCAACGTAATACTCAACGCTTTCGGGAAGCCCCGCGAAGAGGAATTCAAATCCCGCGGCTGCGGCCTCGCGCTGCATGGTGACCTGCTCCCACTTGGACGCGCTTCCGTAGCGGGCATAGAGGCGAGCGCTCTCCACCTGGCGGCCGATGACCTGCGCCGTGACCCGTTGGTTCGCGCTGCGGCGGACGGCGGCATTACCGGGACTGACTCGAATTTCATAAAAAGGGGCAGCACTGTGCGGTGAGCCGGCCCACAGGCGCGCGGCACCGTATCCGAGAAATCCCGGGCCCGCGGCAATCATCCAGGTCAGAACGCCAAGCGAAGCCGCCCCGCAGGCAACCCACGCCAGAAGTTTGCCCTCCGGAACCACGCATGCAGGTTCGGCCACGCGCGCTACCTCCAGCGTGTCCGCCGCCAGCAGTTCGAGGAAGGGATCACGGTTGCCCTGGTCGCGCTCGGCGAAGGTTACCAGGCGCTGATCGAATTGGGGGAAAACAACCTCCGCCTTGTGGGCAGCCCGCCTTCTGTTGAGGGCGCGCCAGGGTAGGGCCAAACCGTAGCCCGCTGCGGCGGCGAGCACGAGAATGAGAACGACGCGGGCGAAAATAAGGCTCACCTCGGAAAAAGCGAAAGCGTTGGTGATCAGGACCAGGACAACGGTGGTCGTCAAGGCGATTGAAACCAATGCGGCCGCCCCACGCACTAACGCTCCAAGGCGTAGACGTTTCTCGATCTTCATGAGGTAGGAAGCGAGCTGATCACGTGAGTTCACGGTTCCTCCCGTAGTTTACCCAGGTATCGGTCACTGACCAACGACTCCGCCACCGCTGCTGCCAAAAGGAGCAGCATGAAGTACCACCAGACGCTGTAGGGCTTGGTCTGAGCCGGCACTTTGCTCCCCGCCGAAGCCTGCGGGGGGGCGGTCGTAATGTTGCCCCGCCAAAGCGCCAGAACATCTTCGGGGATGACGCCCAAGTCGGACTCGCGGCGGTCCGCGTTGACGCCAATGACCTCATGACGGCCATTGGCGAGACGCAATTCGTAAAAGCCAGCATGGCTCAACTGGAACGTCTGCGTGGAGGCGGCATCCTTTAACGAAAGAGGGCGGCGCCCGTCGGGGTCGATCACCTCCACGCTGGCGGCATGGTCCTTGTCGGTGCGCAGGTCAAAAAACGAATCGACCACGCGTGACCCGCTCCGACGCTCCGTACCGGAGAGATACCGCGCCGTTTGCTCGATGAAGGGGACGAAAATGGGATGCATCGGAAAATCGTTAGTGAGATTATCGAGGCCCGAGGCGAAAAGCAAAACCCTTCCCTCACTCAGATTCTTTTCCAGCAGCAAAGGGGTCCCATCGGTAAGCCTGGCAACGACCCGGGAATTCGCCGGGTCGGCCTCGACGGCAAAATAGAACTGCACGTTGGCCCAGTGGTCGGCCTTGGCAATCGAGGGGTGCGTCAGGTCAGCCTGGCCCACAGTCACAAAGCGCAGGTCGGCGCGGGAGTAATAGCGTGAGCCCAGGATGTTGCCGCCGAAAATGGGAATATGCGGACGCCGCGCCGCGGAAGTGCCAAGCGCGATCAGGACGCTGCCCCCGCTGCGGACATAATTCAGGAGACTCTCTTCGTACGCAGAGGGGATCGATACCACGTCGGACAGGACGACGAAAGCATACTGGGAGGGCGGCGCGTTCGACGCCTGGTCCACGGTGACAGTTTCTACCGTGAACGCCATTTCCGCGGCAGCGGCAAGGGCCGAGCGGAAGTAGAGCGGTGAGCGGGAATCATTCGCCTCATGCACGAAAAGAACACGTCTGGGATCGGAGCGCTCGACGGAAAACAAGAAACGGTCGTCAGCGGGTAAAGAGTCAGCCGAATCAATCCTCACCTCACAGCGGCTGAAGCCGTAGGGGACGTCCAGAGACTCAAATTCAACGGTCGCGCGACCATCAGCGGGCACGCTGGCGCTGCGCGTGACAATGGTTTTGCCGTTTACGACCAGGGAAACTGTGCGGGTGGCCGCCGGGGTATGGAATCCCGCGACCACGGCTTGAACGCGCGCCTTCTTGGGGTCCCAAACCTCGCCCGGGGCAGTCACACTTTCAACGGTCCAGTTGGGCATTGCATTCTTCACCACCGCATGGGGAAAGAGAGTGACATTCGGCGGCAGGGTCATTTCCTGGAAACTTGCCGGCATATTGGATTTTTGCAGGTCGCTGAAGAGGTGTAGCTCAATGGGAGTGCGGACGGTCTCGGCCAGGGAGCGGACCCCCCTCGCCAGCTCGCCGAAACTCGCGCGGGAGTCGCCGGGCGCGATGCTTTCTACCGCGGTCCGCAACTCGCCCGCTTCTTGCGTTTGCTGCGTCAGCGCGTGAAGCTGCGAACCCAGCGTCATGACCTGGGCACGGTCCCCCGGGTTTCGCGACTCCAGGACGGAAAGCGCCGCCGCCCGCGCGTCGGTCAGGCGCGACCCGGCGCGCATGCTGAAGGAGTTATCGATGACCAGCAGGACCAGCTTGTCTCCACCCACGCTTGCCACTGAACGGTTAATAAAGGGATTTGCAAATACCAGCGCCAGCAACAGCAGAATTGCAACGCGGAGCGACAGCAGGAGCAGATGGCGGAGGCGGCGATGCTTGATCGAGCTTTGCGTGCGCCGCTCAAAAAACATGAGTGAGCTGAACGGCTGCGGGTCCGCTTTGTGGCGGCGGAGCAAATGCAGATAAATAGGGAGTCCCACTAAAGCTGCACCCGCCAGGAACCATGGGGAAAGCAGACCCATTCACGACCTCCCCTGCCGTATCGCCAAATACTCCCGCAGTGCGTCGTCCAGCGGGCGGTCCGTCACCAGCAAATGGTAGTCCATGCCGGAGCCCCGGGCGCCATCGCGAAGCGCCTCAATGTGCGCGTCGATCTTCTGCGCATACTCCTCTCGGGCATATTCGGGGCTGACCTCCAAAGATTCCTGGGTCTCCAGGTCGATCAGTGTAGTCGGCCCGCGAAATTCCGGGCGAACCTCTTTGGGATCGAGCACGTGAAAGAGCACCACCTCATTGCCGCGAAAACGCAGAGGTTCCAGCGTCCGGATGATGCGCTCGGGAGCTTCGTAAAAATCGGAGATGATGATGGCCACGCCCCGCCGCCGGAGGAATTCCTGGAAGTGAGCCAGGGGTTTTGCGAAGTCGGTGCGCGCATGGGGCTCGGCGTGCTCGAGGCCGCTTAAAAGCCGGTAGAACTGCCCTTGACGGTTGGAGGGCCGAATGTAATTGCGAAGCTCATCGTCGAAAACGATTAAGCCCGCGGCATCGCGCTGAGTTTGGGTGGTGAGATAAAACAGCGCCGCGGCCGTGTAACGGGCATAGTCCATCTTGCTGACCCGGTGCGAGGAGTATTTCATTGAGTTGCTGGCGTCAAGGAGCACGGTCAGCAGGGTGTTGGTTTCGCCGCGATAGCGCTTTAGGTAGGCGCGCTCCGTGCGGGCAAAGACGTTCCAGTCAATGTGGCGCACGTCATCGCCGGGAGCGTAGGCCCGGTATTCGGCGAACTCCTGGCTGAAACCGAAGTTCGGGGAGCGGTGGAGGCCGGCGATGAATCCATCCACTACGGTCTTGGCGATCAGGTCCAGACCGGAAATGCCGGCCAGCACCTCCGGATCGATAAAGCGTTGCACCGTTAGCCTCCCGCCGGCGGCGGCATTTGTTCCAGCAAGCGGCGGAGAATTTCATCTGTATCGATGCGGTCCGACTCCGCGTGGAAATTCAAAAGAATCCGGTGGCGCAGCACGGGCGTGGCCAGCGCCGTGATGTCCTCGTAGGTCACGTGGTAGCGGCGGTGCGTCAGGGCGCGAGCCTTCGCGGCCAGCACGATGAATTGCGCAGCGCGTACGCTGGCGCCGTAGTTGACGTATTTCTTTACGAAATCCGGCGCCGTTCCGCTGTTGGCGCGCGTAGCGCGCACCAGGCTGACGACGTAGCGGGCGATCGAGTCCGCGATCGGGACCATCCGCACCAGCGTTTGGAAGTCGAGAATCTCTTCCGCGTTGGTGACCGCCTGAACCTTGGGGACGTGCGTCGTGGTGGTCAGGTCAATCACTTTCGCCTCATCCTCCGCACTCAGGTAATCGAGAATGGTGTTGAACAGAAAGCGGTCAAGCTGCGCTTCCGGCAGCGGGTAGGTTCCTTCCAGCTCGATCGGGTTCTGGGTGGCGAGAACGAAAAAGGGCAACGGCAACTGATAGTGATTACCACGCACGGTGCAGGAAACCTCCTGCATGGCCTCGAGCAGCGCGGCCTGAGTCTTGGGCGGCGTGCGGTTGATTTCATCGGCCAGGACGACATTGCCGAAAATAGGTCCCTGGACAAACGTCCAGCGGCGGTGGCCGGTGGTCGGGTCCTCTTCTATAATATCCGTGCCGGTAATGTCCGATGGCATCAGGTCCGGTGTGAACTGGATGCGCTTGAAGAGCAAGCCCAGCGTCTGGGCAATGGTGCGGACCATGAGGGTCTTGGCTGTGCCGGGCAGGCCGGTGATCAGGCAGTGGCCTCCCACAAAAAGCCCGATGAGAATCTGGTCGAGGACTTCTTCCTGTCCGACGATGACTCCCCGGACCTGGGTGAGAATGTCGTCCCGCACCCTTTGAAAGCGCTCAATCCGGCTCTTTAATTGGGTTGAATCCAGTTGCACCTCTGTAAAGGTTGCCATAGTTCATTGTGTCCTTTTCCCGGAGTCCTGAAGCTCCAATAATAATTTTTGCGCAGGGCGGTAGCCGGGCGCGGCCTCGAGCGACGCCAGCACGTGTTCCTGCGCCTTGTCACGCTGGCCGGCGGCGAAATAGGCCTGGGCCAGGTCGAATTGTGCGGAGGCGGTATCGAGCGGATGCGTGACCACGACGGCGTTGTATTCACGGATGGCCCCGGCGTAATTCTCTTGCGCGAGCCACAGGTTGCCGAGGTGGCGATGCAGGTCCTCATCACCGACGGGATCGATATAATTGATCCGATCCAGCGTGGCAGCGGCTTCCTTGGGCTCACCCAGCCCCTCTTCCAGCGAGGCTAACTCCTTCAGCGTTTGCGGGTTCTGTCCACCGGTTTTCTCATACCCGGTAAGCACTGCGGCGGCCGCCTGCTTCTCCCCTTTGGCGAGGAGGGCTTCAGCGAGGAATTCATAAGCGTTCGCGCCCTCGACATACTCCGGGTACATGCGGCGAACCGCTTCGCCTTCTTTCAGCACCTGGTCATAATTGCCGTCCTTGGCGGACGCGGCCAGCGCCTTCAGGCCTTTGCGCCACTCATCGAAACCCCCGGCGGTCTTACCGAGGTCCGCATAGAGCCACGCCTGAAACTGCTTGTCGAACTCCTCCGGCGACATACCGAAGTTTTGTCGAATGGCTTCGGGCGTGGTCTTTCGATCGGCGAATGTGTGCACCATATCGAGGAGCTTGTCGTCACCCCAACGGCCCTTGATGTAATCGCAGACGCGGCCTGCTTGGAAATAGGAAACCAGAACTTGCGCGGGATATTCCGGACGGACAAAGCTGCGGTCCAGGTCCGCGACGGGGAGCAATTTCTTGTCGCGCAAGGCGATGAGGATGTCCGGCGTCACCCGGCTGCCCCACTCGGGAGACGCTTCCCCCTCCTCGTGGACGGCCAGCCCCTCGGTGAACCAGCGCGGCACACGGTGGTGAGTAGCCGTGAGGATGTAGACGTGGCTCATCTCATGCCACAGCGTGCTGCCCCAATTAAAGTCACCGGGCTTGCGGCCCGAGGGGCTGTCCATGGCAATGACTTCGCCGAAGGTCACGCCCAGAGCGCCGAGGCCGGGCATCCCCATGGTACGAACCGCGAAGTCCTCGTGGTCGGGGTAGACTTCCACCTGCACGGGCCCCGGAAGTTTCATCTTGTATTTCTTCTCGTAGGTAGCGATACAGCGCTTTAACTCCGCTTCAAAATAGGGACGCAGCAGATCGGCTTCCTTCTTGTGTAGTTTCAGGATCGTGTTCTGATCTCTGAAGGTAATATAATTCTTGTAGCTATCCAGCAGGCGAAGGCTGTTCACGGTCGCCGCGTCCCGGTAACCATTGGCGTAACTCATCTCGAGTTGCCGGCGTGGTTCGTCCTCCTCCCCCAAGCGCATCAGGTTGACGCCAAGCGCGGAACGGGCCGACCAGAGTTGCGGATCAAGCTCGACCGCCTTGCGGTAATAGGCGACAGCGTCCTCAAAACGGTAGTTCAGCAGCAGGTGGTGGGCAATGATCGCGCAACCCTCGCCGTAAGTTGGATTGACCTGGCGGATTTTCTCGAGCCAGGCGTCAGGCGAGCGGTCGGCCAGCACCTCAACCGCGGCATGAACCGCCAGAGCGTCAAGCGCGTCGGGAGAAAGCTGGAGGGCTGCGTCCGCCTGTTTAAGCGCCTCACTCGAGTTCGAATCTTCCAGCGCAAGATTGGCCATTAACTCGTGGGCTTCCACGAGCTTGGGATCTAAATCCAGAGCTTTGGCCGCCCATTTGACGGCCTTGCTGTCAAAGCCATCCGCGCTAACGAGGGCCAGACCCAGATAGGCTGGTGCGCTTTGGGGATCTCGTTCCAGCGCCTCTTCAAAAAGGTTTTCAGCCTCGGTGTTATTGAATCGCTCATGCATAAGGCGGCCCCAGCGGACGCGGTAACGGGCATTGCGATCAGCTTGGGCCACCGCATCGCGAAACTGATTGCTGGCCTCCTGGTAGTTATCGAGACCCCAATAACCTTCGGCGCGAAGGTAAGGATCGGGCGCGGCCGTGAGCGATTCGTAGCAGGTTCGGGCTTCGGCTCCATGGCCGTGCTGGCGTAGCGCGTGGCAGTCATCCGGCGTGGCGCCCCACGCGAGGCTGGCTCCAACCATTCCGACCATCCACAGCGCCCGGATTGGGCTTACGCGGGTCACTTGTCCAACTCCTGCTGCACTCGCGCCAGCTCGACGAGCGCGGCGGTCAGTTGCTTTTTGTATTCGTCCTCAGAAATGGTGGCTTTCTGATACTTCAGGGTATCGATCTGGCGTTCAAGTTCCTCTTTCTTGGCGAGCAAAGCGCGCTTGCCCGGGTCGCTCGCGGCTCTCCCGGCGGCGCCGAATCGAACCAGGGTGAAGCTTGAAAGCATCAACCCTTCACCGCTTTCACTTGCGGGCGCGCGGACGGGCTCGCCCTTGCCCGTGTCCTCAAACACTGCATGCTCGGTGGGGAGGCGCTTTTCGGATTCGTAGTAAGCCGCGGTCTTGCGGTCGGCATATTGAAACGCCTCCAAGGCGCTGATCGCCTCGTTCTTGTCCACGTCGGCGTCGGGGTCGTGCAGCGCCTCGACCCAGTAGCGACAAAAGATGGTAGCGTTCTTTTCCGTTCCGGTTTTGGTGGCGGTGATTACCGCACGGCCGGGCCGTTCGAGAGCGGAAAGTGACGCCCCGCTGGCGCTCGTGGTGTTAACGATCAACTGGCGTTTGGCGGGCACGCGATTACAGAGATTAGCCAGTTCCTCGCCGGAAATATCCGGGCCCACAAGATTGAATTTGTACTCCATGCCGTCAAAGGAGCCGTGGCCGATGAGGATAAGCACGAAGTCGTCCTCCGGCTTGGCCTGGCTCGAAATGAGGCCGAGGGTTTCGCTCAGGCGCTCACGGGATGCCTCCTTGCCCCTCAGCGTGAAGACATGCACATCACCGCCTGAGCTTTTGAAGACCTTGTCAAGATCGTTGGCCTGCCCCGTGAAGCGCTGCTCGTACTCCGGCTCGCCGCCCAGGCCCGCGACGGTGAGGTAGTACACCGCGCCCTGCGCAGGAAGCACAGACAGATACCAGAGTGTGAGCAACAAACCCCAGAATGCGGTTCTCACACGATCCCCCACCTCCGGCGCAAGAGCCATTCGGAGCAGCGCAAAAAAAGAATCAATAGGAAGACGGCCGGCATATTCCACAATTCTTTGGTTTGACGAAAGCTGATACCCGCTTCGGAATAGGGAATGTCGCGGGCGAGGCGAGACAGGTCCTGAGGCCGCCAGTACCGCCCGCCCGTCTGTGCCGAAAGCCTTTCCAAAAGGTCGCGATTCTGCTCGAGATGAAAGTTTTCGGCGACGCCATCCACCCTTTCGAATGCGAGCGCGTCGCTGCCGAGATCCGCGTCGGCGCGCTTGGCCGTCACCAGGACCGAGTACGCCCCCGGCCGGTCGGCGTTCCACTCCGCCTGGAACACGCCGGGGGTGTTCGGGTCCGGAGCCAAGTCGAGGGTTGCGCTTGTGCCCCCCGGCCCCGAAATGTGCGCTTGGGCGAGGGCGTCCGGCGCAGGTGTGAAATCCTTGTCGCGGACGTCGGCCGAGATTTTGATGCGCCCTTCGTCAAACAGCATGGGGTTGGGGACGGAGGCGACGATGTGGCCCGGCGTATCCGCAACCAGCCAGCGCAGCAGTTGTTGCCAGAAGGCGTCATGCGCATGGTCTTCCAAAGGCAAGGTCATTTGCCAGCGCCACGACCCGGCTGTGGCCAGGATGGCGGTGCGTCCGCGGCCGTAATTCTCGGTGATGAGCAACGGCATCTTCCTTCCGCCGGCATTCATTTCAACCAATACTACTGCACCGGGCTTGGCTGTGCCGGGATCCTGATAGTCTTCGAGGTAAGGAAGTTTTTTCCAGCGCGCCAGGTTGTGCACCGGGTCTTCGATCAACCGGCAAATGGCGCTGTCCGCCCCGGCGGGCGTTAGTGCAACCGTGGCAGGGTCCCGGTGGAACGTCCCCTTCCGGTTGGGCAGGATGACGGGAAGAAGGTCGGCAAGGCCGGATGCTGCCCAGCCTCCATCTGCCAATGCCAAGCGGCCACCGAGCAGCAGCAAGCCGCCGCCACGGCGGTCGACGAACTGCGCGATCAACTCCCGTTGGGCAGGCGTGAAATAGTCGGCTTCAACCGAGCCGATAATCAGCCCCTGGTAAGCGAAAAGCTCCTCGCTGGTGGCCGGGAACCCCTGAGCCAATTCCTTGGGGTCATCGATTCCCTGGCGGTAGATTTTATTCTCCGTCGTGCGCAACATGGAGACTAGCTGAACCACAGGGTCATCCGACTGAGCGCGCCGGATGAACTTGTACTCCCAACGCGGCTCACCCTCGACGTAAAGGATGCGGCGCCGGCCCGACTCAACATTTATCAGACGGGTCACGTCGTTATTGGACGGATTTTCCTCGCCGGGAAGCAAGTCGATAGAGAAGCGGAGCGTTTTGGGTCCGGCGCTTCCGGCGTTGAACATCACGTCCTCTGTCTGGACGGCGCCGTCGCCGGCAAAGGTGATTCCCTGCGCCGCAAGCACCGTGCCCCCATCGTAAACCCGCAGTGTTGACTTGCGCCCGGCGTAGCCGTGCTGGTGGAAACGAACCGTGGCCGCCAAGCGCGAGTCAGCCAAAGCGCGGGGCGCAACACTGGCGTCGTCGATCTCCACGTCCTGCGCCGTCTGTTCGCGCCCGAAGCCGACGGTGTGGACGGGAATCCGGCGGGAGCGGAGCGCCGTGATAGTGTCGAAATCGATGCCGCCGGAATTGTCGGACCCATCGCTAAGCAGGACCACTGCCCCGATGGGCAAATCACTGGTCTCGTCGGTCAATTGCTTGAGGCTGGCGCCGATGCGCGTCACCGGGGTGGACGCTTGCAATTCTGCCAGACTCGCAAAACGAGTTAGGTGACTGTCGAGGCGATAGAGGCGAACCTGAAACTGCTTCTGGAGGTCGGAAAGGACGCCGCCCTGGATGACCTTGACGGCACGGTTGATGCGGGCTGCGCCATCCTCCGTGGTGGCCATGCTCCGCGAGTCGTCGATCAGGACGGCGATGATGTTTTTCTGCGGCTCGAGCTGAGCGATGGTAATGGCAGGCTGCCAAAGCAAAATGAGCAAGACGGCGGCCAGGCAGGATTGGAGAAGCCAGATCACGGCGGCCCGCCAGTTTCTTACGCTGGGGGCCGCTTGCGGCAGACGTGCACGGATCAGCCCTGCCAAGGCGCCAGTCGTCGCCAGGAGAAGTAGGCCCAGGATCCACCTCGGCCAACTACTCAGCAGGACAAACTCACCTCGCGAAAAAACCAAGCGTGGGTACTTAAAAAAAAATTGAAACATGCACGGGACCACTGACAGCCCGGATCGCGCCCCCGATACTTGCCTTCAGTGCGTCAACACGTACGAAAAGTTAGGTAACCCTGATAACGCTTTTGTAAGATGCCCTGATCCAGCCATTGGATGTTAAGGGGATAGGATATCAGAATTTCTTCGTGCCATCTGCCGGATGGCGGCGAGGAGGCGGTGTCATTTGGAATGGTATCCCCTTCGAATCGCTGGCCAATCCCGCGAAAGCGGGAATCCAGTCCGTTGGCGGCGCATTTCCAGTGGCTTGCGGGGTTGATTCCCGCTTTCGCGGGGATAGCTGCACGCGGGAGCGCCCATGTCGCGACAATGGCACCCAAACCTCCAGCCTGGTAGTGGGAGACTCAGGTTGAAGTGGAAGGGTCTCATCTGTCGTCCCCGAAGGGGAACAACATCATCAGCGGGTCACGGTCAGCCGAATCTGCCCGTCAGTACCAGCCTTCCCGCAGTACCTTAGGCTAATCCAATTGCCTCTCGGTTGTATTGGCAGCATCCGGGGACGTGGTACAACTGAGTGTAGTAGGATCGATGTGGTTTTACATAAGTAGTCGAAGTTAGGCATAAAATAGCAGCCCAGGGCTAACAGCAGGAGGCAACGGAGAGAGCTCTTCAAGACGACCGCGATTTGAGGTTGGAACGTGGCGCTTTTGAATGCCGGAGAACCAACGGGTTTTTCGACCCTTATAAATGCAGGTGGAGGAAACAGGGAGATGAAAAATCGAATTCGAAAATGCTTGAGCTTGGCGGCGGTAGCGGTTTTGTGTATTGCGGCCGGCGCCTCCGCACAAAATGGGCTACGCGCGCGTGAATCGAGCAAGACCCTAAAAGGACTTGCCCGTAGTCTTGCCTTCACGGTGGTCCAACACGGCGCCGATCCCACGGCAACCGGCCGCCCCACGATTTCGCAAAAACTCGTGGTGCAGGTTCCCGAGCCTACTGCCCCGGTTCTTCTCGGCGCGGACTTGTTGGGCTTGGCCACGCTGGTCTTCATGTTCCGTAAACGAATGGTCTTCCAGCGAGTCAGGAGTGGCCCAGAATGCGCCTCGGAGGGAAAGTGCGAGTAGAGATTGCATTCCTCCTGGGCGGGCAGGGTCACGCATAGCGGAACAGCGCCTTGAATCCAAAATCCATATGCTGCTGGTTGTGACAGTGAAAGAGCGTGAGCCCCGGCTGGTTGGCCACCAGGTCCACCGAAACGCGACCGTAGTTCGGCACCACCACCGTGTCCTTAATCACCCCGGAAGTCTTCTTTCCATTAACGTCCACGAGCTCAAAGACGTGCCGGTGCATATGCACAGGGTGGGCGTCGTCGCTGCGATTGTGAAAGACTAAGCGGTAGCGCGCGCCCTCCTTCAGGACGAACTCGCGTTCGTGCGGATACTCTTTGCCGTTGACGAGCCAGTGGTTGAAATTCCCCGGGCCGCCCGGAATGACTTCGAACTTCATGTCAATGGTTTGGTCGGGCGCGGGCCTCGACGCTGGTGGGCCGAAGATCGTGTAGTCCCACTGGGTTTTGGTGGGCGCCGCCCACTGGGGGTCTCCGTGCTGGTCCGCATACTCGACCAGGATTCCCATCCCGTCGTTGCGGTCGTCATCCTTGGTGGCGCCCAGTATCCAGATGCCGGGCCGGTTCATCTCCACGATGGCGTCCACCCGCTCCCCCGGACCGAGGGCCAGGACTTCCACCGCCTGCGGCGAGGCCACAGGGTTCCCATCCAAGGCCACAACGTGAAACAGGTGGCCCGCCAGGGCAATGCTCCGGTTTCCGGTGGCGCTGGCGTTGAGCACGTGCACCAGCAGGCGCTGGCCCGGCCGGACGCGAATCGGTTCACCCGCGCCGAGCGACTTGTCATTGATGGAGAAAATCCGGTAGCCGACTTCCAAACCGTTCTGCCGTTGGTCGGGGACTGCCGGCCTTTCGGGTTGAGGTCCGATGGCTCCCATTTCCATTTCATCCATATCTTCCGAGGTCAGGAACGGTTCCCATTCGCGCAGAGCCAGAAATACTTCCTGGTCGTAGCGGCCCGGATTGTTGGCCGACTCGATAAAGACGAAACCGAATTGCCCCGTGTATGTGCCACGGTGCAAATCGATGCCGGCCATCGTATGGGTGTGATACCAGCGCGTTCCCGCGGGCCGCGGCACAAACTGGTACCGGCGGCGGCCATGGGCCGGGACCATCGGTGTGCCTTCCTCCTCCGAGCCGTCAACATCCGGCGGGATGAAGAGTCCATGCCAGTGTACAAGTTCGGGCACGTCGGTTTCGTTCACGACATCCACGGTCACCGGTTTGCCCTCCCGCATTCGCAAGACGGGACCAGGCGAGGCGCCGTTATAGCCGATCGTGCTGATGGCGCGATTCGGATCGAGCTGCACAATCACGGGGGAGATTTTGAGAGTGATATCCGCCCCGGTCACCTCGGGCACGGATTCGGGATGCATCTGCGCCCCCAGGAGCCGGGCTGCCCCGAATCCCGCGACGCTTGCACATCCGTACTGGATGAAATGTCTTCGCTTCATAAAATCCTTGGCCAACGATCAATGGGGAACTCATGGCAAAAGGTCTAATTAAGGCAGCCCGCTACGCCAGACCACGCGTGTCTCGAAACGCGGCACTATCCCCGCCCTTTGCTGCGACCTTTAGGCGCTCCTGAACAAGAGTGTCGCCTAGATTAGATGGCGGGTGAGCCCGATGCGGCTGCCTTGTTGTCAGACCAACAGCCGTTTCCTGTGGTTAGTGCGTCATACCATAAATGATGTAATTGATTCCCGTACGATAGGCGAGCGAAGAGAATCGCTCGGGGTAGCGCGGATCGTCAGCGTGCTCCCAGGCGTCCCCCAGATGCATGTTGTGGCAAATGGCCACTAGGATTCTTCCCTTATCGTCGCGAATGGCGCGCCAATGCGGCTCAATGCCGTCCCTTTCGTAAGTCCTGCCTGTCCAGACATACTGATACCCGGGGATTTGGAACCGCTCGTCCAGATCATAGAGGACGTGAAAAATTTCGTCCGAGTTCTTCAGGTCCTCGACTGGACGATCCGGAAACACCTTATGCATGCCCGCGAGGAAAGTCTCCCATTCGGCGGCGCCATGGAAATTGTCGGCCATCAGAAAACCACCCCTGAGAAGGTACTCGCGCATCCGCTTGGCCTGCGCCGCAGTGAAGTCCCAACGGCCTACGTTGACGGCATAGATCCACGGCCAGTTGAAGATTTCGTCGCTATCCAGGTCAAGCACCTTTTCCGTTGTGCGGGCGTCAAGCCGAGTCAGACGCCGGACGCCTTCAACGAACTGGCGGTCTGCCTTGGGGAAATCCTCCGACCACCCGCCGCGGCGCCAACCGCCGAAGGATCCTCCACTCGCAGCGAATCGCAGCCGCCCGAAAGTGAACTCGGCCTTTTCGTTGGTTTCGGTGGGAACGTCTTCAAATCGCAAGCGGGGGAATTCGTCGAGCTGAAAAGCCGTCAGAACGGTGCTGAGCCCCAATGCTAGCAGCACCAGCATTCCTCGACGGAGCTTCATAGATCACCCTGGGAGAATGGTAACAAAATGTCAGCTTGTTTTCCAGTGCCTGAAAAAGCGGCAGGTATGCCCCTTGCAAGGCAGGGGCGTGGAGCCAATCACCGCGGGCCGTCGCGTTGCCGCTCAATGTCACGGTCGATCAGTCCGTTGCTGCCGCAATCACCAATGCAGAACAGGGATTCGGCCCGAACAAGGTGCTCGTCAATAATGGCGGTATGGGTCTGGCGGGTCCTCTTGAGGCAATCTTCATCTTGCCTTACGCGGCAAGGGCTGGAGGCACCCTGCGCTATGAACCGAAACCTTCCAGAGCGAGTTTGGCGAGGGACAATTCTAAAGATTGTTTGGACATCCCGAATCAAAATAGAAAATCTGCGGGCCTGTATCATTTCTCGTCTTCGCCAACACCCGAGAAAATGTGTTTTCGAGAATTAAGGACCTCGCGCACCTTCTGCGCCAAAGCTTTGGGTGTAAATGGTTTTTGCAGGAAAGCCGTGCCGGTTTCCAGCACGCCATGGTGGACGATGGCGTTGTCCGTATAACCTGACATGTAGAGCACCTTCATTTCCGGGTGGGTGGACATCAATCCCTCCGCCAGAACGCGGCCTCCAATTTCGGGCATCACCACGTCGGCGATCAAGAGATGGATTGACCGCGGATTTTGCGCCGCGATCGAGATCGCTTCCGCCCCATTGCTGGCTTCCAATACGCGGTATCCTTTCATTCGCAGCGATTCCAGGACCAACATCCGAACCGCAGGCTCATCCTCGACCACAAGGAGTGTCTCTGTGCCGCGGGCCGCTTCAGCGTCAGCGTTTTCAAGCCCGTGAACCTCCAGGGGCTCATCGATCCGCGGCAGGTAGATTTTGAACGTAGTCCCTTTCCCTGGCTCGCTGTAGACCCAAGTGTATCCGTCGCTCTGCTTGACGATGCCGTAGACAGTGGAAAGTCCGAGTCCGGTCCCCTTCCCGATCTCCTTGGTGGTGAAGAAAGGCTCGAAGATTCGCTTTTGGGTTTCGGCATCCATCCCAATGCCTGTATCGCTCATGGCCAGCATCACGTAGGGCCCCGCTTTCACAACCCCATGAGTTTGCGCGTAGGACGCATCCAGGTCGACATTTCGCGTTTCCATGATGATCTTCCCGCCCTGAGGCATTGCGTCGCGGGCGTTGACCGCCAAGTTAACGATGATCTGCTCGATTTGGCCCGGGTCAGCTTTCACCCTGCCCAAATCCTTTCCCGTCACCGTGACCAGATTAATATCCTCGCCAATCAGGCGCCCCAACATCATGTTCATACTGGTGATAACGGAGTTCAGATCCAAGACTTGCAGATCCATCACCTGCTGCCGGCTGAAAGCCAGAAGTTGGCGCGTGAGCGAGGCGGCGCGCTCCCCGGCCTTTCTGACCTCCTCGACATGCTTGCGATTGGGATCATCAAGCTTCAGGCCGTCGAGCGTGAACTCACTGTAGCCATTGATGATGGTGAGTAAGTTGTTGAAGTCGTGGGCGACACCGCCGGCGAGTCTTCCCACCGCCTCCATCTTCTGCGCCTGGCGGAACTGTTGCTCGAGCTGTTTCTGCTCCGTAACGTCATGCACCGTACCCAGCATCGAGATCGCCTTTCCCGCTTCATCGCGGGTGATCTCTGCTTCTTCGTGAACGTAGCGGGAGCTGCCGTCTGGCAGCACAATCCTGTGGTCAAGGCTATAAGGCTTGTCTTGGTAGAGCGCATCGGTATAGGCTTTCTTGACCATGTCCCGGTCCTCGGGATGCACGCGACGCAGAAATTCCTCGAACGACGGTCGAAAGGCCTCTGCGGTTACGCCAAAGATTCGGTAGCATTCATCGGACCAATGCAATTCATCTTTGATCAGGTCTTGCACCCAATTCCCCAGGTGAGCAATTCGTTGCGCACGGGCGAGGGTGGCTTCATTGTTCTTTAACGCCTCCTCCGCCCGCTTACGTACGGTGATATCAATGAGCGTCCCCTCCAGCACGCCGCCCGTCTCGCCATCACCATCGATCAGCGAGACGTTGAAAAGGACCCAGACGGGACTGCCATCCATCCGTTTGAGACACATTTCGTTGCCGACAAGGACACTTTCCGTTTTGGCGCGTTTAAGTATCAGATCCCGGAATCCGGGGAAGAAGTATAGGTCATCTGTATTGTGGCTTTTGAGCCCCTCGATCGAATCGTAGCCCAGCATGCGGACGAGAGACCGGTTGCAGTCCAGGATTTTGCCATCCAAAGTGCTGCGCAGGACACCGGCAGCGTTTAGTTCAAGAAAGCGGCGGTAGCGCTCCTCCGAATCGCGCAGCGCTTGTTCGGCCCGTTTGCGTTCGGTGATGATCTCCGAAAATAACAACAGGCCTCCGACCTGGCCGTTGGGTTCGTGCCACGGCCGGATTTCCCAGCGCACCCAATCGGTGGTGCCGTCCGGGTGGATTATCGAGTCTTCCTCCGACTTTTCAACCCCTCCTGCCAAGCAGCGCTTATGGACCTCTTTCCAACGGTCAGGGAGGTTGGGAAAAAGGTCATAGTAACTGCGCCCGACAATATCCTTATCGCCCAGGCGACAGTCAGCCAACCAGCGGCGGCTGGCCGCCAGGTATTTCATGTTGCGATCCAACATCGCGATGGGAGCGGGAGCGTGCTCAACGAACAGGCGCAGGCGCTCTTCGTTTTCACGCAAATGCTGCGCCAGTAGTTGCGCCTCGGCCCGCAATTGCTCGCTCGTGGTCAAGTCGCCGGCATAGCGGGCGATATCTCTCACCAACCCGGCCTGCGCTTCCTTGAGCTCACGGGCCCGCTGCTCGTGGGTGCGCGCATTCTCGGCCAGATAACTGCACAAAACGGCGGTGACGAAGAAGAGCGGAATGTGCGTCAGGGTTTCCGGGTCATGAAGCACACTTCGTCCCCGCCCCAACTGGAGCCCGATTTCAAGCACACTGGCAACCACGGCGATGGCGACGCTCTGGCCCAGGTCTCGCCCTAAAGTCGCCATAAACAATGTCAAGTAATAAAGCAGGAGAGTCTCCGATTCGTACCCCGAAATGCCATAGAGGACAATCGTCAGAACTCCCGAGTCGACGATAAAGACGGCGTAGGTGAGCTTGGGGTCCTCAAGCCAGGAAAGGGGTAGAAACCAAACCAAAAAATCGGAAAGGAGCAATCCGGTCCCGAGCAGCCACAGGCTGGCCGGAACCGTCGTTCGGTGATAGGCCATCAGTATCAATAAAACGATAGCCAAGAGGCCGCGGAGCTGAAAGAAAAGCGTTCGTCGTTTGTGGATCTCAGTCATCGGAATTCTTAGTTCGTCCTTAACAGTTCCTACGCCTCAGTGATGAATCTCCCCATTCGATCGGCTCGGGTCTGCGCAACATTCTCCACGCCGCGTGAAACTGCGTGCCCGACGGGAGGCGCCGGCTCAGAACTCCATAAGGCCGCGTTCCAGATTAAGAGCGCCAGGATGTGACCCAAATTTTCCACGACCGCAAAAAAAGTGGCGTACCCTGTTCGCCTATATCTTGCCAATGAAAAGGTCGCCATGCTCGCAGCCGCATAATAGCGGGAGCATGGCCGTGACTCCCTCTCCGGGGGCGCTTCGGCCTCAACCCTGGGGCGGTACCAGCCCGGAATTTCCTCGCGTAGAGTCTTAGAGGTATCGTACCACACTCGTTATCCTCTAGCGCCCAATTGTTGCGATGGTAACTACTTAGACAAATATGGGCCGGCATCCATTTCAGGATTAATAATCTCGCCACCCGCGGCACAGCCCACCGGCCCTCCCCTGAGGGGCAGGAAGCTCATTAGCCGTAGGACTTATGTTGGTCCGGTCCCACGGGGTGAAACTTTTGGGTCCGGACGCCAAAAAAAAGAATACCCTTGACCCTGACGACGTCAAACGGGTGGACCCCTTCCGGACCGAAACCTAATTTCCCGGGCTTACTTTCCGTAGGTTTCACCACGGCCAATGATGTTGTTCGCTTCGGGGGAGAAAGTCTGAGGCCTGCCCACTTCAAATTGGGTCGCTTATTTTTAGATACTGTGATTACCGGTTCTACCCCCACCGGGAGGATTACACCCGGCGCCACGGTGGTCGTCGCATTTGAGCGGGGAGATCCGGCACACCCGGTGGTGCTCGGCCGTATTGAGGGTCTTCCGTAATGCTCCAGGAAGCCCCGTGAGCGCCTTTCTTGCGGAGGGCAGGCGGAATCTCAAGGACGCAGCTTGTGTTGTCTTGCCGGACCGGTGGATTTGCGGACGATCAATTCAGTTTGCACGTAATAACTGGCGCCCTTCCGGCGTTTCAGCTTAAGCATTCTGTCCAGCGCCTCAAACGCTGTTGTGCCCAAGCGCTCGCGAGGAACACGGATCGTCGTGAGCGGCGGGCGGGCAAGGAAGGCAAAGGCTATGTCGTCAATTCCGACAATGGACACATCCTCCGGGATTCTGACGCCCGCTTCCTCCAGTGTGTTCATGGCTCCCATGGCAATAAGGTCGCTCCCACAAAAAATGACAGTAGGGATCTCGGGGGTGGAAAGGATTGTCCGCACTGCCGAGGCCCCCGCGTCCACGCGATAATCGGTACTGGTCACCGGAAACGGGTTCATACCTTTTTTCTTTAGGCCACCGACCAGTGCTTGCCGAATGTTTGCGGCGGTCCGGTTGGTTTCCGGGCCGGCAATCACCGCCGCCGAGCGATGGCCCAGCGCGGCAACGTGTTCGATGGCTTGAAAGATACCTCGCTGATAGTCGATCGAGATATTGCTGACAAGCTTGTCCGCAGGGCATATGCTGCAGGAAACCAGGCCAATGCCCGCCTCGATCAGTTCCGGCGTCATACTGCGATCGATGGAGGCCGTCATAATAGCGACGCCGCGAACATCGCTCTGAACGAGTTTGCGAATGATCGACTCGGTACGCAAGGGGCTGTATTCGGTATTGCAGAGAAGCACGTCCAGGTTCCTGTCCCACGCCGCGGCCTGAAATCCGTGGATAATTTCGGGGAAATAGGGGTTCGCTATCTCCGAAATGACCAGGCCCAGCAGGTCGCTTTGCCCAGTTGACAGGCGCCTCGCATGAACATTTTTGAAGTAGTTCAAATCTTTCACCACTTGCAGAACACGCTGCTTCGTCGCCGCGGAAATGTAAGGGGTTTTGTTGAGGACTCGCGATACCGTGGCCGGAGAGACCCCCGCCAGCCTTGCGACCTCCTTCATGGTGTATGCCATTGCTATTTTCCCAGGTTCACACAGTTTTGATAAGGCAGGGGGTTCTCTCCCTCGCCCGTTTCTGGGAGACTGTAACATTTCTGTAAAAATTAGGGTAGAGGCCCGATAAGTTGGGCTTTTGGCTCCCGCAAAAAAAAGTTGACAAGTTTCCTGGCCATGATAAATTGAACGGGAATCAGCGTTTGCAATCGGTTTCTGAAATCGCTTTCCTGCAATACTTCTCTATTGCGCGTCTGCACACCGTCGGGTCAAAACTTGATGAAGGAGATGCCATGAAAAAGTGTATCGGAAGCCTGCTTTTTTTGGCGGCCTTTGTGCTTTTGGCCAACTGTCCCTTTGCGCACGCACAGGCCGTAGGAACAATCACGGGGATCGTCACCGATCCTAGCGGGGCCGTTATTGCGGGCGCCAAAGTGATCGCCACGCGCGTGGAAACGGGTGTGGTTCAGTCCACCGTGACGACCAGCGCCGGCACGTATACCATTCCCAGCCTGGTGGTCGGCACCTATAACGTCACGGCCGAAGCCCAGGGTTTTAAATCCGGGACCGCCACGGGAATCGCTTTGGACGTGTCCCAGACGCGCGCCGTGGATTTCAAGCTGGTGCTGTCGAACGTTATGGAGACGGTGGAAGTGAACGCCGCCCCACCGTTACTCAACACCACGGATGCCACGCTCGCGCAAGTGGTTTCCACCGAGCAAGTGGAGAATCTTCCACTGAACGGCAGGAACATTGAGGGCTTGATGACGATGCAGCCCGGCGTGGTGGGATACAACGGCGCCAACATGGGTTGGATGAGCGCTGAACTGTCCGGCAACGGCAACCGGGGTGAGACGTCGGTGGGGACTCTCGACGGCGCCGATGCGAGTGACGCGGAGATGGGCACGCTCCAGTTCACCAATTTCAATCTCGATGCCATTGCCGAGTTCAAGGTTCAGCAAAACAATTACTCCGCCCAATATGGACAGGGCGCGGGCACGATCACGCAGATCGTA
>Ga0182030_10007215_pt1 | contig 23260 bp, 9 predicted proteins | sample 812S3MmetaG_FD_121299 | JGI IMG/M metagenome (GOLD analysis project Ga0182030, IMG submission 121299) | Permafrost microbial communities from Stordalen Mire, Sweden - 812S3M metaG (Illumina Assembly) | ecosystem: Environmental > Terrestrial > Soil > Wetlands > Permafrost | place: Sweden...
GAAGATGTGGAAGTAGCCGCCGAAAGGCGGCCCAATAACGTCGGGGCCGCGTTAGTGACCCCGCTCAAGCCGCTTTGAGCGGCTCACACAATCAAGCCCCCGGCTCTGCCGGGGGTATTGACTGAAGCCTCTCGCTCCCGGCAGAGCCTGGCGGGCACGCAAAACAGGGAACGTCGTCCGATTTGAACAGGCTACAGATGCAACATCGTCAGTTGCCAAATAGAGCACGTTATTGACGATCTGAAACTGCCCGGTCCATCTTATCGGGCAGTCTCAGGACGATTCGCATGTCAGCAAGTCTTCCGGCGGTTATCCCACCGATCCAGGCCCAGGATGCCGATACAACTTCACGCGTCGAAATACCAATTGATTGTCGGGAAGAGAAAAGCGGCGGAGCGATGGTCCCTCGTCTCCGTTCAGGTGACGCCCTGCTATCCATTTGCCGTCATGGAATGTACCTTCCTCCATGTCGTACAAAATCCAATCGTTGGTTTCGTTGGCGGGCCGATCAAACGAGAGAATTACTCCGCGACCGAGGATATAGAATTCATCCGGGGCCGCAGCAATCACGAGCGCGTATCCACTTTGGCCCGCCCCAAGCACTCCATTCGTGGCTATTACATCAGGCGCAACCGCAGGCGCCTGCACTTGGCCTGCGGCCGGAACAACATTACTTACGTGGGTGCTTACGTATTTTGCTCGAATCTCAAAACCACCCAGAGAGACCGATGTCTCGCCGGTACTTTGAGGTGGAATGGCAGCAACCGCATTTCGTTGCTCGGCATCCAGAAGGACGGGGGCGAGTCTGCCCAGATCATCATAAAGATCTGCGATGGGATCGTCTTGCATCAGGTCGTCGACACCAAATGGAGACACACCAAGAGCCTTGTAGTGGCCTATCGCCCAAACATAATTGCCTGGAATCGGCCGGCTTTCAGGAAAGAAAAGAGGATTGCCCTGACGTACATAACTGCTGCATGTGCCAGAAAAATCGGAGATATAGATGTCTGGAGCGAGCAGGCTGAGGCTTGGAGCAGCAGCATGCCAGATGTCCATGACACGTGAAACTGGACCACCGCTCGGATAGTCGCCCGGAACCTGCCTGTCGTTTTGCACGAGCCATGCATTTACATACATGGGAAGGACAAGTTCTTCTTCGCCCGCCCGTGCGACCGCATCAACATATCTTCCGAAATACCATGCACTGAAGATCTCCTCCGCATACCTATCCGTACCGAATACTTCCGCCCAGGTTCCGTTCATGCGATTCCCGTTCTGGGCCCATACAGTTGCTACCTCCGGCAGTAATGTGGCTTTGTGAGCACCCAGATACTGCATTAATGCGTCAGGAACCTGTCCATTCCATGCCGCCTGGGCTGGCGGCGAATCGTCCCGCCCCTCCGTAAGAATGCCCATTTCGTTTTCTACTTGCATCATCAGGACAGTATGTTGTGGATCGACTTCGCGAATATGCCGCATCAACGCGCGAAACGCTCGTGCATCCGCATCCTGCGCGTTCTTTGAAAAAGGGGACAACGCATAAAGTCCGCGCTTTGGGTGCTCCGGTGTGGGTGGTTGATGTTGTGCTGCCCACAGGAATCGCTGTTTATCCTGCTTGACCCAGATGGGCACATACTCAGACGAAGTGTTTTTCCAACTTCCGAACCAGATCAGCACCAGGTGCATCGATTCTTTGCGCGCCGACGTAATCTGATCGTCGACGAGCGTGAAATCGAAATGACCCTCCTGTGGCTCCATCAACTCCCACGAGACGGTGCTGACCACGGTGTTGAGGTTCAGTGCCTTCAAGCGGGGCCAGACCGTCTCCATGTATTGCGAGGAGGATGCGCTGGAATTATGTAACTCTCCAGCTAGCATTAAAAACGGTTTGCCATCCACGATAAACTGTTGCGCGGCACCGCGCTTCTGAATCATAGGCAAAGGTGGTGACTGCTGTGAGAGCACCGATACGCTTGCGACGGCAAGCAGAGAACTGGCAACTATAAGCGGAAGACGTTTCATGCGAGGTCCTTTCTGAGTCTGCGCGAAGACTCGTAGAGTTGTATCGGGCTAGGCCGGATAGTAGCGGCCTCCATGATCGTTGGGCAATTCTTCTTCACCACGTTCGACGGAACGCCGGAACGGTTCATTCCCCATCGGGTTCCAGTTTCTCCAAGAGGTTGGATTTGTATCGGCGTTTCGTGAGGGGCGTCCTTCGCCGTTATGATTGACGGCAGTCACGTAGTAATCGCAAGTCGGTTGCGAGATTTCATTTGTATCCGAGTTACTCGATCGTGGCTTGCTCGAAGGTGGAACTGACGCCTCCGCATCGGTCCAACGGGTTAGCCTGCCAGCGTAAGCGACCGAGAAGTGGGAAGAGCCAGCAACTCGCCGATAGAGCCTATATTCCCTAACTCCCAGCACTTCGCCCCAGCTGATCTCCGCCTTTCCGTTAAACAGATCGACATGCAATCCGTCCGGAGGAGAGGGTGGCTCCGAAGTGACATAAAGTGGATACTCCGGGCCCGCGTCGCTCGATTGCTCGGTGTTTCGCGCGTGGAAACGAACGTGGTATTTTGCTCCCGTCTTTAGACCGTTCACGCTAATTCTTGGATCGGGTCCGACACCGCATTGCGTCCATTTTTGTGCATTGTCAACGCTGATTTCTAGTACGTAGCTCGTAGCAGAAGCCACCTGTTCCGCGTAGACAATCGCTCCGCCGGCTGTATTTTCGGTTCGCTCGACCCGGGGCGCATTCGGAACAGGCATTGCTACTGACAACTCCCACAGGTGCGTTCCGGCAGGCAGCTTCAGTGCGAGGCTGTCGGCTGTCGTGGCGCTTTCTCCAGGATGTCCATCGATAAAGAAGCGCAATTTGCTTAAACGAGAAGGCAAACCAATTTCGATTTCAGAAGCAGAGGGCGCCGCGTAGACTCCGCGAATCGATCCGGAATTCGCGATGGAGCCCGCGATTCCTAGCTGGCTGTCGCTGGTGCTGAAACTCAATCCGCCAGCCGCGATATGTGTTCCGCGAAAGAGCGCGAATTCAGTTGCGTTGTTTCGTGTACGGATTATTCCAGACGTTCCATTAAACTCCCTGTTGCCGTCGCGAAAATGAATGTTTTCGCGCGCCAGAAAGACAACATCATTTCCCTCTGGCGTCGATATGGTGGCTCCAAACGGAGCGCGTGTCGCATGAACGCCATCCTTGTGTGTAACCAGCACGAGAGAGTCGCCTGAACCCTCCGCCCATCGCCCCGAAGTGGTCTCTGTTTCAATTGAAGTGAAGCGGTTTGATTGTTCACGAGGATTGTCGGAAAGCAAAGAGATATGAGGGAAATCGTCTCCTTTCTTCACGAACCAGGAGAACCGGTGCGCAATCTGCGGATTGAATACGCGGTCGTGAATCAGGAAGTAATCGTCACCAGCCAGGAGAATCCCGCGGCTCACATATTCCGGCCATGAGTACGCCTGCGGTCCCTGATGCGGCACAAGCTCCGCATATTGCGCAAACGATAGGTCGTAGAGCGGCCTGCTCAGCGTATTATGGCCGACGGATCGAAAGACACCGTCTTTCCACACACCGAAGTTCGTGCAGAAATCGGTGTCCTGGTCGATGCGATCTCCTATATCTTCGCCGCCATTGTGGCTAAATGCTTTTCCATTCGCGTAGAAGTAGATGGCGCCACAGCCACCCTCGCCTGCGATTCCCCAGCGGTAGTTCGGCCCGTCGTCGATTTGCATAAGATGAATCGAGAGCTCCCGCGGCGTATCTACGGCGGCGCGCAAGGTAATTCCGTAGCCGGTGTACTTGGCGGAGCTAAAATGCGGGTTTGTGCCTAGGTTATCTGGCTGCGAGAACATCACGTTGTACGAGTCAACCTGATCGACAGAGGCTTCCATGTCCTGGTCGGTCGGACGGGCGGCCCACATCAGATGCTCCGAGGTAAGGGGACTGTAATTGCGCAGTGCGCTCCCGAGGTACCACATGGTGCGCGGAGTCTTCCGCCGCTCGGAGTGAGCTCCGTATGGAGGATGAAGGCGGCGCGGCCCCGCGGAGGGGCTTACGATTCCCCAATAATGACGCCGTGCTCCCTCGTTGCGCTTCGCTTCTTCTTCGATCCGTTTCATTGTAAATGCGGATTCTCCAGCGAACGGCGCACTGAGCGCATTTACCAGCCAGTCTCCTACTTGGGTTAACTGTGGCCCGCAGAGGCGCTCTTGTCCGTCACGGCATTTCAGCAGAAATGCCCCGCGGCTGGCGGGCCTGAGGAATGCCCACACATAGGTGCCAAGATTCTCGGTCCAGCGCCCGCCTCGTGCTCCCCATGCGTTTACTGCGGGACGAGTATGATAACGCGAGTTCAACCGCAGGAAGGCTTCAAATTCGTCGGCCCACGACTGCGAAGAGGGATGATCTGGATACAGGAAGGCCATGCCGCACGGCGTCGATTTCACATCGGAGAGAAAGTTCGGATGCCCAGCAAGCATGTACCGCATAGGCATGTAATCCTCTCCAGCGTGCACATAGGCAAGCAAGAGGAAAACAGCGTCAACGCGCCGGCGCTGTTCGGGGCTGAGCTGCGAAGCAAAGACTTGGTATGCGGGCACCCAGTTCTCCAGAATCTGCCGGCTCGATGTCGGTCCGAAGCCGTTATTCTGGCGCACGCCCGATATGGCGAGATCGCTAACAAAGCTCGAGTGGACGACCAATTGATAGAATTCGCTGGCATTCCGGCACGGTGCATCGGTAAAGAACTGCTTTTGCGAAGCTGAATGCGCGGGATAGGAAAGCTCCCAGTCCTTCGCCTTGTTGAGTCCGAGCGTTCCATACCAGTTCTGAAGATTGAGGGCGTGCGAAGTGGGAAATAGGCCCGTCCGATACAGGGCTCCATCGCTCGCAATGCCCTTGACCTCGTTTTTGAGGGTCTCCATTGCTTCGATGTCTTTGGCGTGATCGTAAAAGCTCAGACAAGTGGAGCGCACGCCTCGTGCAATCTTCCAAACAAAGTGAAGCGTCGGTTCGATATATACAAGATCGACAGCGAGCTTTGACGAGGAATGCCAGATCGCGTATTTATGATCTTCCCATTGCTCGATGTGGTCGATGAAGATGGCTGCCGCATCGGGCGAGTCGTCGCTCCAGAAATTGGCAAAGCACGCCGCCAGTGCGTCGGACCACGGCTCAAAGAGACGAAGCGAGAAGGGCATTTTTCCTGTGGAGCTTATGCCTGGCGAGACACCGAACTGCGTATCCATCTGCGCCTGCGCGATCTTCTCCCATGGATATTGTGTGTAGCCTGATAACGGCTGCCGCGGAAAGTTATAGGGATGATTTGGGGCTTGGCGATGCGAGAAGCTGCATCCAGTCCAGGCGAAGTCGAATTCGCCCTTCGCATCTTCTGGAAGCGCATCCATGTCTTCATGCAGGCGGACAAAGTCCATTCCGGCAATGCACTCCACCATGACCGTGTACTTTGCGCCCGAGTCGAGGAAGTACGTAATGCGGTGAGCGGACCGGAGCGGACCGGCTTCAAGCTGTTCCGTCTCGATGCGTATAATCCGACGCCCGTCAACCACGAGTTTCGATGAGCCGAACCAATTACCGCCGCGCGACACTTCCAGAATAGGGCCGGGAGCATCACCTTGCACGATTTGCGAAGAGGGAATGCGAATCCGCATCATGCCCGTGTCGACGGTGAGCCTGCGTTCCTCCTTTACGATGGTTACCGACGGCTGGCCACCTGACGGCGCTGCCTTCGGAATAAGGCGGTAGGTGCGGTTTGCGCCTGCGGGAAGATCGGAGAGAAAGAGGATAGATGGTTGTGCCCCGGCAGCACTATCCATTGCGGAAACCTGGAACGGAACGATGCTGCGCGTCTCCTGGCATTCCAGCGCATGGCCTGTGGAAGAAACTTGCTGTCCGAGTGCAAGCGGAAATGAAAGCAGTGTGCGCGGCCACGCATAGAAGGGATCGGCAATGGGTGCGCGGAGAACGAAAGTGCCGTCTGTGGATGAGATGGTCAATGGGTGGCTTTGCGCGCCGGCGGCAGCCAGTATCCTGGCCGCGGGCAGGGAAGCCAGAGCAGCGCAGGAGAAAGAACAAAAACGTCGCCGGCTCAAATTTCTGTCTGTAGAGGGGGTCGAGTTGCCTGGATCAACGGGTCGAGTGGTCATGTCGCACTGTCCTCCCTGTGCCAGGGGCATCCCCGGCATTTGATATCGAAGTCACTCCACTATAGCTTTTCCGCTCAAAGATTGGAAACATTTCCATATAGGCTATGCATAACCATGTAAAGAGCAAGAAAGAGAGGATCGATGCCCTATTGACAAGCGAATAGCGGCCCGGTTAGGATTCGTCTTCCCGCATGTGGAATGGTTTTCATAAGGAGTCAAAAAGGATGAACAGAAGAGAAGCCGTACTGCGGCTGGCTGCCGTTGCGGCTGGAATGCGCCTTGGGCCCGCTCCAGCATTTGCGCTGGATAACACAGAAGAAGCCATCCGGTCCGGTTCTCGCTTCGATTCGTACATGTTCGGCGTGTCGTACTATCCCGAACAGTGGCCCGCCATGCAGGTCCGGGAAGATTTCAGAAAGATGCGGGAGATTGGAGTCAATCTTGTCCGCATGGGCGAATTCGCATGGTCGTCGATCCAGCCATCAGCGAAGAGTTTCAACTTCGCGTGGCTTGACCGTGCAATAGATCTGGCCTCGCAAAACGGGATTGCAGTGATTCTGGGCACGCCGACTGCATCGGTTCCGCCATGGCTCTACAAGTTGCATCCAGATGTGCTTAGCGGCAACGAGAAAGGTGCCTACACCTACGGTGGCCGCAAGGGATTTGCCGTGGACAGTCCCGCCATGCGCGCGGCGGCATCCGACGTGATTACACAACTTTCTTCTCGCTACGGCGGCCATCCGGCAGTGATTGGATGGCAACTCAGCAATGAGCCGGGATACCCGATGGTCAACTACGATCATGCCTCGCTCCTTCAATTCCGGTTATGGCTCAAGCAGCGCTACGGGGCGCTGGAAAAGTTGAATGCGGCCTGGAGTGGCGTATTTTGGAGCAATACTTACGATGCCTGGGATGAGATCGTCTTCCCAACAAATTCGGCGGAGGGAGGATGGAATGCTGGTATTCGGATCGACTATCGCCGTTTCTTCTCGGAATCGTTCTTGCGCTGGCTTCGTTTTGAGGCTTCCATCGTCAAACAACATGCGCACAAGCAGTTCATCTATACGAACTGGCCGGAGGTGGCCTGGTCGGTTGACATCTTTGAAGCGGCTCGCTTTCTCGATGCAACCGCGTGGGACAACTATGGCGCGATGCCTGGAACAGCAAGTATCTACGACGTGCTGAACACGGCATTCAATCACGATCTATGCCGCGCCTCGCGCGCCGATCAACGCTTCTTTGTTGCGGAGCAGCCTACCCAGCCCACTGCGGGAACCGACGCGCGGCCCATACGGCTTACAATGTGGGCGGATGTTGCGTATGGCTCAAGAGCGACGGTTTTCTTCGAGTTCCGCGCGCCGTTGGCGGGATCGGAGATGGGCTATGTTTCCATGCTTGAGCCAGATGGTTCCTTCGGGGCATCTGTGCCTCTACTGCAAAATACCTTCAAAGAGATTACGCGGCTGGATAATAAGTTGGCAAAAGCACGAACGGTAGCGGACATAGCTCTGATTTACAGCTACGAGAATTCCTGGGACCAGAGATTTCGCGTTCGTGAGGGAAGTGGCGTGGGAGCAGGATACGACAATGTGGCGAACCGCTATTACACTGGTATGAAATTTTTGAAGCGCAACGTAGACATCATCCCCATGTCGAGAGATGTTGCGCCGTATCGAATGGTTGTGGCTCCAGGCTTGCGCATCGTCTCGGATGAAGCTGGCGAACAGCTGAGCCGCTGGGTCAAGGCAGGCGGCATCCTTGTACTGGACCACAAAGCCGGCACGCGTAGCCCGGATGGACGCCTCCGCCCACTGGTCGAGCCGGGTGTCTTCTCGGCGCTTTCTGGAATTCAAGTACCTGGGACAGAAAGGGAAGCAGGCACGCCGCATACCGTCTCATTCACCAATGCGTTGGAAAAGTTCACAGTTGCGGATGCCGAAGTCGTTCTTGTGAAGGAAGGCGAATCGCTCGCGCACTATCACGGCGGCAGCCTCGCAGGGCAGCCCGCCATCACGCTGCATCGGGAAGGCCTCGGCTTCGTGGTGTTTGTCTCTTTCAGTTGCAGACAGGAGGCTTTCTTCGACGCACTCTTCGCCGCGATTGCGCGCAGATTCTCCATTCTCCCGTTGCTCGCTGTGCCAAAGGAAGTTGACGTAGTGAGCCGGACAAATGGCAAGTCCGAGTTCATCTTTCTTCTCAATAACTCTCACATGCCGGTGGAGATCGAGATTCTGCAACCATTCACAGAACTGTTGACGAATGTTTCTGTAGATAAGCATCTCAGTCTCGAAGCACTTCAGGTAGCGGTTCTGGAGCGGACCCTTAATCGTTGAGGAGATTGTAAAGTCCACTTCGTACCTCTGGTTCGGCCAAGTGAATAAGGAAGACGAAGCCGAGGCCTACTTTGATCAAAAATGGACAAGCCAATTGGAAAGTAGTAACGTTTCCCGGTAATTCTGCCGCAGTGGACTGCTGCACGGAAACCGTCTCGATGGAAGCTGGAGCGGCCATCTCGGGAGGGATTGTACCTGCTGGAATGAAAGGACACACTTATGAGAATGAGAGTCAGCCTGCGAATCGGAATCTTATTTCTTATCGTGGTAACGCCAGTGTTCTTGCGAGCGCAGTTCCAAAAACCGGCTGACGAAGAACTGAAAATGACGTCCGATCCTATGGCTCCGAGTGCCGGTGCGGTTTACCTGGACTATGTTGAGAGTGAAGATAATAGCATGCCTCGGTATACGGTTTATGCGCGCATCAAGGTGCTTACCGAGAAAGGCAAAGATCTTGCTACCGCCGATGTCCCTTTTGTCGAGGAATACTACAAGATTGGCGCTATTCAGGCGCGCACAATTCATGCTGACGGAACCGTGATTCCGTTGACAGGCAAGCCGGAGGATTTTCTGCTCAGAAGTCTAAGCGCACCCTACGGGGATCTTCATATCGAGCGAAAGGTATTCAACATGCCCAGTGTTGAAGTGGGTAGCATCCTTGAATACAGCTATGACGTTCTTCCTCAATACCACATGTTTGGCGGCGGCTACTTCATGCAGTGGGAGAGTGTTCCCTGGTGGCGGATTCAGCGGCCCTACTTTGTCCACCGCGCGCACTACGAATTCAAACCGTTCAAGCAATTCCAACCCGGTAACGTAGGCGAAAGCGGGCCGCTTCCTGTCCATCTTGTTTGGTGGTCTGAACTGCCTCCGGGGGTAAGTGTCCATCCATCAGCCAGCGGATCTTACACAGTAGACATGACGAACATTCCACCGGTTCCCCGCGTAGAGTGGACGCCGCCCATGGATAACTATCTGTATAAGGTTCGCGTCTATTACACATACAATACAACCTCGGGCGATTTTTGGATCAACGCGGCGAAGAAATGGTCGAAGGACGTTGACCATTTTGCTGAGCCAACGGTAATTATTCAAGATGCTGTGTCGAAGTTGATTGCGCCCGGGGACAGCGAACTGAGCAAGGCCAAAAAGTTATATGCCGCGGTGTAGACTCTGGATAACACGATGTTCTCTCGCCAGATGACAGCATCCGAACGAATGCAACTTCAACTGAAACCTGAAAAGCGTGCCGAGGATACCTGGGTGCAGAAGAGCGGCACGCAAAGAGACGTCGTGCTGCTGTACCTGTCCATGCTGCGCGCGGCCGGACTCAATGGATTTGCCGCCAAAGTTGTCGCTCGTGATCGAGCCCTGTTTGATTTTAGTTTCATGAGCGATTATCAGCTTGACGACACCCTGGTTATCCTGAAGACTGGCGGCAAGGAAATCCCGCTCGATCCTGGCGAAAAAATGTGCCCCTTCGGAATGCTGCACTGGAAGGACTCTGGGGCTGAGAGCATCGGCGAAAGCGCCGAAGGACGGGCTTTAATCAAAACTCCGCTACAGGACTACTCGATGAATTCGACAAGACGCATCGGGGATATTTCGGTAGACGAACGCGACGGTATTACCGGCACGTTCCAGATTACACTGAGTGGCCAGGAAGCGCTCAACTGGAGACAGGCGGCTCTGAGAGTTGATGAGGCAGGCCTCAAAACACGGTTTGACCGTGAATTGGCAATGTCCATTCCGAAATCTGTCGAGGCAAATTCCGACCACTTTCAGGGCTTAGACGATTCAAACGCGGACCTGATCATCAAACTCAGCGTGAAGGGATCGCTCGGAACCGTTACGGGCAAGCGTCTCATCCTGCCTGTCGAGTTCTTTGCATATCGAGGTGACAGCTCGTTTGCGAACGAGGAAAAGCGGCGACTACCGGTGGATATGCATTACGGCGAAAAAGTGACGGACCAGGTGATCTACCATCTGCCTTCTACGATGACCGTGGAGGTTATCCCGCAGGATAGCAAGATTGCATGGGAGGGCCGGGCCGTCTACGTTGCTCAGACCAAGAGTCTGTCAGGTGAGCTTGTTATTGTGCGAGCGCTCGCGCGTGCATTTACATTTGCCAAAGCAGAGGACTATCAGGACCTACGGGACTTTTACCAGAAGGTGGCCACAGCAGGCCAAGCTCAGGCGGTTCTCACTTTAGCGCCGGCTGGTACAGGGAATTGACGGTTTTGACAAGTGGGTGAATGGATTCATATGCTCTTGCTGCTTGTACAAGGGCAGCGGCAAGGGTGATTGGGGCGTCTGGCATCGCAGGGAGTGGCGATTGCCTGGTGTTAGGTGTGGCGGAGGTGGTTGCAATTCCATTCCAGTGCTTATATAGTGGGAGCCCTTGGGAAAGTAATGGAAACGTTCCCATCAAAACTTCTGAAACAGCTAATGGCAATCCTGTGTTTGCGAATACTGAAGAGTCAATACAACTGAAAATGGATTTTTAGGTGGAGAGGGTCAAATATGAGAATGAGGCGTTTGTTCTGTGTGATTGGATTAGTTTGCGCAACAACCGGGGCGCAAGCGCAGATGGTGACGGGCGCAAAGATGCCGGGATTTGCGGAGGCATTTGGATTGACCGCTACGCCCGACATCGAAGTACATCAGCTCTCAGTTGACACCGGATCTGGCACCATGGTGGATATCCTAGGTGACGGCGAACAGGCGCAACTGATGGTTCACGTGACCAATCGGTCCAGGAATGACATCCGCGGCGATGCGGCATTCAGGCTTGTGCACTACGGCACCGCGGTGCCGGAAGGCGATGTGTGGACTCCTCACGTGTTCAAGATTGGCGATGTTGGCTCGACGCCGGTGAAGCTGGATATGGCGAAGAGTACCTCCCAGGATGTCACTATATCGCCCCTGGTGCCTTCGGAGTACGGCGGGTACGGGCTGGTGCTGGATGTCCCTGGGCACGGTAGCATCTTTGTCGCGACGCTGGCCCGCGTAGTTTCTGCCGACCGCGGTAGGGTGCAATTTCCGACCTACGCGCTGGATACGGAGTGGCCTAACAAGATGAACGAGGGCGTGTACGCCTTAATGGAGAAACTGGGCGTTAAGGGAGTCCGCGTCGGCGCGGGGTTCAACATCCCCTCAGATCCTGCGTACAAAGTTGAACAGGCTCACCTGCAGCAGGAGATGGAGTGGGCACAGAAACATGATGTGACGGTGATGCTGACACTTGCCAGCGGAGCCGCAAACTCACCTATTCAGCCGCTAGGCAGGCCCCGGCCATGGCTCACCCCCGACGGCACGATGATGAAAACCAAAGAGGATCGGGCGTGGTTGCCGGCCTTCGACAACGATTTCGAAGCTTGGACGGCACAGCTGGCCGAAGAATACGGGTGGCCCAAAGGAAACCTGAACGCTGTGGAACTTTGGAATGAGCCATGGGAGGGAACTTCGATTTCTGGCTGGGGCGCCGACATACCGCGTTATCGCGAAATCTACACGCACATGGCAGACGGCGTATTGAAGGCGCGGGCGAGGGCGGGCGTTAAGGTGCTGATCGGCGGGACTTGCTCGTCGGCCAATGCTCGCGACAAATTATTCTCCGACGGCACTGATAAATTTCTGCCTATCTTCGATTTTTCAAGCATTCACTACCAGGCGCTGGCTGCGGATCCGGTGCTGGAGCCGGCATGGATGAATCGCAAGAGTCCGTACGGGCCGGTCAAGGTCTGGGACACTGAGAGTTGGATTGCAAACTCAGAGGATCGGGTTGCAGGTGTCATCGCTTCGATGCGCGCGCAGGGGCAAAGCCGCACGGCGGGCGTATTTCGCGGGAACGTTTATGACAGCGATAACTACAAGCTGAACGGCAAGATCTACCCAGTGGTTCAAGCTTATCCAGCTGCGGCTGCTATTGCTGCAACGCAGAAGTTCATTGGGCAGAGGCCGTTTCACGAGATTCTGTTTCACAATGGACTGCCGTGGGTTTTCGTCTTCGACGGATTGCCTGACGAAGCTACGGGCAAGCTGCACAGCGACGACGGTACCGTGGTGATTGTGGGTAACCTGGCCAAGATCTATCCTGTGAACCGGACATTATTTCGATCTGTGAAAATAGCCTCCGAAGCATCGATGCAGGTGAACGATCTCGGCGGCGTCGTACGGATGTTCGACTTTTACGGGAACAGGCTACCGTCAAAGGACGGTACGCTGACGGTGCCGCTGAATGGGTTGGGCTATTTTCTTCGCCCCGATGGTCGCCCCGGCTCGTTCGAGCGCCTCGTCGAAGTGGTGCGTAGGGCCAGGATCTCTGGAATTGAACCTGTCGAGATTGCCGCACGGGACATGACTTCGACGGTCGGTGCAAATGCGAAGCTGCGCATTGAGCTGACGAATATCCTGAACCGGCCGGTGCATGGAAAGCTGGCCGTGCAATTGGAAGGGTTGAGGCTTTCGCAACCGCCTATGATTCAGCTAGCCCCAAACGAGACCAAGGAAATCGCGCTCGATGTCGCGGGGTCGCCGGCCGTCAGCAACACCTATTCGTTGCAGGCGCGGTTCGATGCTGGTGTGGACGGGGTGGCTCAACATTTGGAACAGATGCACGTCAATGTGATCGCTCGGCGGACAATCAAGATCGACGGCGACCTGTCCGACTGGAAGGACGTTCTGCCCGAGGTGCTGCCCCGCGCTGGAATTGGAACCAGCCTGACCGAACAGGCTTACCTCCCGTTCTTGACCGGCCACGACGGCTCGGGTGACAACGCATCGACAGCCTGGCTTGCTTATGACGATAAGAATTTCTACTTTGCGATGAAGATCGCAGATACCACACCGGACGATGGTATGGTGCGTTTCGAAACGCGAGACGACGATTCGTATTTCTATCCCGATCACCTGACTGGCGCTGATGGAGCCAAGTTGGACTGGCCGGCAGGAGTTCGCCACTACAGCTATCGCAAGAATTTCGACGATCCTGCAGGCACCAGCCGTTCCATCGCGGGTCGTCACGGACACGACAACGTGCAGATCGCGTTCAATGTTTTGGAAAAGAAACCACGACTCCCGTATCCGCCGGGGACCATGCCTCACTTCATCGATTATTGGGACACAGACTATGAGTATGCGCTGAACAATGTGGCTCCGGAATATGGCGGCGGTGTCGAGATATGGAGGCTGCTGGCTCCGGGCGTTCCTGTGAAGACCTATTTCCCGCGCGAACCCCATGCGCCCGTCGATCAGGGCCCGGTGAAAGGCGGCCAACTTATTTCGCGCCGGGAAGGCAACGTGCGGATCGTGGAAGCGGCGATTCCATGGACGGAGATGCCGGAGGTGTGGGCCCGTGTCAAGGCTGGGCAGACGGTAAAATTCTCCTGTCGTGCAAACGATAATGCCGCCGAGTCGCATGAGTTGGCGGAAGGCAGATCGGTGTCGAAGGAAAACTCCCCGGCATTTCACGATTCCTGGCAGACCCATTGGGCCAACGAAATTGAGTTCGGTGTTGAAAAATAACACTATTCCACCGGTCGGAGTAAGCCGAAACCGGTGCCGGACCAGCGACGTCCTCCGACCAGTGTTGATCGTGGGCTGTGGAAGCGTTTCTTGAGCAAGACGAAGGGAGTGCCGTCCGCGAATTCCAGGGCGGCATTTCTGTCCTTCCGGTCCCAAGTTAGGTGCAGCCGGTGGAGAGTCTCCCCCGAGTGCACCCAAGGCGCTGCTGCATCGCCCACGGTCCACGGAAGAAGGTGCGGCAGTAGCGTGAACACAGCGATAAAATGCGGGTGCGACGTAGAGTTCCGGCTGCGAGGGCGCGCCCCTTCCACGGGGTGCATCCAGCACCGATCCACTCCATCCACGCCGGTGCATATCAGCCGATTGAGGCTGTGCAGAGATCGCAGAAAGAGTACTTGACAAGCGTCGCGAATATTTACTACTATTGCGGTCGATCAATGGAAACGTTCCCACGTGAGCCGAAAAGCGGTTCAGTCTGCTGACACTCTTGCAGGTGCGAAACCAACGGTGCGTCGGTTCGAGTTCTCTTGCGGCAATTCTTAGGAGGAAACCATGCTTGACAGAAGGCTCAAAAGATTCTGGGATTCCAGCGCCGGAGTGGCGCCTTGTCTATGGACTTGGCTAGTCATTTCAGTACTCGCGCTTTTCGTCATGCCGCTGGCCGTTGCGGCACAGAGCGGCCAGGGCTCAATCACAGGCGAAGTCACTGACTCCAAGGGGGCAGTGATCGTGGGCGTGTCGGTCTCGATTGTGAATAATGATACCAACGTCAAGAACACAACCAAGTCCAACGATTCGGGTTTATATGACGTTCTGAACCTCAATCCTGGCACGTATACCGTCACCTTTAGCAATCCTGGATTCAAGGATCTGGCGACGGAAAACGTCATCGTCAGCGCCGGCGCAACGGTGCAAGTCAATGGCGCTCTTCAGGTGGGACGAGCGAGCCAGACCGTCGAAGTGGTTGCCGAGGCTGAGCTGCTCTCTACCACCTCAGATGTCAGCACGACGGTCGACCGACAAATCGTCGAGAATCTGCCCTACCCGGAGCGCTCTTCGCTCGAAGCGGTATTGCTGGTTCCTGGCGTAGTCGGAGATACCCTGAATCCAGGCGGCATTCAGCCGGAGAATCCGAATGGGTACACCAACTATTTCTCGCCGGGAGCTAGTATTTCCATCGGCGGTACGCCTCCAGGAACCAGCGCGATCATCGTTGACGGCTCGGATGTCACGGAGGCCAGCTTTCCTCGGGCCGGGCTCAATTTGAGCGGACGAGTCGTACTAGAGACGACGGTTGTTGTCGCAGGTGCATCTGCCGAATACGGACGCACATCGGGCGGAGCGATTGTTCAGGCCACCCGTGGCGGCACGTCTCAATATCACGGTGCGGTAACCTGGCGTCATAACGATCCATGGTTCAACGCCGACCCCATCGGCACAACCGCAAAAAGCGACCAACATGAGTCATTCCTCGGTGGTTACTTGGGCGGTCCTGTGCGCATTCCCAAACTCTACAATGGTAAAGATCGCACCTTCTTCTTCGCCGCATACGAACCGATGCGCATGCGCTCTAATCTGGGGTTCCGCGCTCAACTGCTCACGCCGAACGAACTGGCCGGTCAATTTCACAACTCACTGGACATCATCAACCAGACCGTTCTGAAGGCGAGTGGATACCAGGCGGCGCTGGCAGTAGCGCGCATTGGCGGCGTTGGCTACGACGCACCGGTTGGCGGAAATAGCGCAGCCCCTCTCTTTCCCTACGGGGTGCTGAACACCAATTCCAATTTGAACCAGCAGGCTAACGGACCGCTATCGGATTGTACAGCGGCCGGAATCGCGCAGTCGGACTTCACCTCGGCGGCCTCCGTCTGCCATGATGATCTTTCCGCACTCTTGGCGGCAAATCCGTTTGCCAAGTTTGTGGCGAGCCAGATGCCGACTCCAACCAATCCAGGTCCGTATGTTACCTTCGACTCTCCTGACGGTGCGGCCGCGACTGATATGACGAACGGAACCTACAGGCGCGGCGCAATTAATAAGGACGACCGCTGGAACGTTCGCATTGACCATCAGTTCAATAACAGCAACAGTATCTACGTTCGCTACACGCAGATTCCCGTCTCCGCAGCACGTTTCTTCCTGGTAGCTGCGACTAACCCATTGGATCAGACCGCAACAGACGTTGAGATGGGTCGCGATGTAGCTGTCGGTTATACGCGTGTCATCAGCAATAATGTCGTAAACACGGCTCGCTATTCCTTCTTCAGAGAGAACCTCGAGCGCCTGCCTCCTTTGAGCACCACCGGAACCGATTTCGGTGCGAAGTATGGAATGGTCCCGGCTGTCGTAGGTTATGGATTCCCAGGTCTCGGCAATTTCAACTCGAATGGTTCAAACTACTCCATCCAACCAGGGACCAGTGGAACGTCCCGGCAAATAGACCAGAATTTCATCGTTGTGGATGATCTAGCGATCACCCACGGAACTCACTCCATGAGCATTGGTTTCGACTATCGCTGGATTCAGTCCAACCAATACGACATCAGCGGCGTGACAGGCGGCAAGTATTCTTTTGCATCCTCTCAATCGGAGGCATCGAATGGACAGCCGGTCTCGCCAACAACCGGCAACTCAGGCGGCTCAGCATGGGGTTCTTTTATCGAAGGAGTCGTCAGCAGCTATTCGAATACTCCGGTTCAGGTGCCCGGCTACTACCGCTATAAGTACTGGGGCGCATACGTCCAGGATAATTGGCGCGTCACTCCGCGGGTAACACTGGGCTTGGGTGTCCGCTACGAAGTTCAGGTGCCTCGCACAGAAGCCCACAACAATCAGGCTTTCGTCTCCGCGAACAGCATCCCTGGAACCCTGAACGGCCAGGCTGCGACTACGGCGTTCTGCTTCTCCAACTCTTGCGGTCTCCAGCGTAGCCTGTGGCCGACCAATTACTGGGGCATCGAGCCGCGTCTTGGCATTTCGTTCGCTGCGACACCGAAGACGATGGTGCGCGCTTCGGTTTCAATCACCAGGCAACCACTGAGTGGCCAGGAGAATATTCCGGACCCCGACTTCAACGTCAATGGAAGTTCGGCTGCCACCAATAGCGCCTACCAGACGGACTACATCTCGAATCCCACTGCCCAATCCTCGCTGGTCTCTACCTATACACAATTGGCAGGTGCCCGCGGTCCGATCTATTTCTCCACGGGTCTGTCGCCGGTCTTTGTTGACCAGACGAATGCGGTTCCCTACACCGAAATCTGGAACCTAACGGTGCAGCACCAGCCGTTCGCGAGAACCTTGGTTCAGGCCAGCTACCAGGGCGTGAACGGCGTCCACCTCTATGGTCCTTTCGTCGCGCTGAATACTCCATCGGTGGCCTCGATCACGAATGCCATCGCGCAGGGAATCTACCTGGGCGCCAATACTCCCAACACCTACGGCATTCTGTCCACGAACAACGTCTCTGGCTCGGTCATGAACGAAACCAACTTGCAAAAGCTCGAGCCCTACCAGAACTTCTTCAACCAGTCCATGACGAGGATCTATCCCCGCAATGGCGTATCGCATTACAATGCCCTCTATCTTTCTGCCAACCAGCGTGCCACCAAGAACCTTACGCTGCTTGCCTATTACACATGGAGCAAGAGCCTGGACGATGTTCCTGACATCAACAGCGGAGCTGGAGCAGGCTCAGGGAATAGTGCCGTGCAGAATCCGTTTGACCTGAAGAGCGAGTACGCAGTTTCGACGTTCGATCAAGACAGCGCATTCAAAGCGGGTTATAACCTGGTTCTGCCTGTGGGCATCGGCCAGCAATTCAAGACCGGCAACGGCCTTGTTGATCGGCTTATCGGGAACATCTCTGCTGGCGGAATGACAACATGGATCACCGGCTATCCGAACTATGTGCAACTTGGAGGCAACGGCAACTTCTACCAGGTGATACCGCACGGAACCACTGGATGCACCGCAACGACAGGGTACTGTAGCACCAGCGTTCTGCCTGGCGGCTACACGCTGCGGCCGAATATCGTTCCAGGTGTTCCTCTCATCAATCCGAACTGGAAAAAGAATCCGTTCAACAGCCTTGCAGTAGGTGGCGTCCAATCCTATCTGAATGCTGCGGCGTTCTCGATGCCAGGTTCGCTCAATGTTCCCGCTCTGGGCAATGCTCCACGTACGTTGACAGGAGCGCGTACTCCGCGTGAATTCCTCATGGATATGAGGCTGAACAAGGGATTCACGATCAAGGAGAACTACAAGTTAAACCTCAACGCAACTTTCAGCGACATCTTTAACCACCCGGTTTATTTCGGAGCCGGGACCAAGACTCCGTTTTCAAGTACCAGCATCAGCAACACGACTGGACAAGCTACCTACAATGCGAATGGTTCCTTCGGCGATTTGTCATCGAGCAACTCGCAAGGAATGTCTCGTATCATCCGCGTCGGTGCGGAGTTTACATTCTGAGCTGACCAGTCAGAGTGATTTGGCGGAGCGCAAAATATCGCGCTCCGCAATTTCATTGGGGCGAAGCATTGCAAACCGATGGTTTGTCGCAGATGCTCAATTCACGGGCTTAAGTGCCTATCCGATCTGTCTCCATCGCATCGAAAGAACTTGAGTGTGTCTTACCGGCGATAGAATGGGAACAAATCTAGACCGAAGGGTTGTGAAAAATGCATAAGCTGGTCCTCCTCCACGGCCGAACGCTTTCTGCTTTACTCGCGCTTTGTTTTCTCTCGTTGTGCGGAACAGCTCAAGAGTTAATGCAGCGGCCAAACCCTGCTAGCCAGCCAGAATTGCAAATTACAACGCGTCTGGTAGTTCTGGACGTCGTGGTGACCGACCATTCCGGTCAACTGCGCAACGATCTCACAGCCAACGACTTTCATATTACTGAGGATGGTGTTCCACAAACGATTCTCAACTTTGAGCCGCCCTCATCCCATCCGATTCCGGTGGGTGCTCCGATCACCTCTACGAAGGACCTTGAGAGCCGCGCTCCTCAATCCCCTGTAGATATTGTCGTTCTGGATGAAGTGAACACCAGCTTCCAGAACATGGCGTTTGCCCGCTACGCTCTGAAGAAGTACCTGAACGCACAGCCGAGCACGATGCAGGCTCCCACGATGCTAATTGCGGTCAACTTCGACAAGTTCACCGTGCTGCACGATTACACGCAGAACCGCGCAGAGATTCTAAGCGCTCTCGATCATCATCTTACCCACTATCCATGGAATATGGAGAGAGGCGAAAGTAAATACATCACCTTTGCAAAGTCACTAGGCGCGCTGGAGCAGGTTGCAGAAGGTACACGTGGCCACCTGGGGCATAAGAACATTGTCTGGGTTGGCAAGGGTTTTCCTGGAATTGACCTGAGTTCACCTGCCATTTCTCAGGAGGCCGTCGCAGGCGTCACTTACGCGATGCAGCAGGCTGTCAACATGCTTCGCGACTCACGCGTGACCCTATATACGATCGATCCGACTCTTATGACCGCGACCATCGCTACAACCTCCGACGCAGACTCCGTCTTGGGCGGAATGGACGGGGGCATGGATGCGACGGCTCCTGATCCATTTGTTGGCGACGTAAACTTTACCGGGCTCGCCAAGGCGACGGGAGGGAAGTCATTCTACTCGCGTAACGATGTGGATCGCGAAATAGGTGAGAGCGTGCGCGACGGTGTGAACTACTACACCATCGCTTACCGCCCGACGGATAGCTCGGATGCAACGAGGGACTATCGCAAGATTCGCGTTGCTTTTGCTAATAAGGGCCTGCATGCTTTCTATCGCGATGGATACTTCGCCAAAACCACGGAAGCTGCAGCTGCTATCGGCCCGCGTACGAAATACGATCTGGCTGCTGCCGAAGAAAGCACAATGGTTTACACGGGCCTAAGCGTGGTGGTGGCGGCCAAGCCCGGTGCTCCCGATACCTATGTTGTTGGCGTACCAGAGAGCCAGTTGACGTGGACCGGGGATGGCGACCGAGAGTCCGCAAGACTGAAGGTGGTTGCCGCGGCTGTTAATAACCAGAGCGAAGTGTTGCGCCGGTCCACAGAAGAGATTACAGCCCATCGACAGGTGAAAGCGGACATGCCGACGGATACCCGCGGCCTGGTTCGAGTTGAAGTTACACTTCCCTCCGGTCCAAAAACCTATCGGTTGCGCTTTGTTGTCTATAGCGAAGGTGACGGTCGCTTGGGCACCGCAGATATTCTGATTCCCGGCGCTGCGCCCGGAAAGAACATACGCTGATGGAGTTTCGCATTCTGCGCAAATCAAGAAGGAGAAACCTCCGATGAAACGCCGTGACTTTCTATGCGCTGCCAGCAGTGCGAGCGTGGCCGCTGCAATGGTTTTGCCGAGACTCGCCGAGGGAGTTATCCCTCCGTCGCGCAGTTGCCACGTTGCTGTGGATGATGACGCGCCCGCTCAAATCCGCGATGCGGCCCACGCAGTTGCCAACGCACGCGAACATCCTCTACTTAATGTTATGACCAGGACGGCAGGAGCAGCGGTCGTTTCCAGCCGTCATTTGCTCTCTGCGCCGCTTGCCGAACGCGCCTACAGCCATCTCATTCTTGTCGGATTGCCAAGCGATCCGCTTATTCGCATCGCATGGCAGCGCGAAGCGCAAGTCACAGCGGCCGGATTCTACGTCTTTGGCTTCGGCGCACTGAAGGGCGACATCGGCTACATCGAGAGCGACCGCAACCTTTTTCTGCATTCACCTGGAATCTCTACTACCCCGTTTGAGACTGAGGTAGTGACGATTACCGGAACGACGCCGGCCGGGGTTCAATTGGCGTGCGATGCTTTTCTGTCGCAGCATCTCATCAATGGCGTGGTCGCGGCCCAAGGTTGGTCCCGCCCTGAGCCTGGACTGCTTGATCGCGATCCGTTGGGGCCCGGCTTCGCTTTACCCGTGAAGTATCCTTTGAAGCTCAATGAATATGGGCGCGTGGGGTTTACTCAAGCTTCTGAGGACGAGTACCGGGGTGTGCTTGCGGATACCGGCCTGGGCCCCCGTGCGATCTGGCGCGCTAAGTATCACACGGCGGGTGTCTGGGACCGCCCCGGCGCCCTGGCGGCATTCGATGCCTACTCGTTCGGATTACACCGGCGTGCTTATGGCAACACACGATGGATGGCCGAGTTCGATTCAGTCGACGATGCCGCGTCCGCAGCGCCGAAGATTGCCCATGCGGCGCAACTTGTCCGTAGCGGCGAACGATGGACGGGAAATCAACCGTACTACGCAGATCCGAACACGCCAGGCAGCAAGAATCGTGGACCGCTGGCTCTGTGGCAGGAAGAGGCATTCGTCCTCATGAGCACGGTGCCAGGCGAGTAATTGTCTGCGCCTCGGATTGATAGGGATCTATTGTTTCTCCTCCTGCAAACGCCGGACAGATGATCCGAGTTAGGTGAATAGGAAATGACGACGACTGCAAATGTGCTAGCTGTTGCTTCGAATTTATCCAAGCTACAGATTGCTGTGCTTGAAGCTGCCCTCGGTTGCTCAATAAGCAAGGTGGAGTTTGCCAGTGCGGACTTTATCGTTCTGGAACCGCGCCATGGAGATGATCTGACTGAGGAGCAGGTGGCGTGCATCAAGGATCGCGTGCGCCAGGGTGCCACGCTCATGGTTGCACTGAACGCCTGGCGGCAACTCTCTTCCATGCGGCTCGGCGAAGTCTTGCCGGCGATTACCTGGCAGACGCGTGATCGGTTCAATGGACCTACGGGCGACGGTTCCATTGGCATTGGATGGGCAGATCCGCGGTTCTTTGCTGGCGCCTCGCTCGTGGAAATTGCCCTCCCGTTCTTCTCGACGGTTGAGCCGATGTCGCCTGCCGAACGCGGGCAGTCGCGTTACGCGCTCTACAAACGAAAGAATCCAGTTCTGATGAACGATGTGGAGCCGGGCGATCAACTGTGGACGCGGCCGATTCTTCTCCGCGACATCCAGATTCGGTTGCGCGGAAATGACAATGCGTCAACACCGTTGCTGTTGACCGGTCGCTACGGTGCGGGTCGGACGGCGCTTTTCGGTAGCGGCTTTGAGCAGCTTGCCAGCAGTGCAGATTTGCTGCGCTCCGTACTGGCGTGGCTCAAGCCCGCCGTCGTCTCGCCTTCAGCGCCGGCAATGATTGTCCCTGAAATGATGGTTGTTTACGGAAAGCGTTCCATTGAGATCCAGCTGCGCCAAAACTCCAGTGCTCCGCTCCCGGTTGAGATCGTCGGCCGCGGATACACGTGGGAGAGCGCGCCGCTCGGCTTCGATTGTGATTTATTGAGGAGCGTTACCCTGCTGCCAGGACAGACCGTTGCGGTCACGATGCCGTTTCCAGAATATTCAGAAACGAGCTTCCAGGCGCTGGGCTTCCGCGATGCTTTTTATGTGCGCATTGGCGTGCTGGGCGCTGCGGGAGCCAATACGCTGCTGGAGCGGCAATTACTCGCCGATTTTTCTGCGCAGGCGGTGCTTGTTGTCTATGCCGACGATATTGATCATTGGCAATACCCATTTCATGCTCCAGGATCAAGTTTCCAGTCCTCTTTTATGGACCGCTCCGGAGCCCGCATAGGAGCTTATGCTTATCCGCCTGATGCGAGGCTGCATGGCTCGGTCAGCATCGCAAACGGTTTGCGCGATCTCGGCGCCCTATGCACAGTTGTGGATGAGACTACACCGGGCAATCCCACAGTCACGGCATTGATCGACGGCGCGATGGTCGCGAACAAAAAGCCCACGAAAGATGCACTGATCGCATACAGCGTGTGGACCGGAAATCCAGATGTGGAGAACGTACTGAGCTTCATCTTTCCGCACGCAGTGACTCTTGCGGCCGTGATGCTCGTTGGCAACTACAGGGAGAAGGACCCGCTTAACCCCGACGCGGTTTTTATCGAGCTCGATGGCAAAAGAATCGTCGCTGGCAACAATCTTATTGAGCGCTTCCAGCAGAATTCAGGCAATGTCGAATTCAATTTTGAGCCTGTTACCGGCACGCGGGTCAAATTTAGGGTTCCCGCTGCCGCTGCGTCGACGCGCCGGCGCGGCGTGGCGTTGACGGAGGTTCGCTTCGAAGGCTGGGCAGGTCCATCGCCGACGCCGATCACTGGTGACCTTACCGTCACGCTGGAGAATGCGCTCTCTGAAACAAGCATGCCAGTGCTGCGTCAACTCATCTCGTTGAAGCC
>Ga0182030_10007216_pt1 | contig 23253 bp, 29 predicted proteins | sample 812S3MmetaG_FD_121299 | JGI IMG/M metagenome (GOLD analysis project Ga0182030, IMG submission 121299) | Permafrost microbial communities from Stordalen Mire, Sweden - 812S3M metaG (Illumina Assembly) | ecosystem: Environmental > Terrestrial > Soil > Wetlands > Permafrost | place: Sweden...
ACATACCGACATTTCCTACACCTCAACTCCTTCTCACCTGAACTCTGATCCACCTCCTGCACCTCCTCATCCTCAAACCTCACCCTATCAGGCGCCATCCCCGCCGCCAACGCTAAACTTACCTCTTTCTGATACAACCATCTTTGATACTTCGGATGCGCATCTATATCCCTCGGGCAGCCCATCTCTTTGTATAGTTCTAGTTGCGCCATGAAACCGTCGTTGGGTTCGGCGATGGGACGCGATTCGCGGATTAGGGAGAGGGCGGATTGCACGGTGTGTTGGGGGTCCTGCCGGAGGATGTATGCGATAGTTATTGTTACAGAGCGGGATTTACCCATCGCGCTAGGAGAGTTAGGGGCGTAGGTTTGAAAAGGGGGGTGACTTGGTCAATAGTAGGAAAGAAAAGGACGTATCACATGACAGTGACTGACAACGGAAATGGAATGGGACAGGCAGAGCGTGCTTCTAATATCCCTTAACCTATACAAAGCTCGGAAAACCAGGAAGCCAGGAGTAAGAGAGAATGAAAGAATCCATCACTCACCAATGAACCAAGACCCTCCCCTCCTTCCCCTCCCTCCCTTCCCTCAACGCCCTCTCAATCCACGCTCCCGTCCTCTCAAATTCGCCCAATAGATTCTCGTCCTCCACATCATCAACATCGATATTCAGATGCTCATATTTATCCCAGTCTTCAAAATCTTTGAAGTCGTATTTTAGCACGGAGACAATGTGCGTGATGCCAGTGTTGGACAATGCGGATTTGCGGCGGAGTGTGAAGATTCTGTTAGGGTTTGTTAGTGTGTTGGTTTCACATTTGTGAGGAGGGACAGAATGAGGAGGAGGGGATAGGGAGGGAATGGAAGGGGGGAAGGTGGTGTATGGGGGGAGTGTGAGTCACGTGCGCGACTGCACGCAATATGCAGCTGCCACTAAAAAGGGGGGATTGAGGTTGGAAGATTGAGCGACGAACCCTCCTACATAGAGTTCATCATCTCCTGGCACCCGCGAAAGTGCCATATTAGATGGAGGTGGTTGATAATCCACCTTTGCTGCTCACTGATATCTTCCTCGGTGCCTCGGCTATTGGCCACCAAGATGACTTTTTGATATTGACTTCTGTGAGTCGCGACTTGATCCCCAAGGCTCGTTCGACGTATTAGGAAGTGAATAAGGGCTCAAATAGGGGGGAGAGTCAGGTGATCTTTCTATCTTTTTGGCTGACACGTTGTGCATGGGTCTCAAAGGCTCGATAGATCTTGAATTTCATTGTTCAAAGATTAGCGAGTCATCGGGCACGAGAAAGGATTTATTCTCAACACCTGAGGCACACCAAAAATCCCAGAAACGTTTACAAAACGCGGCAAAACCTAGGGCTCATCTGCCGTTCCCCCCTATTCGACTACCGAGTACTAGACTACCCCTTCGATAGTTTTATAGTTTTTCTGGGTACTGTATCCACTCCAAACCCACCTCCCTATTTCAAATGTCCTCCAGCTTTCCGAGTCTTCCGTTTCTCCATGGTTCGCACAACGGCATTGCAGGTGAAAAAGAAAAAAGCCCCGAGACATGGAACCTATGACATATTAGTAGGTCATCGATCACTTGTAACGGCTTAAACCCCGACTTTGCAGGCAAGCTCGGTCAATTACGCTGTGGGAAACCTCCGAGAGGGTTTCTTTTCTACTGTATCTGGCTCGTGGGGGAAAGGGTTGGGCTATGCAAAATGCATCATGATGTTACGTTGCGCCTGGTGATTAGATAGGTACAATAGAGGTACTTCCCCTGAGCTAAAAAGGTACAAAACCTTATTGTATGAGGGTTTTGACGGATGCATCGCAGGCTGACGCAATATTGGAATATTTTCCGCGGAACGACGTTTGAAGTCGAGACCAAGATAGCATATCGCGCTTCCCACTTCCTTTTTCGAACCCGAAGTTCAGGGTCTGAATGGTTACACAATGACCCGCCGCCACCTCGTGTTGCGATTGCTGTGGCTTTGGAACATCACTAATTAGCGACGAGAAGATGTCACGCATTTCTCAGCCGTAAAAGAGTTTAATTCTCAGCTGGGATTTCCAATGACCATTTCTTGATTTTTCTTGGTATGTATTGAAAGTTGGATGTTTGGATGAGAGCGTTCGAAGATCTGGATTCTTTGACGCCCGGTCTATCGAATCCAATATCTCTTACCACATCTATTAGTACTGAAAAATCGCCCCGTCCAGCCAGAAAGCCTCCAACGTACAAGCTTGATTTTTCAATCGCCGACGTAAATGTCCCCTCGAACCAGGTTCTCGGATATGGTTACTGTGTCCGTATGTTCGGTCCGTATAGAGGCTTGATTACTCGCCTTATGAGGTTGTGATGAGAGTGAAACACGGCTCGGAGCGTCGAAACTTGCTATTCGTTATTACTACGCTATTTCCAAATTAGTGTTTGAATGTGCGAAGCTATACTCACAGCCTTGTCATGATCGCACGTCTCGTCAAGATTTGCTGACTCGATGCTCTGGTTGGTAGATGCTTTGTATCAGCAGCCATTCGTTCTTCGTAACGGTTGGGTCGCCTCTCTGCCGGTGAAGGTGCTGACTATCTAAATCACTACCTATGGTGGGAGGTATAAATGTCATTCGTTTCGCCGAACCTTGGAATAGTGGATATCATTCGTCTCAGGATTACGACTCCATATAGTTGGTCATTCGATGCTGTAGGAGGTCTTCCATGATGCCTGCACTTCCCGACCTGCTTATTTTGCGGCCCACAAGCTGGAGATCTTCTCAATATTTGGTTTGGGAACGAAGCGATGTGGGGTTCCCTCGGTATCAATTGGCCTTGATTTTTCCCTACGAGGAGAGAGAGCTTGAGCCTTACGAAAGATTTAAGATTCGAAGACCCGTAGAACGAATCCTTAAAGATCAGTGTAAAATAAAACTTAGCCTATACGAGAAAGATTTGCGATGCCACCACCCTTACTAAGAATTTGAGTTTTTGATAGGGTCTCAGGGGGTCTCTTTGAAGCATGAGATTTCTTGCGCGCGGCACTTGACATCCCAGAGACAAATTGGAATCTTCTCACCGACTGCTTCTCACCTTCTGTTAGTGAGCTTACCTTACTTAGTACGAATGCTTTTCTCTTACAACAATCATCTCACTCTCGATGACAACTGATACGTTTTCGCATCACGTAATTCTCTGAGTGTGAGTTATGCCGTGCGCTCGCGCTGCTCGGAAAGCTTACCTCTCTCTCTTACTGTCAATCTGCTGAAGTTTGTGAAATTGGGTCAACTAGAAGCCCTTCCGCAGTCGGCTCAACCCGCAGCCTCGTGCATAATTTTAATGCATCTCAGGTATCGCATTGAGAAAAATGTTCAGCCCTGAGAAATCTGGGTAACGCCTGGTCTCGGCCGATGTGCTTTAGTAGCTGAATCTCCAGCTCCGTACTGGCGGTGCATGTGCATTATTGAATCGTTCATCCAGACTCACGGGATCTGATTAGATCGGGTCATTAAATGGGGGCGGGAATCTATCTGCTGGAATTGGATCTGACCTCGTACCAGAAGCTGAGGTGGGGTACTAGTATCGTCCATTGCTCAACGCCAGGCGACCCAGCACCGGGATTCAGGCTGAGTAGCGTTGAAAATAGTCGCGCGTGCAGATTGAGTGTGTTCAAACCTTGAGCTATGGGATTCGTTTGATTGGACTCGACAACACGACGAGCATTGGTCAGGAGAAGCCCGCATCGTATTCGTTCATTTGATACGGTGTGCGACCAAGAACTGTAGGTGTATCATTAGACCCGCTCCCACAAGGCAGAGAGGCATTGGAGAGAACGAAGGAAGGTATCCTAGAATGCTCCTTCGTTAAATTGTACTCGATAGCTTGGGACTTCTAGCCTTCCCATTATTGATTGAGTATAGAAAGAAACCTAGCTGAATTCTGAGTCGGGTTCCGGTCTCCTCTTGGATTCTGGCAATTAATGTCGAGCGGCGGACGAGTTCATGATAATAATTCTTGAAGCGCCCATTCCGCTATCACGTAGGTGTCGAACTGGCTGTAATTAAAAAGGGGCCTTGGCGATAACTAGTCGCCATCGTCGCCACTTGTGCATACACATGTATTTTGGGAATCGTGAATTGCCCGGCCTTATAAACTCGGTGGATGATTTGAACGATAAGGTTAATCTCCACGAGAAGGCTGAGGAGTTGTGAAAATCAACTGTGGGACGCAGCCCTTCGGCTGGGAGGCTAGACGGGCGGTGTCGCCTCTCAGGGCTGAAGACGATCGTGCTCTTCCCGTACCGGGCCAGGGCAGGGCAGGGCAGGGCAGCAGGGCATTTGTCCGCCAAAATCCATGCTTCCACGCTCCCATGCAAGCAGCCTTCCCGAGGCCGTCTATCCGCAAAGTTGCAGTGTCTCACCCAGCGGCAGAATTTCGTTATATTGGTCTATTGTCATTTTGGGTATCGCCGATTTACAAGTGTGGACGCGTATTTTCTCCACAACCACCTAGATGAATAGGATCGTAACATGCCCTGGGTAGAGGCGTCTCGCTCTGCATACGCTTGCCTTGGATCTGTGACTTCAGAAGCACACTGCTTGAACGGTACAGGGCTGTTGTGCCCTGGAACTTGCGCTGGTTGCCTAGGTTGCCTTTCGCTGGGATCTGCAATAAGTGATGATATGCATCTTCTGACGAGTCCTGTCGGTAGCGATAGTCGAGCCACTGCCTTAACGACAGACTCGAGGAAGTCGAACCACTTTTCTCATCTAGAACTAGGCAAGGAGGGTGGTTGGAATGGATGGAAGGAAATGCAGCCACGACCGTTGAACATGCAGCAGACAAGATTTCTTGTTTTAGCGAACGCGGGGCAGCGAATAATCCCCTTCTCACATTCGTGAGAGTTGGAGACCACCATTTTCTGCTTTTGTCCGTCAGGGTGAAGTCTCGATGATCTCAGCTTGCCGATCTTGCCCGGCAGTGTTGCTTCAGGGGATCTCATATGATCTTTCCAATATCTAGCAGGTGAAAGTATGCAATCCCTTCCCAGGCTGCAGAATTAGTCCGAGTCACCACAGCCTGTACCTATAGAGCCCATTTCGACGATCTATCTATAATCTACTTTGGCAAGCCATTGATGTAACCCCGTCAGATTAATTAGATGGTGGGGAAAGAAAAAGTAAGATCCCCACAAGCTTTACCTCTTTTAAGATTGGGATTTGTCCGGGCTCTTCTGTGCCTCGAAGATGAAATAATCTTCCGAGCCTCCCAATTGTGCCTCTTCTCTCACAATAAGACACTCCTTGAGCACAAGAATCCACTTGTCCACTAGACCATTCTATTAATAAAAGCACAATCGGAGAAGATCTTCCGCCCGGATGCCATTAAATTCGACGAGACTGAGAACAATTCTTTAATTGTAGCTAATGTCTGATGCCAGCTGAAAAAGCATACGAATTCACACAACAGATCGAGAGATTTTTGCCATCGATTCGTCACCTCGATCCCTTTTTTTTTTTTGGATCTAGAGATTGGCCTTACCTGATTTTGAAGAGGGATAACCTTCGGTCCCAGTTGCGAGATTTGGTTCAGGCGTTTGGTGGTGGCGCAGCAGCCAGAAGGGTAAAATCTCGAGCGTTGGCTGCAACCACCGTACCAGGCTCTTCGAAAGGCTGCAGATGCAGGCAGAACGTCATGCCCCTGTGATTGGCTGAGCTCAGACAACTCTTTGAATCCTCGTAATGTGGCCAATTAACATAAGACACTGACTGGGGGAGTATCTCAGGGCATACGGCACAGAACCCAAATGATCCTCCATATGTGAATATGGTAATCCTCGTCAAGCTTGTATAAATTGCTGTGTTTGTCGCATCGTAAATCTTACATAGTGTAAGAATAGATAGCGGTATGTCATCCCGAGGCCACGCGCACGAGAGCAATCTACAGCTGCCGCTTTGCAGCCACCGGCCCTGTGGCCCTACAGCGGAAAAGACCCTAGTGGAAAAGCCATACTACTCACGTCGCCGAGGTGCTGAAGTGTCGTGAAGCCATGACGAATAAGGCAGCTCAATCTACATTGTAGAAATCTAGTGGGACTAGTGGAAGAAGGCCCTTTGGGGTATAGCGAATCGAGCCATGCATAATTTATTTGGTGTGTTGGATTGGTTGAGCGGATAACCGATTCTACCGGGTGCTACCATGCCAGCAACTCGAATATGGCTTGGAGCTAACGAAGGTAGGGCTGAACATTTCGATTAAAGACCGAAACACCGTGGGAGCGTCAGAGACGGTCTGAGCGAGGGTCCCCCCTTACCCTCGCTCGCCCTCGCCCACCCCCCTTGTTAATTCAACCCTTGTTAAAGAATTGGCTTTGGTGTGTTCAGTAGCTAGGGGCTGCCCGCCCCCGGCCCAGTCCTAAAACCCCGCTGTGCTTGGGAAAAAGGAAGGGAAAAGTAAATTTTCAGGCGGATATGATCTACTCAAGATCTTATCCACCACCCTCTCCTCGCACTCAGATATACGAACTTGATATCAAGGAGAGATGCTCAAGGAAAGGAAGAGTGGATAAATTGGACCACGAGAAGTAGGAATATGGGACTAAAGGGACGTTTATGTAGTGTCATGATTTGTAACATTAACCATGTTCCTTTAGCATCATCACTATTGGGACTGGATAGAGCAGGTATAAGAATGACTTGCAGGTTATACGAACTACTCGTACCGTTTCCAAGACAATGATAGACAAAAGGAAAGGCAAGGAGAGACACAGTTATAAATTCAATGTTCTGGGGCTGCGGTAGACAACCAGTAGAGACTGTCAGACCTCAACAGATTCTTGTCTGACTTGCCTAACCAATGCAATGCGGCGAGCTGCGAGCAACGAAGGAAGAGCCTTCTTCCTATTCTCAAATCCACGGACCCTTGCTTGACAAGGTAGGAGGAATGGGGGGCATTCTGAGCGAACTAGTCTGACCCACCCTGTTCTACATATACACCCCGTCTCCACCTCCACTTTGTCTTCCCTACCCACAACCAACACTCCTTCTCTCCCTTACTCAGCCCAGGCTGGCCACTACTATCTTATTTCCCGAGCCTCGAGTCTCTTCTACATAGCTTACTCGTAATTTTCATGTATCTCTCTTACCTCACCACAGCATCTAGCTCAGCTAAATTCGTTCCGCCTGTCAGCTCGCCCACCCAGGTCCACAAGCTTTAAGTCCGAATGCCCGATCTCTCTCCCCTCGAACGCAACCCTTCTCACTTCTCTAAGACCACCAACAGCATTCGTCTTACTTGTCAGAGTAACCCGCCATACGCCCTCCTTCCTCATCTCTTTTCTCGTCCCTGGATGGTTTAGGATTGTATTTGTTTATTCGGAGGACTTCTTTTCATTCTACATTGTATATTTCTTGGAACTAGATATTCATGTTTCGCCTCCATTCATTTCTACCACTCGGCTCTTCCGAACACCAGAATCGCCACTTGCGACTTGAGACTTTCTGAGAGTCGTGGCAGGAGAAGAAGATCCGTGCCATTCCTTTTAAACCCATTCCTTCAGCGTGGCAATCTCCTCTTTCATCATGGAGATCCCTTCTCGAGCCGCAAGGCCGGGGCTAGCCTTACCGTCAATCTATGTTCAAGACTCAAATCCTTCCGATCCATATCGAAGTTCAAGCAGATCCAGTTCCTACAATTCAACCTCTTCACCTGCAACAATTCCCGGGCCAATGTCAATACCAAATGCACGAGACCCTGTACCCCCTCCACTCCCCCCTCCTCGACATTTAGCAGACATCGCAGAGAGTGGAGGAAATGGAGATGACATTGCGTGGCAGTGGGGCAATTCCCACGAAAGTAGTGACTGGGGGCGGTCAATACCGCCAGGGTCAAGTCTTTATGGGAGTTTTGCGAGTGGGAAAAGTATGTTGGACCACCAACCCGATTCTTCAAGGAGGACGAGTTCTACTTCAACAATTAAATCGATATCAGGAGCACAATCGAGGGGAATTGATGAAGGATATGCAAGTCTCACTGCGACCAGTATGAGCTCAAACAAGTCAGTTCCTTCCCATTATTGCATTGCACCTTTTGCCAGACAATAGCCGCGCACAATCAACAATTAAGATGGCCCACGCTAACGTCAAGTGTTCATGTTCAGATCAGATTACCATGATTCCTCGTTGAAATCTCAATTCCAGAGCTCCGTCCACGACAAATACCGACCAGGTAATGCGCAAGCATATGACAAATTTCAGTTACAAAAGTTGGACGCACGCAGGGGGACTGATAATACCACTCCACCAAGGGGATATTCGAAGTCTGTTTTCAGCACATCTGCCAATGATGCATCACCAACGTCGCGGATTGCCTTGGAGCATCGATTCCCTACTCCCCTAAAGCCATTGTCATTACCTATTCTTACAGGCAGGCCAGGGTTTGTTGAAAGCCCCATATCCAGATGGGCAGAAACTCCACTTTCATCTGCTGTATCCCCCTCAAATCCGTATCCTAGATTTGGAGGTCAAGGGCAACTTGACTATAGATCGCCAAGTGATACCGTAGATTCAGACAGATCTCCTCTACACTACCCTAGACGATCCGGTAGTGGTTCTGTAATGAGTATTTGTGATGATACCTCCAGCGTCACTAGCAGATCCAGAGAATACGACCAAAGGGTATCGCCAGATCAAGATGTTGACTTTCAAATGGAGGACACTGGGTTAAGGCGTCTTCATATTGAGGATTATCCACGCCCAGATTCGTATTCAGGCGCTACTGCAGGTCAGAAGAGGCGTGCTTCATCTCCGCCTGGGGATGATACCCATTCATTACATACTGTGGGAAGTGCTAGTGACCTGTTCAGGCGTCGCGAATCTGGAAGTCGAACTTCCCCGGGCCCCCGTTTTCATTCTACTTCTGGATCAATGTCATCGACTGCGTCTGGACCTAGATCCAACTCATATGCTTCAACAACGTTATCTATTGGCGCGAGTAGCATTACGAGCATGAGTTCTTATGGGCGATTGTCACCTGGCGGCATTTCTCCTGTTCCTACAGATGGCAGTGACTCTCCATACGTTACCTCCTTGTCTCTCAATCCAAGTCCGAGAGGATCTCTCTCAAGAACGAATCATAACCGAAACATCTCTGAGACAAGGCCGCTCATGACTTCACGGAAACTGTCAGATACAATTGGTCACTCCAAGCATAACAGCATACCAAAAATGCAAGGGGTATTCATTTGTGAATGCTGTCCCAAGAAGCCGAAGAAGTTCGATTCTCAAGAAGAGCTCAAGTACTTACCAAAACTTCTCCTTTTATAGTTCATAAGTGCTAATCATATTACAGTGCTCATGAACAAGAAAAACAGTATGAATGCGCATACTGCCGCAACCGTTTCAAGAACAAGAACGAGGCGGAACGCCATCAAAATTCCCTCCACCTTCGTCGCCACTCGTGGTCGTGCGCAGCCCTATCTGGCTTTTCAGCAGCATTTCACACCTCCCCTACCCGCCCCAATGAAGCCGACTCTTGTGGCTACTGTGGGGAAGATTTCCCCCGGAGCGGAATCTCGTCGCCCTCTCCAAATGGGCACCAAATCGCAGTGGCGACCGAGCAGGACTGGGAGGTACGGATTATGCATCTGCAAGAGATGCACAAATTTGGGGAGTGCAACCATGCAAAGAAATTTTTCAGAGCCGATCATTTTAGGCAGCACTTGAAGCATAGTCATGCTGGAACAAGCGGTAAATGGACCAATATGCTCGAGAACGCGTGCATGCAGGATGAGCCGCTTCCTGAACCCATTAGGGGGCCTGAGAGGGTAAGCCCGGGAGGTGCAAGAGTAGCTAGGATCAATGAGGAGGAGGAAGCTCTCTGACATAATTGCTACGAATATTCTGGAAGGATTTCGTCAAAACTCAAAATAATGAAAGCTAGGACCTCATGTGGCTAAGAAAGCGATTAAGAGATGGAATAAGAAAAGGAACAACGGAAACTCTTTTTAACGGCCGTAAACACGATACCCGGTTCGTCGATTGCTTGTGTTTTAAAGGCATTGCTTGCATATTCAAATTATCAGCATCAAATTGGCGGGTTTTCAGAGTCACGCCAAAGAAGTGGCACTTTTATATTCTTCTCCTATTCCCTACATATATCCCTTGAAGTCGGAAAGGATTGGCATACAGTACTGCATATCGGGCGTCCGGATACCTGGTCTTCATATTCAGCATCATCATTTTGTATATCTTCCGAAAGGGGATGTGGAGGGTAAAGGAATGGATGGTTTGGTCTTGGCTTGGGTTGGAATGGATTGGATAGGGGTTCAAGGATGCAAAGGGTGTTAATGGAATTATATTGGCACCCCTTGCCCAAAAAGATAGCTAGGCGGCTCTCACATAGTGGCATAGCTACGGGCTTCGAAAATAATGAGATGACGATATGACATAAACTTGCATTTCCTGCAAGCTTTTTACTCTCCCTTCATTTCTATGTGCCGAACATAACCATCTTCATTTCTCTACAAACCTTTATTTCTTCTCTCTACCCTTAAGATCAAAATCACGATCTTCACCCCCGCATGAGGTGTTTACATACACTAGATCCAGTTCACAAGTTCATTAAAAACTCAATTCTCACACCGGTATTACAATGCATATAGTAATGCAGCCACTCTGCCAAGCCTACACCATTTTCTCACACCCGTCGAACCCTAGTTCTGACGTACAACGAACATCCCACTTTCAAACCATCTCTCCCAAGCTCCAAATTAGACCCAACTCAAGCCCTACCAGCTTCCGAAATTGAAACCTCGCGAAGTATTTGACAAATTTGACATCACCTTAGCAGATAAGCGATAAACGCCGCTTGCTTACACGCGTGTCATTCAATCCATTAACATTCGCATTAGAAAGGCCTTGCGAGGCACAAACTATCTAAAATACACACCCCCTCATCCTTCCCATCTTTACATCAAATCATCAAATCAAAATAGAATACAGTCATTCTCTTAGTGTCTACCGAGATCTAAATTGGGGAGGCACAGTATGTACAATTGAGGCGTGGGAGAACGACGCCGCAACGCCGCATGCATGGAAGCGGTGATATCCAGGATGTTGAATTTGAGCCTTATGAAATCAGAGGTGAAAAACCCGTTTACCGAATTGGGATAGCGAGAACGAGGACGAGAACAGGAGGGGGGCCTGCGGCGCTGTGTTCTTATTCATCATGAGGTGTTGTTTTCTCTGTGGTGAGGGGCGGTGAGGTGAGGTAAGAATGGGAGGACCAAGTTGTGCAAGTTTGTGCAATAGGTTCACGATTCCGGGATCACCGGTTTTACATACAATCGCAAGCCCCACCCCACACAGATTTCTTTCACCGTCTTTATTCCTCTTACCGGAAGATAGAAGGGTACGGGTTGGGTACGTAAGGCTGAACCTTCTTTGCCCATTGCTTCTGTCTTAGGGCTGGTGAGGCTTAGTGAACGCCTTATGAATCTAACTTCTTTTGGTATTTATGGCCGGCTCCTTCGCTTCATGCGAAGTATTTTGGATGGTGATCTTTTAGAAGATAGGCATGGGGTTGGAAGGCCAGGGCTGTATACTCCTCCTGGCGGTAGTAGCGGTATGGAAGTGCTAGGGCTAGGATCTAGGAATAACGTCTGGCGGCGCAGAGAATGACAGGGTTAGGATAAAGCTTCAAAGGGTGAGAGCTTGCCTTAGATAAACGCGCGTTAGTTAGGAGTTTTGAATGCCTCATGAAGGATTATGAGTTGGGTTATTGAAGATGAAGGATGGAGAGAAGGCAGGAGGGCCCCCAATATGGCGAGGACATAATTGCGGATAGATACTTCTCGTGGAGTAAGGGGGCGGCCCAGCTGGTATAGTGTATGGATTCCAAGACCTAAAGGGGATTCCATTGGGAACAGTACATGTAAGAAGGACACTCGAAGATAGCAGCCCATGTTTCTTCCTTACTCTCTCGTTCAAACAGAGAGAGAGATTTGTCCAGAGTTCTTTGGACAAATCTGCAATCCCTTCTGAAACCCTCAAGTCGATACTTAGATACATCTATAAACTCGTCCTTGATGTACCGTCGTAGAAGACTGGATCATAACTTGAAGAGGAATCTCCAAGATTACGAGGTAGAAAGCGATGCCTGAAGCGGTCTCATTGACCGCTTGATTCTGGAAAGGTACCCTGCGAGATGTCTTGATATCTTGAATCTTGTGCTATTGTCTCAAGATTTCTAACGAGCTGAGATAGAAGTTCACCTAGACGTCGAGGTACTTTCAAGCGTATGCAAAAGGGGCGGACACGTCCAGAAAGCAAACAACTCCACAACACACATGCAGCGAACTCCCACAATCATATATTTGACACCCAACTCCCATCTTTACCAGGGCACACTTCCACAATCTTACTCCTATCCAAAACTCAAGCATCAACATCCAAACCCCACCCCCACTGCTCCAAAACTTCATGTGTTCAATTTCCCAACATCTTCATACTCCATCCCAACCCTACTACTCTTCACCTTAGCCTATTCTCAGATGCTGCGCTGTGATGGTGAAGAGGGAGAAGTGACCTTTTGTGGTTAGTTGAAATGGGAAGAGGGGAGTTTTACGATTTTGAGATTTCGAAAAACTTTCAGTCCTGTGAGGAAATGGTAGGAAAGGGAGAAGCATACCAAAAGGAATTCCATAACAATCCTACACTATCATGATTTATCTACAGCGGCGACGGAGGTCAAGTGTCACTTCAGAGCAGAGAACTTCCCTTAAATGCTTTATCATTCGCTCAAAAATATGCCCCCGAGCAGAATTTTCTCCATGAAAACAACCTAGTAATGCACAAGGGACAGCAACCACCCAATGCCATGCACATCGAGACGCCATAACCCATCTCACGCTCAACATAAACATTCATCCCTCAGTAGTATCCATTTTATTCTCCCTCGCAGCCTTGGCTTTATTCCGCATCTCCTGTAACCAGCCTGTAATCTTCTCCTTCAGCTCCGTATTCTCGATCACATCCTCAATCACCATAGGTTGTCTGTTGAATGGATCGCTTGGATCACTTAGCAGATGGCTGCGGATCGTACTTCGGTCCACGGTCTGTTTGCTCATTGGTAAAATGACAGGGTCCTTCATCAAATCCGCCATGAGAGGATCCAAGAATTCGTCAGGAATTTCTCCCATGTCTTCTTCAGCCTGATCATCTAGCTCTTTTGCGACCCTGAATCGAACCTTAAGATTCTCCCACGCTTGTAGCTCTTCACCAGATTTAATGCTGTAGCGTGTGAGAATTCGAGTTGCGCTGTCGAAATTCGCGGGTTTGTAGGATCGTCCATCTCGAGCGATTGCGTCAATGAAGTTTTCCGAGACACCGAGATTGAAGTATATGTCGATGAACTCTCCCAGTAGCGTTTTTGGGTGGAATTGATATTTGTCTTTGTTATCCACAACCAAGTCGGTTGATTTTGGTCCTACAAGAATGTCAAGGGTGTAGTTGACCATAGCGGCAACTCGGTCCACTATTTCTGGCATCGTGAAAGATGCGCTAAGGGTCTTTGTGAACAGCTTCATCATAGCGACTGTCTCGTTCGTTAACTGCATGTAAGATTGTGCCTGACCTTCAGCTGTGGCCAATTCTTCCTCCTTTGCAGCTCGTTGTTCGGGGGTCAAACCTCCTTGCCGCCTAAGTTCTATTTGCAGGTTATGGATCTTAGGGAACTTGGTGAGGGCTTCGTCCAAAACATAGGTAGCGTCATTTAACAAGAGGTTAACGAATCTCAAGAAAAATTCTGTATTGGTCCTGCAATGATATCAGTCAAATACCAGGGGTTGGCTTCGGATCTCCTTACTTGCTCTCTTGCGTGAGGTTCCGTTTGTAAACGTCATTCGACCAAATGCATTTGATGACCTGGAAGATCTCGTACCGAATGTTAAACTTATCGTAGAATTGTGTATGGGCACCGGTCGATTCGACCTCTAAAATTTCGTTAGCACTATATGATCTCTTTGGCTAGATGACATACCGATGTAGAATTTCATCAACGCATGTAGAAGATGGTCATTGGCGAATTTGTTGCCTGTTAAAGCGTCGCCAAAGACACCCTTGTTTCGATGATACACTGGCCAGCATCCGTGGAACAACATGGTAACCAATTTGGCTTTCAAGTACGGGTTCTTGATGTATTCCGAATTCGTAAGGAATGTGATGGCTAGTGCAATAAACTCATCACTGACGGCAGAGATCATGACATCTGGTATATATCTGCTGGTGTTAACAACTGACTCAAATTAGTAGGGAGGGAAGTAGTTACTTGAGAATATAATTGACGCTGCCAACGATATCTTCCAGAACGTATTCGGGTAAGTTCTTGAAGGCGTCTGGTTGATTTTCTGGTAACGGTAAACTAGAAAACGTCAGCCTGTGGTCGTTGTCGGCAACAATTGAGATATACTGTATCGTTTTATCAGGCGTATAGTCAGACTGAGTGGCAACTCTGAGAAGCCAGACTGTGACATATCTCATGAACAAGACCGCCTTCGTCTGCATCAACTTGTCTTTCAATACTCCTTCAATTGCAAATTTCAAGGACATGGATTTCTCTAGAAGATCAGTATATTGCTTAATACTTGCCTCCAGCCTTATCATCATTGCAGGATGCTGTAAAAGTTAGCCAAGAACTCGCACCTGGAAGAAAGTGGACTAACGTTGACGAACTTTGGGCGCTCGGCTTCCATGTCTTTCAGATGACTCTTCAGTTGATCGATGTGCCTGCCCATGGTCTTCATTTTTGAATGGAGGGCTTCAGTACCATAGTGATGCGCCGCTAAAGTTAAGAAGAAGACCTCCGAGATAAAATTAGACGTTCCATCAGCGGATTTCGCGTAAAATGAATCAGATGTATTTTGATCAGCGTTAAGTTTGGTCTCGTCCTTGATCTCAACTCGTGGATTCCGCCGCAGGTAATCGACATCTATTTTTGAAACTTTGGAAAATGTGGTGTCCAGGAAAGGCTCGCAAAGTCCATCTAAAACCACCGTGATATTGGTCATGAACCCATCTGAGGAAACCGCTTCGGGATCCACCTGCATTGCGCGGCGCTTGTGATTTTGGTTCACTATGAATGCAAACCAGTCCAGTGTGCGATTCTTCGCTTTAGCACTCGCACGAACGAAGTGATTGATAATATCAAGCAAATCTCGTTGATGAGTCTGCAGGGTTAACCGTAATGCTTCTTGCGATGTTCTAATATGGTGTTCGTCCATGTTCCTTGGATTTGCAAAGAACTCCTTTGTGACCTCGGGCTGAAGTGGGGAGATTCTAAAGAACGGGCCAAGTAGTGTATGCCTCTCAATCCCTGGGGCAGATGTTGCCATTTGGAAAAGCGGATCTTCCGCAATGGCTGTTACGATCTTTGGGAATTGGCATAATATTTTCATCGCCTGAAGTTCAGTCAGCTTATTCCTAGGCAAAGTTTGAGGGCCTCAACATACATTGACATGCGACTTGAAATTATCATTCATGGTCATATTCGAGACTTGATAACTCAACCCAGCAACGGCTCTTGTGATCATTGTGCTCACTGTATCATCTTCATCCCATCGAGAAATTACTTCTGCTAAGAAGTCCGCGCAGACGCCCTTGTCTTCTCCTGGTTCGAATAGTAAGTATGGAGTTAGCGAATCCGTTGCTGGATTTGGCTCGCGGCTGAATAAGGTCAGCCATCACTCCCAACAATTCCAGCACTTTACTGACCCGAAAAGATCTGGTAAAGTGCAAGCAAAAATTATGTTACTCATGCAGAGCCGCTTTGCTTCTTTAAAAGTCCTATCCTTTTGATTGGCATAGCCTCTCAACCCCTTCGAAGCCTTGATCACCCTTTTCCAACATGGCAGAAGATAATCTAGTACTGGTTTATTGTGTGGAATCGTCGAGCCCGCCTCAAGGATCGCCTCTGAAAGCCTCTCCGTGTCAAGTCTTATGGGAGCCTTTTCTTCCTCCAACTCTTTTCTCAAATTCGGGAGATATATTAGTCGGTGGTTCGATGCATCTGTTCGCTGGTCTGGATCTAAAGTTATGCGAAATATTTGCCCTAATATTCTGCTTTCCCAAATCTTGATATCCTCCTCAGCCGGATTTGTCTTTTTCGCGATTGGTAATGGGTTACTCTGTTCGCTAACTTCAGAATGCGGTCGTTTCAAAGATGATGTTGCAGATTGTCTTACAGGGAGAGAGGCGTTATCGGTCGCCGGACGAGTGCCAAGTTTGGTAAAGGGGTTATCTGAAGTTGGCGCTGCCGTAGCTGATGGTCTAATATTGATCCTCGGTCTCGCGGGTTCAGAGGTTTCAGCAGCAGGAGTCGGTACAGATGGGGTCGGTGCAGGCTGAGTTGTTGAGGACGAAGATGGACCTGTACTGCCTTCTTCTGTAGTTTCCTCAGGTTTTGGTTTTGCGGCACCCGACAGCTTCTCCATGCGACGTTTTCGAATCTGCAGAATACCGAGTTAGCCACATCATGGTATCATAATATATTACAATGGCATAGAATTGATCTAACCTGGTCCATTTTCTCCTTATCTGGAGCCTCGGGTGGATTTGAGGGAGGCTGAGGATTTGGATCCATGATGGCGAATGTTTTGTGGAAAATTTAGAAGAATCTATCCTGAGCTTGATGAAATGGTAGCCTTGTCAATACCTCTGTGACGTTGAGCTTCTTTATCGGCTTTAGCGATGATTAGGCTTTGCTAATCGACCTCCTATCTCGAAGCTTCTAATTCTTTGACAGTGTAAAGTTTTGGGTGTACATCCACGACACAGAAGGATCCTGATATGGCCCGAAGATACAAATCTAAGCCCTTGATGTTCCTTGAAATTTATGAGGAAGATTTGAATTTGTCTAGAGATAAATCAAATTCATCTAATCATCACGTGCCATTCCCTATATCGGCAGCCTTGCGGGATGCAGCTGGCAGTCATGACCCTCTTTCAAAATATGAGTTATTTACAAGAAATCCACAAAGGTATAATGAAAGCTTCTCTATTAGACTTCCCGCCCAGCCTGACACTCATTCGCCAAAGAATGCAGCAGTCCAGAACGCCATGCTACCAAAATCTGTACAATGTCCATCGAATGAGGTCAATATCGACCCTGCGCCAATCCCATAGTTTCTAATTGCTTGCAATTCTTCAGCTCCATAGTCCTCGCGCGATTCATCTTCTCCACATCCTGCATAAACCACCCTTGGGCTTCGTTTATCAGCCGCTGCTTCGCATCTAATTCCTGTTCGCACCCAATATGCAACTGCTGAACGAAAGTAACTTCTGCTTTTTTGTCCAGCTGTGAGAATTTGTGGGGTGTGTATTCATCTACGTCTGATGGATTGATGTAGTAATCCACTTTGTATGTTGCGGTAAGACGGTGCATCGTATGTGGTGAGACAGGGCCATCGAATCGCATTGAAGGTCCGGATGCTGATGATCCTGAACCAGAAAAGAGGGAGGAGAGAAGAGGTACGATGAAGAGAATTAGTAGGGGTAATAGACCCATGATCGTGGAACGTAGTGTAGCTGGAGGATCTTCTGGTGCATTTGGATCCCTTGGTCTTCTTCGAGGTCTCGCACCACCGAATTGATGTACCCTTACACCAGGCCCACCTCCCAAATTAAATACGAATTGTGGTCCTGCATCAAACATTCCACCGCCTGAAAATTTCGTCAGTATTTCAAATGGGAATTAGGTGTCTGAACTCACCACCAAAAGGTCCAAAACCTCCACCTCCACCTCCACCTCCAAAGAACCTATTAAACATCTCCTCCGGACTAATCTCCTCTTCCCACATCGAACCCCCTCCCCCACCCCCACCACTAGCCCTCGAACTCGGCGCTCCCCTCGAAAACCCTGAAAACGGACTCTGCTGTGGCGCACCCCCTCCAAACCTACTATCCGGATCCCCTCCAAACCTGTCAAACTTCGCCTTCTTCTCCTTATCACTCAGCACCCCAAAAGCCCTACTAACCATCTTAAAAGCTTCGTCCGCATGCTCATGTCCATTCTTATCCGGATGCGTCAGAAGACTCAACTTCCTATATGCCTTCTTGATCTCTGATTCCGTAACCGTAGTCTTGACCTCTTCCAACCCCAAGATATCATAGAAAGCCGTCGGCGAACATCTTCGCACCCTTAACACAGCGGTCTTTTGCTCGATCGTATATTTTCGGTCCTGATTCCCTTGATTATGATCCCGCGATTTTGCAGTCCCATTCGACGTATCGGCGCCGGATGTTGTTGCTGCGGGCATTGCGCCGCTGAAGGATTTTATGTACACGCAATAAATTTGAGGATTCAGTTGGAGACAACGAGCGTCTGGAACTATTGTGGGGATCGAGAATTTGATAAGGCTATTGATTTTGGACGATTTTGGATTATGGCCACGACACGGGAAAGAGCCTCGATGTTGTCCCCCTGATTCGCTAAAAAAGCAACATGCTAGCGCATGGATGTTGAGATAAGCTGCGCCATCGATACGGAAAGTTTAACCTCGTCATTGATGAGCTTTTAGTAGTTTTCAGAACTCACTCTTCGCTGGAATTACCTAGAAAATTAACGACTTGATATTTCTCAAGCAAGGAGTCGTCACCAAGCAAATTGAAGTCTCAAATCCTCGACAAAGATGTCGTCCGAAGACAAAGCGGTTCAAGATGCTCAAAAGACTGCAATGTCATATGCTCAAGATTGGGGCAGTACGTCTTCCCTCTCCTTCAACTCCGAGCACCACTAACACTCCATACAGAATCACCTCTTCCCCCAACCCTTCTCGCAACCCTCGTCACAGCCCTGCATGCCCGGCCCTTCCAGCCACTCCCCATGCTCTTCCCTCCCGTCCTCCTCTTCAGCACCTACCTCAACCTCTCTGATTTCACAATCGATTCCGCGGGATTGACGGCGGCATGGTCAGGGTTATACTTGCTTTTGGCGAGGAGGCGGAAGGTTGCGGGCGCGGGCTTTGGTGCTAGGTTGGGGAATAAGTATGGTGCGAGGGGTTTGACGAGAGGGGGAGCGATGGTGTTGGCTGGTGCTAACGTGGTGGGGTGTGGGATTACTTATGCGTTTGGAAAGAGGAAAGATGAGGAGAAGGCATTGTAAATTTCAGATTCTGCTGTAAGATAGGAAAGGGAGTTGAAGACTGATCGTGCATCGGAGGCTGGACAATGACTGTAATGTATTATGGGAGGGATAAAAGGATGAACAGTATCCTGGAGTCAAGGCTGAGAATTGTAAATGCACAACCTCATCTACTGTACAGTAAAAATTACGAGTAATTTCTCGAATTCTCCCACAATAGAACGGTCTTATTTACCAATGCAACATAATAGCCCATCAAACTCCGCCTATGCATCTGGTTCGCGCACTGCATATTCCAGACGACTTTCTAATGATCCCAATGCAGCCATGCGCCAATGCTTCCATACTTCCATGCTTCCATGCAATTCCGTCCCAAATGTACGTTGATGCCCTATCACAAAACTCCATCAAACGCGTGACCTATCCTCAAATATGATTAGAGTCGTTTCTCCCACATCATGAATGTAGTAAGCCAAATTGAGAGCGCTACTGCTGCTGCAACAATGAATCTGCCCCTCTTTGTATGCGCAATAATAGCGGCTTGGCTGGGCTTCTTCCTAATGAAAAGTCCTTCGAGAGTAGTGACGTCGTAGTCGGTTATATATTTGACATCACAATCCCTGATTTTGGGGGCTGCGTGTCCTTGGTATTCTTCCACAATTTGATTAACATTCCAACCAGCAATGTGTCGTATGACTGCAACGGCACAACCAGTTCGATGCTGGTGGGATAATCAGCATACAAAACGTGGTTCACGACATGGAGAAGTACCTTGCCATGATTGCAATGGATCAGAAGAGGGTGATTCTCCTTGTCGAGGACGACCTCCATGATAGAGTTCATGACAGCCTCCGATATCTCGACTTTCTTGGTACCTTGCATTTCTATGATGCAATGGCGGATACCGTTGGTTCTCATAAACGCTAGAAAGTCAGGAGAGAACTCTTTGTTAACAAGGGACCTGCAGAGAATTAGACTTTATTCCAAAGAGCAAAACAAAATCGCATCTACTTACACAATCGTCTTCAAGCCGAGAGTACCGAGGAATTGGAAATCTTCAACCATAGGAAAACTGCTCCGATATATCTGACCTGGAATGACGGTGCCGAAGTTGAGAGGTCTGCCATCAACCTTGGCCTTGGTAGATTCCATGGCAGCTTGAAGGCTTTTTGTGACTGTTGAGTAGTATTAGATTGCCAACTTGGTGCGATTTTCAGGGAATGCATGCCTTGTTTTCCTAGATCTTCTGATGTCTTGGGAAATAGCCCACCAAGATCCTTCCCCAGGTTCACCATTGGAATCCTTCCCATATCGATATTGGTTGAAGAGGTCTTTGCCTCTCTTTGGGGCTTCTCCCTATCCCTCTCGTCACCACTAGTGGAGCTATGTCGCGACTCCAAGTTCCCTGATTCCACCGTGCACTGATCTTCTGCAAAATATCGTGTGGATCTTCTCGAGACCGTGGTAGAAACCGTTGTATTTGACCCATCCGTCATCTTTACGTCTATAATTCTTTCTGAGGTTTATTGTAACGTAATTGCCGGTTAACACAGCTCGTTTCGTGATGCTGACCTGTTGAATCCTCTCTCTCGGCAAATGGTTTGGTCGAACCTCAAAAGAGGCCACGACAAGCGTGCATATTCTTGGTTGGAAGTCGCATGTTGGCTGTCTTCTCTCGTCAGGAGGGTGGGTTCGCCTTCGTAGGCGGGAGTTCGTCGATGATGAGAAGATGGAGCGGGAATCAGGGAAGAAAAGGGTTTTGTGGCCGTCGCTTCATCTTAGGCAGAGGTTGAATAGGTCCCAGGTTTGAAGTGAAGACGGTGGCACGCGAATTCGCTTTATCTTAGTCTAGCTCTTCCGATTATTAAGGTTAGCTACATCACCACCCCACTATGGCAATATTGGGGACAGGTGAATGGATTTAAGAATATGTAGGGAAAATCGGAAGCTTTCTGAGAATGAAAATGGTTTGGAGATGCGGAAACGCGGTCGAATGCTGATCATAAGACTACGTGCATTGGATGTCACAAACGACAGCCTCGCCTACGACCAATGGTGAGAACAACCGAATTGGAGACCGCATCATCAAAAGGTATAGCGTACCAGCCGCAATAGTAGGTACAACGTGACATATCAACATTTCTTATCAGCTTCGCTGGGTTCATATACAGGTGATCAGATAGAAGTTTATTTTAGGAAATTCGGGAAATCATTACCAGAAGAGCTGTTAGCGATCTTCTCACCGAGTTCCACTTGAATGTGAACTGGGAATCTTGTGTAAAGTATTCAATTCCTTCTGGCCTTATTTTTACCAGTCAATGTGTCCATGTGAACGTAACCATTTGAATGTACCGTACCAATGTAACCATACCAATGTATCCATAATACAATCCTCCGCTACGATTCCTGTAAACCCACAAACGCCATATATGCTTCTATGCATTTATACAAAGTTTTTTTCATTCGAAGGACGCAAGCCAAATATCATGGACCATCATCCCACCAATTAATATCGTGCCCAGTGAAGCGCAATTCTCACAGGTGCCTCGCCCAGCCAGGATCTCCAGGACGCCAAACCCAGCTGCAGCGCACTCAATTCCGCCGAGACAGGCACCGATGGCCTGAAATATAGTTTGCTTCTTTGAAGCTAGTTGAAATATTGTATTGTCCAGTATTGTTCGGGCCGCAATACAGACACATGCCAGCATAATAGCCAGCATGATATTCGTAGTTTGTTCTGATGGTTTAAGTAGAGTTTGATTCCAGAAAATGAGTCCAAGTAGAAGAACCACTCCCTGCACGAAATGGCGGATCCTGGAACTTTGTTCGTTGGTTTTGATGGGTGTTTCATTGTCTGGTGGACCGAGTGAGAATGAAGTGAGAAGGTCCGCTAGATTGTTGCCAGCCTCACTTGGAGGAGCAGGTGGGAAAAATTTCTGTTGTGCAAATTCGATGTTTTGCTTTTGAGTTCTTAAGGTATTCTCTTCTGAATCCGAATAGTTCTGTGGTGGGGAGGGATGTCGAGTAGAATTATTAAAGAAGTTTTCTTTGACTTCTTGAGATGTGACGCGCAATCTTGGCTGATTGGGCGGATTCCGCAATCTTTGTGCAGGTGTTATAGGTGCGGGAGGTACTTTATACCAAAATGGGGAAGGTTTGGGATCAATCGGGGCCTGACCAAAGAGCTGATTGTCTCTTCGGACTGAAGGGTTGGGCGCAAAGGCTCTATATTGAGATTGAGCTTGGGTGGATGGAGACCAGTCCATCTGCTCCAGATCTGTAGAATAGGTGTGTATGGTTGATGGGGCTGAAGATTGATTCAGTGATAGTTGATCCAGTCCTACTGGGGAGTGCGGCTTTCTGGTCTGGATAGAGTTCTTCCGAATATCTCGCTGATATTCGTGAACCGGTGGTGAAATTGGCGATGCTTTATAGGCTGCTCTGGGCTGTCCAGATGTTGTAGCAGCAATCTGGTCTAATGCACTGTATTATTGGTTAGTATTCTCGAGGTGATTTACTGGTCCCTCCCTGTAGAGGGATTGACATTCTTGCATGTACTTACTCTGCCATACTATTTACAGGAGAGTTTGATCTGCTCCCAGGTCCAACATTTGGAAGCTTCTCAGGCGTAGATGTCCATAGGGGCGTCAGGTCAACCTGCACCAAGGTTAGTGAATTCTTGAATAGGAGATAATCCATCTAGTGAGCATACCTTGAGAGAGCGGTGCGCGGATATAGCTAAGTAGGTGAGGAATCCAAGTGCAAAGGCATGAGCCATCGTAGTTGCTTCAGCAAAGGGATCTGCCAGAATACCGGTTCCCATAAGAAAGTAAACAAGGCCCCGAACCATAAGCAACAGAGCCTGGTACTTGTACCAGTCACTGAAGCCTTTGATATGGTTCATGAATCCCTTATTCATTTGTATAAACTTTGGGTTCCACCACACCGACGCCATACTGCAAAGTAGGCTTGGGCGGGCTAAGCTGGAAGCTGAGAAGGATGTCCAGTAATCCGTAAATGTGGACAGGATCGTAAACACAAGAGGGGAAGATTCGATCATAGATGGGTAGTTGTGTCGAGCAATCGAGGTCAAAGACATAATATGCCAAAGGAGTTG
>Ga0182030_10007218_pt1 | contig 23251 bp, 20 predicted proteins | sample 812S3MmetaG_FD_121299 | JGI IMG/M metagenome (GOLD analysis project Ga0182030, IMG submission 121299) | Permafrost microbial communities from Stordalen Mire, Sweden - 812S3M metaG (Illumina Assembly) | ecosystem: Environmental > Terrestrial > Soil > Wetlands > Permafrost | place: Sweden...
CAAGAAGCGTGTAGCCAGCCTGTCTGCATAGATTAAGTGACGGATTCGGGGCAGGAACCCGCGCCCAGAACGCCCAGCGGGGCCGTCCACGCTCTCCGAACGTTTTTTTTGCAAGTCCCTAGCGGAAAGCCCCGAAGAGCGGAGTTTCCGGAAGGCGGTGTGGGAGGCCACGAAGACGCAGTACATCTTCTACGGGTGGGTTCTGATCCGGCGGCATGAGGGTGGACGGCCGGCGGCGAGCGGGCGGGCGCAGGCAGGCAAGGGTTTCACGGGACGCGCGATGGAGTGGCTGCTGGAGTGGGAATCGGCGGTGTGCGCGCCGGGCGGAGTGGCGATGCTGCTGGGGAGCCGGCCGGCGATCTCGCCAGGCTGCGAATTGCGCATCGTGCACCGGGTGCGCGAGGGACGATTTGCGGGGGAAGAATTCACGTTGGAAACGGCGCGTCCATTTGACAGCACGGTGCAGTGCGAGGGATGGCTGGCGCAGATGGTTTCCGGTTGCAACGGGGTCAAGACATGGCGCCAACACTTCGCCGAGGCGGAGGAGGCGGGAATGGTGGCTCCCGGGGGTACGGCGGAAGACTTTGCGCAAGTGTTGCGGTCCCTGGTGTCGGCGGGAATTCTGCGGCTGGCGGAGTGGCCGGTGCCGGAATAGGGCCGGCGAGATTCGCCGCCATGGTGTCTGCAAGGTAGACAGGCGCCCACCAAGTGTACAGGGACTGGGGCGGCGGAATTGGTTGTACCGTGGGCTAGCTGGTTGCTGTCGCGAAACGATCGGGGGGGCGCGAAGCAACCCCTCCCTGACCCGGCGAAGCTGGAACCAAACAGGGCAGGAGTCGATCTGACGCAGAGACGCAGAGACGCGGAGGAAGACGCGGAGAAAGCGCGGACAAGAATAAGCTGGCGGGAAAGAGCAGGATTCGCCTCTTCTCCGGAGCGCGCGCGGAGAGAGCGGAGATCGCGGAGGAAATATTCTGCCAATTCCGGCACGAATCCGACGTGGTGGGTACTTACGGTCGGGGCTCGGATAACTTCGTAGGGGAGCGTTTTTTGCATAGCCACATTCCCGAGCCTCCCGAGCCGCATTGACTGAGCGTGAAGCACTTTTAGGTGTATAATTCTGCTGCGAGTAGCGGAAGCGGCGGGCGGTAGTTGCTCGTCGTTTATTCTGGTATTCTGATTGCGGTTGTACGGGCGGGTGAAGGTCCCGCCGCCATCTTTCGGAACTTGGGGGTAGCGTTTATGGCAAGAGACAGCATGCAACACAAACTCGATCGGGTGCGGCCACCGCGCGTGCAAATTACGTACGACGTGGAAGTAGGCGACGCCATCGAAATTAAGGAATTGCCGTTCGTCATGGGCGTATTGGGCGACTTCACGGGCCAGCCCACCGAACCGCTGGCGAGGCTGAAGGACCGCAAGTTCGTGGAGGTGACACCGGACAACTTCGACGCGGTGATCGCCAACATGAAACCACACCTGGCGTTTTCGGTGGAGAACAAGCTCTCCAAGGATCCGGACGCGGGCAAACTGAAAGTGGATTTGAATTTCAAGAGCATGGACGATTTCTCGCCGGAGAACGTGGCCCGGCAAGTCGGTCCGCTGCGCGAACTGCTGGAACTGCGGGGCCGGTTGAGCGACCTGCGCGGCAACATGCAAGGCAACGACAAGTTGGAGGAGTTGCTGCGCGGCGCCGTGAGCGACGAAGGCAAGCTGGCCAGATTGCGCGCGGAGCTGGGCTTGAAGGGGGAATCCAATGAGTGAGGCGCAAAAGGCCGCGGGGGTTCCGCAAGCCTCCGAACAGGTAGTGGAGACCAGCCTTCTGGACCAGATTGTTTCGGAAGGCAGGTTGGCGCGGGGGGCCGAATCGACCGAAAAAGGCAAGAACCTGGTGAAGGACTTCGTGGAACAGGTTCTGAAAGGCGCGATGACGGTGTCGAAAGACGCCGAGGCGATGATCACGGCGCGGATAGCGGAGATCGACCGGCTGGTATCGGTGCAGTTGAACGAAGTGCTGCACAACGCCAGTTTTCAGAAGCTGGAAGGGACATGGCGGGGGTTGAAGTACCTGCTGGACCAGAGCGAGACGAGCGACAAGCTGAAGATCCGGGTGCTGAACGCGACGAAGAACGAGCTGCTTCGCGACCTGCAACGGGCGCCGGAATTCGACCAGAGCGCGTTGTTCAAGAAAGTCTACGAGGAAGAGTTCGGCGTTTTCGGCGGCGCGCCGTTCGGGGCGTTGGTGGGCGACTACGAATTCGGGCGCGGACCGGAGGACATCGACCTGCTGGACCGGGTGTCCAAGGTGGCGGCGTCGGCGCATGCTCCGTTCCTGACGGCGGCGAGTCCGGAGATGTTGAATCTGGACAGCTTCACGACGATCGATGCGCCGCGCGACATGGCGAAGATTTTCGACAACACGGAATATGCCAAGTGGAAGAGCTTCCGGGCGAGCGAGGACTCGCGCTATGTGGGACTCTGCCTGCCGCACATTCTGATGCGGCTGCCATACGGCAAGAACGGGGTGACGGTGGACGGGTTCAACTACGAGGAAGGCGTGGACGGCGCGGACCACTCGAAATACCTGTGGGGTAATGCCGCTTACGCCCTGGCGGCGCGGTTGACCGGGGCGTTCGCCAAGTACGGATGGTGCGCGGCGATCCGCGGCGTGGAAGGCGGCGGTCTGGTGGAGGGGTTGCCGACGCACAACTTCACCACGGATGCGGGAGACGTGGCGTTGAAGTGTCCGACGGAGGCGCCCATCACGGACCGCCGGGAGAAGGAATTGGCGGATCTGGGATTCATTCCGCTGGTGCACTGCAAGGGGACGGATTATGCGGCCTTCTTCTCGGTGCAATCGGCGCAGAAAGCCAAGATGTACGACAAGGATGCGGCCAACGCCAACGCGCGGCTGTCGACGCAACTGCCGTACATTCTGGCGATCTCGCGTTTCGCGCACTACATGAAATCGATGATGCGCGACAAGATCGGCGGTTTCATGTCGCGGTCGCAGTGCGAGGATTTCCTGAATACGTGGATTTTGCAGTACGTGGTAGGGAACGACGATGTGGCGGCCGAAGTGAAGGCCAGGAAACCGCTGCGGGACGCCAGGATCGAAGTGGTCGACATGCCGGGCAAGCCCGGCGCCTATCGGGCCGTGGCATTCCTGAAACCGCACTTCCAGTTGGATGAGTTGACCATCTCGTTGCGGCTGGTAACGGACCTGCCGCAAGGGGCGAAGTAAGATCGGATCCCCGGATGCGGTCCGGGGGCGGAGTATGGAGGTTTAGTCAATACAAGGAGGATGTAAATGGCGTTTGATGCGTTTCTGAAGATACAGACTCCCGACGTGGCGGGAGAATCGACGGATTCCAAACACACGGGTGAAATCGAGATCTCTTCTTTCAGCTTCGGTGCACACAACACGACAACCATCGGCTCCGCCACCGGCGGCGCCGGCGCTGGGAAGGTGACCTTTTCCAGCTTCAGCATCATGAAGAAGACGGACAAGACCAGTCCGCTTCTTTTTCAGGCAAACGCGAGCGGGACCCACTACCAGAAGTGTGTGGTGACGCTGCGGAAGGCAGGCGGCACTCCGGTGGAGTACTTGAAGTACACCTTCGGCACGGTGTTCGTGGAGTCCATACAGTGGAGCGGTTCGACGGGTGGCGACGATACCCCGACGGAATCGGTCTCGTTTGTCTACGGGCAGTTGCAAATCGACTATCAGCCGCAGGGTGCGGATGGCAAGGCGGTAGGCGGCGCGATCCATGGCGGTTGGGATGCCACCAAGAACATAAAGACGTAGGCGGTTGTTACCGGCCGGTGAACGCCACGAGCGGCGTTCACCGGCATTCTAATTTCGGGGTCCATTCGTGACTGCCAAAGAACTGTATCGAGCCGGCAAGCTGAATGCAGCCGTGCAGGCGTTGGTGGCGGAATTGCGCGACAATCCAGCCGATACCCAGCGTCGCGTATTTCTATTCGAACTTCTGAGCTTCGCCGGCGAATACGACCGGGCGGAGAAGCACCTGGGTGTGCTGGCGCAAGGGGGTCCGGACGCATTGACCGGGACGCTGCTCTATCGGGCGGCGCTCGGGGCGGAGCGGTCGCGCCACGATCTGTTCGCCAAGAAAGAGTATCCGGGCGCGGCGGCGCAGGCTGCCGACATCGGCGGGACGCTCAACGGGAAGCCGTTTGCAGCCATCGAGGATGCCGACCCGAGAATCGGACGGCGGCTGGAGGTATTCGCGGCGGGACAGTACATGTGGCTGCCGTTGGGGCAGATGGCGTCGATCGAGATGGAAGCGCCGAAGCGGTTGCGGGACCTGCTGTGGATCCCGGCGCTGATCCGCACCGGGCCGGCATTCAAGGGGCAGGAACTGGGGGAAGTGCTCGTTCCGGTGCTCTCGCCATTCAGCGCGCGCCACGCGGATGACGCGGTGCGGCTGGGGCGCGCGACGGTGTGGGAGGAAGCGGAAGACGGCGACCCCGTGCCGTTCGGGATGAAGATGCTGCTGGTGGACGGCGAGGATGTCCCGATCCTGGAAATCCGGCGTCTGGAGATCACCGCGGCCGAGGAGATCCCCGAACCCCATGCCCCTGCCGAGTGATCTGCTGAATCCGATTTCCGCCGACAGGCCGGCGGGAGAGAACCTGCAATACGCGCCGGTCTTCGACAAGATCAAAGAGGCGCGCCGGGAAGACGACGACGCGCCAAGCGGCGACTGGGCGCTTGCGCGGAAGCTGGCCGACTGGCCGCTGACCATCAAGCTGATCAACGAAACCCTGGCGACCAAGACGAAGGACCTGCAACTCACGGCATGGCTGGCCGAGGCCATGCTGCGGCGGGAAGGCATACCGGGGTTGCGCGCGGTGCTGGACCTCAATCGGGGGCTGATCGAGAACTTCTGGGACAGTTTATATCCAGAGTTGGAGGACGGCGACGCGGAGTTTCGCGCGGGCAGGCTGCAATGGATCGGCGACAAATTGGAGCCGGCGGTGAAGTTGGTTGCGCTGACGCCCACGGGGCTGAACTGGTATCAGTACCAGGAATCGCGGACGCTGGGCAGCGAAGAAGCGGCCGATACGTCCGAGAAGCAGTTCGCCCGGCAGGAGGCGATCGCCGCGGGCAAGATTCCGCCGGAGCAATTCGACAAGGCGTTCGACGCGGCGCCCAAGAGTTTCTACGTCAACCTGGAGGCCGCTTTCGACGGCGCGCTGGAATCGCTGGCCCTGCTGGGAGATGGGTGCGACGCGAAGTTCGGAGACGTCTCGCCCAACTTCGGAATGCTGCGCGCGGCGCTTGAAGAAGTGCGCCAGACGGTGCACATTCTGCTGCAACGGAAGCGGGAGAAGGAGCCGGACGCTCCGGTAGAGGAGGCGGCAGGCGAGCCGGCCGCCGAAGTAGCGGACATGGTGGAAACGCCGGTGGAGGTTGAGGCGCCGGCTGCCGCCGCCAAGGTGGCTGCTCCGGCGCGCCGCGGCGCTCTGTCCGCCGAACCGGCGGACCGGGAGGACGCCATCGCGCGCATAGTGTCGGCGGCGAAGTACCTGCGCGGAGCAAACCCGTACGATCCCGCGCCTTACCTGTTGTTGCGCGGATTGCGGTGGGGCGAATTGCGGGCCGCGGGAAGCGAGATCGACGTGGCGTCGCTGGCCGCGCCGCCTTCGGATCTGCGGCAGGACCTGAAGCGGCTCGCCATGGAAGGCAACTGGGCGGAGGTGCTGGAGGCCGCCGAAAGGGGCATGGGGATGGAGTGCGGCCGCGGCTGGCTGGACCTCGAACGCTACGTGGGACGGGCCTGTTACGAGCTGGGCAGCTCCTACGAACCCATCCGCGCGGCGGTGATCTCGGGAGTGCGCGGCTTGCTGGCGGACTATCCGCGGCTTCCGGAACTGACCCTGATGGACGACACTCCGACGGCCAACGCGGAGACGCAAGCGTGGCTGAAGGAGTTCGTAATTGTGGCGCCGGCTCCCGTGGAAGCGCCGTACGCACCGGCGGCGTACCAGCCCGATGGCGAGATCGGGAGCGCGGGCGGTTACGGCGCGGAGGCGGCGCCAGATACCTTCGAATTGGCCATGCAGGCAGCCCGCTCCGGCCGGCCGCAGGAGGGAATCGAAATGCTGATGCGGGAGATGGCGCAGGAGCGCAACGGGCGGGCCCGCTTCCACCGCCGGGTGCAGCTCACGCAACTCTGCATCGGCACGGGGCATGAGAGCATCGCGCTGCCGATTCTGCAGGAACTGGCGGCCGAGATCGAGCGGCGCAAGCTGGAAGATTGGGAGTCGCCGGAGGTGTTGGCGCAGCCGTTGGGGTTGCTTTACCGCTGTCTGACGAAGGCCGATGGCAGCGCGGAAGAGCGCCAGAGACTTTATTCCTGGATTTGCCGCCTGGACCCGCTGCAGGCGATGAGCGTTGTGGGATAGGCTAGACAGGGAGATTGGGGAACACCGCTCCCTAACGGTCGCGGCTCTGACGGGGGCCGCGATAAAGGACGGTCCGACAGGAACTTATGGCGCGATGGGAGCCGGAACAGACGGTAACGCAATCGGTGCTGGACCGGCTGATCGACCGCGAGCCGGAGAGCGGTTCGGAAGCGGCTCCGACGCGCGCGCAATCGGTGCGGCAGTTGAAAGCTTCGCTGCGCCGCGACCTGGAATGGCTGTTGAATTCGCGGCGCACGCCAGAAGCCGTGGACGGCGAATTCGAGGAGCTGGAAAAGTCGCTGTACAACTTCGGGCTGCCCGACGCGACCTCGCTGAATTGGGACTCGGCGCGCGACCGCGGGCGGCTGGCACGGATGATCGAACAGGTGCTGGGCATCTTCGAACCGCGCCTCAGAGGGATTCGGGTGGCCGCCATCGAAGCGGCGGCCGGGGCGCAGCACGTGATGCGGTTTCAGATCGAAGGGATGCTGGAAATGGATCCCGCGCCCGAGCATATATCTTTCGACACGCTGCTGCAGCTTTCCAGCGGCGAGTATCAGGTCAAGGGGGATTTGAGTGCGGGATGACCTGCTGCTGTACTACGAGCGAGAGCTGACGTTCCTGCGCCAGATGGGCGCGGAATTCGCCGCCAAGTATCCCAAAGTGGCCTCGCGGCTGGTGATGGAGCCGGATAAGTGCGAAGACCCGCACGTGGAACGCATTCTGGAAGCATTCGCGTTTCTGACGGCGCGCGTGCATCTCAAGATCGACGACGAGTTTCCGGAGATCACCGAGGCGCTGCTCGAGATTCTCCACCCGCACTACCTGCGGCCGATTCCCTCCATGTCGGTGGTGGAGTTCCACGTGGACCCCGGGCAGGTTCCGCCGGAGGCCGGTTTGAAACTGGAGCGCGGGAGTGTGTTGAATTCGCGGCCGGTGAACGGGGTGCCGTGCAAATTCCGTACCTGCTATGACCTGACGTTTTGGCCGGTGGAAGTGACCGAGGCCGAGTGGAAGACGCCGGACCGGTTGCAGCCTCCGGTCAAGGCATCGGAGTCGGTGGCGGCGGTACGCGTGGTACTGCGGTGCCCGGGCGAGGGGAAATTCGCCAAGCTGGGGCTTTCCTCCCTGCGCTTCTATCTCAACGGGGAAAGCAACCTGGTGCACACGCTGTACGAGTTGTTGTGCAACAACTGCACGCACATCGTGATCCGCGACACCTCGCCCAAATCGCGCGCGCTACCGGTGATTCTGACCGGGGATGCGCTGCGGCCGGTGGGATTCGGCGAGGACGAGGGGATGCTGCCCTACGCGCGCCGGAGTTTCGTCGGCTACCGCCTGCTGCAGGAATACTTTTGCTTCCCGCAGAAATTTTTCTTCCTCGACCTGACGGGACTGGAGCGGATCTGCCAAAGCGGTTTCGGCGAACAGGCGGAGATCCTGTTCATGATCGCGCCGTTCGAGAGGGGCGAGCGCCGCCAGATGCTGGAACTGGGGGTAAGCGCCAAGACCTTTCGGTTGGGCTGCGCGCCCATCGTCAACCTGTTCGCGCAAACGGCGGAGCCCATCCTGCTGGATCACGCGCGCTACGAGTACGCGGTGGTGCCCGATGTCAGCCGGCGCCGAGCCACCGAGATTTTTGAAATCGCCGGGGTGCAGAGCGCCAACCCGCAATCGGGCGAGGTGATCCGGTTCGAGCCGTTCTATTCCTATCGCCACGGGGCGAATCGCGCCACGACGCAGACTTTCTGGCGGGCCTCGCGGCGCGCGTCCGGCTACCGCGACGACGAAGGCACGGAAGTGTTTCTGTCGTTGGTGGACCTGTCGTCGCAGCCGGTGCGGCCCAACGTGGACGCCCTGATGGTGCGCACGGTGTGCACCAACCGGGATCTTCCGGGGCGGCTGCCATTCGGCAACGAGGCGGGCGATTTTGAGCTGGAAGGCGCGCTGCCGGTGAAGCGCATTGTGGCGTTGATCAAACCGACCGATGCACTGCGACCGCCGGTAGGCAAGGATTCGATGTGGCGCCTGGTGTCGCAGCTTTCGCTCAACTATCTGTCGCTGGTGGAAAACGGGCGGGAGGCATTGCAGGAGATCCTGCGGCTCTACAACTTCGCCGAATCCACCTATTCCGAGAAACAGATTGCCGGCCTGGTGGGGTTGGACAGCCGGCGGCACTTCGCGCGCGTGATGTCCGAAGACGGCGTGGTATTCGCGCGCGGCACGCAGGTGGAGATGGAGTTCGACGAGGAACAGTTCGTGGGCGGCGGGGTCTATCTGTTCGCCAGCGTGCTGGAGTATTTCCTGGGCTTGTACGTTTCCATGAACAGTTTCAGCCAACTCCGCGTGCGCACCCGGCAGCGGAAGGAGGTTCTGCGGCAATGGCCACCCCGGGCCGGCCGGAAAATACTGCTGTAGCGCGCTGGCCAATCGCCGATCTGCTGGAGGGCGAACCGTACCTGTTCGAATTCTTCCAGGCAATCCGGTTGATGGCGCGGATGGCGCCGGAGCGCCAGGTGGTGGGCCGGTTCAGCATACCGGCCAGCGAAGTGGTGCGCCTGGCATCCAATCCGGCGGTGGGGTTTCCCGCCAGCCAGATCCAGTCGCTGGAGCGGCGCGGCGAAGGCCCGCCGGTGATGCGGGTGAACTTTCTCGGGCTGCACGGCCCGCTGGGCGTGCTGCCCCGATCCTACTGCGAACTGGTCAACGAGCGGATGCGCGCGCGCGACGCCACGCTGCGGGATTTCTTCGACCTGTTCAATCACCGGGTGCTGTCGCTGTTCTACCAGGCCTGGGAGAAGTACCAATTTCAGATTCCCTACGAGCGCGGTGAGAGCGACCGCTTTTCGCACTACGTGCTGGCGCTGTTGGGGCTGTTTACGCCCGGCTTGGAGAACCGGCAGGACGTGGCCGACGATTCGCTGCTGTTCTACGGCGGGTTGCTGGGCATGCACGCGCGCTCGGCCACGGGGCTGCGCCAGATGTTGTGGGACTACTTCGACGTTCCGGTGGAGATCGAGCAGTTCGTGGGGGCGTGGTACCCGGTGGATGTGGAATCGCAGTGTTCCCTGGGCGGGAACGGCGGCTATTCGGAGCAGTTGGGGTTGGGCGCCGTGGTGGGCAACGAAACCTGGGACCAGCAATCCCGGGTGCGCATTCAACTGGGGCCGCTGACCCTGGAGCAGTACGAGGACTTCCTGCCCGGCCACGAGGGGCATCGCCAGTTGCGCGCCCTGACGCGGTTCTACACGGGCGGCGAGAGCGATGTGGAAGTGCAGTTGATTCTTCGCAGGCAGGAAGTTCCCGCCTGCGAGTTGAAACCGCGGGAAGGCGATGGCCCGCAACTGGGCTGGACAAGCTGGATCAAATCGGCGGAGTTCAGCCGCGACGCGGGCGAGACGGTACTGGAATTGTAGATTCAGAGAGGAAACCATATGGCGAACTTAAAGTCAATCGTTGCCAAGCTGAACGACACCATGCGCGGGACGCTGGATGGCGCGGCCGGCCTGTGTGTGGCGCGCACCCATTATGACGTGGAGATCGAGCACTTCCTGACCAAGCTGCTGGATGCGAGCGGCTCGGATTTCGCCGGCATCGTGCAGCATTTCGGGGTGGACAAGGCGCGCCTCGCGGGCGAGCTGGCACGCAGCCTCGACCGGCTGAAGACCGGCAATGCGCGCACACCGGCGTTCAGCCCGTCGCTGTACCGGATGCTGAGGGAGGCGTGGACGATCGGGTCGCTGGAATTCGGCGCGGGACAGGTGCGCAGCGGCGCGGCGATCCTGGCGCTGGTGGCCGACGACGAGCTGTCGCGGCTGGTGCAGGATGTGAGCAAGGAATTCCGCAAGATCGAGCCGGAGGCGCTGCGCAAGGTGCTGCCGGCGATCCTGGCGGATTCGCGCGAGGTCACGGCGGATGCGGGGACGGCGCCGGCAGCGGGCGGGGGCGCGGCGGTCGGTGCCAAGCCGGGCGGCAAAACGCAGAACCTGGATCAATACACGGTGAACCTCACGGAAAACGCGCGCCAGGGGAAGGTCGATACGGTGCTGGGGCGCGATTTCGAGATTCGTCAGATGGTGGATATTCTGACGCGGCGGCGGCAGAACAACCCCATCCTGACCGGAGATGCGGGCGTGGGCAAAACGGCCGTGGTGGAGGGTTTCGCGCAACGCATCGTGCAGGGCGACGTGCCGCCGAGCCTGCGCAACGTCGCGGTGCGGACGCTCGATCTGGCGCTCTTGCAGGCCGGCGCCGGCGTCAAGGGCGAATTCGAAAACCGGCTCAAGGGGCTGGTGGAAGAAGTGAAATCGTCGCCCACGCCGATTATTCTTTTCATCGACGAGGCGCACACCATGATCGGGGCGGGCGGTGCGGCCGGCCAAAACGATGCGGCCAACATTTTGAAGCCGGCGCTGGCGCGCGGCGAGCTGCGCACCATCGCCGCCACCACGTGGTCGGAATACAAGAAGTACTTCGAAAAGGACCCGGCGCTGGCGCGGCGCTTCCAGGTGGTCAAGGTGGAAGAGCCCACGGAAGCCAAGTGCCAGGTGATGCTGCGCGGCCTGGTTCCGGTGCTGGAAAAGCACCACAACGTGCGCATTCTGGATGAGGGGCTGGTGGCGGCGGTGAAATTCTCGCACCGCTATCTGGCCGACCGGCAGCTTCCCGATAAGGCGGTGAGCGTGCTGGACACGGCATGCGCGCGCCTGGCGCTGGGACAGAACACCACGCCGCCGGCCATCGAAGACGCCATCCGGCAGATCGACGATTGCACCGTGCAGACGCGCATTCTGGAGCGGGAAGCCGCGCTGGGAGCGGACCACGCCGAGGGTCTGGCCGCGCTGGCCAAAAACAAGGCGGCGATAGAGAGCCGCCTGGCGGAACTGCAGGCGCGCTGGGAGAAGGAGCGCGATCTGGTGGGCAAGATCCGCGAGGTGCGCGGCAAGCTGGAAACGGCCGCGGGTGCGCCGGCGATGCAGGCGGCCGCGGACCCGGATGCTCTGCGCACCGAGTTATCCGCCTTAAACACCGAACTGGAACAGCTTCAGGGCGAGAATCCGCTGCTGCGGGTTTGCGTGGATTCGCAGATTGTCGGCGAAGTGGTGGCCGCCTGGACGGGGATTCCCATCGGCAAAATGTTGCGCGACGAAATGCAGAGTGTGCTCACGCTGGAATCGCACCTGGGCAAGCGTGTGATCGGGCAGGATCACGCCCTGGCGATGCTCAGCGAACGCATCCGCACGTCGAAGGCGGGATTGGAAGATCCCGGCAAGCCAATCGGTGTGTTCCTGCTGGTAGGGCCGAGCGGTGTCGGCAAGACGGAGACCGCGCTGGTGCTGGCGGACCTGCTGTACGGCGGCGAGCGCAACATGATCACCATCAATATGTCGGAGTTCCAGGAGGCACACACGGTGTCCACGCTGAAGGGTTCGCCTCCCGGATACGTGGGCTACGGCGAGGGCGGCGTGCTGACCGAAGCGGTGCGGCGCCGGCCCTATTCGGTGGTGCTGCTGGACGAGGTGGAGAAGGCGCACCCGGATGTGCTGGAGCTGTTCTTCCAGGTGTTCGACAAGGGCAAGATGGAAGACGGCGAAGGCCGCGAGATCGATTTCAAGAACACCATCATTATCCTGACTTCCAACGCCGGCACCGACACCGTCATGAAGCTCACCGCGGACCCGGAAACCATGCCGAGCCCGGCCGGGCTGGTGAAGGCGCTCAAGCCGGAATTGAATAAGATCTTCAAGCCGGCCTTCCTGGGCCGCCTGGTGATTATTCCCTACTTCCCGGTTCGCGACGAAGCCCTCAAGCTGATCGTCCGCCTGAAGTTGGGGAAGATCCAGCGCCGCATTCAGGAGACGCATCGTGTGGCATTGACCCACGACGAAGCGCTCATCGAAGAGGTGGCGAAGCGCTGCACGGAGGTGGAGAGCGGCGCGCGCAACGTAGACAACATCCTGACCAACACGCTGCTGCCGGAGATTTCGCGGCAGATTCTGGGGCGTCTGGCGGACCGGCAGAAGCTGGCGCCGATTCACGTCACGATCGGCGAGGGCGGCGAGTTTGTGTATCAATAGGGTAAGAAACGCTCCCTGACGGTCGCGGCTCGGATTGGCGACGCGACGGCGCGACATTTGGAGGAGAGTTCATGTTTGCACAGACAGACCGGCCGTTAATTCTGACCACGCCCCTCGGCAAGGACGCCCTGCTGCTATCGGGCTTTCAAGGCCGCGAAGCCATCTCCGAACTGTTTCGATTCGAGTTACAAACCGCCTGGCAGGACCACACGAACCTCCTGCCCTTTGACCAGTTATTGGGCAAGAAGGTCACCATCGAAATGACGTGCAGCGTCAACAAGCGGTATATCAACGGCATCGTCAGCCGGATCACGCAAGGCTTTCGCGACGAGAAGTTCACTCACTATGTGCTGGAGGTCGTCCCCGAGCTGTGGCTCCTTGGCCGCAAACAGAATTGCCGGACCTTCCAGCAGATCACCGTCCCCGACATCATCAGGAAGGTCCTTACCGGCCTGGACGTATCTTATCAAATTCAGCAGACCTTCCAGCCGCGCGAGTACTGCGTCCAGTACAACGAAACCGATCTCGCGTTCATCAGCCGCCTCATGGAGGAAGAGGGTATCTTTTATTTCTTCAAGCATTCCGCCGGCGGCCACCAACTCGTACTCGCCGACAGCCCGCTGGCCCATCCCGCCGTGCCCTATCTTCCCACCGCCCTCTGGGATGAAAGCACGCACGGCGGTTTCGAGGAGAATCGCGTCTTCAACTGGAGCAAGCAACAGGAAATCCGCTCCGGCAAGTTTACCACCTGGGGCCATAACTTCCAGCTCCCCCAAAAGCACCTGGATGCCGCCAAGCCTATCGTGGATTCCGTTGGCGCCGGCGGCGTCAGCCATAAGTTGAAAGTCGCCGGCAACGATCAGCTCGAAATCTACGAATACCCGGGCGGCTACGCCTCGCGCTTCGATGCCGTCACTAAGACCGGGGGCGATCAATCCGCCAACTTACAGCACCTTTTCGAGGAGAACCAGCGCATCGCCAACATCCGCATGCAGGAAGAGGCGGTTGCCAGCATGCTCATTCGATCGGCAGGCCGGCACGGCGCTTTCACCGCGGGCTACACCTTCGAGCTCACCGGCCACTTTTCCGATAACGGCAAGTTCGCGCTCACCAGCGTCGAGCACCTGGCCAGGCAGCCCCTCACGGTCAACGATACCCCCAACAACCCGGCCGGGCCCTTCGAGTATTCCAATTCCTTCACCTGCATCCCCATCGCCTTGCCGTTCCGCCCGCCGCGCATCACACCGGTCCCGAGCGTACGGGGCGTGCAGACCGCCGTGGTTGTGGGTCCGGCCGGGGAGGAAATCTTCACCGATAAATACGGCCGCGTCAAGATCCAGTTCCACTGGGATCGCGAAGGCCAGTCCGATGCCAACAGCTCCTGCTGGGTGCGCGTCGGTATCGAAGGGGCCGGCACCCAGTTTGGCGGCGTCCATCTTCCCCGCATCGGCCAGGAGGTCGTGGTGGATTTTGTCGATGGCGACGTGGATCAACCCATCATCGTGGGCAACGTTTATAATGCGGGCACGATGCCCCCGTGGACGCTGCCGGACGGGAAGAACATCAGCGGCACCAAGACCCGCAGCACGCCCGGAGGCTCCTCCGATAACTACAACGAGATGTCCTATGACGACACCACGGGCAGCGAACTGGTCAACTTACAGGCCGAAAAGGACTTCACCGCCCTGATCAAGCACGACGAAAATCGCAAGGTCGGCAACACCCAAACAATCGACGTCGTGAAGGGCCCTCAAATGACCATCGTGGGGGGCTCCAAGTTTGGCGAGGCGGACTCCGCAGCCCTGACTGGCACGGACGGCGACCAGCTTGTGTATGTCGCTAACGACCGCAAGGCCAGAATCCTTAACAGCGACTTCAAGTACGTGGCCAACGACGACGGTTACTACATCGACAACGGCGATCAAGTCACCGAAATCTGCAAAGGCAATCAAGCGAACCATATTCATCTCGGGAACCACGTGACGGAGACCCCCATGGGCTCAATCCACTTCACAGCCATGCAGGAGATCCTACTCACGGTGGGCCAGAACAGCATCAAAATCGATCAGGCAGGCGTTACCATCAACGGTATGATGATCAGCGTCCAGGGAAGCGCCATGGTGCAAGTGCAGGGCGGCCTGGTGACGATTAACTGATATGGGGACCTCCGCCGCGCTCCCCAATTCGAAAACTCCCACCCTCGCCGCCGTGGCCGAACTGGGCGAAGAGGCGATGGCGCTGGCCCGCCCGGAGCTCGATCCGCGCGAGTTCGTCGCGCTGCTGCTGGACAAGGCCCTCTTCCCCGATGCCGTGCGCTTCGTGGCCCACGCCCTCCCCAAACGGGAAGCCGTGTGGTGGGCCTGGGTCTCGGCCCGCCGCGCCGGCGGCGACGCCCCGCCGCCGGCCATCAAAGCCGCGCTCGACGCCACCGAAAAATGGATCGCGCAGCCCACCGATGAACTGCGCCGCCTCGCCATGGACGCCGCCAAAAAGGCCGGCCTCGGCACCGCCGCCGGATGCGCCGGCCTGGCCGCCTTCTTCAGCGGCAACAGCCTCGCCCCGCCCACGGCGCCGCCCGTTCCGCCCGGAGAATTCCTCACCGCCAAAGCCGTCTCCGGCGCGGTCATCCTGGCGGCGGTCAGCAAGGAGCCCAAAAAGGCTCCCGAGAAGTTCCGCGCCTTCGTCGCCCAAGGTCTCGAAGTCACCCAGCGCATCAAGCTCTGGGATTCCAAGCCCGCTTAGGAGAATCGTTATGGGAATGCCCGCCGCCAGAGTCACAGATCCGCACGTCTGCCCCATGGTGACCGGAGTGGTGCCGCACGTGGGCGGAATCATTCTGCCCCCCGGCGCCCTCACCGTCCTCATCGGCGGCCTGCCCGCCGCCCGCGTCACCGATAAGGCGATCTGCGTCGGGCCGCCCGATATGATCGCCCTCGGATCCTTCACCGTTTTCACGATGGGCATGCCGCAGGCGCGGCTCGGCGATCTCACCGTCCACGGCGGCACGATCGTCTTCGGTTGCCCGACGGTGCTGGTGGGGTAACGCTGTAGTACGCGTCTGGCGGGAGATCCCGGTCGTGGTTTAATGTGGGAAGCAGCATGAAATTCGTTGTTAGCATCTATCAGGACGAAGACGGCGTGTACATTGCCGAGTGCCCGTCGATACCGGGCTGCGTCAGCCGGGGACAAACAGAGGCCGAAGCCGAGTCGAATATCGCCGATGCTATCCGCGAATGCCTGGCTGTCAGGGCTGAGCTCGGCATGCCAGCGACCGTGACCACGTGCGAAGTCGAAGTCGCGGTCTGATGCCGGCTCTCCCGCTGTTTCGCCCGAGTGAGGTATCGCCGTGAACCAAAAGCCTTCCCTGAGCCGCCGCCATTTCGCCGCCCTGCTTGGCGCCACGCCGGCGGCCGCAACTGTGCTCGAAGCGCAGCAGCCGGCGGGCGCGCCGAATCCCAACACCAGCTTGCAGCCGCAACAGAGCCGGCAGGGCACGGTGAATGGCATCCTGCCCTTCAAAGATCCGATTCAGTTCACCCGCAAAGACGTTCCCACCAAGGTTCAGCCGTTCCCCATGACTCAGGTGCGGCTGTTGCCGTCCGCGTTCCTGGACGCGGCGGAGTGGAATCGCGGCTACATGAGCCGCCTGCCGGCGGACCGGCTGCTGCACAGCTTCCGCTTGAATGCGGGACTGCCATCCAGCGCCGAACCGCTGGGCGGATGGGAGATCTACGTTGCCCCGGCGCCGGGCGGGCGCCGCAACAACGAAGGCGAGCTGCGTGGCCACTTCATCGGACATTTCCTTTCGGCCAGCGCGCAACTCTACGCCTCCATGGACGACCAGGAGGCCAAAGCCAAAGGCGACCTGATGGTGGCGGAACTGGCCAAATGCCAGCAGAAGCTGGGCCCCAGCGGCTATCTGAGCGCGTTTCCGACGGAGTGGTTCGACCGCCTCGACGCGCGCCAGCCGGTGTGGGCGCCGTTCTACACCATCCACAAGATCATGGCCGGAATGTTCGACATGTACCGACTGGCCGGCAACCGGCAGGCGCTCGAAGTGCTCGAAGGCATGGCGCGCTGGGCCGACGAGTGGTCCGCCTCGAAATCCGAAGAGCACATGCAGGATATTCTCAACACCGAATACGGCGGCATGAACGAGGTGCTCTACAACCTGGCCGCCGCCACCGGCAACGACCGCTGGGCCAGGGCCGGGGACCGCTTCACCAAGAAACGCTTCTTCAATCCGCTGGCGCTGCGCAACGACGAACTGACCGGGTTGCACGTGAATACGCACATTCCCCAGGTGATCGGCGCCGCCCGGCGGTATGAGATTTCGGGCGACATGCGCTTCCACGATGTGGCCGGCTACTTCTGGTACGAAGTCACCACGGCGCGCAGCTACGCGACCACCGGAACCAGCAACGGCGAAGGCTGGCTCACCCAGCCGCGCATGCTGGCCGCCGAACTCAAGCGCAGCGTGGCCACCGCCGAATGCTGCTGCTCTTACAACATGCTGAAGCTGGCGCGCCATCTATATGGATGGAGCGGAGACCCCGCCTATTTCGACTACTATGAGCGGTCGCTTTTGAATATGCGTCTGGGCACCATCCAGCCCAAGACCGGCCACACGCAGTATTACGTCTCGCTCACACCGGGCACGTGGAAGACGTTCAACACCGAGGACAAATCCTTCTGGTGTTGCACCGGCAGCGGCGTGGAAGAGTATTCCAAGCTGAACGACAGCATCTACTGGCGCGACCAGGAAGGCATCTTCGTCAACCTGTATATTGCGTCGCAGCTCGATTGGGCCGAGCAGGGATTCCGCCTGCGGCAGGACACCCGGTTCCCCGAACAGCCCACCACCACGCTGACCGTCACCGCCGCCAGGCCCGCGCCGCTGGCGATGCGCCTGCGCATTCCGGCGTGGACCAAAGCGGCCGCGGTGAAGATCAACGGCCGCGCCATCGATGTCACGCCGACCCCCGGCAGCTATCTCACGCTGAACCGGGCATGGAAAGCGGGCGACAGGATCGAGATGACGCTGCCGATGCGTCTGAGCGTGGAGGCCATGCCGGACGATGGCAAGACGCAGGCGTTCCTATACGGTCCCCTGGTGCTGGCCGGCGATCTCGGCAGCGAGGGACTGACCGAACAGTTGACGGTGGGTCCGAATTCGCCGCGTCCCGAGCGCGTGCCGATAGAGATCCCGAGCTTCCAGGCGGCGGGTGCGGATCCGGCCTCGTGGATCAAACCTTTGGGCGCGCCGCTGACCTTCCGGACGACGGGCCAGCAAAAAGACGTCACCCTGGCGCCGCTCAACAGCATTTTCGACAAGCGGTATTCGGTGTACTGGCAGGTCTCGTAAGGGAGGCGCGGCCGCAATCCATGCGCGGCGGCCGACGAAGCGATTCCAATGCGTCGGTCAGTGCGCCATCCCCGCTCACAGGTGGCGGATCACCGCGTCGGTGAATTCGGTGGTCGAAGAGTGGCCACCCACATCGCCGGTGAGGCGATCGCGGTCGGCGTACGTCCGGTAAATGGCGTTGTGCAGGCGGGTGGATGCCGCGCGCTCGCCGATGTGCGCCAGCATCAGGACGGCGGACTGCATCAGCGCGGTGGGGTTCGCCAGGCCCTTGCCCGCGATATCGGGCGCGGTGCCGTGGACGGCTTCGAAGATGGCGTGGTTATCGCCGATATTGGCGCCCGGGACGATGCCGAGTCCGCCCACCAGGCCGGCGGCGAGATCGCTGATGATGTCGCCGTAGAGGTTGGGCAGCACCAGCACGTCGAAGGTTTCGGGGCGCATCACCAGTTGCATGCAGGCGTTGTCCACGATCATTTCGCTGTAGGCGATCTCGGGGAACTGCGAGGCCACTTCGCGGCAGCATTTAAGAAACAGGCCATCGCTCAATTTCATGATGTTGGCCTTGTGGATGGCCACCACCTTCTTGCGGCTCTCGCGGCGCGCCCATTCGAAGGCCGAGCGCGCGATCTTGGTGGAGGCTTTCTGGGTGATGATCTTCAGGCTCTCCACCACGCCGGGCACCACTTCGTGTTCCAGGCCGGAATAGAGATCCTCGGTGTTTTCGCGGAAGATGGCGAGATCGAGCGCCAGATCCTGGTAGCGCGTCTTCAGCCCGGGCAGCATGCGCACGGGGCGAAAGTTGGTGTAGAGACCGAGTTTCTTGCGCAGCGCCACGTTGATGCTCTGGTGTCCGCCGCCGATGGGAGTGGCGGTGGGACCCTTGAGGCCGACACGCGTCATTTCGAGAGAAGCGAAGACGTCGTCGGGAATCAACTGGCCCTGTTCGGTAAGCGCGCGGAGGCCGGCTTCGACGCGCTCCCAATCGATAGCGGCGCCGGTTGCGTCGACGGCGCGTACGGTGGCGTCGGCAACTTCGGGTCCGATGCCGTCGCCGGGGATGAGTGTAATCAGGTGGGCCATCTATAGCTATTATAAAGTGGGGGTGGGCTTGGTCCCCGATTGGTTTTCGGAGCGCCGCTGCATGGTGGACACGCAACTTCGCCGGCGGGGCATTCGCGACGAGCGCGTTCTGGGCGCCATGCTGGAAATTCCGCGCGAGCAATTCGTGCCGCTGGAGTCGCGCCTGGTGGCGTACCAGGATGCGCCGATATCTATCGGCGAGGGGCAGACCATTTCACAGCCTTACATGACCGCGCTGATGGCCGAGGTGTTGGAACTGCGGGGCACGGAACGCGTGCTCGAGGTGGGCGCCGGGTGCGGTTACGCGGCGGCCGTGCTGGGCCAACTAGCGGCGCACGTGACCACGCTCGAGATCATTCCCCGACTGGCGCAACAGGCCCGCGACAACCTGCGCCGCACCGCGCGCGACGGCAACGTGCGCGTGGTGGCGGGCGATGGCTCGGGCGGCTACGCGGAGGCGGCGCCTTACGACGCGATCTCGGTGGCGGCGGGCGCGCCGGCGATCCCCGCGGCGCTGATGGAGCAACTGAACGATCCCGGAATCCTGGTGATTCCGGTGGGCGCACTGGACGATCAGGAACTGCGCGTGCTGGCCAGGCGCGGCGGGCGCGTGGAATCGAGCGTGCCCACGTTGTGCCGTTTCGTACCGTTGCGCGGCGGCGAGGGCTGGCAGTAGATGCGCTTGCGCACCGCCAAGGACCGGCTGAAGATCGAGCACAGCATCATCGATGGCGTGCGCGGCATTTTGGAAGATCTGCTGAAGGCGACTCCGGCGATCCGCAGCGTGATTCCGGGCGTGATTCGTCCGGTGCGCGACGCCCGCGGCAAAGTCAAAGTGCGGGTTACGGTGCCGACGCAGAACGGCTGGAAGGCGATCGCGCTGAGCGCCGGGGCGCGGCAGGAACTGTTCATCAGTACGGATCTTACGAAGGAAGAAGTGGAAGCGGCGCTGGCCAAAGCGGGGGCGGTGGTGAGTTAGGTCTCTTCAACACGGTTCACTTAAGGGTTCCGCGCGCGACTGCGCCAACGGTGAGAAAGCAGATCTTTAATAGTTATCTTGACGGCGAACCTGAAAGCTTGGCAGCTCTTGTCAGTTTCTCAACAGCTTCGTCATGCTTTCCCTGGGCCTGTAGCGCGTGGCCCCAGAGGGTGTAAACAAGCGCGTCCTTCGGGTCGAGATCGATAGCCTTCTGAAAATTGGCGATAGCCTGGTCGTACCGCTTCTGGACAAAGAACATGGTGCCCAGGTTGGAGTAAGCGCTTTCACTTTTCGGATCCAACTCGAGAGCCTTCCGGAATTTGGCGATGGCTTCGTCGTACTTCATCTGGGCGAAGAGCGCGGCGCCCCAGTTGCCGTAGGCATCCGCAATTGACGGATCGAGCTCGATGGCTTTCTGGTACCTGGCGATCGCCTCGTCGTACTTCTTCTGCGCATTGAGCAAGACGCCCCAGTTGTTGTAAGCAAGCGCGATTCCCGGATCCAGCTCAATGGCCTGCTGGTATTTGGCGAGGGCTTCGCTGTACTTTGCCTGGCTCCTGAGCGCTTCGCCCCAGTTGTTGTAGGCAATGGCGTTTTTCGGATCGAACTCGATGGCCTTCTGGTACTTGGCGACAGCTTCGTCGAACTTTCCCTGGCTCCTGAGCGCTTCGCCCCAGTTGCTGTAAGCCTCGGAATCTTTCGGATCGAGCTCGACGGCCTTTTGGTACCTGGCAATAGCCTCGTCGTATTTTCCCTGGTTCCAGAGCGCGTTGCCCCAGTTGTCGTAAGCAGACTTGTGTTTCGGATCGAGGTCCAGGGCTTTCCGGAACATGGCGATGGCTTCGTCGTACTTTCCCTGCTTCCTGAGTGCTTCGCCCCAGCCACTGTAAGGATACGCGGCACGCTTCGGATCGAGCTCGAGGGCTTTCCGGAACCTGGCGATGGCTTCATCGTATTTTCTTAGTCCGTTGAGTGCTACGCCCCAATTGTTGTAAGTAAACCCGAGTTTCGGATCGAGCTCGACGGCCTTCTGAAATTTGCCGATGGCCTCGCCGTACTTCTTCTGGTCATCGAGCACACCACCCCAGAGGCTCAACGCCGCTGCCTTGTGGGGAAGGTCCTCAGACGGGTCTTGAGCTATTGCCCCGGCAATTTCGACGGCTCTCCGGTAATCCCGGCGGTCCTCCAGATATGACGCAAACACATACGGATTGACTTGTTCCAATACGGTTTCCGCAGCGCGCCGCACCAGCATTCCGACGTCATCCGCGGCCACGTCGATGCTGATAGCCGCGTTTCGATTCCGCCCCCGCGCAAGGTAGACAGTTACGGTGGCCTGCTGCTTTGCGGGCAGTGGCTCCGTTTTCGCGAGAAGGTCAGCCCGGACCACGATGTCACCGCTGATGTGTTTCGGATAGATGGCGAAGACGCTTCGGGTTATATCGACAACCGTCTTCAAACCCAGTTTTGTACCGGGAATCTCCACATCCGGCGGTGAACCTTCGTCGCGGAAGGCGGCGAGGGTATCCTTCTTCATTGAGGAATCCGTCGCTGTTTCCATCTGGCGAAGCATGTCGCCAATCCGGTTGGCCATGACCTCCGGAGTGAGCCCGGCTTCTTCGAAACTCTTTGGGACGGTGAAAGGGTCGATGATGAGGACGTCCCGCGTTACCTCGCGATAAACGTAAAGGACCAGGGGCAGAGCGACGACTGCAAGCGCCAGGCCTTTGAGCGTGATTTTACTGAGCGCGTTTTTCAGAAACGCGCTCAGACGCGAGAATCTCGCGGGTTGCCATACGGGCCGTGGATCACGGCGCGGTTGCATCTGTCAGTCGACCCAGGGGCGACGTCGTCATTATCGCGTTGGTGGACCTGCAAGTCCCTTGAGGATTACATTGATCTCATTGACGGCGGCCGTGTATTCCGGCCCCTTGCAGGCGCTGAGCTTGCTGGCATAGTACTCCAACAACACTACGTCCGTCTTTGGCTCCAGGTTATTCCAGTTGTCAAGCAGGGTCTGGCAGGTGGTCAGCGGTGGCGGGGCCTCATAGAAAGCCAGCTCGTAAGGCGATGTGCCTTTGCCGACTGCTAAATTTGCCGACGCCGATGCAACGTTGGTGTAAAGGTTCACCCATTGATGGAAAATGACACCGGTCGGGGATGTTGGCGAAAGGGCAGTAATCGTCTCGTTAGCGTTCCTTGTGTCCACGTAGCCGTTGACGTTGCCGCTTTTTGTCAGCGGCGGCGGCGGGCCACCCGGGTCGGGCGAAACCGACACAAAGGTGTCATCGAACAGCTGTCCGGTTGTTTCGTTGAAAGAATCGATGCTGGCGCCGGAATCATTGCCGCCGCCGACTCCTGTGGCTGGCACGTATACAACCAGAACGACAATTGGCGGCGACTCAACTGTCACCGGAGGTGGTGGCATACTGCTCAGGAACGAGGTCACCCCGGAAGGGGTTGTCTGCCCAACGGGGGTCCCGCCGGAGACACTCATGAAGGCAAAGTTGTAGGTCGCGAGACCCAGGATCGCGGTTGCTGGCTGGGCCCCCGCTGCGAATCTGTCGCCGCCCTGGAGCGTGCCTCCGGACAGCGAAGAAATGAGCGTGAAGCCGCCAGGGCCGGTAGCAGACCGCGGCTGTCGGGTGTGACCCGGGCCGCCGGCGAAATAGACATAGTCATACGTGAGAGTAGTTGTTGACACGGGAGTTGCCCCTCTGTTCAAAGGAGTGTATCACTATTTGCGGCTCGCAATACTTCCCGCGGGCGAACGATTGGCCGTAATTTCGCTCAGACCTGCGTCACCAGCGCCGACGGCCCGTTCCAGGCACCCGAACCTTGAACCCACAACACGACCGGCCATCCCGGGTTACGCCGCGGCGCCCTGAGACACGCGGGCGGTCCGGATCAAGACTGCCAGCAAAGTGACGCTGATGAAGGAAAGGATCCAGCCCACCGTCCGTCCCGTGGTCTGGTAGCGCAGACGGATGGCATGCTCACCGGCCTCGACCGGCACCGCCATGCTGAATCCGTTGGCGATGCCGACCAGCCCGGGCTTGCCGTCCACCTGCGCGCTCCAGCCCGGATCCCAAGACTCCAGCACATGGACAAAGCCGGCTTGGCCGGCCGCGGTGTGCAGCCGGATCTCATCGCTCGAAGGCCGGGAGTACGTCACGGCGGTTGGGATCTCAAGCTTGCCTCCAGTTGCGGACAGGTACGTTTGGGATTCCGCGGGCAGCAACAGCTTATCCCGTTGCGGCTGCGCCAGGAACGCATCGAGAAGTTTCTGCCGCGGCAGGAAAACTGCCTGATCCATCG
>Ga0182030_10007220_pt1 | contig 23245 bp, 18 predicted proteins | sample 812S3MmetaG_FD_121299 | JGI IMG/M metagenome (GOLD analysis project Ga0182030, IMG submission 121299) | Permafrost microbial communities from Stordalen Mire, Sweden - 812S3M metaG (Illumina Assembly) | ecosystem: Environmental > Terrestrial > Soil > Wetlands > Permafrost | place: Sweden...
AGGTGAAGCGCGATCGGGTGCGGTATTTCCATGTGGAACTGCCCGGTCACGCTGTGATCCTGGCGGAGGGGCTGACGGTGGAAAGTTACCTCGACAGCGGCGACCGGGCGGATTTTCAGGACGGCGATGGCGCGATCCGGCTGTTTCCGGCGTTCGGCGCGGGGCGGGAAACCGCGACGGCGTGGGAGACGCGCGGGGCGGCGCCGCTGGTGCTGGCGGGGGACAAGCTGGAGGCGGCACGGCGGGCGGTTCGCGAATGCGCGGTGGCAAGCGCCGAGGCTTCGCCCCGGACCCCGAGCAGGGCTCTGCCCCCGGGTCAGGCCCGATAGGCGCTAAAATAGGGTCGCGGATTGAACGACATCGTTCATTTATCGTCATGGTCCGGCTCGACCGGACCATCGGTGTGCCCAAAATCGCTCTCTCCCGGTGTGTTCGTGCCGATGGTCCGGTCAAGCCGGACCATGACGAGGGATGGAAGGTGCGACCCCGCTCGCCGTGCTATCTTAGCGCCCATGGGGTTGAGCCCGGGGCAGGCTCTGGACCGGCTAAGGGCGAGGCTCTCTGGTGGGTCCATCCTGCCCCGGGGGCAGAGCCCTGGCGGGTTTCGGGGCGGTAGCCCTGACGCTTGCCACTGCTCACTCCCAGTCGCGCGACCAGTGGCGCGACCGGCTGATTCCTGCTTAGAAGCGCCCTCGCCGCCCAGTACTTCCGAGTCGATCCTCCAGCCCAACTGGCACCGCTCATGAAAATTGTCGCATGCAACAGCAACCGTCCGCTCGCCGAGGCGGTCGCGGTCAACCTCGGCCTGAAACTCACGCAAGCCCAGATCCGCCGCTTCGCCGACATGGAAGTGTTCGTCGAGATCCTGGAAAACGTGCGCGGCGAGGACGTGTTCGTCATGCAGTCCACGTCTTTCCCCGCGAACGACAACCTGATGGAGTTGCTGATCACGCTGGACGCGCTGCGGCGCGCCTCGGCGCGGCGGATCACCGCGGTCATCCCGTATTTCGGCTACGCCCGCCAGGATCGCAAATCAGGCTCCCGCACCCCGATCAGCGCCAAGCTGGTGGCCAACCTGATCACCGAGGCGGGCGCCAACCGCGTGCTGACCATGGATCTGCACGCTGGCCAAATTCAGGGCTTTTTCGATATTCCGGTGGACAATCTGTTCGCGGCGCCGCTGTTCTCCCGCGACATTCAGGAGCAATACGCCGGCCGCGACCTGATGATCGTCTCGCCGGACGTCGGCGGCGTGGTGCGCGCCCGCGCCATCGCCAGCCGGCTCAACTGCGATTTGGCCATCATCGACAAACGCCGCCAGCGGGCTGGCCATTCCGAGGTGATGAACGTGATCGGCGACGTCGAGGGCCGCGATTGCGTGCTGATCGACGACATCGTCGATTCCGGCGGCACCCACTGCAACGCGGCCAACGCGCTGATGGAGCACGGCGCCCGCTCGGCCAGCGCCTATGTCACGCATGGCGTGCTGTCGGGCGGCGCGGTGGCCCGGGTCGCCGGCTCCCCGGTCGAGATGATGACCATTACCGACTCCATCCAGGCGACCCGGGAGGTCGAGGAAGCCGGCAATATCCGCCAACTGACGATTGCTCCGCTGCTGGCCGAGGCCATGCGGCGCATCAGCGACGAATCATCGGTCAGCTCGCTGTTTGACTGATCGCGGTCGCCAGAACCGCGGGATCCAGCGGGTTTTGACCTGGAGCTTCGGCGCATGACACGATAGAAATGCACGGGCCGGTTGTGAACTCACGCTGACGCGTGTTACCAGCCCCACACTGGCCTCGCGCTGAAGCACGCTGCTCATCGCGATGTTACGAAGCATGCCGGAATCGGCGGTGTCATATAAAACGCCGGCATCGGCGGTATTCCGAAGCACGCCGTATTCGGCGAGATTACGCGGCACGCCGAACCCGGCGATGCCGTCAGGCATATGGGGTGATCGTGTTCAAACGCCGCAAACCCGAACCGCCGCCCGCGCCGCCCCCGGCGCGTGGCCATGTCATCGCCTCCGGCCCAGCCGCTCCAGGCGAGACCCGGCCGGAGCCTCGGCCCGATGTCCGGGGCGATCAACAGCGGGGCATTTTCGACGCGCCCGCGAACGCGCCGGCCGGCAAGGGCGGCGCCGATCTCTCGCTCGCCATCCCGGCGGTGCCGGAAACCTCGACCCAACAACCTTTCCCGGTGGTTCCCACGCCGCCGCAGCCCAAGGAACTCCTCATGTCCCGTCCGCCTATGCAACCGACCCCGACATCGCCGACGACGCCCATGGGCGGTGCCCAAAGCATGGCTCGCACGCCGATGGCGCCCGCACGCATGCCCCCGCAGGGCGGTGAGCGCCGGACCCTGGTGGTTGGCCGAGGCATCAGCGTGCAAGGCACCATCACCGACGCCGAACGCCTGGTGGTGGAGGGTACGGTCGAGGCATCCTCGCTCAACGCGGCCGAGTTGCAGATCGCTCAGGGCGGTGTGCTGAAGGGCCAGGTGGAGGTCGAGGACGCGGAGATTTCCGGCCTGATGGACGGTATTCTGACGGTCAAGGGCAGCCTGGTGCTGCGCGGATCCGGCCAGGTGATCGGCGAGGCCCGCTGCCGCAGGCTGCAGGTCGAAGAGGGCGGTCAGTTGAGCGGCAAGATCAGCATGATCACCGACGCCGCCCCGGCGCCGCACACGCCGGCCGAGCACGACGCCGCGGGCTGAGACCGGAGGAAGCGTCGGTGCTCCGCCCCGAACCCCGGGGCTGCCTCAGGTCTTCACCAGTGGGCAGGCGGCCTCGGACAGCGGGCGCCACGCCTCCTCCGCCGGCGTCGTCACGATCGGTTTATACAAATCCCACTCGTGCCGGCTTTCCGCGGGTTGCTTCACCTCGAACAGAAACACCGGATGGATCTTGCGCCCGTCCTCGCGAATTCGGCCCGGACCGAAACAATCATCGTCGGTGGGCATCGCCTTCATGCGGGCGACTGTCGCCGCGCCGCTGGCCTTCGCGGCCGCCGCTCCCATCGCGGTCACCGCCTTCAAATAATGCAAGGTGCAGGAGTAATTGCCGGCCTGCGACATATTCGGCCACAGCGTCACTTTATCTTTAATCCTGTTCTGAAACGACCGCGTGCGGTCGTTGAGGTCCCAGTAGTAAGTTTCCGACAGCCGCAGCCCTTGCGCGATTTCCAACCCGATCGAGTGTACGTCGGTGGAATATGCGATCAGCGCGGCCAGGTTCATGGTTTTCTGCACACCGAACTCGTGCGCCTGCTTGACGATGTTAACCAGATCGTTGCCGGCGCCGGAGATGCCGAGGATCTTCGCGCCAGACGCCTTGGCTTCCACCAGCGGCGCGGAGAAATCCGACGTCTCGGGGAACGGATACAGCCGTGCTCCCTTGATCGTGCCGCCGGCGGCTTCGACGAAATGAGTCGTATCGCGCTGAAACGCCAGCCCGGCGGCATAATTGGGGGTGATGAAAAACCACGTGTCGCCGCCGGCTTTCACCATCGCGCCGCCGGTCGAGCGCGCCTCCATGAACGTATCGTAAACCCAATGGATGGTGTTCGGCGTGCACGCCTTGCCGGTCAGGTCCGACGTCGCGGTGCTGGTCGGGACAAATACCTTATCGCGCTCTTTGCAAATCGAGTTGATCGCCAGCGCGACCGCCGACGACGCACCGTCCTGGATGAAATCGACGCCGTCCTGATCGATCCATTGTTTCGCGATCGCCGCGCCGACATCGGGCTTGTTCTGGTGGTCCGCGGTCAACACCTCCACATCGAAACCGCCCGGTGCGAATTCCCGAATCGCCTGACGGGTGCAGGCGATACTGGTGGGGCCGTTGACATCGCGATAAACGCCGGACTGATCGTTGATCACCCCGATGCGAATGACCGGGCGCGTTTGCGCGCGGGCACCGATGGGCGCGGCGGCGGTGGCGGCGAGCATGGATCGGCGTGAGAGTTTCATGGTTTGGTGTCTCCCTGGGGGTCGCGCATCTGGCGGCGCGTTCGACGTCCTGGTGTGGTTTACCACTTTGCCAGCCGATTGGCATACCGGCGGACGAAGCGCGCACGAATGTGTTGCCATCGGAACATCTATGATCTTCGCCCATCGTGGGGATATCGATGGCTGGGCCTGACATGGCCTGACTCCGCACGTGCCGCGATAGACGCCGGCTCAAGGCCAGCCATGGCGAAAAACCGCCCATCGCCAGGCGTGACCTGCGCGTTCCAGAATATCACAACAATCGCGCCAGTCGATCGAACTCCATCACGCTCAACGTCTCCGCCCGCCGGTCCGGCGCGATATCGGCACGCTTCAATAACGTTTCGCCGCCGAGCTGTTTCAACGCCCCCCGCAACATCTTCCGGCGTTGTCCGAACGCCGCCGCGGTCAGCCGTTCCATCGCGGCGAACAACGCCGGCGGCGGCTGCTCCGCGCGCGGCGTCAGCACCACCACCGCCGACCACACCTTCGGCGGCGGCACGAACGCGGTGGGAGGCAGCCGCACGGCGATGTGGCCCTCGCAAATCCACCCGGCCAGCACCGACAGCCGTCCGTAGGCTTCGGTGTCCGGCGTGGCGACGATCCGCTCGGCCACTTCGCGCTGGAACATCAGAGTCATCCGCTCATACGCCGAGGCCTGCCGCAGCCAGCGCACCAACAGCGGCGATGCGACGTTGTAAGGCAGGTTCGCGATGATTTGCCGCGGCGCCGGCAGCAGATCCGGCAGGTCGACCTTCATCGCGTCGGCTTCCATGACGCTCAGCCGGCCGCCGGAGATCACCGCCAGCGCTTCGATCGCGGCCACCGCCCGCTTGTCCAACTCGATCGCGACGATCCGCGCCGCGCCGCTGGCCAGCAACGCGCGGGTCAATCCGCCGGGACCGGGCCCGATCTCGATCACATTGCGCCCGTCCAGATCACCGGCGGCGCGCACGATCAGCGCGGTCAGGTTGCCGTCCAACAGAAAGTGCTGGCCCAGTGAATGGCGGGCGGCGAGGCCATGGGTTGCGATGACGTCGCGCAAAGGGGGAAGCCCGGCGGGAAGCAGGGGAGGAAAATCGACCTTGTCAGGCATGGCGGCCAAACGTGATCCGGCCTGGCTTGCATCGGCCTCGCCCGTGCCGCAGAAAAGCGCCATGCGGCTGCTCCCCGGTTTTCCCCCTTTGGCCACCAGGCTCGACCGGTACATTTTCCGTCAGCTGTTCTGGTCGCTGATCGCCGTCACCGCGGGGCTGACGGCGCTGATCTGGCTGACGCAATCGCTGCGGTTCGTCGAGTTGGTGGTTAATCGCGGCCTCTCCTTACTCGTGTTCATGCGCCTGACCGGGCTTTTGATCCCCAGCTTCATCGCCGTCATCCTGCCGATTACCACCTATGTGGTGATCCAGTTCATCTATCAACGCCTGGCGGGCGATCGCGAGGTCACGGTGATGCGCGCCGCCGGCCTCTCGCCGTTCGCCCTGGCGCGGCCGGCTTTGGCCGTGGCGCTGGTCGCCACCGCCGCCGGCTATTGGCTGAACCTGGAGGCCGTGCCTGATACCCTCGCCGCATTTCGCGAATTCCAGTGGGAAATCCGCAACAAGGTGGCGGCGTTCCTGTTGCAGGAAGGGGTGTTCACCTCGATCTCCGACAAGCTGGTGGTCTATGTGCGCAGCCGCACGCCCGACGGGTCGCTGCACGGCATCCTGGTCGATGACGCCCGCGATCCGACGATCCACGCCACCGTCCTGGCCGAGTCGGGCCAACTCATGGAAGGCACCAACGGGCCGCGCGTGTTGCTGATGAACGGCAGCCGGGAGGAAATCGACCGCCAGACCGGCCGGCTGAACATGCTGACCTTCTCGCAGAACGAAATCGATCTGGCCGACGCCTCCGGCCCCGAGGGCGAACGTCCGGCGGATATGTCCGAGGTTGGCATTGGCGAATTGCTCCATCCGCGGCTGGCTTTGCCGCGCGACGTCCCGAAATGGATCGCCGAGGCGCATAAGCGGCTGGCTGGCCCGCTGGCCTCGGTCTCCTATGCGCTGGTGGCGCTGGTCTCCGTGCTGATGGGCGCGTTCCAGCGTCATGGCGGATTTCTGCGGCCGCTGACGTCCGTGCTGGCCGTGGTCCTGCTGGTCGCTCTGGGCTTGACCATCGACGGGCTGGCGGCGCGCGACAACGCGTTGATCCCGTTGATCTGGGTACGCGCTGTGCTGCCGGGCATCGTCTGTGCCGTTCTGCTGTTCGCGCCCTTGCCGCGGCAATGGCGACCCTGGGCGCGCGGCGGGGCGAACGCCGGTGCCGCCGCGTGACCCTCACCATCACCCTGTCGCGCTACATCGCCAGGCATTTCGTGACCGCGATCTCGGCGGCATGGATCGCCCTGTCCGGCCTCGTCGCCATGTTCGACTTCATCGAACTGCTGCGCCGCTCCGCCAGCAAACCGGACGCCACCTTCGCTTTGGTGGGGGAGATCGCGGGCCTGCGCGTGCCCTTCATCATGATCCAGATCCTGCCCTTCGCGGTGCTGTTGGGCGGATTGCTTTGCTTCTGGCGGCTGACCCGGACGTCGGAGCTGATCGTCGCCCGCGCCGCCGGCGTCTCGGCGTGGGAGTTCCTGACGGTGCCGACCCTGTGCGCCCTGCTGATGGGCGGCCTGACGACCGCGGCGCTCAGTCCGCTGTCCTCCGCCATGCTGGCGCGGGCCGAGGCGCTGGAGACCACCTATATCCGCACCGGCGGCGGGCCCTTGGCGTTGAACGGGGGCCAACTGTGGCTGCGCCAATCGGATCGGGAACTGTATTCCAAAGGCGTCGCCATCATTCACGCCAGCAACGTCGCCTTACGCGGGGAGCAACTGACGACCGGCGCGGTCAGCGTGTTCCGGCTGGATGACAACGACCACCTGCTGTCGCGGATCGAGGCCAGCAGCGCGCATCTCGGCAACCGGCAATGGGATCTCAGCAACGCGCGCACCATCCGGCCGGACCAGTTGCCGGACGCGCCGAAGGAAATTCGCCTGCCGACGGATCTGACGGTGACGCGCGTGCAGGACAGCTTCGCATCGCCCGACACATTGTCGGTCTGGGTGCTGCCGGATTTCATCGCGCTACTGGACCGTTCCGGATTTTCATCGGTCCGGCACCGCCTGCATTTCCATTCTTTGCTGGCGCTGCCTCTGCTGTGCGCGACGATGGCGCTGGTCGCGGCGGGCTTCTCGATGCGGCCGACCCGGCGCGGCGGCGTCGCCAAGATGATCGGCGGCGGCGTGTCGGTCGGCTTCATGCTGTTCGTGATCTCCAAGGTCGCCGAAGAATTCGGCCAGTCCGGCGCCCTTCCCGTTACCCTCGCCGCGTGGGCACCCGCGGCATCCGGGCTCATGCTGGCGGTGGCGCTGCTGTTGCACACGGAAGACGGTTGAGCATGAGACGGATAACCCACCGCCGAGCGCCCGCGCCATGGCGCGCCGCTTCCTTATGGACAGCGTCCCGTTGGGCTGATCCACATAGGCATCAGCATAAGGCTGGCGAAGGCGCGCATCTTCCCCCGCACGTCATCCTCGGGCTCGACCCGAGGATCGGCCCGCCCAGGCACCTTGTCCGACTTTTAACTTTCCTTGGCGTGTCGAGAAATCCTCGGGTCGAGCCCGAGGATGACGGGAAAAGGCTGGTGGCTTGCCCTGATACCTCTGGGGCCATGCTCCTGAGGGCCATTCTCCTGTGGGCCGCCGCGTTGCTGGCCCTGGCGTCCAACGCCATGGCGCAACTGCCCGCCATCGGCGCCGGGCCTCCGGTACCCAAGGATGCGCCGGTGACGTTCACGGCCGATCAGGTCGAGTACGACCGGGAACACGCGCTGGTCACCGCGCGCGGTCATGTCGAGGCATGGCAGGCCGGGCGCATCGTCCGCGCCGATCAGATGACCTTCAATCGGGACACCGGGGTCGTCGTGGCGACCGGCAATGTCGTGCTGACCGAGGCCGACGGGCAGGTGTTGTTCGCGCAATACGCCGAACTCAGCCGTGACATGAGCCAGGGCATCATGAAGACCGTGCGCGGCGTGCTGGATCACAACGGCAGGCTGGCGGCCAATGGGATGCGGCGCACCGGAGGGCTGCTGAACGAATTGTCCCGGGTGGTCTACTCCGCGTGCGACCTGTGCGCGAAGGACCCGACGCACCCGCCATTATGGCAGATCGAGGCCGCGTCCGCCATTCAAGACACGCAGCACAAGACCATCGAATACCACGACGCCGTGCTGGAGATGGACGGCATCCCGGTGGCCTATACGCCGTGGCTCATGCATCCGGACCCCTCGGTGCCGCGGCAATCCGGTATCCTGCCACCGCTTCTGGGCACGTCCTCCAGTCTCGGCGCGTTTTACGGGCAACCATATTACTGGGTGATCGACGGCCAGTCGGACGCGACGATCACGCCGTTCATCACCACCCACGCGGGGGCGGTGCTCGACACACAGTACCGGCGCCGCTTCAACGACGGCACGTTGTTCTTCAACCTGTCCGCCGGATATGAGACCGGGTCGCCGGAAGGCAGCATCGCGACCCGCGGCCAGTTCGCGCTCGACGACACCTGGCGGTGGGGCTTCGACATCAATCGCGCCTCCTCCAGCCAGTACGTGCTCAATCAGCACATCCTGCTCGGGCTGGCCGGCGACTCCAACGTCGAGCCGAGCAACATCTGGCTGGAAGGGTTCGGCGAGGGGTCTTACTCACGCATCGACATGAAGGCCTATCAGGGCCTGGTCACCGTCATATCGACCGATCGGCTGCCGCTGGTGCTGCCGCGCTATGTGTACAGCTATATCGGCACGCCGGACGATCTGGGCGGCCGGCTGTCGGTCGATACCGGCGCGTTCAACGTGGTCCGCGACGACGGCACCAACACAAGGCGCGCCAATCTGACGTTGAACTGGGAGCGGCCGTTCCAGGGTTACGTCGGTGACCTGTGGAAGGTCACCCTGCACGGCGACGCCGCGGCCTACGACGCCTCGCAGTTGAACGAGTATCCCAACTACGCGCTGCGTCACAACATCGACACCGCGCAGGCGCAGCCCGGCGTGGCGGTGGACGCCAGTTGGCCCTGGGCGCGCGACTCCGGAAAATGGGGGACGCAACTGATCGAGCCGAAACTGCAACTGGTCGTGCAGCCACGCACCGGGGACAGCCAGTTTCAGCGCATTCCGAACGAGGATAGTCCGGGGTTCGAATTCTCCGACGCCAATCTGTTCGGCTTCAATCGCTTTCTTGGCATCGACCGGCTGGAGGGCGGGACGCGCCTCAACGCCGCGATGCACGGCGCGTGGTATCTGGGCGGCACCGTGTTCGACGGGCTGATCGGCCAGTCGTATCAAACCGGGCCGGACAACATGTTCCCGGTTTCCTCCGGCCTGCACGACACGGTGTCCGACATCGTCGCGCGGGCGTCGTTCTCGCCCACGCGGTGGCTGGACGTCACCTACCGCACGCGGCTGGACAAGCAGAGCCTGAATACCCGCATGGCGGACGCGACCGTGTCCGTCGGCACCGACAAGTTCCGGCTGACCGGCGGCTATCTCTACACGACGTTCGATCCGTTCTATTTCTACGACGTGCCGCAACCTTTGCCGGCGACCTCGGCCTACTTCCAGCCTCGCAACGAAATCACCGCCGGGGTGTCCAGCCGGTGGGACCATTACCGCTTCACGGTTTCGGCGCGGCGAAACCTGGCGACCAATCAGATGATCTCGTATGGTGCGACCGCCGCTTACGAGGACGAATGCTTCATCCTCGACGTTCGCTTCACCCGGCGGTTCACCTCGCTTCTGGGCGATAATGGTTCGACGGCTTTGCTGTTCTTCTTTACGTTCAAGACGGTGGGCCAGTTCGGCTACCGCGCGATCTGACACAGGGATACCGAGTATGCCATCCACCATGGGGCCAGCCAGCAAGGGGACGCTCGCCCGAATTCGCCGCCGGACCAAATTGGGACGTTCCGTATCAGGCAGTTCCTTGTTGGGCCGCTCGGCGGTGGGCGTCAGCAGCGCGTGTGCCGCCATCCTCGTGGCGCCGCTGGTCCTGCCGCTGGCCGCATGCGTGCTGCCGGCCTTCTTCACGTCGCCGTCGCTCGCGCAGCCTCGCCCCCCTTCGGCCGGCGGGCCCACGCGGGCGCCCACGGGGGCTACCACAGGTGCTCCGGTGGTCGGAACGCCGCTGCCGGGCACTCGCATCCTCGCGGTCGTCAACGGCGACGTCATCACCAGCGGCGACGTGGAGAACCGCGCCCGCCTGTTCGCTCTGTCCACCGGGCTATCGACCACGCCCGAGGTGATCGACCGGCTGAAGACCCAGATCGCCAACCAACTGGTGGACGAAAAGCTGCGGTTGCAGGAAGCGCAACGGCGCAAGGTCGTCGTACCCGACAAGCAAATCGCCGGCGCGATCCACGACATCGAGCAACGCAACAACATGCCCGAAGGTGCCTTGCGCGATAAGCTCGCGACCCTGGGCGTCAGTGTCCGCACGCTGATCGACCAAATTCGGGTCCAACTGGCCTGGACTCAGGTGCTGCGGGAGCAACTGGCCGAAAAGATCAACATCTCCGACGCCGAGGTCGACGAACAGATGCGCCTGCATGAGGCACAAATGGGCAAACCGGAATACCGGGTCGGTGAGATATTCATTCCCGTCGACGATCCCGGCAACATCGCCGACGCGCAACGCTTCGCCGAGACGGTGATCGGCGAACTGCGCTCGGGCGCCGCGTTCTCCGCCGTCGCGGCGCAGTTCAGCCAGACCCAGACCGCTCTGGAAGGCGGCGAACTGGGCTGGTTGCAACCCAATCAGCTCGATCCGCAGGTGGCGCGGCTGGTGACGGAAATGCCGGTCGGCGCGATCAGCAATCCGGTGAAGGTGCCCGGCGGCTTCGATATCGTCACCGTGCAGGCGAAGCGGCAGGTCGGCAACGACATGGGGACGTTCATCTCCTTGCGTCAGGTGTTCCTGCCTTTCGCCGAGACCCTGGATCCGCAGCACCCCACCGAGCAACAGCGGGAAGCGCTGGAAAAAGCGCGCTCCTTGTCCTCGAGCGTCAAAAGCTGCGCGCAAATGGAACAGGCCGCGAAGGTCAATCCCTCGCCGAGAGCGGTGGACCCTGGCGAGGTACGGCTGGAAACCGTCAACCCGGCGCCGTTCCGCGATCTGCTGACCCGGTTGCCGGTGAATGAGGCCAGTCAGCCGCTGGTCGCCGCCGATGGCATCGCGGTGATCATCATCTGCTCAAAGGAGCAGAAAAACACGGCGACGTTGACCAAGGAGGACATCAGGCGCCGGCTGATCACCGACCGGGTGGAGATGGTGTCGCGGCAATTGATGCGCGATCTGCGGCGGAAGGCGACGATCCAGCGATTCGACCACGCGGCGTGATCAACCGGCGCTTTCCATCCGCACGCCCGGATGGAAATGCGCGTAGACCCTTCGCGCGATTTCCTTATTGATCCCGGGCGCGGCTTCCAGATCGCCAAGCCCCGCCATTTTCACCCCGCGGGCCGAGCCGAAATGGTTCAACAGCGCGCGCTTGCGGGCGGCACCGATGCCCTGCACCTCGTCCAGTTCGCTTTGCCGGATCGCTTTCGACCGGCCGGCGCGATGCGTGGTGATCGCGAAACGATGCGCTTCGTCGCGGATGCGTTGCAGGAAGTAAAGCACCGGATCGCGAGGCGGTAACTGGAACGGCTCCATTCCGTCGGTGTGCAGCCACTCGCGGCCGGCGTCGCGATCCGGGCCCTTGGCGATCGCCACCAGTTTCACGTCGGACACCCCGAGTTCGTCCAGCACCGCGCGCACCGCCGACAACTGACCCGCGCCACCGTCGATCAGCACGACGTCCGGCCAGTCCGAGGCTGGCGCGCCCTCCGCCTGTTCCTTCAACCCGCGCGAGAAACGCCGGGTCAGAACCTCCTTCATCATGGCGAAATCATCGCCCGGAGCGATCGCCCCGCGAATGCCGAATTTTCGATACGCGGCCTTGTTGAACCCTTCCGGGCCCGAGACGATCATCACGCCGTACGGATTGGTCCCCATGATGTGGGAGTTGTCGTACACCTCGATCCGTTCCGGTGTCGCATCCATGCCGAACAGTTTCGCGACACCTTCCAGCAGCTTCGCCTGACCGGCGGATTCGGCCAACTTCCGTTCCAGCGCCTCGCGCGCGTTGATTTCGGCGTGCTGGATGACGGCGTGTTTTTCGCCGCGTCTGGGCACCGCGATTTCCACCTTGCGGCCGGCTTTCAGCGTCAGCGCCTCGGCCACCAGAGCCTGTTCCGGCAGCTCATGATTGATCAGCACCAGCGCCGGCGGTGGTTTGTCATCGTAAAATTGCCCGATGAAGGCGCTGAGCACTTCGGGCGCTTCCTCGGCGCGGGTATGGGTCGGGAAGAAAGCCCGGTTGCCGTTATTCCGGCCGCCGCGGACGAAGAATACCTGCACGCAGGTCTGGCCGGCGATCTGCCACGCGGCGATCACGTCGGCGTTCTCCAGGCTGGCCGGATTCACCACGTCGTTGCCTTGCACGAACGTCAGCGCACGGATCCGGTCCCGCACCGCGGCGGCCCGCTCGAACTCCAGCCGTTCGGCGGCCTGTTCCATCTCCCCGGCGAGTTCCTGTTGCACGACCCCGGATTTGCCGGAGAGAAAAGTCTTCGCCTGTCCGACAAGCTTGCCGTACTCGTCTTCGCTGATGCGCCCCACGCATGGGCCCGAGCAACGCTTGATCTGAAACAGCAGACAAGGCCGCGAGCGATTGGCGAACACCGTATCGGCGCAGGAACGCAACAAAAACACGCGTTGCATCGCCGTCACGGTCTGGTTGACGGCCCAGGCGGAGGCGAAGGGACCGTAGAAGGAACCTTTGCGGGTGCGGGCGCCGCGGTGCTTGGCGATCTGCGGATAAGGATGATCTTCCGTCAGCATCAGCCATGGATAGGATTTGTCGTCCCGCAGCACGATGTTGAACCGCGGCTTGAGGCGTTTGATAAGGTTCGCTTCCAGCAGCAGCGCCTCGGCCTCGGTATGGGTGGTGATGACCTCCATCGAGACCGTCTCGGACACCATGCGTCGCAGGCGTTCCGGCAGACGGCCGATCTGAGTGTAGGACAGCACCCGGCGTTTCAGGTTGCGCGCCTTGCCGACGTAGAGCGCGTCGCCTTTGTGGTCGAGCATGCGGTACACGCCGGGGTTGGCCGGCATGGTTTCCATCGCCGCCTCGATCACGGCGACGCCTTTGATAGGCTCGGGCGCGTCTGCCTCCGGTGGGCTCATGCGGTGAGTTTACCGTGACCCGGGTGGACCGGGGGAAGGGGAAGGGGCGGGTTCATTCTCGAAATCCCGGCCGGGGGCGTGCCTTCGTGCCATTTCGTACCTTGAATCTCGCTAAATTTTGTATACCGTTTATCAATTGAGTCGCAGTCCAGCCTGTATCAATGGGTTAGCCGGTCATCCACACAACCTGTGGATAACCCTGTCGACAAGGTTTTTGACAACTCGATGAACATGGCGGTTTCCCTGGCGTTCTTAAGTATTGATTAATTTTTACTCATCAAGGAACTCGTTGATTTCATTGCTATATTTGTCCCGTATATAAATCGGTCCCGACGCGGCACGGCATAAAATGGCGCCGGCCGCAAGTCCGAAAAGGGGTGTGATCAGTTTCCTCGGCGACGCTCGATTTCCACCCCGGCGGAGGCCGAGTCAGGGAAAACATCCAGCTTCTCCACGCGAACCCGCGCCAGCCGCACCCGATTGTCGGTCAGGCACGTCTCGGCGATCCGCTCGGCCAGGGTTTCAGCCAACCGGACATGCCCGGAGGCGACGATCCGGCGCACATCGTTGGCGATCTGCTCGTAATCGACCACGCGCGGCAACTCGTCTCGGCCCACCCCATTTCGGGACATGGCGACCCGGGACAGCGGTCGGGCGCCATCGTCCTCCACGCCGAGATCGACGTTGATGCGAACGCGCTGCGGCGCCTCGTGCTCCGGCGGGTGCACGCCGATGCTGGCTTGCAGCACCATGTCGCGCAGGAACACGTGGCGCAGTCCGGTGGCGGCGTCGGCGATTCTGGGCGAGTCCATGGGTGGCTCCTTTATGCGCCTACGGTTCGGGGCGCGGCACGCCGTCCGGGACGATCATCTGGCCGGTCATCGATGGCAGCGCAAGGATGGCGATCGCGGCGCGCGCCACCGCCGCGGTCTGGTCGTGGCGTGAAGGTGCCGCCGGCGCGATGCCGTTGACGCGGATACGCGGCGCCAGCGCCAAAGCCATCGCCTGAGTCAGCGTCCACAGTGCCGCCTTCGACAGCGTGTAGGACACCAGTTGCGCGGTCACGCGCTGGTCCAACAGGTTGATCGCCACGCCCTCATGCGGTGGCGCGAGTGCCTTGGCGAACTGTTGGATCAGCACGAAGGGCGCGCGCAGGTTCGTCTCGATGTGCATGTCCCAGGTCGCGCGGGTCGCGTCGTCCCACTGATCGGGTTCCCGCGTGCTGGCGGCGTTGATCAGCACGCCGATCGGACCGAGCGCCGCGGTGGCCCGGGCGATCAGTCCGGCGGTCTGGGGTTCGTCGGTCAGGTCGGCGCGCAACGCGACCGTGTGATCGAGCGTGTCCTCGTCATCCGAGGAATACTGCACCGCGACCGCGAATCCTGCCCGCAGCAGCGCCCTGGCCATCGCGCTTTGCTGCTGACCGCCGGTCACCAGCGCGGCGCGCGGGATCGAGGCGGGGATCGCCTCGATCACGGGCCGCCGCGCCGCATTCCGCCTCGGCCCCCACTGGATCCGCGCCGTTTCGCTGGATCGAAGCCGCCGCCGCCGGGACCGCCCGGCTCCGGCTTCCAGTCCTTCTTCGGCCGCAGGCTGGAACTGGCGCGCGGCGGCGGTTCCAGGCCGAGATCGAGCGCTTCCAGGCGCTTGATTTCGTCGCGCAGGCGGGCGGCCTGTTCGAATTCCAGGTCGGCGGCGGCGCCGCGCATGCGTTTCTCCAGGTCGGCGATGGCGGATTTCAGGTCCTTGCCGACGAATTCGGCGACACCGGAGTCCTTGATCGGAGCGACGGTGACGTAGTCCTGCTCGAACACACTCTCCAGCACCTTGCCGATCTGCTTGCGGACGGATTGCGGGGTGATGTCGTGGTCTTCGTTCCAGGTGCGCTGTTTGTTGCGGCGGCGTTCGGTTTCCTCGATCGCCGCGCGCAACGAGCGGGTCATGGTGTCGGCGTAGAGAATAACCCGGCCGTCGATGTTGCGCGCGGCGCGGCCAATGGTCTGGATCAGCGAGGTCTTTGAGCGCAGGAACCCTTCCTTGTCGGCGTCCAGGATCGCGACAAGCTGGCATTCCGGAATGTCGAGACCTTCGCGCAACAGATTGATCCCGACCAGCACGTCGAACACGCCCAGACGCAAGTCCCGGATGATCTCGATCCGCTCCAGCGTGTCGATATCGGAATGGAGATAGCGGACCTTGACCCCATGCTCGGTCAGGTAATCCGTCAGGTCCTCGGCCATGCGCTTGGTCAAAGTGGTGACCAGAACACGCCCTCCCGCGGCCGAGACGGCCTTGCATTCGGCGAGCAGATCATCGACCTGATGTTCCACGGGCCGGATTTCGGTGACGGGGTCGATCAGGCCGGTGGGGCGGATCACCTGTTCGGCGAACACCCCGGCGGTGCGCTCCATTTCCCACGGGCCAGGCGTGGCGGAGACGAAGATCGACATGGGACGGAAGCGTTCCCATTCCTCGAATTTCAGCGGCCGGTTGTCGATGCAGGACGGCAAGCGGAAGCCGAACTCGGAGAGGATGCTTTTGCGCGCGTAGTCGCCGCGATACATGCCGCCAAGCTGCGGCACCGTAACGTGGCTTTCATCGACGATCAGCAGAGCGTTCTCGGGCAGATATTCAAACAACGTCGGCGGCGGATCGCCGGGATCCCGGCCGGTGAGATACCGGGAATAATTCTCGATCCCTTTGCAGGAACCGGTGGTTTCCATCATTTCGATATCGAACGTGGTTCGTTGGGTCAGGCGCTCGATTTCCAGCAGCTTGCCTTCGCGCTGCAATTCTTCGACGCGTTCCTTGAGCTCGATTTTAATGTCGCGGATCGCCTGCGCCAGTGTCGGCCGCGGCGTGACGTAATGGCTGTTGGCGTAGATGGTGATTTCTTTAAGTTCGGCGGCCTTTTCACCGGTCAGCGGGTCGAATTCGTGGATCGACTCGATCTCGTCGCCGAACAGGCCGATGCGCCACGCGCGGTCTTCGTAATGGCTGGGGAAAATATCGACGACGTCGCCGCGCAGGCGAAAGTTGCCACGCTGGAATGAGGTGTCGTTACGCCGGTATTGCAATTCCACCAGCGCGCGGGCCAGCGTGTCGCGGTCGATCTTGCCGCCGGCCTCCAGTTTCACCACCATTTTCGCGTAGGTTTCGACCGAGCCGATACCGTAAATGCACGACACCGAGGCGACGATCACGACATCGTTGCGTTCCAGCAAGGCCTGCGTCGCGGCGTGGCGCATGCGGTCGATCTGTTCGTTGATCTGCGCGTCTTTCTCGATGTAGGTGTCGGTGCGCGGAACGTAAGCCTCGGGCTGGTAATAATCGTAGTAGCTGACGAAATACTCCACCGCGTTGTCGGGAAAGAAGCTTTTCATCTCACCATAAAGCTGCGCGGCGAGGGTCTTGTTCGGCGCCAGGATCAGGGTCGGCTTCTGCACCTGTTCGATCACCTTCGCCATGGTGAACGTCTTGCCGGAGCCGGTGACCCCCAACAGCACCTGGTCGCGGTCGTCGGTCGCGATGCCGCGCACCAGTTCGGTGATCGCGGTCGGCTGGTCGCCGGCGGGCTCGTACTCGGACACCACCTTGAAGCGTTTGGTCAGCGGTTTCGCCGGCTGCTTCTGGGGCATGAACAGTACGGGCGGCGGGATCAACAGGGCCTGGGACATCGGGAGACTCCTCGGGGCGTAGATTTAAGCGTTCCGCCGGACGCGTCGAGGGGGCGGGCCCGAAATAAGAACGCGCCTCCTCCCTCCGGAGAGGGGACTTCCAGCCCGAAGCATCCTCGCCCATGATCGTGGGTCCAAGAAATTCCGAGGAGACGTACCATGGCCGACGGCGGCATCGACACCAGGACAGCGCATGTCTCGGCCGAGGAGGCCCTCGCCATGCACGCCAGCGGCCGCCCAGGAAAGCTGGAAATCCGGGTTACGAAGCCAATCGTGACGGCGCGGGACCTATCGCTGGCCTATTCGCCCGGCGTCGCCGAACCCTGCCTGCACATCGCGCGCGACGAGTCGCTGGCGTACGACTACACCGCCAAGGGCAACATGGTCGCGGTCATCTCCAACGGCACCGCCGTCCTCGGACTGGGCAATCTCGGTGCGATCGCCTCGAAGCCCGTGATGGAAGGCAAGATCGCGCTGTTCAAGCGCTTCGCCGACATCGACGGCATCGACCTGGAAATCGGCACCGAGGACGTCGACGAATTCGTCAACGCGGTGAAGTTCCTGCGCGGCTTTGGCGGCATCAACCTTGAAGACATCAAGGCGCCGGAATGTTTCGTCATCGAGCAGCGACTGCGCGAACTGATGGACATCCCGGTGTTCCACGACGACCAGCACGGCACCGCCATCGTCGCCGCGGCGGGTCTGATCAACGCGTGCCACCTGACCAACCGCGATCTGCGCGATACGAAACTGGTGGTGAACGGCGCCGGCGCCGCCGCGATCGCCTGTGTGGAACTGCTGAAAGCCATGGGCATGCGGCCCGAGCACGTGACCCTCTGCGACACCAAAGGCGTGGTTTATCAAGGCCGCGCCGAGGGCATGAACCAGTGGAAATCCGGCCACGCGGTGCAAACCAAAGCGCGCACGCTGACTGAGGCTCTGGAAGGCGCCGATGTCGTGTTCGGCCTGTCGGTAAAGGGCGCGGTGACGCAGGACATGGTGCGCCAGATGGCCGCCCGTCCGATCATCTTCGCGATGGCCAATCCCGACCCGGAAATCACCCCGGAGGAAGCACGCGCCGCCAGTCCCGACGCCATCATCGCCACCGGCCGCAGCGACTATCCCAATCAGGTGAATAACGTTCTTGGGTTCCCATACATCTTCCGCGGCGCTTTGGACGTGCGCGCCAGCACGATCAACGAGGCGATGAAAATCGCCGCCGCCGAGGCACTGGCGCAACTGGCCCGGGAAGACGTTCCCGATGAGGTACATTCCGCGTCCTCAGGACGGCGGCTGACGTTCGGGCCGGAATACATCATTCCGAACGCGTTCGATCCGCGCCTGATCACCCGCGTGCCGCCCGCCGTGGCTCGCGCCGCGGTCGATTCCGGCGTCGCGCGGCGCCCTTTGATCGACATGAAACGTTACGCGCGCGATCTATCGGGCCGGCTCGATCCGACGGCCGGCGCCTTGGATGCGATCATGGAACAGGTGCGGGCCAATCCGCGCCGGGTCGTGTTCGCCGAGGGCGAGGAAGAGAAAGTCGTCCGCGCCGCCGTGGCCTATCGCAATGCCGGGTACGGCCGGCCGGTGCTGATCGGCCGCGAGGATCGCGTGCTGACCACGCTCGCCGGGCTGGGGCTCGGTCCGACCGACGGGATCGAGATCCACAACGCCCGGCTGTCCGGCGACAACGCCAAATATGTCGATTTCTTGTATGAGCGGCTGCAGCGCAAGGGTATGTTGCGCCGCGACGTGCAGCGCATGGTCAATCAGGACCGCAACGTTTTCGCCGCCTGCATGGTGGCGACCGGCGCCGCCGACGCGATGGTCACCGGTCTGACGCGCTCGACCTCGGTGTGTCTGGAGGATGTGCGGCAGGCGATCGGGCCGGCGCCGGGTCATATCGCGTTCGGTTTGACGCTGATGCTGGGGCCGCATGGGCGGACGATTTTTCTCGCTGATTCCATGGTGCATTTCCGGCCGGACGCGCAGCAATTGGCGGATATCGTGGTTGGCGCGGCGGCGGCGGCGAAGTTGATGGGACACGAGCCGAGGGTGGCCCTGCTGTCGCATTCGACGTTCGGCGATCCGGCGCATGACCGGGTGGCGCCGATGCTCGACGCGGTGAAAATCCTCGACGGGCGCAGGGTGGATTTTGAGTATGATGGCGAAATGAGCCCGGACGTGGCGTTGGAGGCTTCGATCCGCGCTTTGTATCCGTTCTGCCGGCTGACCGGCGACGCCAACGTCCTGGTGATGCCGGGATTGCACTCGGCGCATATTCTGGCGCGGCTGATGCACCATCTCGGCGGCGGAACGACAATCGGACCGTTGCTGATCGGAATGGAAAAGCCCGTGCAGATCGTGCCGATGGACGCCTCGGTCAGCCAGATCGTCGATGTCGCCGGCATCGCCGCGTATCAGGCGGTGGCGCGGTGAGGGCGGGTCGTATCGCGGCCGCCGCGCTCGCCGCCGGCCTCGCCTGCGCGGGTCAGGCGTCCGCGCAGGCGGTGCTGCAGAGCAAGCTGCTCTCCGCGGAGGCCGCCAACGCGATGGTAATGGGCGCTTTGGCCGAGTGTCAGAAGAGCGGCTACAAAGTCTCCGCCGCCGTGGTGGATCGCGGCGGCAATCTGCTGGCGTTCGTGCGGGATCCGACGGCCGGCCCGCACACGGCCGAGTCCTCGCGGCGAAAAGCGTTCACCGCGGCGACGTTCGGCATGACCAGTGCCGCGTTCACCGCGCTGACCGCCAATCCGGGCGCGGCGGGGTTGAAGGACCTGACCGGCGTATTCGCGCTGGCCGGCGGCGTGCCCATCAAAGTGGGCAACGATGTGATCGGCGGCGTGGGCGTCGGCGGTGCGCCGGGCGGCGAGAAGGATGAGGCCTGCGCCAGCGCGGGTCTGGCGAAAGTCGCCGACCAATTGAAATGATTCCCGGCTGTTTTCGCGCGCGATCCATGCCACAATGGCATCGATGATGAGGGATCGTGACTGATGAACATCCGGGTGCTGACAACGGCCATATCGCTCGCCGCCGCCGCGCTGTCGCCGGCATGGGCCGACGATATCACCGACCAGATCAACGAGGCATTAAACGCGTACGGCCGCAAGGATATGCCGACCGCGATCGCCGGGCTGGAGGCGGCGCTGAACATGATCCGGCAGAACCGGGCCGATGCGTACGGCGCGTTACTGCCGGCCCCGCCGTCCGGTTGGACGGCGGACACCGTGGAGACGGTCTCGGCTGGAATGGCCATGGCGGCCGTCGGCACCAGCGCGTCGCGGAAATACCATAAGGGCAGCGATAGCGTGACGGTTTCGATCCTGGTCGACTCGCCGTTGTTGCAGGCGATGTCAGGCATCGCGGCCAGCGGGATCGCCGCGATGAGCGGTATTCGCACCCAGATCGTCAACGGCCGGCGCACTTTGTACATGAAAGACGATGGAGCCTACACGACCTTCGTCGGCGATCGGGTTCTGGTGCGGGTCGAGGGCAGAGGTCTGCCGGAGGACGTCCTGAAGCAGTTCCTGACAGCGATCGACTTCGCCGCGGTCGAGAAAGCCAGCAAGTAACGCCCGCCGCCGTTACGCGGTGAACAACTGGCCCAACCGATCGAGGCGCACGCCGACGCCGCGCTCCGTTATCCGCCGATGGCATCGCACGAGGCACGGACGCCTTCGGGTTCAATCCGTCCCTGAATTCTCCACCAGGCACGCCGTCGCCAACGCCTCCACATCCTGGGCCGCCACGCAATTGGGATGCCGCAGCAGCAGCGGGGTCTGGCGGCGGATCGCATCGCGCACCCTGGGGTCGTGCCGGATGATCCCGGCCAGCGGCGGTTCCCGGCGCAGAAACGTCTCGCAAGCCCTTCGCAACGTCGCGTAAGTCTGCTGCCCCTCGGCGGCGGACCGCGCCTGGTTTACCACGATCCGCGCGTCTCCGTCCGGGCTATCGGCCGCGTGCAGCTTCAATACGGCGTAGGCGTCGGTCAGGCTCGTCGGCTCATCGGTCGCGACAACCAGTAGCTGGTCAGTCCACGCGGCGAGCCGGCGCACCGTCCGGTCAAGGCCGGCGCTGAGGTCCAGCAGGACGACGTCGTACGCGGTGGTCTCGGCCCGCAACTGGTTCAGCAGCATCTCCAGGCTTTGCGCCGACAGGCCGGACAGCGCGCCCGATCCGGACCGTCCGGCCAGCACGTGGAGCCCGGTCGGCTCATGCCGCGCCACCGCCCCCGCCACGTTCGTTCGTCCAGAGATCAACGAACCCAGATCAACCTCGGGCATCAGCCCCAGTTGAACATCGACATTGGCGAGACCGAGATCGGCGTCCAGCAACAGAACCCGCCGGCCCACGCGGATCATCGCATGAGCCAGGGTGATCGAGAGCCATGTCTTTCCCACGCCCCCCTTGCCTGACGCGATGGCCATGAACGTGGCCCCGCCTGATCTTATCAGGCCTGATTGGATCATGATTGACTTCCGGTGCGGCTGAGCCGGGCCGCGAGCAATAGGGGGGTGAAAGGAACGAGCCCGTCCGCCGCGCCGCAACCGATGCCCGCCTCGGTCAGCGGCAGGAGCGCCGCGGCAGAGGCCGCGACGATGCCTCCCATCCGGTGGGCGACGTCGAGGCGGGTCGCGATCAATGAGGCGGCGCCGCATTCGGCATGGGCGAGCGCGATATCGGCGGCTTCGCCGGGGTCGAGGCCGGCGGGCAGCACCAGCACGACGTAAGCGCCGGACGCGGCGGCCAGATCCGTCAGTTCCGCGGCCTGGCCAGGATCGCGGGGATCGGCGCCGAAGGTGTCGATGAGGACCGGGGTGCCGTCCCGACGTTGCGCCAACGCGCGGGCCAGGCTGACCGGCTGGTTGGCGACCGCCAACGGGATCCCCAGCAAACGGGTGAACGCCGCGAGTTGCTCGGTTGCCCCTGCGCGCTTGCCATCCGTGGTGATGACCATCGGAACGGCGCCTCCCATCACCAGGCGGGTCGCCAGGCGAACAGTCGTGAGGGTTTTTCCGGCGCCGGGAGGGCCCGTCAGCATGACCGGCGGGTCGTGCGGCTCCAGCGACAGCGACGTGAAGCGCAGAACGCGCGCGATGGCGTCGGCGAGGTCGCCGGCGGCCAGCTCGAAATGTAGATCCGGCGGGACACCGTGCCACGCCAGAGCCGCGAGTTGCGCGGGGTCCGGCGAGGGAGGCTCGGGTTCCGGTTCCAGCGCGGCGGTGATTTCGACGCCGCCCGCGACCCGTCTGGTGTTCAGAATCGATGCTTCCCCGCCCAGTTCGCACCGCACCTGAGCCATCGCGGCTTTCATGTCGGCGGCGCGAAACACTTTCAGTCGCATTCAGGACCTGTGGCAAACGAGGGGACCGGTCGCGGGAACGCGGTCGGGGGAACGTCGGGATGATGCGGGAAAGGGGTTGATAAAGCGTTGATGGAGCGCGTTGTGCCAGCGTCACCCTATATATGCGCCTGAAGCCCCACGGCTTGACGCGTGGTGGCAAATTTGGCTCCGTTGCCAATGCACGGAAACACGCGGTCGATTCAGTGGATCAAGGCAGCGCGGAAAGACTTCGAGGATTTTCCTCCGGCCGCGCGCGACGACCTGCTCGATGCGTTGACCGCGGTCGCGGCCGGTGGATACCCGTCCATCGCCAAACCTCTCGTCGGTCTTGGGCCGAGCGTGTTGGAACTCGCATCGCGGTGACGCGTTTCGCGTGGTCCACGCACCGCGAGTTGGATCGGACGTTTGGGAAATTCCCGCGTTCCAGAAGAAATCGAAGTCCGGGATCGCGACACCGAAACAGGAAATCGATCTGGTGCGGGAGCGCCTGAGGCGATTGCAGGAGAACATGCCATGAACGATGAACCAATCGACGTTGTTCGCGGCAGCGGAAACGTGTTCCGGGATTTTGGTTACGCCGACGCGGACGTACGTCAGGCCAAGGCATTATTGGGCACGCGTATCATGAAGATTCTCGACGATGAGGGAATTTCCACGCGTCAGGCGGAGGCTCTGACCGGTGTATCGCACAGCAAGTTTTCCCGGATACGGCAGGCGAAATTCAGCCGCTTCACGATTGACTGGTTTATCGGGGTTCTGGGGCGGTTGGGGCAGGAGGTCGTGGTGTCGGTGATGTTAGAGCGTGATTGCTTCAGGTTGACGAATATCCCGCCTCCTGAAAATAGTTGAGGCATTCGGCCGGCTCGATCTATCGGACCAGCTTCGCGATGCATTCTTCGATCCGTTCGATGGTCCGGG
>Ga0182030_10007221_pt1 | contig 23243 bp, 9 predicted proteins | sample 812S3MmetaG_FD_121299 | JGI IMG/M metagenome (GOLD analysis project Ga0182030, IMG submission 121299) | Permafrost microbial communities from Stordalen Mire, Sweden - 812S3M metaG (Illumina Assembly) | ecosystem: Environmental > Terrestrial > Soil > Wetlands > Permafrost | place: Sweden...
CGGTGCATGTCTTGACTCAAACCTAAAGGTCGCCTGTACCGTCGGTACAACTTCGATTGCTGTCACACGCTCTAATCCAGTCAACACACCAGACACCTATCAAGGCAAGTTCACCGGTATCAGCAAAGGCGACGTTGTCGACGTGACGATTTCGGACAATGCGGGGATGACTGTCACGCCGAAGGTCACCGCCACTTAGGTTTTTCGGAAAGCCGGAAATTCTACTCCTCTCATTCAACGCACACCAGAGCAATTGAAAGGTGGGACTTCCATGACGAAGCTCATCGCGGGGTATCTCTCGTCACCCGATGGCAGCGGAGCTGTTTCATTCGCGTTGGGGCTCGATAGTGGTAACTTCAGTTGGATCGGGCAAGCCCCCGCCGCCAACGGAGTCTTTTCCAATATTTCCCGGCTGCATTTCTACAGTGATGACGGCAACAGCACCCCGCTGGCAGTGATCAGCTGCCTCCCAGGCGGAAGCTCGGTCAAGCTTGACAGCTCGAACCTAGTGACTGTTTCGCTTACTCTCGAGAATCTATTGAGCGGAAATGGGGTCACACTGGATGCCTATCTTCGCGCCGACGGCAACGGCAATCCCGTCTTTTCCTATCCCTTCAATTTTACTGGCCCTGGGTTCTGGATCGGCACGAAGAGTGGCGGAGCCTATGACCCGAACAGCGCCGTCGCCCCTTCTCCGTACTGGTCTCAACAGTCGGCAACGGCCTATGCGGAAACGTTCGCCGGCCTCACACTGTCTCAAGGGGTGGCCGACAGCGTATTTGGGACCAAGTGGATCGACATCCCGGAAACGAAGGCATCTGGTAGCGCCCCATTTGAGGCAGTTTCCCGCACGGACTTCAACTCCGAGCACCTCACCTTCCACATCCGCCCAGTAACGCTGGACGGAAGCGACAATCCCCAAACGCTTCCCGTTTTGACCATCCGTCGCGGCTATTCGGTCCAAAACAAAGCAGACTGGCCGATTGTCTTTCCCCTGGCGAGCAACCCAGCTTCCTCCGGCAAGGCGAGCGATCCGCCGCTCTATCTTGAGGTCACAAATCCAAACGGTACCGATAGCCTCATCCATTCCACCCAGTTTCCCATCATCGGTTGGCTTCGGGCTAATGTCGACGACGATGCTGGTCAAGGCAAGACCTGCCAGCCTCCGACATCGTGGCTGGTGGAGACGAGCGGCTTCACCTCGGCCGAAACTCTGGATTTCTGGAATGAGTGCATCGTGGCCCCCTATCTGGCGGGTTTGCGCGCCGTCAATGCGGCTCTCCCGATTTCTTTCCTTCCGACCATTCAGGCGACAGGACAGCCCACGGGACCGGGAGCGGAATTCGACTGGCGCGTTGTTACTTCTGTGAGTGAGAACGGGACGGACGCGTCGGGGCTGCCCCTGCTCAAACCCAATTTCACTCGGCTGCTTCCTGGTGGTTTGCTCGACAATGAAGACCAGCAGCCGTCCGGGCAGGTGCCGGCCGCCGCGGCGTTGACCGCCGTTCGCACTCACGACCAATCGGCGCTTTCTTTCAGCACCACCTTGAATTATCTCGGCGCGGGCAATTTATTTGAAACAGACGACAAAACCTCGAAGAAGACAATCCTTTCCAGCCCGGCGCCTAACTATTTCGACATGCAATTTCAAGCTTCGGGAGTTGCAATCACACCCTACAAAGATGGCACTCTGCCAAAGGTGCGTTTAGGGTCGCTCGACCTCACTCTGGCTGCTGCGAGTGCGAAGGCTCCGCTCGCTTTCCAGGCCGTCTTCCAGCCGAACCCGCTGCTGGAGGGAGGCTGGCTGCCTCGCGTCAATATCAGCCTGAAGGCGATGCCCATTGCGAACTACGGCCCCGGCGGCCAGGATCCGCCTCCGATTACCAGCGGCTACACGCTGAATGCCGCATCCGGCGCCGTGGGAGACCAGCAAAACTTCACTCAGGCCGCCCCGATCGTCATCGACGCGGCGCCCCCTCCCCCGACCACTATCACTGCGTACACGATTGATGTTACGGAATCGACAATTCCAGCCGGAAACCCGCAGCAGGTTGTCCTTACACTGCGCAGCCTCACTGCGGGCGGAAGCGTTCGGTTGCAGGTTCTGGTGCTCGACCCCGAGCCGTTCCTCGCTGCGCGCGTTCAGCTCAATGCTCCGGCGCAATCCATTGAAAGTGATGACACGCTGATCGGCAACTGGTGCAATCTGTTTCCCGAGGGACCGGGCTGGCGGCTCCAGGCCGGCGCCTCAGGGTTCAAGCTGTCTCTTCCTCCGCAGGCTGTCGGCGAAGCGATGGTCAAGGGCATGTCTGCCGACGATAGTAACGCGCCACAAGCGGGGCAACCAGTTGACTTCCGATTCTCGCCTCCGATGACCGCGCAGTTACTGGCGTCCTATAACGCTCAGAACGCCGTCGAGCCGGGATGGAATACGCGTCGAGTGCTCGGCAATCCGAGCCAGAGCGCTCCCGGAGCAGCGCTTGATGCGGCCAATGGCGGGGCGGAGTTCGAGTTCCTCTATGGCCTTACGACTTCGGTGACGCAGCCCAATCTTCGTCTTTCGGAGATTTTCGCGCGGCTCGGCTCACTACCCGGCCCGCTGCCCACTATCGCTTCGCCGTTCAACCCGCCACCGGGTTTCACCGGCGCGCAATCGACCGCCTACAAGGCATCGGCTACAAATTGGTCGCGGCTCTATAAGCAATTGCTCTCGAAGCCCGCGGTGCTGGAACTCTGGGATGCGACGCAGGGTGAGGACCTCGTGCTCGACACCGGGGTGGACTTCACTATCCGCACCAACACGGACTCGAAGTTTCCCTTGCCTCAACCGAGCCCGGGTTCCAAGGTGCCGCCGGGCTCACCGAGCGTCGGCAGCTTCGACGGCGGTCTTGGCTATGCGCTTGATTCGGCCAACGTCGCGACCGAACTCCTGCTGCAACCGAACTCGGTGGCCGGGAAGCTGGTGCAGCCGCGATTCACCGCGTTCGGTGGCTATGGCGCTCAACGCGCCGAGTTCGCCAACGGCAAGGTGATCGTGGATACTCACACAGCAATGGGCCGCATCGAGACCCTGACGGTCACCCTGGTGGGCCGCGTGGGGGTGCTGTGGAACCATGCGCTGCATGTCACCGTTTATGAACGCACCGTTGAGCCATCGCAACAGTTTGAAGACGAACAGGACGAGTTCCCCGGCGTGCCGCTATTGCGCAAGACCAGCGAGTATGTCGAGCTTTTGCAGACCACGCGGTCCTACCCGGAGAGCGCAACAGGAAACCCGGTGACATGCGGCTTTATCCAGGGCTCGGCGTTCAAAAGCATACGCATTCCGGTCGATAGCGCTTGGGGAAGCGATGTAAGCACGACCGGATGGCAGGTGCCGTTGTGGAAGCCGGGCGCACAGCCCGCACCGGTTTATCCCACCCCCCACATTGCGCTGATGGTTGCGGTCGATCCGGCTCTGGGCGTGGAGGCGGTGCACTCGGAGATGTCCGATCCGGACAAGCTTTGCTTCTATACCGATACGCAACTGACCACGACGTCCGACACCGATTCCTGGCCTCCGGTCCCGGACATTGACTTTACGACCCAGATACCCTACTCGGATTCCGATCAGGCGAACCTGGTGCGCCTTGACGATCTGGACCCCAGCGTCGATCCCGGCTTCGGCCAGTTCACGTATCACTTTGTTCCGTCGCAGACGCAAGTCAACGTGGTGTCCGCCCGTACGCAGGCCACGGCAGTGGGAGCCCGCCTGAGCAACGCTTCGATGATGCGCGGCCAACTGCAGCAGCCGCTTGCCACGGGAAAGTTTACGCTGACTTCGAATCCCGCGAGCGGTGACACGATCACGATCAACGGCACGTCTCTTACGTTTATCAATGCCGGCGTTACACCGCAGCCTGGACAGGTGGCGCTCGGGGCAACGCTGACGGATTCGGCGACGGCGTTGCAGCAGTTTCTCGCTCAGTCGACAGACCACAACATTGCGCAGGCAACATACGACCTTAAGGTCGGCACCGCTGTCATTACCGTAACCGCACGATCAAGCACGACGAGCGGCAGCAGCTTCACGCTATCAGCGATATCCGGAGCCATTCAGATATCAGCGCCTACGCTGGTCGTCCCATCATCAGCGCCCGCCCAATTTGGCCGTGTGAAGGATTGGTGGACCGCGACCCAGAGCTATCTGGAACAGCGTGCGCAGCAGGGAAAAGCACTGGAAACGGATGCTCAGGGCAAGCTGGTGAGCGTTACTCGTGCGCAGCAGAAGTACATGCAGCAGCTCGCCAATGATTTAGGTCCGATCGATCTGGTCAATAGCTACTGCCAAACGATCTCCAACCGCTTGAATTCTGCGCTGAACCGCGCCAACGGACAGGGTACAACCCTGGTCAACAACATCCTGGTGAACTTTCCGCTGGATCTCGAGAACAGTCTCATGAACCTGGTTGGCATGGACGCCGCCACCTACTCAAAGGCACTCAAGGCGCAGGTGACGGCGGCGGTCCAGGGGGTGAAGACGACGCTCACGCCTCTGCTGGGCGACTACGGCAAGATCATCACGACGGCCGACGCCTATATTGCTAAGCTGAAGCCCTTGAACACTGATATTCAATCGATGCAAGGCGTGGTTGCGAGGATCGGCGGAGGCGCGACGGCAGGGGATTTTCAGCCTCTGATTGCGCGTTGGCTGCCGGCCTCTGCAAAGACCGCAGCTCAGTGGTTGCGGCCTGACCTCGATCAGGCCGCGCAGTTGGTCGATCAGGCTTCACAGTTTCTGCTGGGCAGCCAGGGAACGAACCTGGTGGCGCGGTTCGACGCGACGTGGGACGCGGCCATGACGCAACTGAACCAGATGGCCGCGACCCAGGTAATTCAGCCGACCGACCCGATCGTGGTGGCGCTCAATCGCTACATCGGAACAACGGGGAATCCCGGGACGCTGGCAGCAGCGGTGAGCAGCGCGATCACCTCGTCCGCTACATTTGACAACGCGTTGACTCAGGCAACGCCCTCCGATATCGATCTATGGATCCAAGGGATTGCAACGAAAATCAATTCGGCCATCGACACGGCGAGTACGGGAACCGTGACCGATATCAAGACTGCGGTCACGACCGTCATCCAGGGCCTGAGCGGCGCAGCCATCGCGACACAGGTATCCGGGGCAATTCAGAAGCAGACCGATTCCATCAAGAGCCAGGCGGCCGCTCTTTGCACCCTTCTGGCGCAAGACCTGAACGTTGTGAAGCAAGCCATTCTGAACTTCGCGCAGCAGGAGTTCTCCTCGATCCTGAATGCTGCGTCAAGCGATGTGAATACGTTCCTGGCATCGTTGCATTCGGTTGGCCAGCAAATCGAATCGCAACTCGCCCAGGTGGCGCAGGGAGTCGAGCAGGACATCCAGGAAGTTGCCACGGTCGTTGGCGAACCGCTGCGGTTGCTGCGTGCGTTTGGAGAACCGCCGCAGGTTCCAACCATGAGCTTCAATGGTCCGAGTCTAGGGATTCCGCTGCCCTCCCTGAAGTATGTCTTCAACGATCTGCTGCCCAACGTCAACATGACGCCCGTGCTCGCCGGAGTCGCGCAGGAAGCGACCGGGCTGGTTAATGCGGCGAGCAAGGCGCTCAGCCAGCTTGGCATGAGCCTGCCCACCAGCGCGCTTCTCGACCGCTTCGTTCCCGACATCAACCTCGCCAATTTCGATCTCAACTCGGTTCTGCCGAACTTTGCGGGTCTGAATCTTGGCGATCTCCTCTCCGGGCTGAAGATGCCGGACGCCGCCCGAAACTTCATTCACGTCACGCACAAGATCGATCCGCAGACAAAACGCGCCAGCCTGGATGCGGACATCGACTTTCCGCTGACGGACACGGCGACCCTGATGGACATCGGACCTGTCGCGGTCCAGCTGTCTGGCGCACGCTTCACCGCACATGTGCACTGCGACGCGGCCGTCGGCCAGCAGATTACCCAGACCTCCAGCGGACAGATCTCGGGAAATTGGGTTCTTCTTATCGGTGGCGTTCCGCTGGTAACTTTTGTCAAAACCGCTCTGACCTTCGACTCTTCCGGCCACCTCACGTTCTCTGTCAATCCGGCCAATGTGCAGCTGGCCTCGGTGCTCCAATTCCTCGCCGACATCATCAATAGCTTCGATTTTGGAGACAGCGGATTCTCGATGCATGCTACGGCGCAGCCGCTTCTCGTACAGTGCATTCTCGACCTGCCGCTACCGGACATGTCGGGAGGCGCATTCGGCATTCAGAACCTCGAACTGGGCGCGGTATTCGAGATCGGCGTTGACGACGCAAGCACGTTCTTCCTGGGCGTCGGAGCAAATCTGGGACGGCAAACAGCGCCGTTCGATCTGACCATCTTCATCCTGGGCGGGGCTGGATGGATGGAGTCGTATCTCCGCTATAACGGCGGAAAGATCACGGGAACCATCGACATCGGGATCGCTGCTTCGGCCTCGCTGGCCATTTCGCTGGGACCGATTGACGGTTCGGTGTGCATCTATTTCGGGCTTTTCGCGACGCTTCAAATCGGCAACGGCGGCGGATTCCAGCTGGGAATCATGCTCTTGATCGATGGCCGCGTCAACCTGCTCGGAATTGTGGATGCGGACATCTCGCTTCTGCTCGAAGCCGAGTACAGCTCGGGCGGCGGCCTGACAGGGCGTGGCGTGCTCAGCGTCAGTATCAAGATTTGCTGGTGCTTCACGCTCGACGTGCATACGGGCGTGCAGTACAGCTTCGGCGCGGCGGCATCGCCTTCTCAGCCGCAGCAGGCGCAGGTCAGGGCGCTTTCCACTCCCGTGGCCACCAAGCCGATCTGCTACACCGACTACTACCAGGCAGCGAATTCTTACGTCACCATGCTCGCTTGAGCACCACCCGATTGCGGAGAGCTCTTATGTCCGATTCAATTGCCATCGTTTGCACTGTCAATGAACTCGCGGACCATGCAACGGCGACCAAGCGCCTGTTCGCGGCCAACATCTCGGCCGGGGTGACGGGAACTCCCACGCTGCCGCTTACGACCGCCACGGAGAACCTGCTTTCGCCCTGGCTCTGGGCGTTCGACATGACCGCCGGCCTGGTCCAGCTGTATGTGCAGCGCGGTGGGGCTCCCGGACCAGCGGTCCCGGCAGTGGGGCTCACTCCGTTTCCGGTGGTCAAAACCGATCCAGCCTACATACTACTCACGACCCGGATGCATGATGAGTTGCAGAACGCCGCTGAACTCACCCAGCAGCTTGCCGCTACGTCCAATCCGGCGAATCTGCTGCTATGGGACCCTTCCGACCCGGGCGCCGGCAGCGGTTCGCAGGAGAACGCTCAAGGCCAGGTCATCCAACCCTGGCCGCAACTCCTGTCCCATGCTTCGACATACCCCGCGCCGTTGCCGCATCTGCTCAACCTCGTTGTCTTCTTCACGGTGGACGCGACCATGCTGAACACCAACGATATTCTGTACGCGGCTCCAGTCTTTTCCGTGGGGGGGAATTCGTACAAACCGCTGGCCGGAACCAGTCCTGCTCAGGTGAAGGGCAAGACAAACAAGGCCGGCGGCATCGACCCCGGCTATAGCTGGACCTACCTGGACGCTTCCGGCTCCAGCCCGTTTCCCGATCTTGCTGTCTATCAGACCGGGCTCACCGTGCCAGCACCGTATGTCGCACAGGCGCCCGCCTCGGGAGCCACGCGAATCGACCTCCGATCGATGTGGGTTGCAGCGTCCCAGGAAGATGGGAACGAGGACTGGCGGTCCACGCTCGAACAGAGAGCGGCGGACACCTTCGATCTGGCACAGAAGGTGATCGATGCCTTTCGTGGGAACAGCCGCTCATTGTATGCGCCGGCTACGGGTCCAACCCCCGATGCTCTGGAACAACTGCGTATCACGGTCCTCTCATTGCTGCGCGATACGGCCGACTTTGGACTACGCCGCTCGCCTGACGGGTACTCAACCTTCCGCTATGTCGTCGATCGCGCCGCCCGGGCCAACGGCGTACCCTTCGATTTCGCCACGAACGTCACGAAGCTCGCCACCGCCGATGCGTCGATGACACTGCAATCGTGGCAGGGCTCGCTTCTCCAGTTCTTGATGCTGTCTTCCACGTCGACCGCGAGCGCCTGGTCGCTCGCGCTTGTGGATGTCCATACATGGAACACACTCACGCCCCAGCCGCAACCGCAAACTCTCGCCCGTCTGCTCGATGCGCTCGACGCCTTGCAGACTAAACTCGCGGACGATGCGACGCTTGGCCAGTGGCTCGTTTCCAACTGGGCAGCGCAGCTCAGTTGGACGCCGAAGGTCGCGAACACAATAGGCGCCTATGTGCAGGACCAGATCAATCAACTTTCAACCTCGCACACTCTGCGGAAACGGATGCTCGAGGCCAACCTCGGCGGAGCCTCTTCCGCTCTGGCTGTGTGGAAGTCAATCACCAACATAGACTCGAAGAGCACCGCGACGGAACGGGCTCAGATGAATGGCAATATCAGCAGGGTTCTCCTGGCCTACTTTCACACGCGGATTGGCGACGCTCCAACGGCCGATGCGACGCTGGCCGCAGAGTTTGCAAACAGGTTGCCGCGGCTCGCCCCGATCGCTCCCGCGACGACGCTGCCTCTGCCACCCGATATGATTACGTTTCTTGCGCAGGCCATGTCCAAGCTGGCCACCACCGCGGCAAATGACCTCTTCCCGCCGGCAGCCGTAGTACAGACAACCGGAAAGGATCATCCGGTTCTGCTTCAAGTGCATACCACCGCACCTCTGACGGCTGCAGACGACCCTCTACGGGGTATCGCGGGCGTTTGCGTCCTGGCCAGGGAAGATGTGACGGGCACGCAGTGGAGCTGTCTGAACGCCTCTTCCGTTGCCGTCGTGGACCCAGCCGACTCGAAGAATCCCAAAGTCGTTGCCAACGGATACTTCGTCCCGCAACGCCTGACGATGCGCAATGGACTCCTGCAGGCCGCCGTCTCCTACAATAACGAACCGCTGATCGCCCCGTCGCCGAAGAGCGTGGTGGGAACCGACCTGCAGCAGAGCATCCAGAAGACAAACAGCGCCACATATACGCCGCTGTTCAAGTTCCTCTACCAGCCCAACCCAGCCAACTTCACCAATCCCGATACGCTGGATGCCTGGGCGTACATTGCAGGCCTCAAGTACGGCTGCAAGTACCAGTTTGCCGCGTTTGCCGTACACAACAGCGGCGCCCTTCCGATCGCCCTGACCGATCCGTCGATTCCCGGCTACCCTCTGGTTCCACGGACGCCCAAAAATTTTACTCTGCCAACCGCTGCCACCTCTGTCTCGGTGAGCTACAACCGCCGCATTGCAGTCGGCGGGCCGCGCTGGCAGCCCAATTGGGCCGGCCTTGGCGCCGATCAGTCTGGCGATCTGAGCCAGCAATCGCTGCCCAGCATCCCCGATACGGTGAACCCATTCGCCCGCGAGCTCGATCCATCGCTCACCACCGGAACCAATGGCAAAACCCTTCCGCTGCTGCTACTTTGGCCGCCTTCGCCTCAAACCTCGACGTTCTCCTTTGCAATTCGCCCGCCGTCGATCCATCTCGATTCGTGGGATCGCTGGATCCGCCCGGCCGGTCCTGCGAATCCTGCTTCTAACCCGCTCGACAACCTGCGCAAGGCGGTGTACGCGGACGTATACCGCGCAACACCCAAGGGGACCTCTGCCGACCTGCCAGGCAGCGTGGCCGCAAAAACGACTTCGACAAAACCGGCGCTGGACACTTCCCTGAATGACCGCGCGGTTATTGCGCTCGCGTTCCACCTCGACCCGCTCCCGCCACCGAGTACGCCGTCTCGCTTCACCTGCCTGGTCGACTTGCCGATGACCTACTCCGACGTAGGCGCAAAGCCAGGATTCGGCGACGGGTTCAAGCAGGCGCAGGCGAACACGGTACCTGTGAAGGTCATCACCGGCGCGTCAGGCTCGACGCCGTCCGTCATCGGCGAAGTATCCGGGGTCACGATTACGGTTCCACCGGGGACTGTCTGGAAGCTCTCGATTGCGTCTGCCGTCGATCAAGCTGTGATCGACCCGGTTACGAACCCGAACACCGCCCGATTTGACAACATCACCGCAGGCCCGCTCTTCGACACCTCCAATATCGGCACCACGCCAGCCGGCCGCAATGTGGTTCCGGTTCTCAAGCCCATGCAGATGTTGATTGAGGTCGCAAAGACGGCAAACATCGGTGCCGAAGACCTCTGGCGAGCCTTCACTCCCGCCTTCGCCGGCAGCACGCTGAGCGTCTCTCTGACTGCGCCAACCGTCGGCGACTGGCCGCTTGTACGGCGCGTGGACGTGACACGGCAGGCATGGCGCTGGCTGGGGCGTCCATACAACACAAAACCATTTCCGTTCATTGCGGCGGCTGGCTTCAATACTGTGACCACCGATCCAACGATACCGAGCCAATCTCCAGACCAGAACATGTCGAACGCTCTCCAGTGGGAGGCGGAGGCCTTCGCCGGCCGAGTCGACGGCGACTCCACCGTGAGCACATCAAAAGTACACTTCCTGCAAGGAGCCGCGTCCCCCACTACCGTCACGATTTACACGGCCGATCTCTCCACGGACCTCCGAGCACTCTACTTCCGTTTCGGGGTGAGAGTTTACAGCCGTTACGATGGGCTGCCTAACTTCTCTCCCTTCGCGGGTGGAGACTCGTTAGCCGCCAAAATTGCCTTCGGGGCGAAGGGCGTCTCTGACGGGTTTACGACCTGGAAGCGTATCTTCGTGCCGGCGCGCGTATCCGCCAGCGCCAAGGTCGCCAAACCCAAACTTCTTCTGTGCATCCCGCTTACCACGTCCCTCGATCGGGACGGCTACCCCATCCTCTCCGGCTCGCCGTCTGCGCCGTCCGTCACTCGCACGGACCTTCTCGTCATCGCCAACGAGCCGTGGCATCAGACAGCCGGTCTAGCCGAACAGCTTACCGCGTCCATTGAGGTCACTTCCAATCCGGACATGACAATCAGTCCGCAGATCGGCCCGGATCCCATCCTGTCGGGGGCTCCCCTCAGTCCCACGCTTGCAGCAACGTTCCAGACGACATCGGGCCCCACCATCACCGAAGCCACGTCAATCGGTACGCCCATCGGCACCACCTTCGACCAGGTCACTGATGCTCCGCTGTTCGCGAACACCTGCTTCCATGTACGCTTGCCCCAGAATCAGGACTCCGCGGGCAACTTCGACAAATCACTCGACTGGATCATGGCGAAATTGCAGTTCAGCCGCACCATCGATCGCGCCATGTACGACACGACTCTTGGAGCTGCGCCGCAGTCCCCGCTCACCGACGGTACATGGGTGGAGCTGCTGCCGAGTTCCGACCACTTTAGCTCGAGCGCCGGCCCCGTTGCTGTGACGGATCTCGTATTTCAAACCGGTACTGCGGTTTCTCTCCGTCAGCAATCCAGTCCGACAACAGTCATCACGCTCCAGCCTAGTGCAAGTTCCGGTGGTCAGCTTGAACTGTGGGCGTTGCTTATGCAGAGCATCGTCGATGCGGCAGGCCTGCCTGGCGAAGTCTACATCGGGCTCGTCTCAATTTCGGGCAGTTCGGTCAACCTCACTCCTGATCCGCCCAATCTTGCTCAAGCTGACCATCTCTATCTGCTCGAAGTGCAAAAGACAACCGAGGCAAGTGAAGTCGAAAAGCAGACTCCGTCACCCAACTGGTTCGATCGGCTCTTTCCTCCGGCCACATCCACATCTCCCACAAACGCGGCCTACCGAGTTGTTCGCCTCTCGAATGGGATCAAGCGCTATGTGCCTTCATAAGCAGAGAGTCAACCCGCCCAGCCAATGAGCGAAGACGCACATCAACGCACGGAAGGATCGAAAAATGGCAAGCGGCATTTCCACTTCAATGCAAACCGGCGCCGACGCCGCGTGTCTGGCGGGCAAAGGCATTACCTTCGTCTTTCGCTACTACTCAGCCACGACCACGCATCCGGCCAAACGTCTCACGCTCGGAGAGGCACAGGACCTTGTCAAGGCTAACATCCAGATTGGCGTGGTCTATGAGGACGGCCCAACCAGCGTGGACTATTTCAGCAACGAACGAGGCATTAAGGACGGGGGCCGCGCATGGAGGTACGCGCAGCAGATCGGGCAACCAGCGGGCAGCGCCATCTACTTCGCCGTCGATTACGATGCCCCGCCAGCGGACAAGGCACCGGATCTATCAGTGATCGCCTCCTATTTTCAGGGAGTTCAATCCGGTCTTGACGCGGCCAGTGGAGGCGGGTCCTCATACTCGATTGGAGTGTACGGAAGCGGCCTGGTATGTCAGACCATCAAACAGGACCGAAGCCTTGCAAAATACTCCTGGATGGCCGAGTCCCCCAAATGGCATGGCACGGACATCTACGCCGGATGGAATGTGATGCAGGCGCCTGGCACATCTCCTCTTTGCTCCTTCGCAGGCCCTACACCGGGAAAAGAGGCTGACTACGAAGAGTGCCAGTCAGCCGGCGACTTCGGCGGCTTCACAGTTTAATCACCCGAGTCACAATCTCCATCAACGCAACAGCCCGGCGACCGCAAAGCCAGGATGGAAAGAGGCAAACCATGACCGTTCTTGTCGATACTGCCGATGATTGGCAGAAGGTCTCCCAGATCGGCGGCCCCGTAGTCGATCCTATGATCCTGCGCTGCGGCGAAATCTTTCTACTTGGTTCCAATGTCGCTCCTGGTCAGGTCCTTTCGCCGCAGCCCTATGGCGGGAACAGCCAGTACGACGTATGGCAGCTGCTTGATGTCAACCTCCAGGGGCTTGCAGGCTTCTTCGACCGTATCGTCCTGGAGGATCAGATCCCGGTCTTCGATTACCCGGATTCCTTTATGGTCGATCCCAACTTCGGCAAGACGACGCTCGGCCAAATCAATCAAGCGGGCGAAATTCTTGTGGATGTCCAGGTAAGTCGAGACGCATACCTCGAGGTAAAAGGAGTTGCCGAAGACAAACTCATGGATCTATATACCTCTGGCGGATATGGCATCACTCCCGGAGAGGCGCAAAACATCCTCGGCGAGCTCGCCACCGCGGGCTACATCTGGTACCCGAACATACCGGGGGTGGCTTTTCAAGGCGATGACGAACTTAGACTGGCCGGCTACATTCTCGCCGGTCTCATCTTTGGCGGTTACGCACAGCTGGCCGGAGCAGATCATCTCATGCAACCCAAACGCTCACGTCTCTTCCTTGCAACGGCGTTGAAGGCATATGGTCCGCGTTCGGAAGAACAGCAACTGTTCGACGCACTTAATCAGATCCCGGCGTTAAAGACAGCGGAGATCCCTTTTACGCCTACCTTTTTCCCACTCCTGCTGCACGACAGCAGGAATCCGCAAGAGATGATCGCAAGCGCCCTCCGGCATCGCAACTCAGCCGAAGTGAAAGAGTACCGCGAATGGCTGCGGACCATCCTCGAGGATTTCAGCAAGAATGGGCACATCTCGATGCAGGTCACCCGCGAAGTGCAAGGCATCCTCGATGCGGTGCGCAATCGATCTGAGTCCTTCCGCTTCCCAAATATCGATTTCAGCGTCAGCGTCTCGGCAATCACCGGAGTTCCTGAGCCAGAAATCTCCATTGGGCTTACCGAACTGGCCAAATCGGCCTGGGGATGGTTTCTCGAGCGCCTGCCCGGCAGGCGGTATCGCAAATTACTGACCCGCGCCATCATACTCGACAACGAATATCTTGATTTGACCCGCCGCGCCAACACGGTCTGGATGGGACAAGGATGATCTGTGCGTTTTCGCCCAACCTGCGGCCAATCGTTCCCGCGCGCTAGCATCGACCGGGCGGAACGTCTCGATAGGAACTTGTAAACTACACACGGGATGAACGGGCGACACGCCACATGACGAAGACCGGTCGCAATGAACCTTGCCCTTGCGGGTCTGGCAAGAAATACAAGAAGTGTCATGGTGACGCGACTGGGATGACTCCTCCGATTGCGAATGCGCTCAAAGCATACTTCGAGGAATCTCAGAGGATCGAAGCGGAGACCTTCGAACATTTCGGCAGAAGTCTGGGAGAACTGGTTGGAGAACAGAATTCCTTCGATTGCGTTTCCTGTCTCACTGCGATCGCCGCCCTCCAATCCATTGCAGAGAACCGCAACACAATCGTGCGCCTCGATGCCCTGCTTCACCTCGCCGCAATCCATTGTCGCGGGGCGCGCCCAGTAGACGTTCAATCGCTCGATCGCTGGCTCAATCGATTCCTGGCCGCTTCCCTTCTGTCTCATCGCGAAGATCCGTGCGAAGACGTGGCGATTGGCAACGTAATGACCGCGTCAGGAAACTATCGGGTCTTCAATGGCGACTCAAGCCATCCGGATTACTACGTCCAGGATGTTCTGGACGCATTGGCGAGGGGACCCGAGGCACTTGAGAACATTCGAACAGAATGCCAAACGTTACTGAAGATCTCGGACCTGCTCGCTTCTCGCAGGGGCTATCCTCGACTGACGGGCAAGCCTGAGTCTGAGTCGAAAAGCGTTTGGCTCCCGGAAACAAATGCTGAGCTACAGACTCTCAGCCAGTCGTCGTTGATTCATGCTGGCGATCTTGCCGACCTTGAAATCGCGTCCGAGTCGCTCGATGCATTTTCAAGCCCGCTCGAAGAGTTCCGTGCTGGCGCCCGGCATTCGAGCCCAGGAGCCGTTCGACGCAAGCCGCTTGTGGCAATCGGCGATCGCTGGATCGTCGTGCATCCGACCGCCGTTCCAATGGCTATTGTCGCCCACACCTTTTCGTCCATAAAAACTCTTGGCATGCTTCCTGGATTTGAGAACAGCCTCGGCGGTCTGCAGGGCAGGAGGACGCTGCGCGAAAGCGCGCGTGGGATCGAACATGCAGATTTCCTGACTCGGCTTCTGCCGGAGAGCGGGTTTCCCCCCGCGCGGTATGTCAGCCAGGTCGCTTTTCGATTCGATCGCGACAAGTATCTCCATCTTCTGTTCCTCCACGACGACGTGTATGACATCGAAGCGAAGGGCGCCAACGCACGATGGGAACCGGCGTTCCGCGAGACCATTGGGGAGTTCATCGAAAACAGCACGAGAAGGTTTCTCGAAGATGGAAGCTGTACCGGCGGATTGACCCTGGTGATCATGGGCGGTGTGTGGAGAGGTTGCGCAATAAAACTGCCGCAGAGCGAGCCGTCCGGATGCGGATTGCAATTCTGGTCATCCGCGGACTTTGACCGGCTCATGGCCAACGAACGCCGGTGGAAGCTTCTCCTGTGGAAGCTGTCGATGCAACGCCGAACTCTGGAAGGTCTCGGAGTTTCCATTCAGGCACTGAGCGATGCAAACCTTTACTCCATGTGGACGCATAACGACTATCGCTTCCTTCCGCGTGATTCCGGCACCGACTCGCCGAACTACATCGCGTACGGCGCGGAGTTCATCTTCGACATGCGTCTGGACAACCGGATCGGAACCGACGACCACTGCATTTACCGGCCGGACCGAGCCAGATGGGAGCGGGTGCGGAAGCTCAACAGCCGTTCGTATTTCAAGGAAGATTCGGCTCGGAAAACCTACGGCTCCCTCGCCCGATCGAGACCTGGAGTCCTTGAGGGCGCTATCGAGACAACCAAGCGCGCCTGGTGGGTAGATTGCCGTACAAGCACTACCGATCCCAATCGAAAAATCCTGATTTACCAATTGTGGGAAACCACCGTGAATTGGCTGGATCGGATCGGCGGCTCATTGGATGATTGCATTCCCGAACTTCGAGACATCCATCCGGTACTGACACTGGATGTGAGCGAGATCGAACAGATGGAAGATTCCTCCTTGGAGACGGTGAGGGCGGCCGCGCCGCTCGACTCTTTGGCATTCGAGGTAACAGGCACCGCAGCAACGCTCCGGTTGCCGGTGGCGTTGATGGCCATGGAATACTCACCGACGAATCAGGCGGAACGAATCCTGGTCAACGTCCTTGCCCGAATTGCAATGGCGATCGCCGGCGCAGGCGAGGATCGGACCAGAATTGAGGCGATCGAAGCGACCCTGGCACTTTCAGATGACGACCGTTTCATCCATTTCTTTCCGATGAGAGATGTGCGGGATTACCTCCATGGGTTCGATCTAGAAAACCCTGAACTGCTGAACAATGACGAAGTGGCATTCGGCGCAATCCAGATCGCGCAAGAGGCATCGATCAATGCGCCGATGAAGACCGATTCGATCGAGTCTTCCAACCAGCTGCTGCATCGGCTCGTCGACGCATTTTGGAAGAGGATCGAGATTCGGTTGCGCACGATCGATCGCCTCGATGTTATTTCTGCCTGCATGACCAATCATGAGCGTCTGTTGAGCGAACTTGAACGATGGCAAAAGACAAGCAGAGCCGTGCTTTCCCTGCATCAGGACCGCGAGAATATCCTGAAGGCCTCCCAGTCATTGAAGGAAAGGCGGGACCGGACGCAGATCACACACCGCATTCTCATGGAGATGGCAGTTTGTACCTCTCCAATTTTGGGCGGCCGGCCGGTAACCCAGGCGGATCTTGACTACCTCGGAAGCCAGATCCTGCTGCTGATCGCGACGGCGGCGCATTCGGATGCAATACGGGCCGGCTGTGCGGACCCGCAAGTCGCAGTATCCCGGCTTGGCGACTTCAGTTTTGAAGACAACTTCATGAGCGTCATGGTGCCGTACCTGAGTAGCCACTTTGAAAAGCGTCATCTGTCCGATGTGCGGAGATACGACGATCTCTTTGAGCCTGAGGCGGATGCCCCTCGACCAGAAGAGGATATTTTCGGAAAAGAGTTCGTTGAAGGCTTTCTTCAGGAATTCGGGATAAGCCCGGCCAGGCTTGCAGAGGTAGGGGTTCGTCTTGGGGAAGATGCGGCTGAACTCCAAGCCACTGTGATTACCCGGGACGCAGGTTCCTTCAACGATGTTTTGGCTCGGGGAGGTCTCGCGCAAAGCGAGATCGATGCGCTGTGGCGCAGCTTCGTTTTGAAGCCGCGCGACCGATGGGACTCCGCTCAGAAACCATTCCGGGACAAGGACTGGTTTCCATGGCGTTTTCGGAGGAGGCTTTCCCTGATGGCCAAGCCGATCGTCGATCTGGGAGATGGTCGAATCCTGTACGCACCTGGGTTCTGCGAAGACAGCTTCCGGCATATGATCATGGAATGCTTCCACGGAGAGTTTGAGACCGAGTATTTCCTGACCAGGGGAATGAAAGAATACTGCGGTTCGGTAAACGGGAGGCGAGGCCTGGACTTCAATCGAGCCGTCGGCGCGATCTTCGCGGAGGCCGGCTGGGGGATTCGCACCGAGGTCGCAATGACCGAACTCGGCGCTCCCGCGGATGCAGGCCTGGGAGACGTCGACGTCCTGGCGTGGCAGGGAGAAACCGTCTGCATTTGCGAATGCAAGGAGCTGCTTTTCGCCAGGACCATCGGTGAAGTTTCGAGTCAACTGGCGCGTTTTCGCGGCAATGCTGGCGACGATCTTGATAAGCACCTTCAGCGGGTGCGCTTCCTCGACGGCCACCGAGGCGGGCTCTCCATGCTGACCGGAATCGCCGACGTCCGAATTGCACCACTGCTGGTCACGAGCAAAGTGGTCCCGATGCAGTTTGTGGCAAACCTGGGAGCGGAGGTTGTCTCGGCCGATCAGATCACGAGCGATTATCTCGATGAGATTTTGACGAGAACGTAGACCCGGTGCGAGTTGCCCCTCTCGGCTTCTTCAAGCTCCCGTCAACAGCCTGGCTGGTTGAGGGCTGGTTATTTGTCATCCCATCAAGAAGTCACATCAGGAAACGGGGTACGCCGGCCGGCTTGACCGAAGCATTCATGCTTTCCGGGATTTGCGGAGTCATCTACGTCATTCGGCAATTTGTTCTCCTGAAGACACGATTGAATATCTCGTGAGCGAGATCTACCGATTCGTCGATCGCCTGGCTCGTCGGAACTACGCGAACGTTCACTTGCTTTTCGCGCGCGAGCCGCAGGCCCGCAATAATGCACGCCCCAAAGTAAATCAAGGACCGATTCGGGCGTGGAATTCCTGCATCAGGATCGAACACCTTAGTGCCCCCCGGTCCGAGCTTGCTTCGTCACGAGATGATTTTGAATACCTAGAAATACCTCGGAAGGCAGGTACTTTCGTTGCTCTCCACAGAGCCTGCAGGTGACCGCGATTGATTGAAATGGAAATTCTTTGATGCCGGTTGGCACGTCGCGCCGGCACCGCTTGCAGGTGACGACAAACTGCCTTCGACTTGGCGCCACGAATCCCACAACGGAATAAGCATAGGCGAATATACAGCGAAAGTCGATGTGCAGAATTCGTGGATCCGCGCAACACGATCTGCGACCAGCGCCGCCGAGCGATTAAGGACGAACTCTTTCGCCTAATCGTGCTCAACACGCTGATCCCAAGTCTCGATGATCCCCCAAGAAATCGGGCGCTTATCCTGACTTCTCACGCATGCAGAAAGGAAGTACGGGGGGGGAATTAACCGGTCCTGGTCGACACCGGATATGAGCTCAGGCCAGGCTGGTCCAGTCGAGCACCACTTTGCCGGTCTGACCGGAGATCATGGCGTCGAATCCGGTTTGGAAATCGTCGAATTCGAATCGGTGGGTGATGACCGGGGCGATGTCGACGCCGCTTTCGAGCATGACCGACATCTTGTACCAGGTCTCATACATTTCGCGGCCATAGATGCCTTTGATGGTTAGCTGATTGAAAATCACCTGCCGCCAGTCGATGGCCATCTCCTGGCTTGGGATGCCGAGCATTGCGACTTTCCCACCGTGCGCCATGTTGGCGACCATGTCGCGCATCGCGCTTGGGTTCCTGTCACTCCTGGATTGAGCTCATCCCGTTTCTCACAACAGCCTGATGGGACGAATCGCCTCTCCGAATACGGCAAGTGGTATGATTTCGTTGCGCCGTCCCGAGACTTTAGCTGTTTATCCTTTCATTTGCCGTGGGAGCAAGTTCGCGGCCAGATCGCATTCCATGAAACGGAGCAGACATGACAGGCAGCGTTCCTCGTACTTTGATATTTGCTGCAATCTGCTGTTCTGCGTTGCCAGCAATCAGTCAGAATCGACCTGCGTTTTGCGAGTCGATTCCTGATGCGCTGCTTGGAGGACTGGCGGCGCCGTATGCACGACAAGTTGCACCTGACGGAAGTGCATACTGTGAAGGGCTGTTACGCAATCCAATTGCCTTACAGCCGCCAAGCGTAATTTCATTGAAGCAGGATCAATCGGCCGATACCCGCTTCCAGAAGGGCCAGACCGCAAATCTAACTTGGTGCGCTGATGCGGGCGACTCCATTCACGTTCGGTTGCGGTCGATAAGTATCCCGCTATTCGCTTTAGATGCCGTGCATGCAAATCACTTTGAATGGCGCTCTGATCTAGTAGCTCAATGGCAGCCTGATTGGAAGAATCTGGCAGCACTGGGGAGTCGAGATGTTCTGATCGGAGGCCATAGTTACCGCGTACTCCTTCCCCTTCGGAGTGGGACGGGATATTCAAGCATTTATTCGTTTACAGTTCAGTCCAAGCTCCCGATCCACTTGACTTCGGCGTTGCTCGAACCTCTAGATTCGACCGGGACACCGTCCTTGGTCAGCGTCTCTTTCTCTGGTGGCCCCTCAAAGGACACTTGGACAACAACGATCCCTTTCACAAAAATGCAGAACGGGGTCTATCGGATCACCTTCGAGGAGGGGATTGAGGACGCGGGCGCAACGACGGACCCCATTTATTTGTTCCACAAGACGTGTGGCGACCGATGAGTGATTCAAAACAGCCACCCGCAACCGAGAAGGGTACAGTCGCGGAAGGATTATCTTATCTTTTCGCGAAAGGGCTTTCGGACGTCACGCGCGACATGAATGAAGGAATCCTGCCCGGATCCGAAGACATCGATAAACTGGAACGGCTGACCAAAATAAAGGCATTCCTTGCCACTCAAGGCGCGGGGCGCCGCAAGAGATACGAGCTGATAGCGCTATGCTTGGCGATTTTGCTATTCGGCGCGCTCAACCTAGTGAGGTTACGCACGACTGCCGCGGATATTGAGATAAGCGCCACTAGAGTGCACATATCGCTTGACGCGCAGGATGCGACGAGTCTCATTCCGGGTGAGACTGGTCAAATACTTGCCCTAAGGCAGGCACGAGTTTCTGGTGCTGAGAAGATCCTGCCGCCCAACGTTGGAGAAAACGGAAGCTTCGAAATTAAACAGCTCGCCGCCTCCGATAGCTTGGCTCTCAAACGCGATCCCGAAGATCTGGCAGTGCGTCTACAGGAAATCGCCCTTCCTGGAGGGTCTTCAGAGTCGATTGTGGCGGGCGTGGCCTACGTTGCAGATGCGAGGGGATTGACGATCGAAACATCCGGATCCACGCCCGTGGAGGCCGTGTTCGGACGAGTGATTCCGATCCAGACAACGCCAAATGGTGGCAAGTCTCTTGGTTATGCGATCAGCCCCGTTCGTGTGGCAGGAAACAATTTGTCCTTCGAGCTGCTACCCACTAAGGGAACCAGCGAGTTGACGGTGTTCAGAGACATACGTGTGTCCCAAATAACGTTTGAAGATTCGGGGCGTTCGACAATTCTAGGGGGGGCCGCATTTATTAAAGGCAATTCGAGCGCTCCAATACAATTGCAGCCGAGCGATCGATTTACGATCCAGAGCGATACACCGATGCTGCTGCGGGAACTTACGTTGACGAAAGGTGAGTTGAAGGCACGACTTTCGGCGCCGCGAGCTAAGGACATTCTATTGGGAGACGACTCGCCCCGGAACCTCATGCCAACATGGTTTCAATGGATAAGATACCGCTGGCCAAGCGAGCTCTACGCCACAATTTCTGCCCTGATTGTCGCGTGGTTGGCCATCCGACGTTGGATGGAGTCTTCCGAATGAAACGCGCATTTTTGAGAATCGGAACGATACTCACTCTATTTCCATGTTGTTCATTTGCTCTCGCACAGCTGCTACCCTCTCAAGCAAAGGGATCTGCGCGCGCGCAGGTGGTGATGCTGAATCCTGCGGGAGGCTACGCAGCGGGAATCATCGTCGGATACGATGCTCGGCTCGTTTATATCGCAACAGCGGCTCATATCACCGACCTATCTGCGAATCCCCCGCCTAATGTCCAGGTGAAATTCGAAGGGCTTTCTCAATTTCCACGCCCGGGCAAATTCTGGCCCCAGTTTGAAAAGCCAGGAGCGGGAGACCTAGCCGTAGTGACCATTGACCGAGATGATGGAATCAACAAGTTTCTAAACGACCTTGATTTTGACCTGTTATCTCCAGTTCCACTAGGGCCTACGGATTCCCCGGTCACAAGTATCGGTTTTTACGGTGGCGCCGAATGGAGTAGTGGTGCAAAAGAAACATTATTGCCCCCAGACCAGGGCTATATTCGCTTTCAATCAGATGTGAATGAAGGGCAATCCGGAGGTGGGCTCTTCAACGAAGCATGGGAGCTGATCGGAATGCCGGTGGATGTGGGTCCGAACGCCGTCTATGCACGGACTATCGAATCGATTTTGGAAGACATACGCAAATGGAATATTCCGGTACTTCTGAAAGTCCGCCCTCTGAAGGAACGCGCGAGGGGTGCCGATGAGATCGCAAGGCTAAATGCTGCGGTCGTCAAATCTCAAGAACTTGCAGCCAAAGCGGAAGTTCAATGGACCAGCAGTGTGCAGTTGGCATCACTCCTGGCTGTGCAGGCGTCTCGCACGGCGCAAACCGACCAGGCAATGGTGCAGCTCGGGAGAATCTGGGATCATACCTTTGAGCGGACGCTCTATGCGAACGATACGCTTCGTGCAGTCGCTTTCAGCCCCGACGGTACGCAGCTTGCAACGGGTGGATTGGACGGAAAACTTATCCTTTGGGATCCGGCAACCGGAAGACAGCTCAGAACAATCAATAGTGGTGGTGGTTGGGTGTCGAGTGTGGCGTTCAGCCCTGATGGTAAGACAGTGGCCGCCGGAAGCGACATGAAGGTTTTGATTTTCGACTCACAGACAGGAGTGCTTCTTGCAACGTTGCTGGGCCATACCGATGCGGTCTATAGCGTTGCATTTAGTCCGGACGGCAAGCAATTGGCCTCCGGTGGCGGCGATCACAAAGTTATAGTATGGGACGCGAAAGAGGCCAAACTTCTCCGAGTCCTGAGTGGACATACAGATGTGGTCTACTGTGTAGCCTTCTCTCCAAGCGGCAAACTCCTGGCGTCGGGGAGCGAAGACAAGAGCATAATTCTTTGGAACACTGCAGATGGAAGCCGCATTGGAACCATGACGGACCAGAAGGATGTTGTCTTTTGCGTTGCATTCAGCCCTGACAGCAGTCTGCTGGCGGCTGGCTACGGGACAGTGTACACCGGGCTTGGAGTATCTCTATTGTCCCAAGATAAGAATGTTGTCATTTGGGATGTTCTTGCCCAAAAGCGGCAATTGACGCTGACGGGACACACAAATGCAATTGCAGGCGTTACGTTCAGCCCGGACGGAAAACTGCTGGTCTCGGGAAGCTCAGATAAAAGTCTCATCGTCTGGGACGTGAAAGATGGATCACGTGTCCAAATTCTTACTGGACATCGAAAACCCATCGAGGGTGTAGCATTCGCTCCGTCAGGAGAGGTCATCGCTTCAGTTGGAGATGACCACGAGGTTATGCTTTGGGACGGCCCAAACGGAATCAACCACAGAACCCTTTCAGGGCATACCGGGTCGGTCAATAGCGTAGCCTTCAGCCCTGATGGTGCGGAGCTTGCCTCGGGGGGCAAGAACCATGAATTAATCTTGTGGGACGTTAAAAAAGGGGTGCAGCTCAAGTCCTTGCGGGGGCACACGGCCTCGGTGAATAGCGTCTCGTTTAGTGCTGACGGGAAGCTTCTTGCTTCAGGCGGCGGAGACAAACGAATTATTTTGTGGGATGCCCGGACCGGTGCGCTTCTAAAGACATTGGACGCTCCGCACAACGTTTATACCGTCGCATTCAGTCCGGACAGCAAACAGCTGGCTTCGGGAGGGTTTGACACCTGAATAATGCACAGAGCCATTTGGAAACCCCTGAGAATCCTGTTTTAAAACAGTAGGGACGCGAAGTTGCGAGCTTCGCGAACCGATTCTCAGGAGTTCACCCAAATGGTGACGA
>Ga0182030_10007222_pt1 | contig 23241 bp, 22 predicted proteins | sample 812S3MmetaG_FD_121299 | JGI IMG/M metagenome (GOLD analysis project Ga0182030, IMG submission 121299) | Permafrost microbial communities from Stordalen Mire, Sweden - 812S3M metaG (Illumina Assembly) | ecosystem: Environmental > Terrestrial > Soil > Wetlands > Permafrost | place: Sweden...
GGACAGCGCGCGGGCCACGGCTTCGACATGCGCCATGCCCTCGGAAATCTCCGGTGAATATTCGGTGAGCCGCGTGCGGGACGCCGCCATGCGCACCGTGCCTTCGGCCACGCCGCCGAGCTGGACAATGCGTTCGGCAATCTGGTCCACATGGCCCTCCACCGCCTCGGCCACCTTGTCGAACAGTTCGTGCAGGCCGATGAAGCTGGGCCCTTTCACGTTCCAATGCGCCTGCTTCATCTGCATTTGCAGATCCACGGCGGACGCCAGCCGCTGGTTCATCAGCGCGTTCAGTTCCGTCCGGTTTTCCTTGGAGATGTCATTTTCGGTTTCATACATTTTGGGCGCTTCCGCGCGCGAGCCGTTCGTGGTGATCATATAAGTGCGATGCCTTTATTTTGGTTGTTGTTTTGAAAAAATATTTTATGTCCGGTTGTGAAAACCGTGATGGCGCGTCTTATTGCGTTCCGCGATCAAATCCGCCTCCGCCTTCAGCCAGTGCTGCACCTCTTGGCCGGGCCGCGAACCCTGGTTCACATAACTGAAGTAGGCCCGTCTCGCCACTTCGTCCGGTGCCGGCGTGAAATTAATTTCGTCGAGGTTTAATGCCGCCGCCATAGCGGGCCGGGCCGCAATGTCCGGCGTTTGATCTTGATGCTGGGGATATTTGTTATGTTTCATGCTGGAGCATAGGCCGGACGACGCCGCACCCGCCATGGGGTCTTCACCCCAGAACATTTTTGCCGGTGAATTAACGCCGCCCCTGCCCTTCACTAAACACCTGCATGGCCAGTAAAGCGGCGGTAAGGACGCTTACAACCGGGGGGGGCGGCGGCTGCATGGTATCTCCTCCCGGTTGAACCTTAAACATTGGCGGTGACAATGTGAATGCCCTTATCACCAAAAGAGCCGGAACGGGCAACTGTTCCGGCTATTATATTTTGGCGGCGGGAGAAGCCGGCTTCAGTCCGGCACCAGTTTGCGCAAATCCTTCGGCAGCCACCAGCGCAGCAGCGGCCCGCACATCGCCGTCGTCAGCAGCGCCATGATGACGAGCATGGTGAACAGTGCCGGCGTGAGCAGCCCCAGATCGAGGCCGATGTTGATGGCGATGAGCGCCATGAGCGCGCGGGTGTTCATCAGCGCGGCGATGCAGCCGGCTTCGCGCGGCGGCTGGCCGGTGAGCCGTGCGCCGAGGTAGCAGCCACCGAGCTTGCCCGCGACGGCGGCGACCAGCACGAGCGCACAGGCCAGCCATGCCTCGGGCGTCGAGAGCGAACCGATCCGGGTGTTCAGGCCGGTGTTCGTGAAAAAAATCGGCACGAGCGCGACCAGCACCAGACCGGAAAGCCGGTCGCGCCAGGCCTTCACCAGGGTTGGTTCCTGATGCAGGCACGTTCCAAACAAAAACGCGCCGAAGATGACGAAAATCCCGAGGTAATGAGTGATGAGGCTGCTGGCAAAAAGCCCGATGAGAAGCACCGCGAGAAAGGAATTGGGCATTCCCTTTTCATGCGCGTCATGGACATTTTCCCGCCACAGTTTCCGCAGCCACGGGCCGACAAAAAATTGCAGCGCCAGAAACAAAACGGAAATCTCCACCAGTTGCAGCAGCAGATGACCAAGATTGAACTGGCTCGTCACGAGCGCGGTCGCCACGCCGAGCAGCACCCAGCCGATGACATCGTCAATGGCCGCCGCGCTGATGCCCATCGCGCCGATGGCGGTGCGCTCCAGTTTCATCTCCAGCAGAATCCGGCCCATGATCGGCAGCGCGGAAATGGAAAGCGCGATGCAGAGAAAAAGTTCAAAGCCGAGGCGCGGCGTGTTCGGCGCAAAGGTCGCGTGCAGCCACGGCGCGATGGCGAGGCCGCACAAACACGGCGCAATGATGCCGAGAACGGAAACCGCCGTGACCGTTTTGGATTTTGAACGCAGATGGCTGTAATCAAATTCCATCCCGACCTGGAACAATAAAAAAATCAGACCGAGTTTGCCGAGGAGCTGCATGGAAGTCTGTGTCTCTTTCGGAAACAGCACCGGCCAGTCCGCCGGCCAAATCAAACCGAGCGCGGACGGCCCGAGGAGAATGCCCGCCGCGATTTCGCCGACGGCGAGCGGCTGGCCGAACTTTTTGCCGAGCCGCCCGAACGCCCACGCGGCGGCGATGATGATCATCCACTGGATCAAAACCAGCACGAGATGTCCTTCGATGGCGACGGGATTCATAAACGACTGCTGGCAAATAATCGGTGGACAACGATGAAGCAAGCCAAATGATTTTGGTGGGGCGAGCATCCTCGCGAGCCGTCATCCCCGGGATTGGACGTGCCAAGGCCGGCTCGCGAGGATGCTCGCCCCACCAAAAAAATCACGCAGATGTTTTGGACATGAAGTTTCGCCGCCATTCGGCCCGGGAGATTTTCCCGCGCGCATTCGTCGAAAGCGAGTCCACGAAATGCCATTCACGCGGCACCTGCCACGCGGGCAGCATTTGCAGTAGAAAATGTTTCAATTCCGGCTCCTTCGCAGCCGAGGCGACGACGGCGACGATGACTTCCGTCCGCTCCACATCGCGGCTCGGCATGCCGAAGACAAGACACTCGCGCACCTGTGGATGCGCGAGCAGCGCGTGCTCGATGGTTTCCGGCGACACTTTGCGTCCAGCCACGTTGATTTGGTCGCCCAGTCTTCCGCGCAAATATACCAGGCCATCTTTCAGCTCCGCCAGGTCGCTGGTCTGAAATATGCCGTCGCCGAGCGAATCCGATTTCTCCGGCCAGTAAGTTTCCGCCACCGCACGGCTGTGAACCACCAGACAGCCATCATTGTTGAGCGACAGATATATATTTTGCATCGGCATTCCAACGAACGCCGCTTCGGTGCGCGGCGTTTCACTTGTGTCATAAGCAATGCCGCCGCATTCGGAGGAGCCGAGAAAATTGTGAATTTTCAGTCCATGCACCTTGAAAACCTCCTGCTCCAGATTCACCGGCAAGGGCGCGCCGGCGGAAATGGCCAGCCGCACGTTTTGCGGAATCGCCAACGCCGAGTGCCATGCGCGCCACATCGCCGGCACGGCGGGCAGCGTGATGAACCTCTCGGCTTCCGCAGCGCGGCGGATGATCTCCGGGAGCGGCGCGGGCGCAAGAATCAGCGGGATGCCATGCAAGAGCAGCGGCAAAATCAAATTGGAAAACCCGTAGGAATGGACGAGCGAAATGACGCCGAGGTTCGGCCAGTCCGGCCGGAGCCCCATTGTGGCAACGATGTTCTCCGCGTCGGCCATAAGCTGTTCCGCCGTGAAGGCAACGAACCGGGCCGAACCGCCGGTGGCGGACGTGGTTTTGAGGTGAACAATGGGTGGGGCGAGGCTGCCGACAAGCCGGCTCGCGAGGACGCCCGCCCCACCCTGCCCGGCTTCGAGCGGGCAGACGATTTTATTTTCGCGCCACGCGGCGAGCAGTTCAAAAATGAAAGCCGGCGAATGGCCCTGCGGAAGGGCGATGTCACAGGAATCTGCCGGGACGGTGCCCGGCGCTCCGTTTCGATTTTCGGCGGCGGCGAACAGTTCGCCAAATGTCCAGCGTTTGCCGGAAGCGACATCATGCAGCGCAGGTTGATTGCGCCGTTCCGCCGAAATTTGCCGCCACCGTTCGTAAAGCATTGTCAGTTTGGTAGCGCACCCTTAACTTCAGACGCAAGCGAATTGATGATTTTGGCGAAAACAAATTTAAGCGAAACCGGCGCGCGGCGGTTTGAATTCGCGCGCGACAGCTTCGCCTTTGCAAACGAGTTGGTGTGGGAATTCCAGATGGACGCGGCGACGGGCAAGCGGGCTTTGGGTTCGCGCGACCCGAAACCGGAATACGCCCATCGCTGCTTTGCCCTCGCGCGGGTGGCGCGGCAGTTTTTTTATCACGCGCGGTTTGCGGCGGACCAGCCGGTGGCGGCCGATGAAATCTATCAGCAACTCGTTCGCGCCGTCATTGCCCGCCACCCGCGAATCCCCTGCAAACCCGACGAGCAGATCATCATTCCCGGCTTTGCGGGTTTGCGGGAATTCAGCCGGGCGCAGGAAAATCTTTTGAAGATCGAATGCGGCGGCGCGTGGCGCTCCTATTTTTTGCGAAGCCATTGGCGGATGATTTTCCCGTTTTCCCGCGCGCACCAGACGCGCACCGCTGCGGCGATGACCGCCGCGCTCAAACAAAACCGCCTGCCCATCGTCCATCTGGTGAAATTTCCGGCGTTGACCATCAATCACGCCATCGTTTTGTTCGGCGCGACGGAAACCGGCGGCGGCTGGGAATTTGAATCCTACGACCCGAACAATGCCGCAGAGCCGGAGAAGCTCACGTTCGACCGGGCGTCGCAAACTTTTAATCTGGCACCAAACGCCTGCTGGCCCGGCGGCGAGCTGAACGTCAGCCACATTTACCGCTCCTGGCTTTTCTGACCGGCTTCCTTGCGCCTTGGCCGCCAGAACAGCGGGCCAAAAAAAGTCAGGCCGCAGACGTTGATGCCGCAGATGTAGCCGATTTTGTATATGCGCCCGGAATTATCCGTTGCGAAGATCTCCACATCCTGACCCATCAGCAGGCTTGGCAGCGCGAGCGGCATCAATGCGCCGTGCAACATGCCGTAGCCGAACCCAAAGGTCGTGTTCTTGGGAAAGGCCCGGGGAAATGACCAGCCGTAAAACCAGCCGAGCAACACGGAGGCGATCAAAAAATAGACAATCTTTTTGAGCCACAACTTCCGGCGCGCGGCGGGGATCGGTGAAGGGGCTGATGGTGACGGCATTTCAATCACAGCATGATTTTTAACGGTGGTTATGCGCAAGCAGAATTTCAAAAATGAAAGCAGTCATACGGCGGGATGAACTTCACCCTTGAAAAGCGCATTCCAGAAACGCAGGCTGGCGTCGCCGGATTGCAAAACATGATTTTTGAGCGGATGACGACACATACGAAAAACTGGTCTAAAGGTTTGCAAACTGTGGCATTTTTTGGAGCGTATCTCATGTTTGCAGCGGTCGGTTCGCTGGTCAGCGTGATTTGCATGATTCCGGCGGTTTTATTTCGCGGGGCGCGGGCACGCGGATTCGGGCAAAAACTGATCCACAAGCTGTTCCGCTTTTTTGTGGGCTATGTGCGCGCGTTTGGATTGGTGGAACTGGACGCGGGCGAGCTGCCGGATCTGCGCGAATCTGGCGGATTGATCGTGGCGGCGAATCATCCCTGCCTGCTGGACGTGGTGCTGATGGTTTCCCAAATGCCGCAGGCTGTCTGCCTGATGAAGGGAAGTCTGGCGCGCAACATTGTTTTGTCGGGAACAGCGCGGCTGGCCGGGTATATCCACAACAAATCGGGCCTGGGCCTGGTTAAAAAATGTGAGGAGCGGCTGCAGGAAGGGGCCAATCTTCTGGTGTTTCCCGAAGGCACGCGTACCGTCGGCGAAAGATTGCTGCCCTTCAAAATGGGTTTTGCCCTTGTCGCGGTTTTGACCCGGTCGCCCGTGCAAACCGTTTTCATCACGGCGGACACCAACTTTCTGGGCAAGGGCCGGCCGCTTTTTAAGCGGCCCGTTTTTCCGCTGCATTTTTCGCTGCGACTGGGCCGGCGATTCCAACCGGAACCGGGCGAGGATGCTAAAATATTTGGCAGCCGGGTGGAAAATTATTTTCAAGAAAGACTTTTACGCGCCAGTGAGAATAATTTATCAGCGAACCAAACAAAATGACGCCGAGCTCAACGCATCTGGTCATCATCCCCAGTTACAATGCGGGAAGCAAACTCGCCGAAACGGTGAGGCTGGCCCTGGCTTGCTGGCAGCCGGTGTGGGTCGTGCTGGATGGCAGCACGGACGGCAGCGCGGCGGCTTTGGCAGAAATTGACGGAGCCGGAACCGGGTTGCGGGTTTTAACCCTGAAACAAAACTCCGGCAAGGGCGCGGCGGTGTTGCACGCAATGCTCGCGGCCAGCCGCGAAGGTTTCACTCATGCCTTGGTTTTCGATTCAGACGGTCAGCATTCGGCGGCCGATATTTCCCGGTTCATGTCGGCCTCGCAGAAAAATCCCGCCGCCATGATTTTGGGTGTGCCACAATTTGCCGCCGATGCGCCGGCGTCGCGCCGGCACGGCCGGCGCGTGGGGAACTGGTGGGCCAATCTGGAAACTTTCTGGGGCGGGATCGAAGATTCACTGTTCGGCTTCCGGGTTTATCCGATTCAGGAATCGGTGCGTATCTTGCAAGGCACCCGTGGTGCCCGGCGCTTTGATTTCGACACCGAACTGGCCGTGCGACTTTTTTGGGCCGGTATCCCGCCGGTCAATCTGCCCACGCCGGTCCACTATTTCAAACCAGCCGAAGGTGGAACTTCCCACTTCCATTATCTGCGGGACAATTTGCTGCTCATCCGGCGGCACACGCTTTTGGTGCTGGAGATGTTGCCGCAAATGAAACGGATTTGGAAATTGCGGCAGCGTGCCAAGCCTGAACGGAAAACCGCCTGACCACTCACCATGTCGCCGGACAAAAACATCACTGCCGTGCCTGATGCCAATCTGAGCAGATTGGGCCGCTGGTTTTTCATCCGCCGTCGGTTGGCGCTGATTCTGATTCTCGCCGTGGGAGTGACCACGCCCGTGCTCGTGGCGCTCAATTGGAATCACAAACTGTTTTTCATCCCGCTGGAACTGGCCACCAAATTTCTGATTGTCTATCCGGCTATTCGCGCCAACTGCCGCTGGTTTGGTCCAGTCACCACCCGCTTTCGCACGCAGAAAAAAGCCGTCTGGCTTACGTTCGATGACGGGCCGCATCCCGAAGACACGCCGGCACTGCTCAAGCTGCTGAAAACGCACAACGCGCGGGCAACCTTCTTTGTCATTGGCCGGCAGGTTCAAAAATACCCCGAACTGGCACGGGCAATTTTGCGTGAAGGTCACACGCTGGCCAATCACACCCAGAATCATCCGGTTTTGTTTTTCTGGTGTTATCTCCAAAACCGACTGGCGCGGGAGATTGATGACTGCACCAAATCTTTGCGTGAGGCCACCGGCGAACCGCCCCGGTGGTTTCGCGCGCCGGCGGGCATGGCCAACCTGTTTCTGCATTTTTTATTGAGTGACCGGAACCTGAAGCTCATCGGCTGGTCGGCGCGCGGATTTGACGGGTTGCTGCACAACACCGATGCCATGGCCAAACGGATCTGTAAATTCATCCAGCCCGGCGCGATCATTCTGTTGCACGAAGGCCGACGCGACCGGCAGGGGCGTCCGATCAATTTGATTCTGGCCGAAACCGTTTTGATCCGGCTGACGGCGGACGGCTACGCTTTTATCGTGCCCAATGAAAAAGATTTTCTCTGAATTGAATCAAGCGATCAAATGTAACGACTTGGGTTTGCAACGACGTTTGCGACTGGAACTGTAGTTGCATCCGTGCTTCTCTTGATGTGGATTATGTTTTTGAGCCATCGTTCAACGCGGACGGAATATTTTGACCTGCCCGAACGCACCGAGGCGGAGATCGCCGCTTCGTTCCGTGATCTCAACCGCATCAATGTTCTCTTTCGTTTCTCGCATCCGTTTGAAGCCGTGTTGCCGCCATGGCTTGGCAGAATGAACTGTGAACGGCTGGAGATTCTCGACGTGGGCGCGGGCACCGGGCTGCTCGGAAAAACGCTGACGGAATGGGCACGGCGGCGCGGTTGGAACTGGCATTTCACGAACCTGGACACGAACCCGGTGGCGCTGAAAATTGGCGGCCAGCCCGACGGCGTGGTGGGTTCGGCGCTGCAATTGCCGTTCGCCGATGGCAGCTTCGATCTCGTCGTCGCCTCGCAAATGACCCATCACCTGACGGACGAACAAATCGTCACGCACTGGCGCGAGGCATGGCGGGTGACCCGCGACGTCATCTTCATCTGCGACCTGCACCGCAACCCCGGTCTTTACACCCTGCTCTGGCTGACGCTGCACCTGATGCGCGCGAACCGGACCATTATTGAGGACGGCCTGATTTCGGTGCAACGCGGTTTTCGCCGGAACGAATGGCGTGAACTGGCGGCGCGGGCGGGAATCCCCGGAGCGAACGTGTGGCGTTATCACGGCGCGCGAATAGTGATGCAGGCGCGAAAAAAACTCCCTTCGCCGGCACCCGGACGTTAGAGCTGTTCCATGAATCATGTAGCGCAGGCGTCCGCAGTGGTGGCGTCTCGCCGCCAAGTCCCCCAAGGCACCGGGACGGTGCTTTTACCCGCAGCCGGGAGGGGCTGCGCTACATAAAAATTGTAATCGCTGTAAGGCGGCTTTCTGTTTTTGCAATCAGGTGTTCACCCCGCTGGTTGCATCAGAACCCTCCGCCTACTATGATTTGCCAGTGGCAAGTCATGGATATTTTCCCACGGAGACGGAACTCGCCTTGAACGGCGCGGCGCAAGCGGTGTCCCATGAACGCGCCGCCGCCGTGACCCGGAAAGAATTTGGTAGAAAAGTTTTTGTGCGCGCCGTGGTGGAGGTCTCGAATTTCTGCCGCGAAAACTGCGCCTACTGCGGCATGCGCCGCGACAACCGCAGCCTCGCCCGCTACCGCGCGAAGTCGGAACAAATCGCCGAACTGCTGATCGAGCATCGTCCCGCGAGCGTGACGGACGTGAACATCCAGACCGGTGAAGATCCCGTGGCGGTGCGGGAAGTAGTGCTGCCGCTCATTGGAACCCTGCGGCGGGAAACGTCGCTCGGCATTAGCGTCTGCCTGGGAACGCTCTCGCCGGAACTTTACGCTGAACTGCAATCCGCCGGCGCGAGCATCTTCATCATGAAGTTTGAGACCGGCGATGCCACGCAATACAAGCACTTCGAAGCGCCCGGCACTTTGGCGGAACGGCTCCAGCATATCCGCCTGCTCGCTGAAAAAAAATGGAACGTCAGTTCCGGTTTCATCGCCGGGTTGCCGGGCCAGACGCCGGGCGATCTGCTGAAAAATCTCCAGATGGCCAGTTCGTTGCCGTTAAGCGGTTGCAGCGTCAGCCCGTTTATTCCCGGCGAAGACACGCCGCTGGCAAAAAATCCGACGGCGAATCCCGACTGGACTTTTAACTGTGTCAGCGCCCTGCGGCTGATGCGGCCCGACTGGGTGATTCCGGCCGTCAGTGCGTTCAACCTCGCGGCACAGGATGGCTACCGGCACGGCCTGCGCGCCGGCGCGAACCTCGTGACGATCAATTTGACGCCGGCCGATGTGCGCGGAGATTATGTCATCTACAAACGCGACCGTTTCATCATGACCGAGGAGCGGGTGCTGGCGGCGATCGCGGCGGAAGGTCTCGCACCATCGAAACAGGGGCTGGCGGATTTTTACCGGAACAGGACGGTCAACGGTGCTGGGGCTGAAAATACTTCCGAAACCGCAATTCGAACGTGAGGTGCGCTTGCTGTTTCCCCGCCAAAAATCTCCCGCCCAGCCCAATCGCGTCGTCGTCACCGGCGCGGGCATTGTCACCGCGCTCGGCCTCGGCTGCCGCCTCAACGCCGAAGGGTTTCGCGCCGGACGCCCCGCCTTTCGTCCCGTGACGCTGTTTGACGTTTCCCGGCAACGCGCCAAAATTGCGGCGGAAGTTGAATTGCCGCCGGAGTTGCCGCCAACCAAACTTTCCGCAAACACGGCGCGCCGGCTGGATCGCGCCACCCGGATGTTGTTGCACGCCGCCCATGAGGCGTGGACGCAGGCCGGCTGGGAACCGGCGGAAAATTTGCCCGTGGTTCTCGGCACGACCAGCGGCGAAATGGCTTTGGGTGAAAAATTTCTGCAGCAGGCCATCGTGGCACCCCTCCAAAAAAAGCAGCAGGCAACGCGTGTCATGCATTATCAGGTGCAGCAGCAGGGACTCAACTTGTGCAGCGCCTTTGGCTTTCAAGGTCCGCTCACCTCCATTTCCAATGCCTGTGCCTCCGGAGCAAATGCCATCGGCCATGCCTGGGAAATGTTGCGGCAGGGACGCGCGGAAAAAGTTTTGACCGGCGGTTACGACATATTGTGCCAACTGACGTTTGCCGGATTTGATTCGCTTCAGGCACTTTCCACAACCCCCTGCCGTCCGTTTGACGCGCAGCGCGACGGACTCACGCTGGGTGAAGGCGCAGCCATCCTGACTCTGGAAACGCTCGACCATGCACACAAGCGCGGCGCGGAAATTCTCGGCGAAATCATCGGCTACGGCACGGCGACCGACACGCATCACCTTACGCAACCGCATCCCGAAGGCAAAGCAGCCCTGACCGCGATGACCGCTGCCTGCGCCAGCGCAAAACTTTTGCCGGGGCAGATTGATTACCTCAACGCGCACGGCACGGCCACCCCGCACAATGATGCGAGCGAGGCCGCCGCCATCAATCGCTGGGCGGGCGACGGCGCAAAAGATTTGCGGGTCAGTTCCACGAAATCCGTCAGCGGGCATCTGCTCGGCGCGGCGGGCGCGGCGGAAGCCGTCGTTTGTCTGCTGGCCTTGCGCGGTCAATGGCTGCCGCCGCAAGCGTCCATCACCACGCCCGATCCCGCCTGCCGTTTTAAAATTTCGGGCGAGCCGGCGGATGCGAAGATCGAAACGGCCCTCTCCAACTCATTTGGCTTCGGCGGCGCGAACGCCACGCTCATTTTCCGGAGGTGGTCATGAGCCGGATTTTCGTTCATGGCCTCGGCACGGTTTCTCCGGCTAGCTGGGGCGTTGCGCCCTTGCAGGCCGCCTTGACCAAGGGCGATTTCCTTCCCACGCAGAGCGTGGTGCGGCCGGGTTGGGAAAAGCCGTTGTGCATACGCAACGTGCCGCCACCGGAGACGCGCCCGGCTTTTTATGCGCATCCACGTTTGCGGCGTGCGAGCGACATTTCCCTGCACACCGTGGCCGCCGCCCTCGAAGCGTTGGGCGGTGACGTCGTGCCCATCCAAGCGGGTGCCTTGCGGCTCGGCATCGTCGTCTGCACCATGGCCGGCAGTGTTGCTTATTCACGGCGGTTTTATGAGGAGGTTTTGCGCGAACCGTCTTTGGCCAGCCCCCAGCTTTTTCCCGAAACCGTTTTCAATGCCCCGGCCAGCCATCTCGCCGCGTATCTCAACACAAACGGAACCGGCTACACTCTGGTGGGTGACGACGGAACTTTTCTGCAAGGGCTGGCACTGGCCACGGACTGGCTGCTGGACAACCGGGCGGACGGTGTGGTCGTCGTTGGCGCTGAAGAGATGGACTGGGTGGTCACCGAGGCGATACGGCTGTTTCAACATGATGCAATTCACAGCGCTGGTGCCGGCGCAATTTATTTGCGGAAGGAAAAACCGCCGGCCGCCTGCGCGGAACTCGCGGGCATCACGGATTCCTTTTTATTCACGCAAAGTCAGAATCGGACGGAAGCCGCGCGAAAAATGCGGGTGCAACTGCCGCCCTGCGGGCCGGACGAATTGCTGTGCGTGAGCGCGCAACCCAACCCGCTGGCGGCAGCAGCGGAAAATGCGGCCTGGCACGACTGGTCAGGGCGGCGACTCGCCACGAAATCTATTCTCGGCGAGGGGTTCACGGCCGCGTCCGCCTGGCAGTGCGTCGCGGCCTGCAATGTGATTGCGAGCGGCAGGTTTTCCGCCGTAAACACCAGCGTGGTCGGCGCGAACCAACAGGCGATTGGCGCGCGTTTTCTGGCTTGCGCGGAAACGGGTTAAATCACAGGCTTTGCCGTCAGAATGTTCGCTCTCTTTTATTTTCCATGAATGACTCAACTGAACTCAAAGCCCGGATCAAACAAATGGTGGTTGAAAACTGCATGCTCAAAATCAGTGCGGCGGAAATCGGGGACGACCAGGCTTTGTTCGGCCCGCACGGTCTGGGATTGGATTCGATTGATGCGTTGCAACTGGTGGTCGCCCTGGAGAAAAATTTCGGCCTGAAACTTTCCGATGTCGAAGTCGCGCGCAAAGTCATGCAAACCGTGAACACCATTGCGGTCGCCGTTCAGGAATATCAATCCCGTCCGAAATGAAATGTTTCGCAATGACGCCTGCAACCATGATTTGGCGGGGTTGAAACAGGATTGTGTAAAAGCTTTTTGTTTCCGAGTCATGCCAATTGTTACACCCTTGATCATGGAGTTGCCTCACAAGCGTGCGCCCGGGACAGGCTGGCTTCATCAAGCCCGCAGCCATGCGGTCAAGTGGTGGCCGGCCAAAATGATTGGCATGACCCTCGTCATGACCTTGTTTTTTACCGCCTATTTCTGGGTGCTCAAACACCCGTTTTTTCCTGTCACCACCATGCCGCACACCGCCGTTGACCGGCTGATTTCCTTCCGGCCCGAAGCCCTGCCGCTTTATTTGTCATTGTGGCTTTATGTGTCCCTGGCGCCAGCACTGCTGATTGAGCGCCGCGAAATCGTGTCCTACGCGCTGGCCACCATCGGACTCAGTGTCATCGGCCTGGGAATATTTCTGCTCTGGCCGACGACGGTGTCATGGCCCGACACCGACTGGTCGCAGCATCCGGCATTCGCATTTCTCCAGTCGGTAGATGCCTCGGGCAACGTCTGTCCTTCCCTGCATGTGGCCTTTGCCGTGTTCACGGCCGTCTGGCTTAACCGCCTGTTGCGACAGTTGGGTGCCGGGAAATTTGTATGCTTGTTCAACTGGCTGTGGTGTTTTGGCATTCTTTATTCCACGATCGCCATCCGCCAGCATGTCATGCTCGATGTTCTCGCCGGTGCCGGACTTGGAGTGGTCGCTGCCGCTTTGCACCTGCGCTGTTTGCGCGTTTCCGGCTGATTCATTTGCAGCAGTTATAAAGTCGTTGTAGAAAATAATCCGGGCGAACCCGGCTTTTTGTTTTTGGTGCATTGAGATGCTGCCAGCGTTTAATCAAGACCGTAATGGACAAAGCTGAAATCATCCACCAACCTCATTCCATTAAGAAATCGCCAAAAGTTTCAGACTCGCCAGCAATTCGGGTTGCGGCCCAAATTAATTGCATCGTGCCCCGGCTCTCCGTCATTCGCCGCCACCTGCATCAGCATCCAGAATTAAGCGGGGCTGAACTGGCGACCACTTCGTATTTGGGCAGACAACTCACCGCCGCCAAAATTCCGCATCGGATTGGTGCCGGTAATAGAGGCATCATCACCCGCATCGCGCCCGCCTCCAGCACACATGCCCCGGTCATTGCCTTGCGTGCCGATATTGACGCCCTGCCGATTGCCGAAGCGAATTGGATTCCCTTTCGTTCCAAGAACAATGGTGTGATGCATGCCTGTGGCCATGATGCCCATTCCGCCATTTTGCTCGGAACCACATTGGCGCTCCATCGTGCCGGCAAGCTGCCCGTTGCCTGGCGAAGTATTTTTCAACCGGCGGAGGAAACCGGATGCGGTGCCAGCGAGATGGTTGCCCAGGGAGCCGTCAAGGGCGTGCAAGCCATCCTTGCATTTCACGTTGATCCAAATCTCCCGGTGGGACACGTCAGCATCACGCCGGGGCCGCAGTCGGCGTTCTGTCAAGACTTCACGATTGAAGTGCGCGGCAAAGGCGGTCATGGCGCCCGCCCGCATAATACCATTGATCCCATCGCGGTGGCGGCTCAACTCATCACCTTGATTTATCAGGCGGTTCCGCGACAGACTGACGCCCGCGATCCGGTCGTGGTGACCGTCGGCCTGATTCAGGGCGGACAGGCACCCAATATAATACCGGACATCGTGGCGATGCAGGGAACCATCCGGTCTTTTGACCAGGCCGTGTCGGAACATGCCCGCCAGACCATTGAACGGCTTTGTGCCGGAACCGCCCGCGCCTTTGGCGCAAAAGTCTCTCCCGTTTTTGACCGGTTGCTCCATGGTGTCATCAATGATCCACACGTCACGGACATTTGCCTCCGGACGGCTCGCCGCCTTTTGGGAGATAATCGCGTGGTGACAAATCGCCGGCCAACGATGGGAGCCGAAGATTTTGCAGATTACCTGACAACTGTGCCCGGCTGCATGATGCTGCTCGGCGTCAGACCGCCGCAAAAAAAAATCACGCCGCTGCACACGAGCACTTTTGATCTCGATGAAAAGGCACTGCTCGTGGGAGTCCGGCTCTTCACCCAGATTCTTCTCGAATGGCCGGCCAGGCAAAATGCGTTTTAACAGGTTTGATTCCGGCAGTATCCCAACTATTTCACAGCCGTTCCGCCAGAGCCGCCTGGCTTTTCGCGAAAATTTCCTCGTGCAGCGAATGGCCGTGCGCATCAATCGTCACCACCGCCGGGAAATCCACCACTTCCAGCTCCCAGACGGCTTCGGGCGATCCGAATTTTTCCAAAAAATAAACATTGCGGACTTTCGTGATGCACTCGGCCAGCACCTGCGCCGCGCCGCCGATCGCATGCAGATACACGCAACCGAATTCCTTGCACGCCGCCTGCGTCTTGGCACCCATGCCACCCTTGCCGATGACACCGCGCAAGCCGTGGTCGCGGATGACCTGCCATTGATACGGCTCTTCGCGGATGGACGTGGTCGGACCGGCGGCGGTACATTGGTAGCTGCCGTCCGCCTGCTTCATCATCACCGGGCCGCAATGATACAGAATCCCGTCGCGCAGGGTCACTCCGTCCGGTAGCGCGCCACCTTCGTGCAAATATTTATGCACCGCGTCGCGCCCGGTGTGGATGACGCCGGAAATCAGCACCTCGTCGCCGACTTTCAGCGCGCGGACTTTTTCTTCGGTGAACGGAAAGGATAGTTTTATCATGGTTCGTTCCAGCATTGTCCGCCCGACAGGAGGAAAAATAAATTAAAATTTTAAAAGTTTTCGGAACGGATCACCAAGGCGGAAACCGTTTTGATTTCCGATGTAAAGCCGCCGTCCGTCAACGCGGTGACGATCTGCGCCCAGTCAGGAATGGTCTGGTCGTGGTTGGAAGGGCAGCCGTCCAAATGCCTTGCCTGGCTGTGCGATGCGGCGGTTGATTTTCATGCCGCTTCTAGGCCGGGATGAACCGCAAGTCAATCGGCAAGATGAAATGATTTCAACCCTCCGGCGACTCCGCCGGCTTTTTGGCCACAGTCACCGTTGCTGCACGCAGCAGCCGTTCGCGATGTTTGTAACCCTTGCGGAGCTGCTGGAGAACATGACCTTCCGGAATCTTTTCCGATTCCTGCTGCGAAACCGCCTCGTGAAAGGTCGGATCAAACGGTTTGCCGGTGGCGTCAATTTCCTCCAGCCCGGCCTCGACGAGAATTGCCTTGAGCTGCTGCTGGATCATGGCGATGCCGGTCTGCAATGCCACAAGCTTGTCGCCCTGTGCGGTCTGCGCGGCGGCCTGCGCCATCTCGAAATTGTCCAGGACGGGCAGTAGCTTGTTGAGCAGCGCGGCGCTGGCGGCGTGGCCGGCCTCGGTGCGTTCGCGCGCGGCGCGTTTTTTGAAATTTTCAAAATCGGCGGTCACGCGCAGCAGCCGGTCCCAATGCTCGTCAGCCTTGGCGGCGCGAGTCTGGAGATCGGCGAGCTGCTCCGGCGAAAGTTCGGTGGCGGAGGCCGCAGCGGCGGTCGTGTCAAATGGCTCTTCGTTCATGCAAATCGTTTTGGACAAAAATCCCAGCACGACAGGATAAAACATTTGCCGGAATTCGCAACCGCGATGTGTAGCAAAAATTACATCGCCACGCGCGCCTAAGCTGATTAGTTTGCCGGCAGAATGTTCAAACAAATACAGCGACTCGAAACCTGGTCGAAGCCGTCGGTGGTGGCGTTGTGTTTGGGCATTGTCGGATTCGTCGCATGGTTGGATTATTTGACGGGTTATGAGATGTTTTTTTTCATCTTTTATCTGTCCGCCGTGTTTATTGCGGTGTGGTATGTCGGCGCTTTCCTGGGAGGTTTGATTTCCGCCTTGAGCGTGACGGCCTGGGTGTCCACCAACATCGCCGCCGGAAAACATTATTCCAGCTATTTCATCCCCGTCTGGAACGCCGCGATCATGTTCCTTTTTTACTTGGTCGTGGTGGTGTTGCTGGCCAAGCTCCGCACCTTGCAGCGGAAACTGGAAGCTCGAGTGGCCCAGCGGACGGCCGCACTAGCCCAGGAAATCAAGGAACGGACACGATTGCAAAAGGAACTGGTGGAGACCGCCGAAAACGAACAACGCCGCATCAGTTATGACATGCATGACGGTTTGTGCCAGCATTTGACCGGCACGGCCCTGGCCAGCCAAGTTCTCGGACAGAAACTGGCGAACAAGTCGCTGCCCGAAACGGTGGAGGCCAATCACCTGGTGGAACTGGTCGAAGAAGCTATTGAACTCACCCGCTCGTTGGCGCGCGGTCTGGATCCCATTGAAGTGCAGACCGGGCAGTTGGCGGATAATTTTCAGGAGCTGGCGGCCCGGAAAAGCAAACGATTCAAGGTGTCTTGCCAGTTTGAATGCAACCAAGGCGTGCCGCTGAATGACGTGAAAATCGCCACCCAGTTGTATCGAATTGCGCAGGAAGCGGTGATCAATGCCGCACAGCATGGCAAGGCTAAACATATCAGCATCCGTTTGGATTCGGTGGACGGCAAACTTATTTTAACCGTCACCGACGACGGCATCGGTTTGCCCGAAAACGCCCGAAACAGCGACGGTATGGGATTGCGCATCATGGCCTATCGCGCTGAAATGATTGGTGCAACCTTTAACATCGAACGTCTGTCTTCCTCGCCAGGAACGCGTGTCACATGCGCGCTGCCCCAAAAAAACACATCGGAAAACCATGCCGGAAAAAATTAAAATCTTGTTGGTGGACGACCATCCGCTGGTGCGCGAAGGACTGGCCAATTTGATCCACCAGCAGCCCGACTTCGAGGTCTGTGGCGAGGCCGGCAGCGAGCCGGCAGCTCTGGAACTGGTCAAAACTGTCCAACCGCGTGTCGCAATTGTGGACATTTCGCTCGAAAACGGGTCAGGCATCGAATTGATCAAGAGCATCAAGGCGCTGTACCCTGCCGTGACCACGCTGGTTTTGTCCATGCACGACGAATCGCTATACGCCGAACGCGCCCTGCGGGCCGGTGCCTGCGGCTACATCATGAAGCGCGAAGCGGCAAAAAAAATCATCCAAGGCATCCGCAGCGTGCTCGCCGGGCAACTCTATGTGAGCGACAAAATCATCGCCACGATGAACGAAAAATATGTGGCTGGCGGAACGGCAGCGGGTGTTTCACCCGTCGAACAGTTGAGCAACCGCGAATTGGAAGTGTTTCAATTACTTGGCCTTGGCCACAACACCCGGCAGATCGCCGACCATCTGCACGTCGGCTTCAAGACCGTCCAAGCCTACTGCGCCCGCATTAAGGAAAAGCTCCATCTTGCCAACGCGAACGAGCTGTTGCGCGAGGCCGTCCGCTGGCACGAAAATCAGCAGTCGAAATAAACCCATCATGTAGGGTGCCACCCTACAAATTGGCATCGGTCATGCTATACCTTCTCATACTGTGGCCGTGATAGGCAATAAAGGTGGACAAAATTGAAATCATTATAACCCGCCTGTCGCGCTGTTCACGCCACATTAAAAGAGAGAAAACATAAAAATGAAGACAATGAAAAACCTCCGCAAGGCCGGCTTCACGCTGGTTGAAATCATGATTGTCGTCGCCATCATCGGCCTTTTGGCTGCCATCGCGATTCCGAACTTCGTGCATGCCCGTCAAACGGCGCAGGCCAATGCCTGTTTGAACAACCTCCGCATCATTGACGCTGCGAATAATCAATTCGCCTTGGAAAACGGCAAGGCAACCGGGTTCGCTTCTACGACAGCTTTATTGCAGCCCTATTTGGGTCATGCATCTGCAGGGAGTTGGCCGTCATGCCCGCTCGGCGGGGCTTACGTTTGCCCGGCCGTCGGCACGCCTCCGGTCTGCCCCAATGTTACGGCCACAAACGGCACGCATCACGTAGTGCTGAACTAACCCTTTGGTTTGTTAGTTTAACCACGAAGCCCGGAGAATATCCGGGCTTCTTTACTACCTATCCATCTCGCGGTAGTTTTTTTGAAAGTTCCCACAGATATTTTCCATATTCCGAAACTCTGTCTTTGGCTGGACAAACAAAGTATTTGCACGGGAGCCAAGTTACAATCACGCCTCCGCCAGCTGAACAGATTCCAGCGAAGTAAATTGGGTTAATAACAATGCGTAGTATCGGTTTGTCGGTGTGTCAGCAGGCAAACTCGAAGCGTCATTTCATCAGCCGGTAAAACACCGGCCCGGCGTTGGTGCCTGATGGCAGCGTCACCTGCCACTGGCCGCCGATGATTTGCGGTGCGGCTGAAGTGACATTCACCCAATTGCCAAGCACAAGATTGGTGCGCGATTGGAGGGTGAATCCTGCATTGGCCAGCGGCCATGAAACGGTCAGACTCGCTCCGGTCAGTGTCATGTTCATCGCCGGACTGTTCGTGCTTAGCAGTTGGTCCGGCCCGATCGCTTCGGTGGCGGCAATTTCACCGGCAGAAAGGGCGGCGTTGTAGATTCGGAATTCGTTCAGCGTCAGGTTGACATAGGGATCGGTCGAATACAGCGAGCGGTTGAGGAAACTGAAATTATTGACAATCGAACTCATCGTCAAGGTGCCTGAACTGTTTGTGCCGGCCACAACGCCGTTCGTGTAAATGGCAACGCAGCCTCCAGCCGGATTGAACACACAGGTGAGATGTAGCGTCTGGCCGGACCAGCTGAATCCTGAAGCGTAAGCGTTTGTTTCACCCAGGTAACTGGGAATAAGACCCGAAACCGCGAAACGGCCACCGCCTTCCGAACAGAACATGCAGTTCCCGCCGCTGCCGTTGTTGGTATTGCCAAAGCCGAAGAACCACGAAGCCCATGGCAAGTTCGGGTCGAAGGTCGCCCAAGCCTCGATGGTTACTGCGGTCATATTGGTGACAATGCCCGCGGGCAGGTTCACATACTGTTGTAAGTTAGACGACAGGATCAACTGGCCGCTGGAAAAGGTGCCGCCGTTGGGCAAGGTGCCATTCCAAACCGGGCCGCCCACGAAATCGGTGACGTTTGAACCACCGGTCTCACTGAAGCTGTAACGGTGGGCCAACGCGCCCACGGTGGGCGACAACGTCGCCACGGCGGCTTGAACGCTATTCGAACTTTCGCTGCCAGCGACCATCGCGCTGACCACATAATAATATATCGTGCCCCCGGCCAGTCCGCCGTCCGAATAGTTGGTCGCGGTGACGCCGGTGGCTACGATGGTGTAGGCGCCGCCGTTGGTCAGCGAACGTTTCACGTTATAGCTGGTCGCATTGGTAAGAGTATTCCAGGCCAGATTGATTTGGCTGGCAGCTACCGCCAAGGCGCTTAAACCGGTCGGAACCGGTGCCGGATCGGACCACGAATAGCCGTAAAACTGCAACTCCGCCACGTTGCCGTAGCCGCCATTGGGCGATAGAAACCGGACATAGCGAAACGCCGTGGCGTTCGTGACATTCACCGTCGTGAACACGCCGGAGCCGGGTTGTGACGACACGGTGAACAGAGTGGCCGCGCCGGTGAAACTGATGTTGTTCGCGCCCTGGAAAATGCCGCCCACCATGCGCGATTCATAGCCGGAGCGCGGACAATAATTGATCTGCGTGACGACATTGCTCACGCCCACGCCGAAATCCAAACCAACCCAGTCGCCGTTTCCGGTGGGCGCGTCGAAATAAGTGTTGAGATTGTTGTCAAAAACATTGGTGATGGTGTTGCCGGAGTTGCCCCACGAACCCGGCGTGCCAATGATCGTGCCGTTTAACTGGGGATAATACAGTTGGGCTTCCGCGCTGTTGAGACTTTCCAATCCGCCGGCAACAGCGCTCACCACATAGTAATAGATAGTCCCAACAGCCACGGTGTCCGTGTAATTTGTGGTAACGACACCGGTGGCTATGGTCGTATAAGTGCCACCGCTGTTGGTCGAACGTTTGACGTTGTAGCTGGTGGCTCCGACAACGGCGTTCCAGGTCAGACTGACTTGAGTGCTGGATGCTGCTGTGGCGGTCAAACCCATCGGGAACACCGGTGCCGACGGTGATTGTATCGCCCATTGCTGAACGGTGGTTCCAGTCCAGGTCTCCTGATCCAGAAGTGGCGGATTGGCGGTAGATGGTTCAAAGGGAAGTCCGCCGCCGGAATCAGAAACACGGTAGTAGCCGCCGGTGGTCGGCAGCATAATGAAACATGTGTTGCCGCCGGCACCCCACCCCCACGGCAAAAGGTGCAACGGTGTCGCGTAAGTATACCAACTATTCCCCTTGGCAACGGAACTGACTTCGTATTGGCCGCCGCCGATGTGCCGAATGCTCCACTGCTGATTGTTCGAACTCGAGGGAGCGGCGGTTACAACATTGTTGTTGGTATCCAGATCCAAAGCCTGGGCGCTGGCAGCGTTGAGAAACTTATAAGTGCCGTTGGCGATGGGGCCGGTGGTCGCCGGGGAAAGTTCGATCCAGTTCAAATTAAATCCGCCAGCCAGGACATTGATATGCAGCTTCTGCCGGCCCGGAGCGAGAAAGACGCTGTTGGTGACCGTCCGCCATGTTTGAGCGCCGCCGGTGTTCGGCAAAGTCCATGGGCCGGTTAAATCCACTCCGTTCGTGGTCAGGGTGTTGTCGTCCGCAAGCATCTGCACGCTTCCGGCGCTTGTGCCGGCCACACGCAAGCGAAGATTATACGTGCCCGCCTCGGGTATCTCCACGGTATATTCCAGCCAGTCGCCGGCGGACGTCCAACCAACATCATAACCTCCGCCGGTATCCGAAGTGGCTTCGATGCCCACGGTCTCGTTCGTGCGGTGTAGTCCTCCGAGATTGCTGCCATTCGTGTTATAGTAGGCTATACCGTTGCCGCCGCTGTCAAAATTTTCCGCCTCGATATGCAGGGTGCCGCTCAGGGTGTTGTTATTGTAGTCTGGAGCGGTCCAAGGATAGCCGCCGTTGCCGTAAGGGCCGCGAATCTGCGGAAAGGTTCCGTAGTCGGGGGGCCACGACAAACCGGAATTCATCACCCGGTTGATGTAAGCATCCGGCCTTGTGACGTCATCCGAAACGCCCGTGGGCGGGATATACTGGAAGGTGAGCCAGGAAACACCAAGGCGTTCCAAGTTAGCTACCATTTCGACATCGAGGCCGCCACTGGTGCCTCCCCACGTGCCGGTGGCGAACTCGGTTATAAAACAGGGATAGCCCGCGCTGAGAATATTCGACACGGCAATTGCGGTGTCCCCCGCGCCCGCGTAGCCGTGGAAGCCCACCGCCGTATTGGTCCAAACTGCGTTCTGGTTGCCGAAGACCGTTTGGTTGAAAGCGTGGATGTCCGTCAGGGCGGCACTCGCTCCTCCCGTGCCACCCAATACCGCATAGGTAAAGAGCAACACCGGCGTGTCGGGCGCATACTGACGAATCGTGTTGTAGGCGGCAATCTCCATGTCAAGCCCTCCAGGTGGAGTGGCATTCGCCGCTGAATACGGCGGCCCCCAAGCCACCGGCTCGTTTTGGATTTCGAACATCACATGGGTCTCGTTCGCGTAACGTGCCGCGTATAGTTTCCAGAAATTCGTAATGTATGCCTGATTGTAGTTGCCGTTGGCTGCGCCATTGCCAATGGTAATCACCAGATAAAGGCCCGCGTCCCGGGTGCTCTGCACGATGCTGTCAATCTGGTTGATGGCATAGCCCGGCGCGGTGCTGCCGTTGGTCGGATAACTCGGGTCAAAGGATTCCCCATAAAGATGCACGGCGTTGAAGCCGAGATTCTTCATGTTAGCAATATTGGTGTAGTCTGTCGCCGAGGTCCATTCCGTGGAGGTGAACGGCCCGCGCAACGACTGGCCGTTGTCGGCCACGAAAGTCGTGCGCGCCGCATTGAGTTTCGGACGATTGCGCTGGCCGCCGGCTCCGAGATCAACGGGACCAACTTTGTCGAGGCCCAAAAACGGGATGACGTATCTCGCGCTGAGGTTCGCGTCCGTGCCGTGCGGGCCGTTAATCTCCGACCAGGCGTCCAGCAGCGTGGCGCCGTTCGCATCCTTCCAGACTTGATGCGTCCATTGGTTCGTGATATTGGGAATGATCACCGTGGTCGTCATCGTCGGATTATTGCTTAAATCCAGAACATTGCCCCACTGCATGATGGCTTCAACCTGGTTGCTGTAACTGATGGTGCCATCCGCCGTGCCATGCCAAAGCTGGATGCGGGGACGGGGTCCCGTATATCCCGGGTAGCAGGCGCGGGCGATATCTCCCCATTGCTGCGCGGTATTCGTCACTGGAGTCCATGCTCCGCCAACCACCTGCCCCGAGAATGAGGCACCGGCTTTGAAAATATCCGGATACACCGCGAGCAAGGCTTCCGTCATCATGCCGCCGCAGGAGGTTCCGGTCACATAAACACGATTTGAATTCGCCTGATACGTGTTGATTGCATACTTCACCATCTGGGCGATCCCCTGAGTCTGGCCGCCGCCATCGTGCGTGAGGGTTGCCGTCGAATTCACATCCCAACAATCGGGGTTTTGCGGGACCACCATGATGAAACCATACTGATCGGCCGCCGACACAATGCCGCCGGCCTGTGCCTCGTCGAAAACGCCGGCAGCTCCCCCGCCCCAATAATGCAGGAGCACCATGATCGGCGGGTTCGGAGCTAGATGATCCGGCACATAGACATACATGCTGAGATTGGTCGGCACGCCGCTGGCACCCCAGGTGGGGACCAACTGGAGCGAGGCGGCCTTCGCCGGCAGCGCCGTAAAAAGTCCAAGACAAACGGCGAGCAAGGAACAGACAAGCGTGAGTTTTTTGTTCATATACGCACAAGCTGGATTGAAAACTTGATGCTCGCCTCATCGCGCCCTTGATTTGCCTCTGAAATCAGTATCGTGCCCGCATGAATCCGGTTCATAAATATATTGCTCCGTAAGATTTAGAATTAACACTATTCCCTAAATCTCAAAAACATCAACCCCTGCTGGACGATTTCAGACCGGCTAACTTGCATTGTCATCAGGCTTTCTATGGCATTTAACCCGAACTCCGAAGTAGAGTGATAAATTTTGCGGGGATCGCCTCGCCGAAAATCAGATCATACCGCCTCCCATGGCCATTCGGTCTTCTGGGGGAACCAACTTCGGCGACGCGACGTTGAGCCAGTCCAAGGTGGCGTCCACCAGCGGCTTGTGTTTGCGCAACCCAC
>Ga0182030_10007223_pt1 | contig 23241 bp, 19 predicted proteins | sample 812S3MmetaG_FD_121299 | JGI IMG/M metagenome (GOLD analysis project Ga0182030, IMG submission 121299) | Permafrost microbial communities from Stordalen Mire, Sweden - 812S3M metaG (Illumina Assembly) | ecosystem: Environmental > Terrestrial > Soil > Wetlands > Permafrost | place: Sweden...
CAGAACTCGTTCGCGATGTATCGATCAAGAAGCTTGGTGCCTATCATAGACTGAAGTCCTCGCCGAGATATTGTTTACGGGCAACAGGGCTGTCAGCCACTTCGCGAGAAGATCCCGCCACCAGAATCTTGCCATGGTCGATTAAGTAGGCGCGGTCTGTGATCTTTAGAGTCGCTCTCGGGTTGTGGTCGGTGAGTAGCACACCCAGGTTCCATTCGTCACGCAGCCGTCTGATCAAGCCTTGAATGTCTGTAATAGAAATAGGGTCAACGCCTGTAAAAGGTTCGTCCAGCAAGATGAATTCAGGCTCTGTTGCCAGGCATCGGGCAAGCTCAAGTCGACGTCTTTCACCCCCTGATAGAGAAGCTGATGTCACTTCTTTCAGGTGTGTCAAACCGAACTGATCAAGGAGGTTATTGCAGCGACGATTCTGCTCTGCCTTCTTGATGCCGAGCATCTCGAGAATAAGACGCATGTTGTCCCACACTGAGAGTTTACGGAAAATGGATGCTTCCTGCGGCAGGTAGGCAATACCCATGCGGCTTCTGCCATGGATTGGCATTTTCGATAATTCTTTGTTTTCCAGTCTGATGCTGCCTTTCTCTGGCTTAACCAGACCAAGCACCATATCGAAAGAAGTTGTTTTACCGGCTCCGTTTCTGCCCAGCAAACCCACCACTTCGCCGCGTTGCACGGTGAAACTTACTCCGTCTACCACACGACGTCCGTTATAGCTCTTTTGTAGCTTATCCACGTACAGCGTCTTTACGCCTGGACGCAATACAAACGCGCTGCCTTCCGCTGGAGCTGTTCTTCCATCGGCACCGCTGCCGCCTCTCTGTTTTGGCTCGATTAAAGTCATTGCGGGGGAGCTACCTCTGTTGCACCAATCTGCTGATTGTTTTCCATTTGGGGATCTATGGACTCGGATTCTTTTACAACTTTAGCGTCGACTTGATTGTTCGTGCTGGAATCGGCGGTTGCTGTTCCATCGGCGCCTGCGGGGTCGACTTTGGGCTTAACTTGAGCTGTGGTATTCAATATGATCGCTTTGGTGTTGCCTTCTGATACCACTCTTTCGGTCGGGACGAGGAATGTAATCTTGTCTCCAATCCACCGCTTACCCGGTTGAACGATTTGGGAGCGTCCGGTAAAGATCATTTTTTCTGCCTTACCTTCATCGTTCCTGGTCATGACCATCTTGTGCCCCAAGCCTTTGTTGTCGTTGTAGTAGACATGCACGTTGCCCAGTGCTGTCATGCGACCGTTCTCTTTGATGTAGTCCTGGGAGTCAGAGATGATGTAGATGGGTTCGTCTGAGTCCATCACAAGTTCGAAAGTCTTGCTCTTCTTCTGTGCATCTTCATTCTTGATTCCGAAGCGCTCCGCTTCTTCTGCTGACAACTCCTTGATCGTGCCGTCAGCTTTCTTTACGGTCACCTTGGCATCACTCTTCTTGCTCTGGCTTGCTAGGGCCCCCTTTTTTACCTCGCTTGTCGCAGGCTTCTGTTGGATAACTTTTGAACGAACATTTCCTGACGCCTGTAACCTCTGCGTTACAAGTGAATAGGTCATATGCTCCGCTTTTGTCGTATTGCCGTTTTGATTAGCTGTAACCGCTCCTCCGAAAAGTGCTGTTTCGGGTCTTCCGTCAGCACCGTAAACGAGGTTCAGATTTTCCGAGTCGACTTTGATCTCTCCGTGTTTGACCTTGCAGTGACCAAAAGCCGTGAAGTGTCCGGTTTCAGACTCATACTCTTGATGATCCGAATCGACAAAGATTTTCTCTGCTGGTTTAGCTGGCGTATCAGTCGGTGCTGCTGCTGTGGTGGCGACTGGTGGCGCCGCCGGTGCGTCCGCTTCATCGTCTTGCCAACCGCCTGCCTCACCCTTCTTTTTGGGTGCTGCTGTCGGTGCTGCTGCTGGAGTTGAGCCTGCTGGGGTTGTGGCTACTTTAGGAGCTGCTTTTGCTTCTCCTCCAGGTACTTCATCGGCATCACCCGACACTTCAGAGTGAGCATGACCTTCGGCAATGATTTTGTTCACTGCCATCATGAATGTCAGCTTATTAGCATCAATTTTGTTTTTCTTTTGCACCAGATGTGGATTGCCGGTAAATATTGCCATCTGCGGCTGTCCGGCGGGATCTTTAAAGAGCTGAGCATCGTCGGCGAGAATGGTGCTGTCTTTGTAGAGTACTTTGACGTGACCTTTAGCGAAAACGACGTCGCCTGCAAAGTCTTGTGAGTCAGCTTGAATGTCGATCGGGCCTGTTGCCGCAGGTGGTGCCCCGGCAGCTCCAGCGCCAGCGGTTGCGCCCCCTGCTGGAGGAAGTGCCGCAGTTTTGGTCTGGGCCAGACTGAGTGTGGCCGAACTCAATGTGTACGCCACCATCACGGCAGCGATGGAAAAAATGGAGCTCGACCTGTGTCTATTTTTGAAAAGCAACTTAACCACCGATAACGACGTAAAACTTCTCTAACCAGGCATCAACTTCCGATGATGGCATGTGTGTTGCCAATGATTTTGAAGTTCTTTAACTCCGAATCTTTTTCCAGTGCGCCGGTACAGATGCTACCAGTCACCTTGGCTACCCCGGGCATGTTGATGTTAACACCACCCGAAGCGATAAACTGATTTTTTTTGTTTAATTGCACTTTACTAGCCTCTAAGCGGGCGTGACTGACGCCGTTTTCAGCCACGACACGTTGCGTTTTATCGCCGTCTAATACGATGATGTGCGTCAGTTCATTTGCCAGCCCTTTCGGTGCTGTGATGGACATCTTCAGCACTTTGCCATCGTAATATCTCAAAGTGACATGATCGAGCCAGACATCCTTTGAGCCATCCGCAGCCATGATGCCTCTCTTGGCGACAAGCTCCCATTTGATTTGATTGGTATCGTCTATTTCCTTCAAGCTGTAATTGTCGACAGTAGTTTTCTCTACAGTTGGGTGCGCTTGCATCTCTTTGGTCTGTTCTTTAATCAAGATATCGGACTGTCTCAGTGAAAACAGCCAACCGCCGCAGATAAGCACAGGTATGGCGAGCGCCAGCAAAACTTTGTAGACGGCTTGATTGAAGATAGCGTGGTAGATTTTCGAAAACATTAGTTCTTAGTTCTCACTTCTCACTTTTTATTTAGTAGCCGGCTCAGTTGCCAGTTCCGCGCAAAAATACTGCTTTGCTTGCATGCATAATCGCTTCCTTCAAGTTGCCTTCCTTGGCGTATCCTTCTGCAAGAAACAGTTGCACACCGGGATTTCCGGGGAAGCGATGTTCAGCTTCTTTCCATTGCTTCATGGCTTCGCCGAGATTGCCTGTATCTTCAGCATACAGATGCCAGCGATAAAGGAGAGCCCAGACATCGTCTGGCTTTTTTGCCAGGACAGCATCAAGGTTTTTCAAAGCTTCCGCATAATATAGATGTACCTGTGGCACTGCTGATGGTGCAGCTTTTTGAATTGCGGTTGGTATCATCGGCAATTGTGAAGCCGGCATCTTGCCGCTTTGAGGCTGGGACATTTTCGCTGCTATGTCTGGATTTAGCCCTTGCAAAAGGATCATCGCCAGCGTTGGATCCACTTTCTTCTTTTCTGCTTTAGCTGAAACTGTGTTTGGAACGTTGGTATTAGCAGGCACCGCTACTGCTGTTGGAGAAGTAGCAGCTGCCACCGGGGATGATGGCGAGGTGGCTGTGGGCGTGGCTGTCATCGTGGCGGCCGTTGTAGCTAATGGTGTTGCAACTGCGATTGCTGCTGGTGTTACGCCTGGTGGCATCGCTCCTGTTGAAGTCGCTGCCGCAGAAGCCGCCGCTGCTGCCGCCGCCGCTGCCTGTGCCGCCATTTGAGGATTTCCCATCGCTCTTCGAGAATCTTGCGCGAGCAAATAGGCTTTCATGTAATAGGCCCAGGCTAGGCTGTATCTCACGCGTGGGTCTTCTGTATCCTGCAACATGCCTTCGTAGCTTTTGATCATCTTGTCGAAGTAGGCGGGTCCGCCAGCAGCTTGAGCCAATCTTCTCGCTCGACGCACTTCAGCGAGAGCCTCTTCTACTCGACTGGTTCGGGTTAAAGCTACAGCCAGTACGAATGAGGCTTCTGCACTATCTGGAAAATGCAGAGCTTGCTCTTTCGCTAGCTCTACGTCATCTGTTGGTTGAACGTCTTCTTGTTCGCTGCCAAGAATTAGAGGTTGTCCCTTTTTCAGAAGGAGCTTGGGAGTGGCTGTCTCATCAGCACCACCTGCGGTTGCAGCAGACGTTTGGACTCCTATTGCTGCAGCAGAATCAGGAGTTCCAGTTATCGACGTTTGCGCCGTCGTTGATGTTGTTACTGTTGCCGGTGTTGTAACCGTCGTCGGGGCTTGGGCAGCGGGAATTACTGGCGTGGCGTCTTTTGTCTTGCCACCTACAGAAGATTCGATCGCGGCTAACTGCTTGTTTGTGTTCTGTCCCGTCGGCGCGGCATCGGAGCCTCCCGCCGCGAAGACTGAGCTAGCATTGCTCGTTGAGATCAGCAAGGAACCAAAAGCAATAGCAGAAATTTTTGCGTACAGTCGAGATTGAACTGTGACAGTGCCGTTAAAAGATCTCTGGCTATCGTTTTTATATTTTGTTCTGAACACTCTGACCTACCTTCTTTGATCTTCGAAAATCCAAATTCGCGTTGTGTATATGCGTTGGATTGGCGATAGTGCACGCGCATGGGAATGCGCAGAGCCGCCATATCATAACAGACGTCCATGGGTTGCCAACTGGATCAAACAGCAGTATGAGATTTTTCTGGGGCTTTTACAGTCTCAATAAACTCAGGATGCCAACTTTCCGTTGCGTCCGTTGAGAATTATTGGTAAGACTTCATCTAGTCCTTTTACGATATATTTCGGTTCAGACCGAGAGAGCACCTCAGCAGAATGCACGCCCGTAGTGACGCCAATCGCGTCTACGCCTGCGTTGCGCGCCATGTCCAGGTCGTAAGAACTGTCTCCGATTACTACCGCTTCATCTGCTGCTAAATGCAATTGCTCGAGTGTCTTAAAGACTGTTTCGGGATGCGGCTTGTGATTCACCACATCCTGAGCACCGACGAGCATGGTGAAATATTTCATTAGGTCGTGATAATTTAGAACGGTCTCGACGAGCGGTCGACGCTTTGAAGTCGCTACCGTAATTTTCACTCCGGCTTGCTGAAGACGTTCGAGCATATTCCGCAAACCTGGAAAGAGCGGACAAAGTTCGATCGTCTTCGCATCGTAGATCTCTCGATATCTCGTCGCTAACTGCAACCAGTATTCCTCTGGTCCATCTGGAAAAATAATTTCCATCTGGCGCATCAGTGGTACGCCAATCAGCACCTGCCATTCCGCCAAAATGTGGTCGGGAAGCTTGTTTTCGTTTATGACGTCTTTCATCACTTCGATGATTCCCCCAGTGGAATCGACGAGTGTGCCGTCGAAGTCAAACATTGCGACGTTATACAAATTAGACGCTCACTTTGCCTTTTGATTCGATCATGCCCAAAAAACGATCGAATAAGTAATTTGAATCATGCGGACCAGGACTGGACTCTGGATGATACTGGATGCCGAAGACCGGCAATTGTTTGTGCTTGAAACCTTCCACGCTCTGATCATTCAAATTCACGTGCGTCAATTCGAGTGTGTCGGGCATCGATGCGGCATCAACCGCAAACCCATGATTCTGGCAAGTGATTTCGATTTTTCCAGTAACTAAGTCTTTGACCGGCTGATTGCCGCCGCGATGACCAAACTTGAGCTTGTATGTTGACGCACCGAGGGCGATCGACAAAAGCTGGTGTCCAAGACAAATACCGAATATAGGCATTCTGGTGTCGATCAATTTTGCCAGTTGATTAATCGCGTCTTTGCAAGCCGCAGGATCGCCTGGTCCATTAGAGAGAAAAATACCGGCTGGCTTATCGGCGAGAATGACATCAGCCGTGGTATCTGCAGGATAGACAGTCAAAGTGGTATCACGCTGCGCCAACTGTCGCAAAATATTTTGTTTGATACCAAAATCTAAAACTGCAACTTTATGTTTGCCGTTACCTATCTTGTATATCTTTTTTGTTGAAACTTCGCCTGTAAGATCGGCTCCAATCATGCCGGCGATGCCCGATGCCATTTTTACGAGCTCTTGGGGTTGCAGGATCTCAGTTGAAATTGCACATCTCATGGCACCAAGATCGCGTATGTGACGAGTGATAGCTCTGGTGTCGACACCGCTGATTCCAATTACGTTGTGCTTCAGCATGAACTCTGGTAAGGAGGTCTCTCCGCGCCATGAGCTGAATTTACGACTGAGGTGTTTGATAACCAGACCGCGAGCGTGCACTTGACCATCTGTCGACTCGATGTCTGCGTCTGTCGCGCCGTAATTTCCTATCTCAGCGCAGGTCAGTGTTACGACCTGGCCTGCATAGCTGGGGTCGGTCAAAATCTCCTGGTAGCCAGTCAAGCTGGTATTGAAAACTAACTCGCCGGTCACCGTCCCTTTGGCTCCGAATGACAATCCGTTGAAGTACTTGCCATCCTCGAGCGCTAACAAGCATGGTGGACCTGACGGCTCGAGAATAGATGGGTTTGAACCCTGTGATGCGTCGTTGCTGCTCAAAAAAGATTCCTCTTGTGAAACTATCTTACCGAATAATCGAGATAAAGTGCATCAAACTTATCGCTTTGCTCTCGACCATTGAAGATATCTATCTGTGATTGGATACGTTTAAGTTAACGCGCAACATCTCTGATATTGCTAAAAGCTCCAGAGGCGCGGCATTCAAGCAGGACTCAAAGAGGTAGATGTTTATTTTGTTTATTTGAAGAACGCTGAACTTCCCCCAGAAACTGCTTCATGTAAGTAGAATTAGATACCTGTCGTGAGATGCTCACGTCGTCTCGAATATTAGTCGGAGAAACACTTACTAGATGAGCGGACTTCTTAGTTACCAACAAGCAATTACATACTTGCTGCCAGAGGCGCTATTGTGCGTTGTCATCATGGTCGCCTGCCTCTGGAATTTGTTTTTCCCCAGAGCTAAAGAGTGGACGCCAATCTGGTGCCTGCTGGGACTGGTCGGTTCGTTCGCATTAGTGTTATGGCAATTCAATCAACCATCAGTGGTTCTTTTCAACGGTCTTTTCACTGTCGACCCTCTGACTTTAACTTTTAGCCTGATTGCTATTTTTGTCGGCATGATGGTCGTGATGATTTCAATAGGTTACGAGCATCATCTTGGTCGACATCGCGGTGAGTTCTACGCGATTTTGTTGACGGCAACCACTTCGACTATGTTGTTAGCGGGCGCCACTGACTTGATTCTGCTTTTTGTAGCGCTGGAGACTTTAAGTATCTGTTGCGTTCTTCTATCGGGCTTCGCAAAGAATGATGTGAAGAGCGGCGAAGCCTCGCTAAAATATCTTCTGTCGACTGCAGCAGTGACTGCGACTCTGCTTTATGGACTTTCATTCCTTTATGGTTTGACTGGTTCGACAACATACTCGCTTATTGCTGAAAAGCTCGGCATGATTTATTTGCCACCATATGCGCTGATTAAAGTGTTTGTTTTGATACTGGTACTCAGTGCGATTGGCTTCAAGTTATCAATGGTGCCGTTCCACATGTGGACACCTGACGTTTACGAAGGTGCGCCTACCCCAGTTACAGCATTCTTGAGTATCGGTTCGAAGGCCGGCGGCTTTGTCGTCGCCCTTCGCCTGTTGCTTATCATCTTCGGCAAGGCAACTGCCGATTGGGCGGTTGTGCTGAGTGCACTGGCGATTCTGTCGATGATTATGGGCAACTTGATCGCGCTCTCGCAGAAATCGTTTAAACGAATGCTCGCCTATTCATCCATTGCTCACGTAGGCTACATGCTCATTGGTTTGATCGCCGCGAATTCTGTTGGCTTGTCGACCATGGTGTTCTACATAATTGTCTACGGCTTCATGAACCTCGGCGCGTTCGCAGGAGCAATACTGTTCAGCAATGAAACCGGTAGCGACAATATTGATGATTTCGATGGCTATGCGAGAAAGCGTCCATGGAAAGCTTTGCTGCTCACTATTTGTCTGGTCAATCTTGCCGGACTACCGTTGCCTCCAGCCGGCTTTGTAGCTAAATTGCTTATCTTTGGCGCCGGTCTCCAAATCACAACCAGTGTAAACGGTATAAGTCTTGGTTGGCTGCTGGTGGGCATTGCGCTTTTAACTTCCATCCCGGCAGTTTTTTACTACACACGCGTAGTAATCAAAATGATCGTCCGAGAACCATCAGCCAAGGTTGCAGCATTGCCTGACCGACCTGAGTATCTGGCAAGTCCGCAAGAGCCAATTTTGGCTGTACTTGTAGTAAGTGTTCTGGCGATATTCGCTCTAGGTACTACCGGCGTATCACCAGTTATGACCATGTCTCAGTGGGCAGTGCAACCCCTTTTAACCGCGGGAGAGCGTCCGCCTTCACCATACGGTGAGCCTCAGGGCGAATAGTCTTGGATCTGTTGTGCCTACCGCTGATGAGCTTGCGATGAGCGACTCCCTCGATACATCTGATCTGGTTTCGGAAAATGTTCAATTCGGATCATCGAAGTCCGCTGCAATTTTTGCTGCCGTGCTTGCTCTGATTCTTGGACTTTACTGGCTGCCAGAGCTTTCGGGCTCAGCTTCGCTTTTCGTATCAGACCACACGTATTACTTTGAACCTTTCAGTCGATATATCGGGGAAGCGTTCAGGCAGGGGCGCTTGCCGTTGTGGAACCCCTATCTTTATTGCGGCATGAGTCAGCTGAGCGTGCCCTCGCCTGGTATTTTTTATCCTGGCAATCTGCTCTTCGCTATCGCTTCGTATTCTCAAGCACTTGCCGGTCAGATGCTTTTGCACCAGTTGCTTGCCGGTTTCGGTATGTTCCTTCTGGTCTCGAGTTTCGGTTGGGGACGGGCACCGTCTGCGGTAGCAGGACTGGTGATCTCTTTGTGCGGTTACATGTTCGCACTTACGACAAACTGCACCATTGCCTTCAGTGCTTCTTGTTTGCCAATTACGCTCTGGTCATTCAGAGGCATCGCTTACTCCACCCAATTGGAAGAGGGTATCAGGCGCTGGTGGTATATGGTCATTGCTTCTATTTCGGTATTTTTGCTGGTCGCTGCCGGGCGTCCGGAAATCTTTGCTCCAGGAATTGGTTTTCTCGCTGCCTATTGCTTCATTGAGGGTCTTCTAAATCGCAAAAAAGGCGTTGATACCAGGTTGATACTTGCCGGCTGGCAATTGCAGGTGCTTGCCGTTTTAAGCGGACTCGCTTTATCGATGCCGATACTTTTGCCTGTCGCCGAGTGGGCTTCTCTTTCTCCCCGCGCTAAGGGTTTGCCGGTGAGCCATGCTTTGATGTGGAGCACCAATGGTTACGATCTGGCTTGCATGCTGTTTCCGCAGCCATTCGGGGATCTGCTCATTCTGGGAAACAACTATTTGAAGCTTGTGGCGACTCGCCCTACTTTTTATCCTTATATAACTTCCCTCTTTATCGGACCGGTTTGTTTTTCTCTCGCTATCTGGGGATTTTTTGATCGCGGATGGTTGTGGCGAAAGTGGCTGTTCATCGGTTCCTTATCTTTTTTGATCATCTGTCTGGGTGAGTTCACACCTGTCGCCCCATTTCTGGTGCGCACTTTTCCGTCTCTTTCTGTGTTGCGCTATCCAATCAAGTTGATGATTTTTCCAATCATTCTGCTCTCCATCGCCGCTGCCCGGGGAACGAAATCTCTCATTGCTAATGAGATTTCGAAAACAGCTCGAATTACAGTTTTGAGTGTCTGGATTTTCGCTATCGTGGTAGGTTTGGCATTCCTCTCTCTCTGGCAGTTTCATATCGTCTTACCTGCTAAGGCATCGATTCCACCAATGGCCTCTTTAGCCCTTGGGCGATCGATAATAGGTTCTTCTGTAATTGGAGTGTTGTGCTGGCTCGCAGCTCATTTCAATGCAAAAGGTCGCCTGTCTCGAAAGCATTGTGCTCTTCTGATTCTTGCAGGCTTAGCTGCAAACCTCAGTGCCGTGGCGTTTTGTAATAAGCAAATGACTGCGCGGAAAGATTTTTATGAGCATAAGCAGACCGTCGACACCTGGGTTACATCGTTTGAGAAAAATGGTGGTGGCAGTGGGCGGTTTCTCAAATTGTATTTTGACCCTCTTGAAACTCCATCAGACTATAAGATAGATGCGAACGCAGTCTGGACGGTGAATTTCTTCTCTTATGCTCGCGATCTACTTCTCTGCAATACGACACTGGATGCCCGCAGGCGAGAAACTTTCGGTTACGAAGCATCTGAAACTGGGGCTTACCGCGAGATGATACTGAGTGTGGTGCGTAAAAGCGGAGTGGATAAGGCACCTTCAGCGGCGGAATCTGATCATCGTTTGCTTGATTTGCCGCTGCTGCATCTCTGTCAGAGCACCGGCACCAGGTATCTTGGCAGTCAGGTCTACAAACGAAAAGTAGACATCAGGATTTTGAATGCTGATTATTTCGAGCTTAAGCGCGAAGACCGTAAAATGAATTTGCGAGTTTACGAGGTCAAAGGCGCTACTCCTAGATGCTATTTCTCTGAAAACTGGGCTTGGATCAAATCGGCTCCTGATGCAATGAAATCGGCTGTGCAACTGCCAGAAGCTTTGCATTATGCTCCGTTATCCATGCCTCTGGTTGAACGAGGGAGTGCCGCTCTTGTTCCCAGGCAGCTAAATGCACTTGCGCCAGAAATACCTAAGGCACCAGAGAAGGCGCCTGAGTCGCCATATCCTGACTCTGACACGATTCAAGTTGACAGGCTGGATCGATCGATACATCCTGTTGGCGAGCAGAGGGATGCGAGTCTCCAGGTTGCTTCGCAGGCGCCAAACTCGAATGTAACAATGATGCTCGATAATCCAGAGCACATGTCGGTCAGCGTTATGAACAAGAAAGCAGGATTCTTTGTTCTCTGCGATCACTTTTACCCAGGTTGGTGCGTTTTCGTGGATAGCGTGCAGGTTCCGCTCTATAAAGTGAACTGTGAAATGCGTGGTGTATACCTGCCGGCTGGAACGCACCTGGTAGAGTTTGATTTTCGCAGTGAAAGTTTGAAGAACGGGCTGATGATAGCCTCCGGTGGCCTTTTTATGGTGCTTTGTTATTTCTTTCTTGCCTCATGGCCTTCAATCTGGCGATTTGTAAAGTCTACAGCCGGGCAATGAGGTTCATAAACGCAGTTCATCAGTATGTAAAGGACGAGGCTTCTTTGCAACTTTGAAAAAGAATTTTGTAGGAATGCTAAACTAGTCTTCCGTCTCCAGTGTGCCCTCGTAGTTCAGCTGGATAGAACACCTCCGTCCTAAGGAGGGTGTCGGGGGTTCGAATCCCTCCGAGGGTGCCATTTAAGCTCTACAATAGCAACTATTTCAACATGCCTTTGACGACATCCAGAGTCTTTGGGAAGTTTTTGGCCAACACATGATCAGTAGCAGCGTATCCACCCGTCTGACCTTGCTCGGTTCCAGTCTCACAGACGATTTTAAACAACTCCGCGAAACACTCTCTCGCAGGTCGACCACCAAAATCCGTAGTCACGTAATAAGACAGCCTTTTTGTATCGTTCGAATTTAACTTATCGCATTCGTCCTGGTAGGCTTCAGTATAAGGCGAACTGCTGCTCTTGCCTTGATCGAACGCGTGTCCCATTTCGTGCAGAATGACTTCGCGAGTGTATGCCACTAAAACCCTTGTTGAAGCACGTTCTGCAACGTGCACCGCGTTCTCTTTTGGCACAAACATTCCAGCGGCATCGAAACCAGGGTCGCTTCCCATGTTGCTACTATCACTATCGATAATAATTCTGGTGCCGCCCGTAAAAAGTGAACTCTTCACGCTTTCTGGGATCAAAGCTAACGCTTGAAGAATCTGCACTCTTACTGCTTCTGAATATTGAGTCTTTTCTGCGATTTGTATAAAAGAATTATCGAGTTTGCTTGAGGTATTGGTGGCGGCTAAAGATTGGTCTGAATTCGATGTCGAGGCGCGCCGCAACAACGAAGTTGACGATGGCGCAGCGGGAGCTGGTTCTTGTTCTTGTTTTGCTGATGTAGTGTCGCTAGCAGTAGCAATCTTCGAATTCGGCTTGTTTAGCGAACCATTTGTAAGTGCGGTTTGGGAATACTTGGCTTCCGTCGTATTTGGGAAGTTAGTCACCACGAACTGAAACAAAGCAGTCGCGCGAGGCATGCGTCCCGCAGACTGATTGGATAATGCCGCGTAATAGGTTAATCGCGCAGGAGCGGATGTCTGTAGAACAATGTCGAAAGCATCGGCTGCTTTCTCATATTGCTTAGCCTCGAAATATTGCATCGCTTTGCTACTAGATTCCGAAGATGAAGGGGTAGCATTTGATTGAGCGATTGAATCTCTTTCAGTGATGCAATTTATAGTCAGCGCTAAAAAAAAGCACAAAACCAACTGACTGCGGCTTTTAGTGCGTTGAAGGCTTCTCAAAACCGGTTAACCTACTTCGGAGACACGCCATTTTAATCCTAACCCAAATCGAGGAGGGTGTCGGGCTTCGAATCCCTCCGAGGGTAACTTAGAAAACGAAAGGGAAAGGAATCCCCAAACCTTTCCCCTCGCTTTTTTCCTCGATGCTGTGTGTGGTGCGCGGAGGAAACTTTTTGCTTTCTAAGTTGTTTTTGACTAGGCCGTTTGAACTTTTCTGCGTATTGGACCTCTTTCTCTGATTGAGGCTTTAGAGATATCGGTAACCTCACTTTCTTCTCTTATCTGTGCCGTCTCGTCCGAGCTGAAGTAGCTTGAACTGGACATGCTCATATGTGGCTCTGAAACATCCAGATCACCCGAGATGGTGCCACCACTCATTTCTGAGTCAGGTACCGCTTTCAATCGTTGAGGGAACGCTACTTGATTGGCCTGAATGACAGGTGTAGTTCGCTGGCGACCCAGTTTGTCAGTCCAGTGGTCAAACGACAGTCGTCCGCAAACGGTTACCTGATTACCCTTTGCGAGGTACTCCAACGCGAGCTCACCCAACCGTCCCCAAGATTCAACCTTATAAAAGTCTGCACTTGGTTCGTCGGTTTTTGCATTTTTCGGGCCATTTACAGCCACCACAATAGTGGTCTTTTTCTGACCACTTGAAAAACACATTTGCTCGGGCTGTCTGACCAGATTTCCCACAATTGATACAGTCGCTAAACTCATGATAAAACCTCCAGTTGGTTTTAGAGTGTTGTGTACTTCAATCGGGGAGATGACAAAAAAGTATCATACCATACGCATGTATGTCAACACTTTTTTCAATTAGAGCTTCGTCGGTTCGCCGAAGTGGGATTTGATGTTCAAATGGTGACTGGTTCCCGATTGGCAGCTTATACGGTAGGGTATGAAGAGCATGTATGCGTGCTTGGTGTAGAAGAGGGCTGACAGAGAGCGGCGGCGGGAATCCTTGGCTCAACAAGAAGACTGGTTTGGACGATATAACTTTTGTCAGCCTATTGGTCAGGGTGGCATGGGAGTCGTTTATCTTGCTGAGGATAATCGGCGTGGTCGTTCGCGGTGCGTTATCAAGCAGCTGAGCAGTAAGAATTTCAGCAATGAAGAGCAAACGGAGGCTATTCGGCTGTTCTCTCGCGAAGCTGAGATCTTGCGTCAGCTGGACCATCCCGGCATCGTTCGGGTATTTGACGACCACGTAACCAAAGATGGCAACTATTTTCTGGTGATGGATTATGTGCCGGGGAAAAATCTCGACATCATAATTGCTACATACGGACCATTTAATTCTGAAGCTGCAATCGAGATCGCTATTCAATGTTGCGAAGTGCTGGAATATTTACATGAGTTAGAACCAGCGGTTCTATATCGGGATCTCAAGCCGAGCAACCTCATGCTCACTCCCGATGGCAGGATAGTTTTCATAGACTTTGGTATTGCTCGAGCTTCAATGCCTAAGGAAGCTGCAACGCGAGTAATCACAGCGGGCTACTCGCCGCCTGAGCAATATTTTGGACGACCTGAACCACGTAGCGACCTCTATGCGCTGGGAGCCACCCTCTTTCACTTGCTCACAGGGAACCGGCCGAAGCCCATAACTATGAGTGCACCAAAATCGATTGAGGCGAAAGTTTTGCCTTCGTTAGATGCTCTTGTACAACGGCTCACAAGTCACAACGTCGAGGAACGGCCTACTTCGGCAAGGCAGGTTCGATACGAACTTTACGCCATCTATCAAGAAATTCACCCGGAATTTGAGATACCCGATGAGGCTCTGGTATCACTGACGATGTCAAATAAAGATGCCAGAAACTCAAAAATTTTGCCTCGCAGCGGCGTCACATCAAACAGTGCATCGTGGCGCGAAGGTTTGACTGACACTGACCCGAATGATACACATAAGTCGGTATCTCCTGACGAATTGCGCGGTTTGAGCAGCGGCAGACTAGAGAAAACGGCGCTTCGAAAAGAAGTAGAACCGGCACTAGGAGTTCGTAGGCGAAGCGAGCAGCCGACATCACTCTGGCAAAGAGTCAAAGAGTGGTGGACCATCAATTTTCAGTAGACTAAGAATTAGATCACAAAAGCTGGTTAAAACAAGCTTTTGGCGTGACTCAGACGCCATTATCATCCATAATTGAGCTTGTGGACAATTGCGCGCTGTGCGCTAAGACCCATACTAGAAGCTATTTACCGCATATCTAACAGAATCAAATGAACGGTCAAGAGGCAAAAACTCGTATCGATAAATCGGATTTGCACATAGAGACCATGGGCAAGTCAGGGCCAATTTTGCTGATGATGCACGGTTGGGGGCAGAATCTCGAGTCCCTTAGAATGCTCGGAGAGCTTCTGAGTAAGCATGCTCAGGTGCACTTGATAGATCTGCCTGGATTTGGCTCGTCACCAGCGCCAGAAGTGGACTGGGACACCATTGGATATGCCGAACGTATTCTTCGGTATCTAGATGAGAAATCTATTGATCGAGCTATATTGCTCGGGCATTCTTTCGGTGGCAGAGTTTCTGTGCGACTGGCTAGCAGGCATCCCGAGCGGGTTGAAGCGGTTGTGCTCATCAACTCTGGAGGTTTGAAGCGTCCGCCAGGAAATTGGAAGTTGAAAGCGCAGCTGGTTAGAATTCTTGGCAAAAGCCTGAAGGGCGTTGATAAGGCCACTGGAACGAAATATTATGAAAGTTGGTTCGTCCCGAAATTCGCTTCGATTGATTATAAAAATGCCGGACGCTTGCGCAATATTCTGGTCAAAACGGTGAACGAAGACGTGAGCGAAGATGCCACCAGAATAAAGTCTCCGGTGTTTCTGCTGTGGGGCGAATTGGATACGGAAACCCCTCTCGAGATGGGGCAGAGGTTTAGCAATCTCATTCCGGGTTCGCAGCTGCTGGTGCTTCCTGGTAAGGGGCATTTTCCATTTCTTGGAGACAGCGCTCACCTGTGTGCCAGGTACATAATAGAATTTTTGAAGGGCTTGCCCGCCGCGAACGCCGAATCAAAGGAGACTGTGTAGATGCCCGCTGGTTTAGCATCCTGGATTGCGATTCTTGTCACATTAGCGGCTGGGATGTTTTTCTTTTACAAACGTCAATTACGCTATCTGCAATTTTTTCAGCAGGAAGATTACGAAGCCAGACGCTTTCTCTCGTGGTACTTAGAGAAATCAGCTTTCGACAAGAAAGGTTCGATTACGATCATCGTTGCCCTGGCACTATTCATGGTGCCTCTTTCATTTGATTGGCTTCCAGCTTTGATCTCTCTTCTTGCTGCGGTCAGGCTTTATTTTATAGCTTCGCAGGAAGAAGATCCGACTGCTACTGGAAAGATAAGATTGAAAATGACCGCGAGAGCGAAGCGCATTTTCAACATTTCTCTTGCTCTTTATGCCGTCACCGCCCTTGTATCCGGCGGACTCTGTGTTATGCAAAAAGTGCCGGCTGACGTTATTTCATTTTGGCTGGTTCAATTATTTCTGATTCAATCGCAACCCTTCTGGCTTGTTATTTCCAACTGGCTTTTAAAGCCTTATGAGCAGTCGATTCAAGATGGTTTCGCAAAGCAAGCCGCAGCACTCCTGAAGTCTTACGACCCAGAGGTCATAGGTATTACCGGAAGTTATGGCAAAACAAGCACCAAAGTTATTTTGAAAGAAGTGCTGGGTGCCGTCAGCCCCACATTTTCGACTCCAGGCAGTATAAACAGTTATATGGGCGTGACCCGTGAGATTCGCGAACGCTTGAAACCCGACCATAAATTCGCGGTTATCGAAATGGGCGCTTATTATCTCGGTTCGATAAAGAAATTGTGCTCACTTACGCCGCCGAAGGCAGGAATTATCACCGCGGTTGGTGTCATGCATCTCGAGCGATTCGGCGGACAAGATGCAGTTTTTCGCGCCAAGTCTGAGTTAGCTCAGGCTATTCCCGAAGATGGCATACTTGTTTGTAACGGGGATTATGAATACTGTCGCAAGATGGCGGCTGAAAACAAGAAGCGAGTGACTCTTCTCTATGGACTCGAGCCCGAGAAGGGACATTTAGATGCCACTTTGTACGACATTAAGATTGAAGATAAAGGTTCGCGCTTCAAGATAAAGTGGCAGGGCAAAGAATACGATGCATTTGTCGGCTTGTTAGGAAAACCTATGCTTTCGAATGTTCTGGCTGCATTTACGATGGCCTGTGCCCAGGGCATGGCACCTGAGATGGTGATAGCCGCGCTCAGAAACGTGAAAGCCGAATCAAATCGATTAGAGCCTGTGCGTGTACCGATCGCTTCATTGCCGAAAAGCAGTGGGCAGCAGGTAAAGCCCGGACAGATCTTGCGTTTGAACGATGCTTATAACTCCAATCCTATCGGTTTTGCTTCGGCCCTGGATGTACTGTCCGAGATTCCTGGCGGTCGAAAGATTCTGGTGACACCAGGCATGATCGAGCTGGGTGAGAAGCAGGAAGAAGAGAACCGACGACTGTCTACTCAGGCGGCTAAAGTCTGCGATCTCGTGCTTGTTGTTGGAGAAACCAATAAAAAGGCAATTCTCGAAGGACTTACGGCTGGTGGCAGCAAAGACGATCAACATAAGTCATTTTCCACTATGAAGTCAGCGCTCGGCTTCCTGTCTGATTATTGTGAAGATAAAGATGTAGTGCTTATTGAGAACGATTTGCCTGATCTATACGAAGGCGTCGTTTCGTTCTAAGTTTGAAAATTAGGGGAAATGGACTAATAAATGAATAACGGAATGAATGTCCGAAAACGAATAGCAGTAATGTTTGGCGGTCGTTCGGTCGAGCATGAAATTTCGGTCATTACAGCTTTGCAGTTGATTGATGCAATGGATGTTGTGAAGTACGAACCAGTGCATGTTTATGTTGCTCCGAGTGGCAAATGGTACTGTGGGGCGGCGCTAGCTAATCGGGATTTTTATAAGAACATGCCAGGCTCTCTGAACGATGTACAGGAAGTGACGCTGCTACCTAAGCCTGGCGTGAAAGGTTTAACGGTATTGAAGCAAAAGAAAGCTGCTACCGGTTGGTCGTTGTTTAAACAGGCACCAGAGGAAGAAGAAGTTATACCTATCGATGTATTCTTTCCAGCATTTCATGGCTCTTTTGGTGAAGATGGTTGCATCCAGGGTTTATTTGAACTAGCTGAAGTGACCTACACCGGTTCTGATGTGGTGTCATCCGCAGTGTCAATGAGTAAGTATCACTGTAAAAAGTTCTTGGAGAGCCATGACATTCCTGTGCTGCCATCCGCTCTGGTTTATAAAGAGTCTATCGAAGCCGGTCTTGGGTCGAACCTCGCGCAGGTAAGACAGAGCATTTTAAATACGCCTGGTTTGGATAAATTTCCACTTTTCGTGAAGCCGGCCAATCTTGGTTCCAGTATCGGTATCTCTAAAGCCGCCGATGAAGCAGGTCTTGATGCTGCTTTGTTGAAGGCATTCAAGTACGACTATCAGGCACTGGTTGAACCTTGCCTTGAAAACAAATTAGAAATCAACGTGGCCGTCCTCGATGACGTCGAACCAGTATCATCTGTCGTTGAAATTCCAGTGGCGTCGGGGGAAGAGCTCTCTTACGAAGACAAATACATGCGCGGTGGTGGCAAAGGGAAAAAAGGTGGTGGGGAACCTCAGACTCTTGGTATGGCCGGACTTACTCGCGTCATCGACCCCGAAAACCTTGACCCTGAATCGAAAGAGCTTGCTCGTAAATACGCCCGCGATGCTTTTATGAAGTTAGGATGCGCCGGAGTGGCGCGTATTGATTTCATGCTCGATCTTTCGAACAACAAGCTATATTTTAATGAGATAAATCCACTTCCCGGGTCGCTCTCTTATTATCTGTGGGTTAAGTCTGAGCCAGTGGTCCTCTACACGGACATGTTGACCAAGATTATCGAGCGGGCAGAGATTCGACAGAGTCGAAAACAAATGCTATCTAGAGAGATGGGTTTCAAGGCGATGTTCAAGCAATAGCCTTAACAATAAAGCCTTTCAGGCGCACATTAACGGGAGAATAAATTTGAGCTGCTCCTTTTGTTTTGCTGTTGTTCTTTTCCTGTGCACGTTGTTGTCCGGGCTGCCTGCGTTTTGTGAGTCTAAGGACATTCCAAAATACGTGACGGTGCCAGTTTATTATTTGACGGACCGAAACCAAAAGGGCGAAACATTTGGCTCTCGAAGGCGCTATCCAACGCAGTGTTTGCACCAAATGTATTACGGCACTATGTTTGTGAATGTGCCCAACAAAGGAAAGCTAGACGTCAGTCAAAATCAATTTAGTGTCCTTGGTTGGAAAGCTGCTAACGAAAAGACGTCCAAGGTGTCTCCTAAAAAAATGATTGATCCGGCAGATTACGCTTCTGCAAAGACGGAGTTTTTTGGACGAATTAAATCTGGTATCGAACAGTCAGGGCAGCCAGACCTGTGCGTATTTGTTCATGGTGCGTGCGATGCATTCGAAGATTGCGCACAGGATGCAGCAACTATGGGCTATTACATGCAGAAGCCTGTGGTGCTGTATTCCTGGCCCTCCAATCCTCGCTGGCGCAGCTATTTTATTGATGGAAGCAACAATGAGTATTCGCAGGCGCACTTCAATATGTTTTGTAAGGACCTGTGCAATCTTCAGAAGACGACTCCGTTTAATGTAATTTGTGTCTCGCACAGTATGGGCAACAGAATTGTGATTCGCTCATTGCCGACAAGTTATGGAAAAGGGCTTGTGAGCGAATGGAACATAGTCTCGGCTGATATTGATGCTGCAACATGCAGGCATTACCTGCTTGGGCTGGAACCCGATAACTCTAAGATTCGTGTTTACGTTTCAAACAAAGACAAGATGTTGCCTCTAGCTCAAATACTGTCAGGTGGCTATTATCGGACCGGCGAGGCCGCCACTAAGGTAGTGATACCGAAGTTATTGTCTGACTCTCAAAAGACTGAATTTGAACGTATTGACTTTACTGCGATTGATTCCGGATTCGATGGTCACAGCATACCGTTTTCTCTCATCGCAGATATAACTCGCCACAAGCCCGCCGTAGACTACAAGCTCGTTCCAGAAACAGAGGTTCGAGCCAACAGACTAATTAGATTTGCTAATCGGGCAGAAAAAATCAGTGATACTACGAGCGATTTACCTGAGCAATATTGCAAGCGGGTTGTGAAGATTAAGGTGCGGAAGCCGGCTGCTGCCAATTGACCGACAACTGCTGGAACCTCCAACTGTTTGTGTCACACTCTCGCTCCCGAGCCTTCGTTTCGGCCTGGATAGAAAACATTTTTGAATGGCCAGTGAACTTTCAGCCAGCTTTTCACTGTAGTGGTCAACATTCTCAGTCTGAAACTTTCAGTCTCGAGCAATGCGGGAACTTGGAAATCTGCAGGGACGAGAGCTTGGTTCATTATTTGCTTATTTACTTACTGCTTCCGCTTGCTACGGCTACTGCTACTGCTAAATTGCCTATTTAGTCTTCCAGGGCTCTTCTTGCTCTTCGGTGAACGAGCCCAGTCTTTTCCATTCAGGGTGAAGATCTACTGCGAATTTCTCCATCACCGAATGTTTCATTCGTTTCAGCAAATCGGTAACATCTGATGATGTCGCACCACCTGTATTGATCACGAAATTGGCATGAATTGCTGAAACTGCGGCATTGCCTTCTTTGAGTTGTTTGGCGCCTGATTGATCGAGTAACATGCCGGCGCTGCGCTTAGGCTCGGGATTTTTAAAAGTGCTTCCGGCGTTTGGCCAGCCCAGCGGCTGTGTCTTCCAGCGGTAGTCTTCATTTGCTTTCGTGTGCTTTTCGATAACTTCGCGTACATCTGGTTTCAGGCGAAATTTAGCTGACAGAACAACGTGTTTAAGAGGATCTAGTTTGCAATGTCTGTAAGTGAATTCTAGTTCTTGATTTTTCAGTTCTACGATTTCACCTTTACCCGCATCGTATATGGTGCAGCTTTCTAGAATGTTTTCTACGCAGCTTCCGTGTGCGCCTGCATTCATTATGACGGCACCTCCCACGGTGCCGGGAATGCCAACCAGAAATTCCATGCCGCTTAGCCCCAGGCTGGCTGCGTATTTAGCCACGTGAGGAAGTCTCACCCCTGCGTCAGCTTGCAAAAGATCTGGCTCGGGGCTTGTTATAGTTATTAGCTGTGCCGTTCTGATCACGCAGCCATCTACCCCGCTAGACGAAACCAGAAGATTCGAGCCACCTCCTAATATGTAGAAGGGTTCGTTCTGATCTTTTAGCCGTGAAATGATTTCGACCAGTTGATTACCTGAGGTCGGTTGAAAAAAATGCTTTGCTTCTCCGCCGATCTTCAGCGTGGTGTAGCGCCCTAAGGGCACATTAGATTGCACTTCCATAGGATTTCGTTTTGGTGAGTTCTGCTACGAGCATCGGTCCCAGTTTAGTTATGTCGCCGGCTCCGATCGTCAATACGATATCAAATGGCCGTAGCTGGTTGATCACTTGGGGCAAAAGTTCTTCGACCGTGCCCGGTACATGAAAGGCATTATCGTGTTGTATACAACGCACGAATCTTTCTGAATTTATATTTTCCAGATTCCCACCGCGTGCCACATATATATCAGCGATCAACGCGAGGTCGGCCTCTTTAAATGACACACTGAAGTCGTCCCAGAAATCTCGTAAACGTCCAGGCTGATGCGGCTGGAATATCGCTACCAGTCTGCGTTTGATGCCGTCTTTTCGCGACAGCTTTTTCAAATATTGTTGACCAGCCTGCAAAACCGCGCGCACTTCGGTTGGATGATGGGCATAATCATCGATTACTTCAGTACCATCAACGACTCCGATTTTTTGAAACCGTCTATCAACTCCCTTGAATTTAGCCATAGACTCAGCAAGTACAGGGAAGGCGAGTCCCAATTCAGTGGTTGTTGCTATCGCGGCCAGGGCGTTTTGTTTATTATGTTCTCCTGGCACATCCAGTTCAATGACACCAAGTTCGGTGTCATTTTTATATATTTTCATGCCATTGTCGGGCAGGCTTTCGTATGAATAAAGTGGCTTGTGTTGAGAATCGCGACGACCATACGTGACTATCGTTTTGCCATTCTGCTCCAGGCTGCGTACCAGCGAGCGACAGCCGGCGTCATCTGCGCACAAAACCACACAGCGCTCTGCGTTCCCGGCGAAGGATGTCATAATCTCTTTAATCTGGCTCAAGCCGCCCGGATAATTTTCGAGGTGGTCGGCTTCGACGTTTGTGACGACTGCTATATACGACGTTATATGAGCGTGCGTGCGGTCGCTCTCATCTGCTTCCGCGACAAAATATTGGCCATTGCCGGCGATACCATTGGAACCTATGCGTTCGAAAATTCCGCCCACTACAACCGCCGGTTTGAGACCGGCATCGAGCATCAGCTGCGCAATCATGCCTGTGGTGGTCGTTTTTCCGTGCGTGCCAGAAACGGCTATTAGTTTTGATGTACGACTGAGATGCGACAGTAGGTCAGAGCGGTGTAGCACCGGCAAGCCGTTTGCGCGGGCATAGGCGAGCTCAGGATTCTCTGTTGTAATAGCGGTCGATATAACAACGACGCCTGCTTCTTTGACATTGTTTTCGTGATGTCCAATGTATATCTTCGCGCCAAGTTCGGTAAGCTCGCGTGTTATCTCAGTTTCGCTCTTGTCGGAACCTGAAATTGCCTTACCTTGCGAAAGAAGTATTCTAGCTATCGCCGACATGCCGATGCCGCCAATACCTATGAAATGAAGCGGACGGTTGATTGTTTCAAGGTCTACGTTACCTTCATGCCGACTAGAAGGTGTGTGGTGCGTTTGTGCGCAAGCCGCGTCTGATTCCAATTTTGCCCTCACGCGCACGTCGATATCCCCGAATTTATCTTCGGGGATAACTATATCCTGAAACCGATTTCGGCTTCAATACTACTTTATGACTACTTTTTGGCGGAACCGGCAGCTGAGAGCTGGAACACCGATTTTGCTAACTGTGATTTTTTTCTAGCAGCTGAATTCTTGTGCAAGATACCTTTGCTAACTGCTTTGTCGATTACTTCGTAGGCGTTCTTTAGAGCTTCGCCTGCTTTCTTCACGTCTGCAACTTTGACTGAGTCTGTGACTTCGTTGCGGACAGTTCGCACTGCGGACTTCCATGAGCGGTTACGTACGCGATTGCGCTCTGTAACGTCTACTCTTTTGATGGCTGATTTGATGTTCGGCACGGCTAATTCCTGATATATAAACTGAGGTCCGTATTCTAGCACGGCGCCTTTCCGTCAATTGGTGGGCTTTATAGTAATCGTAATGATTGTGACTTGAGTCCGCCGTCTAAGCGTCGAAATGACAAAAGCCCGAGCTGCGCCCAGGCTTGAGTAAAATGATGACAAGGACTAAAGAAGCTCTTCGTTGTCAAGCCTCTTAGACAAGGCTCTTCCAACCAGATCCTGAAATCGCTTGGCAGCCAATGGGTCGTTTTGAACCACACGGCCGATAGTCGTTCTCAATTGTTCTTGCTTGCGAACAATTGGGGTGAAATCTTCCTGGTCTCCGATGGGGAGATCAGCATTGTTTGGATCAAAATTTTCTTCTGTTGGCATGGTTCGCCTTACACAAGGACTGGAAGGTGATTTGAGGGTCAGCTAACCCAAAACATCTGACGGTGGTTTTTCCCC
>Ga0182030_10007224_pt1 | contig 23237 bp, 20 predicted proteins | sample 812S3MmetaG_FD_121299 | JGI IMG/M metagenome (GOLD analysis project Ga0182030, IMG submission 121299) | Permafrost microbial communities from Stordalen Mire, Sweden - 812S3M metaG (Illumina Assembly) | ecosystem: Environmental > Terrestrial > Soil > Wetlands > Permafrost | place: Sweden...
ACGGCGTTAACCAGGGCGCTGCGCACCTCGGCATCGCTGGAGGCCAGGTCCAACTCCTTACCGCGCTGTACGAATAGCTCTTCCCGGATCATGTCATTCAAGACCTTCAGCCGCTGCTCTCGCGTCGCATGGCTGAAATCGACGCCATACAACGTTTGCAGAAGAATGAGATAGTCGCTGCGGGAAATCGGCTGCTGATTCACCAATGCGACGTCTTCGGCGGGAACCGACAACGTCGATGCACTGCGCGCGGTGAATAGCGAGTATCCGGCCAGGAATAGCCCGGTCAGCGCGCCCATCGTCATGAGTACGAAGGATCGAACGCTGCTTACCCGCGTCGGATCGCGCCAGGGTGGCAATCTCTCCTGCCGATCAGTCGGCATTTGAAATTTCACCGGCGTGCGAAATCGAATACACATAGGCGGCCGTTTCCCGGATACCGGCCGCGCTCATGGTCTTGATCCAAGCAGGGCATACGCCCTGGCGCCCATATCCGATGGATCGAAAAAGCGCATCGCGGCTGCCGTCGCCGTATAGCGTGACGGCATCGGTCAAGTTCGGTGCGCCAATCGCGGAGTCGCCCTTGGCATCGAGCGAATGGCAGTCATAGCAGCCCGCATCGCCGGCGTAGAGCGCGGCTCCTCTCGACGCCGCCGCTGCGTCCGCCGCCCGGTCTTGTCGCTGATATAAAAACTCAATCAGATCGGTGATCTGACTTGGCGTCAGGGGTTGAATGTTCTTGTCGGCCGGGTTTGGGCGTGGCCGCGCATAGGCAGGCATGATGGCGAGGTTCCACGCCCTTGAATTGCGAGATCGAATCCCGTATTCGATGATTTGCTCTATCTCTGCCACTCGCCCGCTGCCGTACAGCCAGTCACGATCCGTTAGGTTCGGCACGCCCGTTACCGGATCTCCCGCACCGGAGACGCCGTGGCACGCGGCGCAATGAACCAGGAACAGAGGACGGCCGCGGTCGACCGCGAAACTCAGCAGCGCCGAATCGGCGGGCAACGCATCCGGATCGGCGCGCAGGAGTCTTCGTTCGACATAGCTGTTGTTCGCGAACACGGCCGCGCCGATCAATAACGCCAGGATGACAACCATAGTGAACCGCATTCGAGCAAATGATAGCGCAGGCTCGCGTCGCTAACGTTCCGTCGTGCAGAATTAGGTTGGCACAGCTATCCCGCCAATCGAGCGCGTCTCGACCGATCAGGCTGCGTCCGTTGCACGAAATTTCGGCGGCCGGTTGCTGCGTTCGCTCGCTTAAGTCGTAAAGCCGATCCAGCGTCCGGCCGCGACGATCGTGGTCCAAAGCAGCAGCGATGCGCCGCCCGCAAATTTGGCTACGTTGGGCGGCTGCTTTCGGTCCCACGTTTCCAGATGCCGCGTTCCCAACCAGTGAAACAGCACCATGTTTATCCCCGCAAGCAGCAGGCAGAACATCTTCAGCCGGAATGGAATATTGCCGTAATAAACCACCGCCTTGGATGAAAACATCAGCAAGCCGGCGCCCGCGGCAACGCTAAAAGCCACCCACGTCCAAGGAAGCATTTCGCCCGCCAGCTGACTGAATGGGCGTTCCTTGTTGGTCAGACCCAACAGGCGCAGGTCAACGGTCATGATGGAGCCGACGACCAGCACCAAGGCGAACACATGCACGGTTTCGATGGTCGGAAACAACCAAACGGATTCGCGAATCTCGGTGGGAAAACTCAAGTCTTGCAGCCGCGTCAGGGCTTGTTCCATGGCCACGCGCTATGCCCTATACATAGGCAATCCAACGCCCGGCGGTGACGATGCCCGCGCCGACGATGACAGCGGCTATTCCAATGGCGCGAGCCGCGTGCCGCCGCGCCGGCGATTCGGTCCAATACTCAGGATTGCGGCGCATGCGCAGCTGCACCAGCCACAGGATGCCGGCGAGCGCCAGCACCATGAGCATTTTCACGCGGAATACCCAATTGAGCAGCTCTCGCGCAGGCTCGGTAATGGTCAGAAGAATGCCGCTGACGAGCAGCACGCAGAGCGTCGTCCAGATCCAAGGCGTCGACTTGGCCGCGAGCGCAGCAAGCGGCTGCGCCCCGCGGGTCAAGCCTATGAGGCGAAAACTCACGACGTAAACGGAAGTCAGCAGAATCGCAATGGAGATGATATGCACGGTTTGCACCAGAGGAACAAACCAGTTTGCCGATTGAAATGCCACACTGACACTCGTCCTCGACAGCCAATCGCAGAATTGCTCGATCACGTACCACCACTGATCTCTTGAGAGCGCCTACTTTGAATGGAGCGCTTCATCCAGGCAAGGGCCGGCGTGAAGTATAGTCAGTACATGCAATTCGGACTGTTGAATACTCGCCGGACGCTGCTTGGCCTCGGAGCAGCGTTGCTGCTGATATGGTGCGTCGGTATGTTCGCCCGCGGCTACTGGACTCCGGACGAACCGCGCGAAGCCGACATCGCCTGGCGCATGAGCTGGCAGGCCGAGAAATCGGTGCCTTTATTGGCCGGGGAGGCCTTTTGTGAAAAGCCGCCTTTGACTTATTGGTTGGCGGCGATTCCTATAAAGCTGCTGGGCGCACAAGCCTGGGCCGCGCGTCTGCCCAATTTACTCTATGCGTTGATCACGGCGCTCGGCGTTGGCTTGCTGGCGGCTCGCAGCTCGGGAAGGTTCGCAGGCCTGGTGGGCGCGGCAACCATCAGCACGTTCCTGCTGTCATACCAAGTCGCCATTTGGCTGGCGACCGATGCACCCCTGCTTGCCGCCGAATCCGTGGCGCTGCTCGGCGCCTACATCGGCTTCTACGCCGCCACCGGCCCGGAGCGCTTGCGGGGTTATCTGCTGATGCACGCCGCCCTAGGCGTCGGGTTCTTGTGCAAGAGCGCAGTCGCTTGGGTGGTGCCGGCGCTGGCCATTCTTACCTTGAGTATTTGGGAGAGACGCTGGCGCGAACTCATTCGATGGGAGTTGTATCTGGGGCTGCTGATTCAGGCGGCGATGATTCTCACCTGGGTATGGTTTGTGTATCGGGGAAAGGAGGGTCCGGAACACTTGAAAGTGTTCTTCTGGAACAATCTCGTCGGCCGCTTCGCAAGCGTCGACGCGCCGCCCGATTTGCAGTACGCGGCGGCGCATCGCAACTCGCCCGGAAAATACCTGATCGAACTTCCCCTGTACTTGTTCCCGTGGACCTTGCTGGCGATCGCCGCGGCACTGCGTGCGTGGCGCCAGCACCGAGCCTCGCAGCATGACAATCGCGCCCTGCGCTTTGCGCTCGCCGCATCGCTGCCCACTCTGCTCGTGCTCTCCCTCGCCGCGACGGCGCGCAATATCTACTTCGCGCCGGCGCTTCCGGGATTCGCATTGCTGGTCGCATGGTGGGCCCGCGAAATCCTTCCCGGTCCCGATATATGGGACGTTCGGGCGCTGCGAGCCACGGCCGCCATGCTCATTCTCGGCGTGGCCGTCTTTGGCGCGGCGCTCATCGTCGTCGGCGCTGACTCCTGGAGAGACATACCCGGCCATACGCTCTACATCGCAATCTCACTCATCGGCCTGTTGGCCGCCTTGATTTTGGCGATCCGCGCGTGGGGAGCGGCGCGCGAGCAGGTTGTGTATGCACAATGGGCACTCCTTCTTGCCTATTGCGCGCTACTCATCGGCCCTGCGTCACAGGTATACGGGCAGGTAGACACTTGGCAGGACTTGGCGAAGATCGGCCGCGCCGTTCAACGCGATACCGCCGGAAAGCCGCTTATTTTGCTCGCACCGGACGAAACTACCCGCGCAATCATCGATATGTACGCAAGGCAATCCGTGGACCGGATCGCGGGGCCGCTGGATGCGGCCGGCATCGATCGTATCCGATCCGCCGCCGCCGCGGCGCCCGACAGTTTTTTCCTGGTGCAATTGCCCTCGCGCGCGCCGCGGCTTCCCTGGCGTGCGAAACCGCCGGATGCCGGCCTGCCGCCCGCGTGGCAAGCGGCAAATCTTGCCATGGCCAAAAGTTATTCCCTGCCCAATGGCCGGCGCTACGCGTTGCTTCAGGTCACGCCATAGCCAAGCTGCGGTACAGCGAATCGTATTCCTTGATCTGCCGAGTCCAAGAGAAATCCTTTGCCATTGCATTTTGCACCAGCGGCAGCCAGCTATGCGGGTCCGCATACCAATCGAGCACCGTGTTGACCGCCCAGCGCGCGGCCGGCGCATCGTAATCGTTGAATACGCAGCCCGTGCCGCGGCCGGTGCTCGGATCGAAGTGCTGAACCGAGTCCGCGAGTCCGCCGGTGTTGCGCACGATGGGTACGGTGCCGTAACGCAGACTGTACATTTGATTCAGGCCGCAAGGTTCATAGCGCGAGGGCATGAGGAAGATATCGCTACCCGCTTCGATGAGATGCGCCAGCGCTTCATCGAAGCCGGTGCGATAGCTCACGCGGCCTGCGAAACGCTGCGCCAGGCTGTCGAAAAACGCGGCATACTTCGGATCACCGCTGCCCAGTACAACCAGGCCAAAATCGCGCGCTTGCAGCAGCGCCGGCAACGCATCCATCAAAAGATCGATCCCCTTCTGCTCGGTAAGCCGGGTCACCATGCCAATGAGCGGCTGCGATGTCGCTAGCTTCAGGTCAACCGTTGCGATCAGTATTTCCTTGTTGATGAGCTTGCCGCGCAAATCCTGAGGACTGAAATGTGCGTTTAAGTGCGGGTCGTGCCGCGGATCCCATTCCTGATAGTCGACACCATTCAATACTCCCCTCACGCGATCAGTGCGCTCGCGTAAGGTACCCTGCAATCCCATGCCGAGCGGCGCCTCGCAGATTTCGCGCGCATACGTCGGGCTCACGGTGCTGACGGCGTGCGCGTGCTTTATGCCGGTTTTCAATGAATTGATGACGCCGCGTGAGATATCGCCCTGATCCAAAAGAACCCACGCCGGGCCCAGACCCAAATCGGGAGCGGCGGCACTCGACATGACTCCCTGATATCCTATGTTATGAATCGTCAAGAGAGACTTGGCGTGCGCCAATAGCCGATCCGAAGCGTACAGGGTCTTCAAATACAGCGGCAAAAACGCCGTGTGCCAGTCATTGCAATGGAATATATGAGGCGCGAACCCTAGGCGCCGGCAGCCCTCGAGCGAGGCGCGGGTAAAGAGCAGGAAACGGCGATGCTCGTCGGGATCGTTTGTATACAGGCTTGGGCGATCAAACAGAGTCGGACAATCAACGAAATAGACGGGAGCGTCGCTGCCCGGGAAGTTGGCGGTCAACAGCGAAAACCGGTATTCGGTGTCGCCAATCGAGAGAGCGGCTCGCTGGGCGCCGAGTACCGGCTGAAGATCGGGAAAATTGAGCCGCACGACCGGGTAAAGCGGCATGAAAGCGCGAACATCATGGCCAATGGCGCTCAAGTTGCGCACCAACGCCCCGGCAACATCGGCCAGGCCGCCGGTCTTCGCGTACGGCACGATTTCCGAACTCAAAATACACAGCTTCATCGCCGTCATAGAGACAGTCTAACAAAGGCTTGAATGGGCCCGCGAGAAACCTGATGCAGGCGTTTGCCGAGTGTGTCAGGCTTCGGTTAATGCGACACGCTGCCCGCAACAACACCGGACGCTACGTCAGCCGTTTGACCAGCGGGACCCTGGCGGTGATCATGGCGGGCGGCCGCGGCGAACGCCTCAAAGCCCTTACTCAGCATCGCTGCAAACCGGCCACGCCCTTCGGCGGAAAATTCCGCATCATCGATTTCGTGCTGTCGAATTGCGTCAATTCCGGGATTCGCCAGATTGCCGTATTAACCCAGTACAAATCCCAATCGCTGATCCAGCACATTCAGCGCGGCTGGAGCTATCTGCGCGGAGAACTGGGCGAGTTCGTGGAGTTGATTCCTGCGCAACAGCAGATCGGGACGCACTGGTACCGCGGCACCGCCGATTCGGTGTATCAAAATCTCGAATTCATCCGCTCGCATCACCCGACGCATGTGTTGATTCTGGCGGGCGATCATATTTACAAAATGGACTACGGTCCGATGATCGCGTACCACGATCAATGCGAGGCGGACATCACCGTCGGTGTGGTGGACGTGCCGATCGAGCGGGCCAACGAATTCGGCATCATGACCACCGACGACACCAATCGCGTGACCAAATTCTCCGAGAAGCCCAAGGACCCCGATCCCATCATCGGTCATGAGAATTTCGCGCGCGCCTCGATGGGCATCTACGTGATCACCATGGATCGGCTGGAGAAATTGCTGACCGAGGATGCGGCCAGCGAGACGAGCAATCACGACTTCGGCCGCAACATCATTCCTCCGGCGATAGCCCGCCTGAGGGTCTTCGCCTACCCCTTCTACGATGTCGAGACGCGCGCACAGAATTATTGGCGGGATGTGGGCAACGTCGACGCGCTGTACGAAGCGAACATGGAGTTGGTGGCCCTCAATCCCGAATTGAATATTTACGATCATCAATGGCCCATCTGGACCTACCAGGCACAGCAACCGCCCGCGAAGTTCGTATTGGACGATGAGGGCCGGCGCGGCATGGCGGTCAATTCCATGGTGGCCGGCGGCTGCATCATTTCGGGCGCCTACGTCAGGCAGTCGCTGCTGTCGAACGACGTGCGCATCGAAGAAGCCAGCGTCATCGACAGTTCCGTGCTGTTGCCGGGCGTGACGATCGGCCGGCATTGCAAGATCACGCGCAGCATTCTCGATGAGGGTTGCGTGATCCCGGACGGCCTGCAAATTGGCCAAGACTTGGGCGCGGATGCGAAGCGTTTCTTTGTTACCAAGCGCGGTGTGGTGCTGGTGACGCAGGACATGCTGCGCGGGCCGGCAGCCGTCTCACCGCCCGGCTAGAAGGGAGCGGCGCCGCGCAGCTTGAGCCTTGACCACGCTTCGATCACGTGACGAGTATCGATGCCGAGCATACTAGGCTCACCGTCGATCTCGCCGCGCAATAGCTGCACGTCTGCCCCCGCCGTGCCCAACGGCCGATACAGCGAAGGCAGCGCCTTGCCGAACAGCACGACCTGCGGACAGCCCACGCCGGCGGCGGCGTGCGCGGGTCCCGAATCGACGGTGAGGAGGCCATCGGCGCGCTCCAACAGGGCCACCAGGCGAGGAATCGGCAAATCATCGGCCACATTGTGGAGTCCGTCGACATTCGCCAGGGACTCAACAAGCTCGCGGTTGAGCTGGTATTCGGGCCCGGTGCCGAGCAACAGGATGGCGTGGCGCGGGTGATGCCGCCGTAGGAATTGCAAAACTTCGGCCCAGCGCTCGAGAGGCCAGTATTTGTTGTTGACGGCCATGCGGCGCGGACCCCGCCGCATGGTGCGCTTATTTCCGATCTGCACCAGTATCAAGGGCCGATCGGCAAGGTCCCGTGCCTTGAGCCATGCCTTAAGTTCGACACGCTGACTTTGCGTCACTTCCAGATAGCAGCCCGGAACAACCGCGTCGATGTCGGTGCGGTATGCGCTGAACGGAGCGCTCGGCATAATTTGCGCCAAGCGCCGCCATTGCTGCGTCGCATGCTCACCCGGCAGCAGCCCGTGATCTTTCACGTCAACGATGTATTCGCTCGGAATCCCCGCCCTATCAAGGAGCGGTCTGGCCGCATCGTCGCCGTCGCAATACCATGTGGGACTTGGGGCCCGCGCGCGCAGCTGCCGCACCACCCGCCTTTGATCTGGGCTCAGCCAGTAAGGAGTCTTGCGGCTGCGCATGCTGAAGATCTCGCCTACTCCCGGCTGTCCGCGCAGCAGCGGTTCACTCCAGGGTCCGGAAGTGACGATATCGACGGGCGCGCGAAATTCTGCGTGCAGAACCCGGATCAACGCTGTCAACAGGACCATGTCGCCAAAGGCCCCGCAGCGCACCACCAGCGGCCGCTCACAATATTGCGGGGGCAACGGATCGCTGCCTACTGGATTACGCTGTCGCTGAATCTTTCCATTTCTTCCAATTGCGGGCTGAATTGCAGCAGCAGCAGATCGACGCCCACCTCTTCGAACCTGCCTATTTGATCCTGCACTTGCGACGGAGTGCCCACCAATCCTGAGCGCAATCCCCGGTTCGATACCGAATATTCTTGAATGGACATTTTCTGTTCCAGCTGCGTGCCTTGGATCCATTGCTGGTAGTTCGCGTAGCCCTTGGCATTCTGCTTCACGTCGGTAATGCGCTCCATCTCCTTCGCCACTTCGCTTTCCGAATCGCGCGTGAACGCATAGCCGGCCACGCCGAATTGCATGCGCTCCAGCCCGAACTTTTCTCGCCGCGCGCTCATATCGGCTATCTTGGCCGCCACGTGCTCGGGCGAGTCGCCATGCATTACGTAGGCATCGCATTTTTGCGCGATGAGATTTTTCGCGGCTTCCGATTCGCCGCCGGCGTAGATCGGAGGACGGGGCGAGCGCAGCGGTTTTGGCTCGAGTACGGTATTCTCGGTCTGGTAGTACTTTCCCGTGTGGTTGTAGCTCTTCTGCGACCAAGCGCCGTTCACCACATCGAGCCATTCCGAAGTTCGCCCGTAGCGATCATCGTGGCGCTCGAAGTCGACGCCGTACATCCGCGCTTCTTGTTCCCACCACGAGGAGACCACATTGAGTGCGAGACGGCCGCCGCTGATGTGGTCGATATTCGCAGCCTGCTTGGCGAAAAGTGCCGGCAAATGAAACGTCGGCCGCACGGCCACCATCAATTCCAGCGTCTTCGTAACCGCCGCAAGGGCAGCCGAGGTCGACCAGGCATCGAGGCTGGGGGCATCGATGCCCTTGATGTCGTTCATATTGAGTTCCGCAATGAGCGACAGGTCAAATCCGATCTCCTCGCTGCGCTGTGCGAGCTTGCTGGCGTACTCCCAGGTGGCCTCCATCTGCTCGTCTTCCACGTTGCGCAGCCACCCGCCGAACACCGGCATCCAATATCCGTAGCGAATTCCTTTTTTACCCGGCACGGCGCACCTCGTCCTGCAGAAAATCGGCAAGATTTTCCACCGGATTGAAACCAATGACTCGAGGCGCATCCGCGACGAAGTTCGAGAGCGCGTTGATGTCGTAGTAGTAGATGTTGCCGTCCCGGTCATCGACGATGTATTCGATGCCGCCGACGTCGATGCCGGCGGCCCGGACGATGCGTTCGATGTCTTGGATCACCTTCGTCGGCGCCTCATATCCTTCCACCTTGAGCCCAGCCTTCGAGGCCTCGACGACGCAGGCATTTTCCAGGCTCTGTCCGGTCGAGGTCTGACAAATGTCTGCCGGACACAAGTCGAATGTCTCGCCGGTGAGATGGACCTTGATGGCGTAGAGGTACTTGAAACCCAGTGTCTCCACTCGCGTGATGAATCCGCCGCGTGCCGGAATGAATTCTTGTACGAGCGCAACGCTGTCGTAGCCCAAGTCCAACTGCCCGGCGGCCACCGCGGCGGCGAGTTCCGCCTTGGAGTTGAAGCGCGTGATGCCCTTGCCGCTGCCGCCGGTATTGGCTTTGACGATGATGGGGTAGCGCAATCCTTCGGCGGCGGCCACGGCCTGATGAGGCGAGTGAATGATGCGCGAGGGAAGAAATCGAAGCGACAGCGACTTGAGCAGCGAGGCCTGACCGGCCTTGGATATCTCATAGCGAAACGCCTTGGCTCCATTGAGGACGCGCACGCCTTGCAGCTGTAAATGCTCGAGGTAGGCCAGGGTATGAAAAATGCCGGAACCGTGCTGGCGGCTGTTCGCGGACGGGCTCATTCGATTGAACAGCACTTTGATGTCGGGCTTCTGCGCGCCCACGTCGTAAAAATGATCGGGGATAAAAATCCTCTCAAAGGGGACCTTGCGCCGCTCCAGCTCGGCGAAAATTTGCGCGAACCACTGCGGGTGTTCGTACAGAAACGCAAGCGGCGCATGATCAACTTGCGCGACTTCGGAAAACGCCACCGCACCGCTCGATATCGACATGAAAAACTCCTAGATCTTGGCAGCAACAATCGTCCGCCAGGCGGGCGGCCCCGGACCGGCAACTTCGCAAGCATACCTCGCGTTCGGGACCTGAAGGGCACTCCTTATACAGGTGTTAAATCCAGGTGTTAAATCGGCTGAAGAGCGTATTTGGCTACGGACCCGTATTTGGCTGAGGACTGTTTGCCACGTGCTTTGACTTTCCCGCGCTCAGCAGCGCACAACCTGGGAGTTCAGGACCGGCTCAAGGTTGCGTGGTGAACAAGATAGATGAAGCCGCTGCATGCCGCAGACCACCGCGATAGGGGCGGGAATTGCGTGGGGCTCGCGCCGCCGCGGGGCCAAGCGGCCGCTGACGCAACCGCCGTTGCGCTAGCGGTTCGCAGCAGCGCGAGCGTCAATGAAGGCCTGCAAATCAGCGGCGAGTTCCCGTAGTTGCCGTTGCAAGTCGACCGCTTCGTTTGCATACCTCTGAATCTGCACGACCGACGAGGTCAATATCCTCGTTCCCTTGCGCGGCATCTCGACGATGTCCGGAGCCTCGGCCTCTGCTGACGGCGTGTCGATCTGCGCCAGCTCGCCAATATAAGTGTCGCCCTGCGGGACCGGCTGATTTTGCGATAGGCGGGCGTGGTGCTTTCGCAATTGCCCCGCCCGTCCCAGCACCGACTGCAACTCAGTCATGACGGTCGCCGGAACTCCACGGGCGAAGGCCATGCGCTCGAGGAGTTTCAGACGCCCATCGCCATCCAGCAGCAGGTCGGTCTGTTTGACGAAGCTATCGTCCATCGCAACTGCTCGCAGCGCAATGTCTAACGCCACCGTCTCCAAGGCGTCGTATTCAACAAGAAATCGTGCGATCGCGGCCTGTCGTTGCATTATTTACAGTGCTCGCCCACGGGAGGGCGCTCCTTGCCGCCACCGTACTCCACATGTATGACGGCAATAATTTTGCGATCTCGGGGTACTCGTGCCCGGCGGACGCATGTAATTGCCATGATGCCCTTATACTTTCTGTCTTTGGCAGTGGATATTCGCCGTGCCCCGCAAGCGCCGACCGTTTAAACCGACGACCCCGGATCAAAACAACGCAACGCCAATTTCGCTGTCGCGGCGCAAATTCTTTACAGCCGCGGGCGTCGCCAGCCTCGCGACGGCGGCATCGCCCATCCCGATTCTTGCCGGCAATGCAACGGCCGAACTCACCGACGGTACGCCGGAGCAGATTCACCTGACATGGGGCGACGATCCATCGAGCACGGTGTTCATTTCATGGGCATCGCCCGCCCAAGCCATCAATCCGCACGTGAAGTTGCAGCATCCCTCTGCGAAGGAGTTGATGCTGATCCATGCCGTTCAGCGCACTTACACCGATGGGCTGAACGGTCAGACGGTATTCACCTATCACGCCAAGCTTGAGGGTCTCAAAGCGCATTCGTCCTATCGGTACTCGGTCAGCGCCGACAATGATCGCCGGCGCCAACAGCCTTTTACCGCTACGTTTCAGACGGCGCCCCGCGGCCGGGCGGCGTTTCGGTGGAGCAGCTACGGCGATCTTGCGACGCCTGTGAGCGCCTGGGTTCTCTCCTCTCCGCAAAGCCGCCATGCGGTACAAGCGGTGGAACGATTCAAGCCGCTGTTCCATTTACTCAATGGCGATTTGTGCTACGCAAACTTGAATCCCTCAGCGCAGCCGGCGGTCTGGGCCGATTTCGGCAAGAATACTCAATTCTCTGCCGCATTTCGGCCCTGGATGCCCTGTCCGGGCAATCACGAAATCGAGTTCGGCAACGGCGCGCAGGGCTTCAATTCCTACCTCACCCGTTATTCCCTGCCGGACAATGGCACGCCCTTCTCAGGCCTTTGGTACCGATTTGTCGTGGGCTCCGTATTGTTCATTTCGCTGTCCGCCGACGACGTGATTTATCAAGACAGCGGCGCCTTCGTCAGCGGTCCCGCACCGTTGCAACCGGCCCGGAGCACCGGCGGCACGCAGATCGAACCGGGTACCTCGTTGTACATCCGGGGTTACAGTGGGGGTGCGCAGACGCGGTGGCTCGAGAAGACGCTCGCTGAAGCGTCCACCGACCACCGTATCGATTGGATCGTGGTGCAAATGCATCAAGACGCGCTTAGTTCTTCGAAAAACGGCAATGGATCCGACAAAGGCATTCGCGAAGCCTGGCTGCCCCTGTTCGACCGTTACGGCGTGGATCTCGTGCTCTGCGGTCATGATCATGACTACGAACGCAGCTGGCCCGTGCGCGGATGCAACCATAACGTCGGGCGCGACGTGCACACCGACGCTACGGTGGATACGTGCCAACCGCAGCCGGTCATGACGAGGGAACCCGCCAACGGTCAATTCGACACGCGCCTCGGCACCATCCATCTGATTCTCGGCGGAGGCGGTACTAGCTCGCCGCTCGACGCCTACGGCGTCAATGCTTCCACTGGAGAACCGCAAGCCAAAGTCATCACCAAGACAAACCGCCCCATGCCCGGCGCGACGCCTGGGACTTTCACCAAGCCCGGTGCCGATGCGGTGGAACCGGCGATTTGGTCGGCGCGACGCGATACCGAGACAGGATACGGCGTGGCCGTGTTTGATCTCGATCCGGGCGATGAGCACCGCGCGACTTCGATAACGATTCGCTACTACCATGCGAAGGGAGCCGATCGCGCACCCACGGCCGACTATGAGCTGTTCGAGACGGTCGTACTCGCCAAAGATCGGCGGGTGCTGCCGGCCGCCGTGCAGTAAGTAGCCGTCCATCAGACTTCATAAAATTTGCTGAAGCCCGGCGATGCGGGAAATCTCGCTCTCCGGCACATTGACATCGCGCGCCAAGCGAGGCCATTGACGCAGAACATCGGCGATGCGGTCCAGGAGACGATGCGCATCGTCGACATCGAATTGCTTTGCCACCAGCATCAGATCGCCGCGAGTGATGTGCTGCGCCTTTCCATTCACCAGCATTTGATGCTGCCGCGTCCGCTTGTCGGGACCCGGATTGTGCGAAAAGCTCATGTCGTAGGCGGGCGAAAGAATCCACCTTCCCGCCTCATCCATGATGAACGCGAGATTCTTCGTATGATCGTCGCAATTGCGCGCCATAACATTGAATGCGCAGCGTAGCCATGCCTGCCTAATGGCCTCGGCGCCGAGATTCAGCGCCAGGACTGTGCGGAAATACTGCTCATAACTGCTCACGTACGGAGCATTGAAATCCAGATGCTGCATGCCGCATAGCGTTTGGACGTGCAGCTTTTCGTTGCCCCTGCGGTCGAAGCGGCGCGACATGAAGTGGGCGCGCCCTCCTTCTTCCAGCAGCGCGCATTCGGACATGGTGATACCGCATTCAATCGCCATCAGGTAATGCGCGTATTCGATGCGGCCAAATCCTCGCGTCAACCCTAGGTGGCCGTCGTCTCCAACACCGTCGAATTTCAGCAGCCAATGCTCAAATCCGGGCGGCAGTTCGAATTGTCCGGACAAGACGCTGCGCGTTTTAGGATTCCAACCGATGACCGCTTTTGGGCGGGCTCCGCCAGCAGAACTCCCAACGTAGAGGGTGTGCTGGGTCACTTTCGAAACTTCGCCGCGCAACGCGCGGCGTGCGTCCTCGACCAAGCCTGCCATCTGCAGCGGTACGGCGGCTTCGGCGGTGGCGGAGGTCGACATGGCGGGTTCGAACTCCAGCGCACCCATGGCGCGCTTACCGAGATAGAGAAGACGCTGCAGTGATGTGATGTCCTCGGTACTGATGCCATGCCGCGATAGATATTCGTCAATCAGTGCATTGCCGAATCGGTCCGGCAAAGAGTCCGAGATGAGTCCAGGCAGGCCCTGATAGGTGTCGAGAGACAGCGCAGGAAAACTGTATCGTGTTCCCATCGAAGGAGGCATCTTGATCGGCGAGGGAGCGATGCCGGAGCGCACGAAGGCCGGCGCGTATTCGAACTCGTAGTAGCCGGGTCTTCCTTGCAAGGGGGCGACGGCGCCTACCCGCTCGCCCCAAAACCGCACCTCGACGACCAAGATGTCAGCCATGCCTACCACAGGGGAAGACTCAGACAGGCTCCTGACGTCGGGGCTTGCGGCGCGGAGCGCGTTGTCGAACGCGTTTTCCCTGCTCGGCTTGAAGAATGTCCATGGGGCTTGGGGAAGTGGGATCCGGCACCAATCCTTCGAGCCTATCCAGCAGACCCATGGCCCGCATGAGCGCGATAAGATTTCGCAAAGTGATGCCGCCGGTTTTTTCGAAGCGGCGCAAAGGCGTGAGTCCCATGCCGCTGCGTTTGGCCAGTTCGCTGGCGGAGAGTGCCGCGCCTTTGGGATCGATTCGCCAGCGCTGCAACCGCTTGGCGATAGCGGCTGCGACCTCGCGATTAGTCAGCTGAGTGAACATCGCCATTATGGTCTAAATATGGACGTTTATAGATAGATAAACAGTATAACTGTCTATTTTTAGAATACAATGTTCTCCGGCATTTAGTTGATTAATTATCATACTAAAATTAGACGCATATAATTCGTTATGTTATTTATATATCTAATATTAGATGTTTATATCGTCCCCTAAGCTAGTTCAACCTAAGTCCCGCCATTTCTGCGCCGCCCAGCTGAACATGCATGATGTCCGCGATCGTCGGCGCTATTTGCCGCATATCGATCTCGCCCAGGGATTTACCCGTTGCGATGCGCGGGCCCACGATAAAGAAGGACGATCTCATCTCGGCGCGTTCCGGCATGTAGCCATGCATCCCTAAATTGCTCGGCTTCGTGATCAGCGGCAACGACAGGCTGTAAGCCATTTCATAGCCGATCCGCAACGAGATCAAGTACGCTGCATTGGGGAAGCCACGGCCACGCTGAATCTCCTCTCGCGGCAAGATCCGCTCGATGCCGTTGGCGGGATCGCTCGCCAGTTTGTCGAGCAGCGCCTTCACTCGCACGCGCACCGGCTCATCGGCCGGATCGGCAAGCATCACGGCAGCGCTGCCCCCCCCCGGCCACGGCATCGCTTTCCAGCCGGTAATCTTGTTGTCTTTGTCGACGGTGAAAAGCCCTGCTTCCAGGAAGGCGGCGTAAAGATTGACGTCGTGCTGGATCGCGGCAAAGCCATGGTCGGACACGACGCAAATCGTCGCCCGTCCAGGCGCCGCCTTTTCGGCCGCCGTCCGCAGCGAGCCGACAACGGCATCGAGACGTTCGAGCGTTTCGTTGGATTTCGGGCTGAAAGGACCGGACAGATGCTCTTCCGTGTCGAGTCCCGTTAAATACACCGTGAAGAAACCGGGATGTTTTGTCTGCAGCAGGCGAACGGCAAACCGCGCGCGGATCTCATCCTCCGCCACGGTTTCTTCCATGCCGCCCGGATAGCGGCCAAGTCCGGCGGACAGCTCTTGCTCCAATCCTTCGGTGCTCAGAGCGCGCTGCAGCTTCAAATCATCGTCGGTGCCGACGCGCCAGATCTGCGGAAGATTGTACGTAATGTTTGCTCCGACGCTGACCGGCCAGTAGATATTGGCCGTCCGAAGATGCGCCGCCGCGGCCGCGTCCCATAGCGTCGGAACCTTGATGTCTTCGGCGTACCAATACCAACCCCGTTCATTGCGCAACAGCGGGTCAAAGGTCGTATTGCCGTAAATGCCGTGCTTGGCCGGCGAGGCGCCGGTCAGAAGCGTGGTATGGCTTGGATACGTCAACGTGGGTAGAACGCCGCGAACGCCGCTGGCGTAGACGCCGTCCTTCATGAACGCCCGCAGATTAGGAACCTTGATTCCATGACTTTGCGCGTCGATGACGGCTTCCGGCTTCATGCCGTCCACGGAAATGAGCACAACCATCGGTGCGTTCGACGCATCATCGGCCGCGACCGCTCGAAAACAAAAGACGCACAATAAAGCGGGCACCAGGGGGCAATATTTCATTTTCCAGCCACCTTAGAGGCCGCGGAACAGCCGCAGAAACTCCTCGGCCGCCTTGTGCACATTGCGCTGCCAATCATCGGCCGCGCATGTGTCCGCACCGTCGGTTACGTATTTTACGCAGGCAAACTTTGCATTTTCTTGCCGGCACACTTTTGCCAAGGCGTACGCCTCCATATCGACCACGGCGCAATCCGCCTCGACCGCCGCCGTCGCGAACGAATCACCGCTGCCGCATATGGCAGCGGGCAGGCTGAACGCCGGAGCGAAGCTCAAGCGGCTGGGCGCCTCATCATAGGGCGTGACGCCCAGAGCAAAACCCAAGCCTCTGACATCCATATCGCGCTGGATAAATTCGTGGCAGGCCACGAGAGTCCCGGACGCATGGCAGCGGCTTCCGGCGGATCCAAAATTCACGACCAAGGGCATCTCCCGGCTATGATGCGCGTATCGCGACAGCTCCTTGGTGAGCGCAATCGCGGCGTTGACCTTGCCCACACCGCAGTAAAGCACCGGCACGCCGGCCGCCTCGAACACACCCGCGGACTCCGCCCGCAGTGCCATCACCACGATAATGCGCGACAAATCATCCATGGCCCTTCGCCCCTAGTACTCGATGACGGCGCGTAACCGCAGATTCCGCCAGGAATAGTCCCTGACAATCCGTAGGTCAATGAGCGCAACGAGTGCCCTGAGCTGGAAGCCCGCGCGATCGCACAGATCAGCGGCCGCCGTCATCGTTCCGCCGGTCGCCAACACATCGTCTATGAGCACGACGCGGCCATTGCCTCGTTGCATCTCCAAAACGCCCGACCCGTATTCAAGATCGTAAGCCACATCGACAACGGGTGGCGGCAACTTGCCTTGTTTGCGCACCAATACGAATCCCTTGCGTCGATGCATCGCCAATGCGGCACCCAAGATAAAGCCGCGCGACTCCACTCCTGCCAGCGCATCGATTTCATCCCACTCGTCGTCCGTGAGCAATGCGTCCAAAGCGTGAAGGGTGGCATCGAGGTGATCCCGCAACAGCGGTGCGATATCGCGGAACAATATTCCCTGGCGCGGAAAATCCGGCACATCTCTAATTGCTTTCCTCAAATCAGACATAAGCGCTCGCTGGCTGCTGGCATCCCACGGCAGTTTAACGGCTAACCCGCTAAAATTCCCGCCGTATCCTTCCGCGGCCGGATTCGGCGCGCCATTTGGGCCAAGACTGATGCTTACGATGCTATCCTTGCTCGAGGCGGCACGCTCGACGAGACTCAAGGCAATGAATTACGCATGATTTTGGTCATCGATGTCGGAAATACGCGCCTCAAGTGGGCTTGGCTCACGAGCACCGGGCTATCCGATCAGCAGGCCATCGTGCATCGGGACGCGAAGCCCGGCATTTGGACGACAGCCCTATTCGACTCGGGTCAAAAACCCCGCCGGGTGTTGGTCTCGAACGTCGCGGGACCCGTCATGGCGAAGACGCTCACCCGCCTGGCGAAAAAAAAGTTTCGCGTGGACGTCGAATTTGTCACCGCCGCCCGCGAATTTCACGGCCTCACCAGCGGCTATCTTGATCCCTCGCTTTTGGGTGCTGATCGCTGGTTGGCGCTCATCGGTGCATGGACCAGGGTACGCACGGCGCTTTGCGTGGTGGATGCCGGCACGGCCGTCAAAGTCGATAGCGTGGACTCCAATGGTCAGCATCTCGGCGGCCTGATCGCACCGGGCATTCACATGATGCGCGAGGTGCTGATGAGCAATACCAGCGATATCTCGAAAGCGGCGCTCAATAGCACTCCCTCCCTCGCCGGCGTTCTCGCCAACAACACCATTGCTGCCGTGTCGCGCGGTGCCGTGTTTGCGCTCGCAGGCATGGCAGATCGCGCCGCCGAGGTCATCGAGCAAAGCACGGGCGCCGCGCCTAAATTATTCATCACCGGAGGCGACGCCAGCATGATTGCCGGAACCATGCGCACGCATGGCGAGATCGTACCGGATCTGGTGTTGCAGGGGCTGGCCGTCATCGCGGCACAGCCGCGCTAGACGATCGTGTTTCGCCCCGGCCCGAAGAATCTCATCACGGATGTCGCGGGACTCAAAGTCGGTCACGCAACGAATGAGAAAGTGCGGTCCGGCGCGACCGTGCTGCTGTGCGCCGCCGGTTGGGCGGCGGCCGTCGATGTACGCGGCGGCGGTCCCGGGACGCGCGAGACCGACGCCCTCGCTCCTGAAAATCTAGTGGGCCGGGCGCATGCCGTGGTGCTCGCCGGCGGCTCGGTCTTTGGGCTGGCCGCCGCGGATGGCGTCGCGGCATTGCTCTCCATGCAAGGGGTCGGTTTGCAATTGCGCGCCGGCTCGCCGGCAATTCCCATCGTCCCCTGCGCCGTCTTGCATGATCTCGCCAATGGCGGCGACAAGAATTGGGGACTTTCTCCCCCTTACCGCGACTTAGGACTGCAGGCGGCGGGCGATGCCGGCGTTGAATTTGCGCTGGGTTCGGTGGGCGCCGGGCGCGGCGCCATGGCGGGCTTACGCAAAGGGGGCATCGGATCGGCGTCATTGGATTTGCACGGCGGATTGATCGTCGGCGCACTGGTGGCGCTCAACTCAGTGGGCTCGGCACTCATGCCAGACGGTAAGACATATTGGGCCTGGGCGTTTGAGCTTGGAGGTGAGTTCGGCGGCGGCGGGGCGCCGGCGAGCGCCATGGACTCAAGCGATCCGGCGCCCGACGAATCGCGTCTTCTGGCAATCGGCCGCCTAAGGCAAGGCGCCAACACCACGCTGGGCATCGTCTGCTGCAACGCCGAGCTCAGCGCGGCGGAGTGCCGGCGGGTTGCCATGATGGCGCAGGATGGAATTGCGCGCGCCGTTCGCCCGGCTCACACTCCCTTCGACGGCGATACGGTTTTCGCGTTGGCGAGCGGCGAGCTGCCGCTGCAGAAAAATCCATTGCGTGCCGCGCAGATCGGGCGCATTGGGTCTGCCGCGGCTGATTGCTTGGCGCGCGCCATCGCCCGTGCGGTGCATTTCAGCTAGAACATGTCGGTTAACTCCCATGGCGGCGCAAACTGCAGCAATCGAGGACCGGCCACTTATGTCACCTGCAGCTTGGGTGTGGCCGCGATCAGCGCCTGGGTATACGCGTGGCGAGGCGCGGAAAACACGGTTTCCGTAGGCCCCTCCTCTACGATCCGTCCTCCTTGCATGACATAGATGCGATCGGCGATGGCTCGGACCACGTGCAGATCGTGCGACACGAAGAGGTACGCCACCTTGAGCCGCTCCGCGAGTTCGGCCAGCAGCTCGAGAATTTGCTCGCGCAATAGGACATCGAGAGCCGAGACCGCCTCATCGAATGCGATGACTGCCGGCTCGGTAATCAACGCCCGCGCAATCGCAATTCGTTGGCGTTCACCGCCTGAGAACTCATGCGGCAGCCGCCGCGCATCCGATGCCGACAAGCCCACCTGCTCCAAGACATTGGCCACTTTGCCGCGCCGCTCCGCCGCCGGCGGCGGCGAGTTCAATAAAAAGAAGGGTTCGCCAATCAGCCGCTCAACCGTCCACTTTGGATCAAAGCTGCCATACGGGTCCTGGAATACGGCTTGAATTGAGCGGCGCAGACGGCGCAAATTCGAGCCCTTCGCGCTCGAAAACTCTTCGCCCAGCAGGCGCACCTGGCCGCCCTGCGATCGCTCCAGCGCGAGGATCACTTTCAGCAAGCTCGACTTGCCCGAACCGGACTCACCAACCAACCCCACGGTCTCGCCGGCGTGAACGGATAAGGAAACACCATCGACCGCGCGCAAAGGCATCGCGGCATGCCATAGCGACCGCCTCTTTCGCGGGTATTCGCGAACGATGCCGCAAGCCTGTAATACCGCAGCGGAACTCACCTGCCGTGCTGCGCGTTTCGGTTTCAATGCGGCCGCCGCCAGAAGAGCTGCCGTGTATGGATTGCGCGGCCGGCGCAGCACCTCCGCGGTAGCGCCCTGCTCGACGATCTCGCCTTGGCGCATGACCGCGACGCGACTGCTAAGCTGCGCGATGACCGCAAGATCGTGCGTCACCAAAATCATGCCCATGTTGCGCCTGCGGACCAGTTCCTGCAGAAGCAGCAATACTTGCGCCTGCGTGATGACATCCAAGGCGGTGGTCGGTTCATCCGCGATGAGCAGCGGCGGCGACATCACCACGGCCATGGCAATTGCCACGCGTTGCCGCTGGCCGCCGGACAACTCATAGGGATATCGATCGAGCGCGCCCTGCTCGCCCTCCAACCCAACCAGATCCAACGCTTCGCGTGCTGCGCGCCGCGCCTCGAGAGCGGATACGGCGCGATGCAGCCGCAGCGCCTCCGCTACCTGATCGCCGATGCGCATCAGCGGATTTAATGCCGTCATCGGCTCTTGAAACACCATACCGACGTCACGGCCGCGAATCTGCCGCATCTGCGCATCGGTTTTCCCGGTGAGCGCCGCGCCGCGCAGGCACACCGCTCCGGTTGCGATCGCCGACTCCGGCAGCAGTTGCATGACAGCGAGCGCTGTCATCGATTTTCCGGATCCGGAAGCGCCTGCAATCCCGAGGATTTCTCCGGCACGCACTTCCAGCGACAGGTTCCTGACGACGCGCGTTGCGCCGATGGAGACGCTCAAATCATCGATTTTCAGCAAGGGTGCCGTCATGATTGGCGCTCGGCCCGGCGGCGCAATCCCTCACCGAGCAAATTCAATCCCAACACGAACAGCAGCACCGCAAAGCCCGGAAAGAGCGCGAGCAGCGGAGCCAGCGCCGTCAAGGTTTGCGCCTCGTTGAGCATGCGGCCCCAACTGGGTGTCGGCGGCTGCGCGCTCAAGCCCACGTATGACAGGCCTGCTTCGGCGATGACACCCAAGGAAAACTGTATCGTGCCCTGAATCACGAGCAGACCAACCAAGTTCGGCAGCAGGTGCTCGCAGGAGATCCTCAATGGTCCCTTACCTGCGACACGGGCGGACAATGCGTAGTCGCGAGTCCACAATTGCAGAGCTCCGGCGCGGGTGACGCGCGCGAACACCGGTATGTTGAAAATGCCGATGGCAATGATGGCGTTGACGGCCCCGGGACCAAAAACAGCCGTAATCAGGATCGCCAACAGCAGAGCCGGGAATGCGAAAATCAAGTCGTTGCCGCGCATCACCCACTCATCGACCGCTCCGCGGCGTGCGGCAGCAAACAATCCCAGAGGCACGCCCACGAACACCCCGATGACTACCGACAGCAACGCCACGCCCACGGAGGTTTGCGCACCCACCATGATCATCGACAACACGTCCCGGCCCAGTTGATCGGTCCCAAACCAGTGATGTGCACTGGGCGATTGCAACTTATCGGCAATGGACAGCACTCGAGGATCGAACGGCGTCCAGTACTGCGCGATCACCGCCATGGCGATGAATAGCCCGGTGATTACGGCGCCTGCGGTGAAGCTCACATTTCGCGAAGCAGCTTTCATGCGCCGCGCGCCGCCCGCAACTGAGGATTGACCAGCACGTAGGCCAAGTCGACCACGAAGCTCACCGTCACCACCGCGAATACCAGAATGAGCACCACGCTTTGAACGACGATCAGATCCCGCTGCACGATGGCTTGAAACACCAGTCTTCCCAGCCCCGGCAGAAAGAATACGTTTTCTATGATCACGCCGCCGGCCAAGAGAAAGGAGAACTGCATGCCAAGGATGGTCAGAACCGGTACCAGCGCGTTGGGCAGCGCATGCCGCCACAGTAGATGCCATCCGCCCGCACCCTTCGCTCGTGCAGCGCGGATATAATCCTCGTGCAACGTGTCGATCAGCGCGCCGCGCAGCACTCGCGCCAGGATCGCGGCCTGCGGCATACTCAAGGCAATCGCAGGCAGCGTCAGCGCCTTCATCGATGGCCAAAATCCCGCCTGCCAACCGGGAAATCCTCCCGCGGATACCCAGTGCAGGTCGATCGCAAAAAGCAGTACCAATAACATCCCCAGCCAGAAATTCGGCACGGCCAGGCCCAGTTGGGTCGCGCCGCTCACGATTGCACCGGCGGCGCGCCCGCGCCTTGTCGCGGCGAATAAGCCGACGCAAAAGGCGAGCGCGGTGGATAGCAGCAGCGCGTATATCGCCAACGGCAGGGAGACTTGCAACCGCTCGGCCACCAGAGTGCCTACGGGAATCCGATAGGTGTAGCTGAGCCCAAAATCCGCGTGCAGCAGGCCGCCAATCCACGACAGGTAGCGATGCCAGGGCGAGGCATCCAAACCGAGCTGCTGACGCAGCGCCGCCACCGCGTCCGGATCCGCCTGCAGCCCCATCATATAGCGCACAGGATCGCCGGGCACTACTTGAACGATCAAGAATACAACAGCAGTCGCGGCGAGCAACGTCGCAGTCAGGACGGCCATGCGCTGGGCGAGATACGCGCTGCCGAACCGGCGCGCCGCCAAACCTAACAAGACCAACGAACCTGCTGCAAAGACCAAGGCGGCAGATCGGAATGACGGTGCACCGTCCGCGCGCGCCGCGGCGAACTCATCGCCGTGGACCGCGAGCGCGGCGCCGTCATAGTACGCGCGAGTGACATCTACCACGCTCAGCACGTTGTCGAACCCGATTCCATGCAAATGCGCATTCCATATATCCAGCCGTGGATATTGGAACAAGAACCCGTTCACGGCATCTACGCTAAGCTTGCGCTGAATCTGCTGCAGTAATTCCGCGCGCCTCGAAGGCTCGACACTGTCATCCAACGCGGCGATCAGCGCTTTGAATTCAGGATTCGAATATCCGAAATAATAGTCATCGCGCGCGTAGATGTCGTAATCCAGCGGCTCGGCGTGCCCGACGATGCTCATGTCGTATTCATGCCGGGTGTAGACCTGATCCAGCCACTGCGCCCATTCCAGATTTTCAATCCTGACCCGTATCCCGATCTGCGCCAGCTGCGCGGCGACGATCTCGCCGCTGCGGCGCGCGTAGCTGGGCGGCGGCAGCTTCAGCGTCATCGAAAACCCGTTGGGGTATCCGGCCGCCGCCAGCAGCTCTTTGGCCTTAGCCACATCGTGCGGATACACACCCGTCAGATCGAGGTACGCGGGATTGCGCGGCGGGAAATGGCTGCCTATCGGCGTGCCGTAGCCGAACATGGCGCCATCTATGATGGCGCGGCGGTCCAATGCGTAGGAGATCGCCCTGCGCACGAGCACGTTGTTCAGGGGCGTAACGCGCTCATTTAGGCCCAGCACGGTCTCCATCTCGGTGGTCCCATTGAATACGGCGAAACGCGGATCGGCCGCAAATTGGGCGAAGC
>Ga0182030_10007225_pt1 | contig 23231 bp, 18 predicted proteins | sample 812S3MmetaG_FD_121299 | JGI IMG/M metagenome (GOLD analysis project Ga0182030, IMG submission 121299) | Permafrost microbial communities from Stordalen Mire, Sweden - 812S3M metaG (Illumina Assembly) | ecosystem: Environmental > Terrestrial > Soil > Wetlands > Permafrost | place: Sweden...
AACGCCAACGTTCACCCAGACCCAGACTCCGACTTTCACGCAAACGCAAACCCCAACATTCACCCAAACTCAAACGCCTACGTACACACAGACCCAAACCCCGACATTCACGCAGACCCAGACGCCTACTTTCACCCAAACCCAGACGCCCACGTTTACTCAGACTACAACAACTACCTTTACCCAGACCCAAACGCCAACGTTCACCCAGACCCAGACTCCGACTTTCACGCAAACGCAAACCCCAACATTCACCCAAACTCAAACGCCTACGTACACACAGACCCAAACCCCGACATTCACGCAGACGCAGACGCCTACTTTCACCCAAACCCAGACGCCCACGTTTACTCAGACTACGACACCTACCTTTACCCAGACCCAAACGCCAACGTTCACCCAGACCCAGACTCCGACTTTCACGCAAACGCAATCCCCAACCTTTACCCAGACTCAAATCCCTACGTTCACCCAGACCCAGACACCGACCTTTACGCAGACTCAGACACCAACTTTCACACAGACACAAACGCCTACATTCACTCAAACCCAAACGCCCACTTTTACTCTAACTCAGACACCGACATTCACTCAGACACAGACTCCGACATTTACGCAAACTCAGACTCCGACATTTACTCAAACCCAGACACCCACGTTTACCCAGACTCAAACTTCGACCTTTACCCAGACCCAAACCCCGACCTACACACAGACCCAGACTCCTACCTTCACGCAGACTTCTACGCCAACGTTTACTCAGACAGCTACACCCACTTTCACACAGACCGCCACTCCAACCTTTACTCAGACCGCTACAGCTACCTTCACTCAGACTGCCACCCCCACGTTTTCGCAAACGGCCACCCCCACCTTCACCCAGACTGCTACGCCGACCTTCACGCAAACTCAGACCCCCACGTTCACCCAGACCCAAACTCCCACCTTAACGCAAACGCAGACTCCAACCTTCACTCAGACACAGACCCCGACTTTCACACAGACTCAGACAACGACTTTCACTCAATCCCAGACACCTACCTTTACTCAAACCGCAACTCCGACGTTCACCCAGACTGCGACTTCGACATTCACTCAAACGATTACGCTCACATTTACTGAAACTGAAACCCCAACATTTACTCAGACGGAGACACCTACATTTACCCAGACCCAAACCCCGACATTCACACAGACTCAGACAACGACTTTCACTCAATCCCAGACACCTACCTTTACTCAGACGGCAACTCCGACGTTCACCCAGACTGCGACTTCGACATTCACTCAAACGATAACGCCCACATTTACTGAAACTGAAACCCCAACCTTTACTCAGACGGAGACCCCTACATTTACCCAGACCCCAACTCCGACCTTCACCCAGACCCAGACACCTACCTTTACCCAAACTCAGACACCCACGTTCACCCAGACACCGACATTCACTCAGACGACCACTTCGACCGATACTCAAACGACAACTCAAACTTTCACCCAGCCCTCTACTCCGACAGACACTCAAACTGATACGTCAACGATTACCCAAACTTCAACTTCGACCATGACACCAACCCAGACCTTGACCTTTACCGCAACCTTGACTCCAACCTTCACCCAGACAGAAAGTCCGACATTTACGGAAACGTTTTCTTCAACCTTCTCACAAACAACGACCCCCACAACTACTTCGACTGTAACGGCCACCTTTACCCAAACCGAGACTTTCACCAGCACACAAACTCAAACGCAGACCTTTACCTGGACCGAAACACCTGTATTTTCATTCACAGAAACCGGTACGTTTACTCAAACTTTATCCCCCACCGTAACCCAGACCCCAACACCCAGCGAAACCTCGACCCAAACCCCTACCTTTACTCAAACGACATCGTCGACTTTCACGCCAACACAGACTTGTACCTTTACCGAAACCCAATCGCCCACTTTCACTGTGACAGAAACGCCAACCTTTACTCCGACCCTGTCCCCAACTTCAACGTTGACAGTTACTTCGACTTTCTCAGCAACCTATACCGATACATTTACAAACACTTACACCGCGACTCCAAGTCTAACTTTGACGAATACATCAACCTATTCCACCACTCCCACTCAAACACCAACGAATTCATCAACTTGGACATGGTCTCCGACTTTTACCCAAACCAATACGTCCACGGCATCTTCAACGGTTTCATGGACGGCTACTGCCACGGCGGTCGACACAGCCACCTTGACCTCCACCACGACAGGCACAAATACAATGACTTCAACTGGGACCCCAACGAACACCCCTGTCAATACCGTCACTCCAACGGCCACGGGAACTCCCAACGGTTCCTCCACGCCGGCTTGCGGGCTTCAAGTCGTGCAGATATTGGATGACCGGGGGGAATTGGTGGCGAACCTTTGCGGAAACATCCTTTTCCCTGCGGGAACGGCTTATTCGGTGACGTTATCGAGGTTCACCCCAAGTCCGTCCGGACTGGGAGGCGCCATCACCATTTACCTGAACAACCAAATCGTGGCGGTTTGGAACGGACTCGACACCCATGGTCAGTTGGTTCCGAATGGGTTCTACCACTTCAAAATTATTCAAAATACGCCCGAGGGAAATACTGTTGTTCTGGCGAGAGATGCCTATATCGCTGCCGAAACCGGGGCGGGGGGCCTTCAAATGTCTGCCCGGCCAAATATCGCGCATCCGGGAGACACGGTTACCATTCTTGCCTCTTTCTCCGGAGTCCCTCCCGATTCTCAATGCAAAATCAAAATCTACGACATGGCAGGTGAACTCCTGGAAACTTTGAACCTGTCGAATGGAACTGCCATATGGGATTTAAGGAATGCGCAAGATCAAGAGCTTGGAACGGGACTTTACCTGGTCGCGTTTGATGGAAAAGATCCAGTTTCGGGAAATCCAGTGCGAAAAGCCGTTAAGATTTTATTCATTCATTGAAAAAAGAATCTCGTTTTGCCCCTTCTTATCCGGAGTGTCATGTTAAACTGACCCGCTTCCCAAAGTTCGCGTCATGCTTTTCAGTTACTTTTTGCTTTTTGGAGAAAAATCAGAGAATGCGATTTCAACTCGAAAATAGTAAAGCTCATCGGAATGACTTTGTTTGGTTTGCTCTGGCACTTTTTCTGCTCTTGCCAGGGTTCTCCGGCGCTACGGATGATCCCTTAAGAAAATCCCTGGTCAAAATCTTTACGACCATGCAGAACCCTAATTATTACGAACCCTGGAGGATAGGATCCCAGGAAAATGTCAGCGGGAGCGGATGCGTCATTTCCGGAAACCGGATCCTGACCAACGCTCACGTGGTTTCCAACGAAATCTTCATTCAAGTTCTTAAAGATGGCGACACCAAGAAGTACACCGCTCAAAAGGAATTCATCGCGCACGATTGTGACCTTGCGATTCTGAAAGTGGATGACCCGAAATTTTTTAAAGGGACGCAGCCGGTCAAATTTGGGGGTTTGCCTTCCTTGAAAGACCAAGTGGCCGTCTATGGATATCCGGTGGGCGGGGAAGAACTATCGATTACCGAGGGGGAAGTTTCCCGCATTGAAGTCATTCCCTATTCCCATTCCATGCGGAACCTCTTGGGCATTCAGACCAACGCCGCGATCAACCCCGGCAACAGCGGCGGGCCCGTGTTCAGCCATAAGAAGCTTGTGGGGGTCGCTTTCCAGGGATATAACGCCGTCGTCGCCCAGAATACCGGGTATATCGTGCCCGTCCAACTGCTCCAGCGGTTTTTAAACCAAATTAAAAAGGGAAGCTACAGCCCGGTTCCCACCCTGGGTCTCTATACCGAACCCATGGAAAATGACGCCTTGCGGAGCTATTACGGGATGAACCCGAATCAGACAGGGGTTCTGGTTTCGAAGGTCATTTATGGATCCTCCGCATCGGGACTGGTCCAGGAAAATGACATCCTGCTATCCATCGACGGCTATCCGATCGCCAACGATGGAACCCTTCACTTCCGGAAGGGGGAACGGCTTAACTTCCAGTACCCTCTATGTCTGCATCGGAATGGCGATAAAATAGCCTTGAAAATTATGAGGGACAAAAAGCCGATAACGGTTTCGCCCATTCTCAAGGAAGACGCCCGCCTGGTTCCCTTGGTCAAATACGATACCGACCCGACCTATTTCATTTTCGGAGGCCTGGTTTTTACGCCCCTTACCTCCAACTACTTCCAAACCACGAAGGCTCCACCCTCTGAATTCATGCCCCTTTATTTCGAGGGCCTTCCGTCGGAAAAGCAAAAGCAAATCGTCATCATCAGCCATATCCTTTCCCACGAGATCAACAAAGGTTACGGCTCTAAGTATTCCAACCTGGTGGTTCAAAAGGTCAACGGAATCCCCATTACGGAAATGAAAGATTTGATCCAGGCCTTTGAGAAACCCCAGGACGGCCGACACGTCATCGAATTCGACAATCCGGTGGAGGTGGGAACGAAGATTGTTTTGGACGCCGCCAAGGCGAAGGAAGCCACCCGGGAAATCCTGGCCAAGAACAACATACCCAGCGATCGATCCCAGGACCTCAAGGGAGGCACCCCTTGAAGCGTCTTCTTCCAATACCGTTTGCCTTGCTATTGCTGGCCGGTTTAGGGCTTTTGCCCGCCTGCCATTGGCAGAGTGACAAATCCCTGAAAAAATCCGTGGTCAAGATCTATACCACGGTTCAGAACATCGACTTTTTCGAGCCATGGAAACCCGGGGCCGAGGCCCAACTGGAGGGGTGCGGGGTAGTGATTCCCGGGAAACGAATTCTCACCACGGCCCACTTCGTCAACAAAGGCAACTATATAGAGGTTCAAAAGTTCGGAGAGACCAAAAGGTATGTGGCTAAGGTGGAACAGGTGGGCTATGATATGGATTTGGCCCTTTTATCCCTCGAAGACCCTGATTTCTTTAAGGACGCGGAGCCGGTCGAATTTGGGGATTTGCCATCCCCAGGAGACAAAGTTTTAATCCATGGCGGGGACGAAATTTCGATCAAGGAAGACACCCTTTCCGGAATTGACATGGTTTTCTCGACGGAGGGGGCGCGCTATCTTCCCGGTTTAATCACTTATAACCCCATCGAAGCCAAGAAATTGGGCTGCCCGGCTTTCATCAACGGGAAGTTTGTGGGAATTACTTTTGATTCCTGGCACGAACCGGATAAAACCGGAACCCTCCTACCCGTGAATGTGGTTCAGAGATTCCTCAAGGGCATCAAGAACAACGGGGCTTATAACGGTTTTCCCGACGCGGGAGTTTACGTTCAGTCACTTGAAAACCCGGCGCTCCAAAGTTTTTACAAGCTTCCCCAGGACAAGACGGGCGTGGTGGTCACCAAGGTCGTTTATGGCGGATCGGCAGACGGGTTTCTTCAGATGGGAGATATCCTGACCGCTATCGACGGGAACCCCATCGACAATGAGGGTGATATAACCATGGCGAAAGCCCAACGGATCGATTGGACCTACCTGATTACCTTTTATTTGACGGGCGAAACGGTCAATCTAGATGTGCTGCGAAACGGCCAAGCGTTGAAAGTAAAACTTCCCCTCAAGCCCTACACCAAACTCGTCCCTTTTCGCGCGGATAATATCCATCCAACTTATTTCTTTTACGCGGGGTTTATTTTCGTTCCCCTGACCGTCAATTACCTCCAAACGGGCAATTGGGACAATTTCAAACCAGAGTTGAAAGATCTATTTATGCATGGATTCCAGTCGCCTGATTGCAAGCAGGTGGTCCTGATCAGCCATGTGTTGCCGCATGAGATTAATGTCGGATACGCCCGGGAGAACAACTTGATCGTGGACAAGGTCAACGGAAAGGCCATCACGGAGATGAAAGACCTGATTGAGGCCTTCAAGAACCCAGTAGGGGGCTATCATGTGATCGAGGTGGATGATCACGCCTGGTTTGGTACGAAAATTGTTTTGGAAGCGTCCAAGGCCCAGCAGGCAACCGCTGAAATCATGGCGGAGTTTAGAATTCCCTCCGACAGGTCCGAGGATTTGAAGTAACCTTCAAACCGGGGTTACTGATTTAAAATATGTAATAAATCAAACCAACATCGGCTTGAAAGCCGGTAAAGTCGAATGTCGTCCATCGGACCCCGTTATGATTTACATCCTTGGCGTCCGCGATTCCTATGAATCCACTGGGATAAACAACTAAACCAAGAGTCCCCGCAGTTCCATTAATCATTACCCCGCTTAAAGTGACCTCGGAAATACTTAAGTACCGGAATGCGCCTGATAAAACCAAGCCCAGATCCTTGTCAACTCGTAGCTCATATCCACCGCCCAATTCAACTCCGAAATCGCCTTTGTCGAATGGAACATTTCCATTCTCGAAAACGTTGAAGTAGGGGAGATTGGTGTAAACCGTGGCGGGTGCCTGGAAGGAAAAGCTCCCATCGTAATATCCGACCCCAAAATTCAAGTTGATGCGGCAATTGTCATGGACCCAATAGTGGGTGTATTTGATGTCAAAGGCGTTAAGACCCGGTTGGATCGTGATGTTTTCCGGAATAGTGCCGAAGATCGCTTTGCCCTGGAAGTTATCCCCACTGAAGTTTGAAAAACAAATGGACATGGCGTTTTCAGGATCGAGTTGGTAACCCAACTCGGCTTTGAAGCCGAACCCTGTATTTCCTGAAGAGGAACTGATTTTGCCTCCCCCCAAAGTAGCTGTCTGGGTATTCCAACCGTTGGGCGCGTTATTGAGGTCTTCTTCCAATGAATAATCGAACAGCCCGGAACCCTTGATCCAAAAGATTGGGTTAATGGGCGGGCCTTCCAGACGGCCCTTGTGCGGCGAAGGAGGGGCTGGGAAAAGGGGTGGTGTATAAACCAATGGCTTGAGCTGCTGGTCCAGCTTGACCAAGGGCGCGTTATCCGGGTGGAGGGCTAGGCTGGCTTCACAATGGTCCAGGGCGTCCACGTAATTCTGGACCGCGTTTTCCGAGAAGGCCAAGACATCCAACGCTCTCCAGTGGTTCGGATCCAGGCTTACGGCGGCTTTCAAGTACGTAATGGCGTTTAGGTATTTCCCGTTTTGGTAAAGGTTCAAACCCGTGTTGTAGTAGTCCTCGGCGGTAGCGCCATGGACCCCGGTAACGGAAATGCCCATGCAAAAAAGGACGACCCATAAAATGTATCGGCGGCAAATGAGGGTCAATGGTATCCCCGTTGTCTCAACTTCGTGTATCGATGAGTTGAAAATTGGCGCATCTATTGAGGCTTCGCTTCAAGAAGACAATTTACTACTTCAAGATCCTGGGGGACATTTAAATTTGTTTGAGTATTTCCTTGGAATCCGCGGTAAGGGTGATACGGGCCAGATTGACGAGGGATCTTTCGTGCCCTTCCCGGTTCATGGAAGAAACACAATCCGTTACGACGACAGGATAAAACCCCCTTGCCGCCGCGTCGCGGGCGGAAAGTTCTACGCCCATTTCAGTGGCAATGCCCGTAAAGATGAGGCTTTTGATTCCCCTGTTTTTCATCATCAACTCGAAGTTGGTTCCCAGGAAAATGTTGGGCGTGGATTTTTCCATTTGCATATCACCGGATTGGGGTTTGACAGATTCAGGAATTTCCCGGTCCGGGGAACCCGGCGCCATGAATAAAGGTAGTTGGGAGGGATCCTGAACCTGGAACATCCGCATCATCGAAAACAGGTTCCAGCCCGATTGGTAACCTTGGGGCAGAGGGCTAATCAGGGTGTACACAATCGGAATTTTGCCCCGAAGGCCTTCCACGAGATTTTTCAGGTTAATCAAAAACAGGTCCTTGTTGAATATTCGGTTGACCAAGCCGTTTTGGACATCCCAGACCACCAGACAGGCATGGGCGGGGTTAACGACCTCCTTGAGGTTTTCGAAAATTGCCACGCCGTTGAAGGTTTTCATGGTTTAGACCTCGAATCTTGATTTAAGTATTCCAATTTCAATATCAAGCGGAACTGATTTCAACAACAAAGCTGACTAAGAAGCGGAATAAACTGGAACAATAATAAGGCTGACATTCAAAAGACACTGTAAATTAGACCGGCACATTTAACCGATAAGTCCTTTTTTCGAGGTTTTTGAATCATAAAGGAGCCGTCACGTGGAAAACCCGTCATCAAAAGAAGGTTACCTGGCCCATATCGCGGATCAGGCGATGACAACGTTTGGATTGGAGCCTGAATTCAACCCGGAATCCTTAAGGCAACTTCAAACTCTAACGGCTCCTGCCCAGGATTCTTCGGGAAAATTAAAGGACATGAGAGACAAACTTTGGTGTTCGATCGACAACGACGATTCCCGGGACCTGGACCAGATTTCGGTCGGTGAAGATTTAGGAGGGAGTCGAACCCGACTGTGGGTGGCGGTGGCTGATGTGGATGCGCTGGTGACCCTGGATTCACCCCTGGACCTTCACGCCCGTAAGAATACGACTTCTGTTTATACCGGGGTGAAGACTTTTCCAATGCTTCCGGAAAAACTTTCCACAAACCTAACTTCCCTCAACCAGAACGAGGAAAGGTTGGCTCTGATAATCGAAATGGATGTGGAAGCGGATGGATCCATATCCCAATCGAGCGTTTACCGGGCCCGGGTGGTCAATAAATCCAAATTGGCCTACAACAGCGTATCCGCTTGGCTGGAAAAAAAAGGCTCCTTGCCAATTCCGGCTGAAAAGGTCCGAGGCATGGACGCCCAACTGCGTCTGCAGGACGCAGCCGCCCAGCGTCTTCGGGAAAGACGGCACGAAGCCGGGGCATTGGAGTTGAGGACGATTCAAACTCGGCCGGTTAATGAGAATGGTCAGGTAGTCGACTTGATTCACGAGGATCAGACCCGGGCCGGGGAATTGATTGAGGATTTGATGGTGGCGGCAAACGGGATTACGGCCAAATTTTTGACTCGAAAGGGTTTTCCAACCCTGCGCCGGGTAGTGAAAATCCCCGAAAGATGGGATCGCATCGTTTCTCTCGCTGCGGAACGAGGAGCAAAGCTTCCGGCTTCTCCGGATTCCAAGGCGCTCAATGGTTTTCTTCAAAATCAAAAAACAAAGGACCTCCTCCGATTTCCGGATTTGTCCCTGATGGTGGTGAAACTATTAGGAAGAGGGGAATATGTATTGGATAAGCCGGGGGAAACACCCCAGGGACATTTCGGTTTGGCTGTGAAAGACTACAATCATTCCACCGCTCCCAACCGCCGTTATCCGGACCTGGTCACTCAAAGGCTTTTGAAGGCGGCCTTGAATGGACTGGCTTCTCCCTATTCTCTACCAGATCTTCAAACCCTGGCCGTCCATTGCACTGAACAGGAAAACGCTGCGGACAAGGTGGAGAGGCAGATCCGAAAAAGCGCGAGCGCATTATTTCTTTCAAAGCGGGTCGGCGAGACTTTTGATGCGCTGGTCACCGGAGCATCCCCAAAAGGAACTTGGGTAAGAATTTTAAATCCTCATGTAGAAGGTTTTTTGGCTCAGGGGGGGAAGGGCCTGGATGTGGGCGACCGGATTCGTGTGAAACTTATCGGTGTCAGTGTAGAAAAGGGATGGATTGACTTTGCCAGGATCAACGGAAACACAACCTAGGCTTCCTCAACTTCACGCGCCTGTAACAATAAAAGCTCGATTATTAGAGAAAGAACCTAACAATAAAAAATCGACAAGGTTCAAACCCCTTTGTAATATGATTCCCATCATCTGATAGGTCGCATTTCTTTCATAACATCTTCCGCATTGTGCGTCTTAAAGCCGGTTGGCCTTTGCCGCCAGGTTCGTTTTTTATTCGTGAATAGTTAGAGGCCGATTAATTAACAGAAGATAAATTGTTTCGGGCCTCAAACCAGGGATTCAATGATTGTTTAAGGGGATTTGTAAAGCGGCTGGATGGGTTGTGGCTGGGATGTGGGTTGGCAATAAATCCTTCGGAGGAATCAAATGGGTTTGAGAGACGGATTGGGCCTGTGGTTGCGCGAAACCCGCGGTTTGGCCATGCGGGTAATCGCCACTTTCACTTTCTTTGCCTCGGTTTCCAACGTTTTTGCGAGCGAGGCGGATTTGAAGCTGCCGGACTTGAAGTCGGTTTCCTTTATGGGTGTGACCGGCTGGGACCTGCTGAGCTGGGGTCTCCTGGTATGCGTCCTGGGAATGGTTTTTGGGGCGGTGATGTTCTCCAACCTCAAGAATCTTCCGGTCCATAAGTCGATGAGGGACATTTCCGAACTCATCTATGAGACTTGCAAAACCTACGTTCAGAACCAGATGAAGTTTCTGGCCGTTCTTTGGTTTTTCATCGGGGGCGTCATTTTCATCTATTTTGGCTGGTTGAAACCCGTGGGTTTCGGCAATGTCATGATCATTCTTTTCTTCAGTTTGGTGGGTATCGCGGGCTCGGTGACGGTAGCCTGGTTCGGTATCCGCATCAACACCTTTGCCAATTCCCGCTCGGCTTTCGCTTCCTTAAGAGGCAAGCCTTTCCCAACTTACGCCATTCCCATTCGGTCTGGAATTTCCATCGGCATGTTGCTCATTTCCATCGAACTCCTAATCATGCTGGCCATCATCCTCTTCATTCCCGCTGACCTGGCGGGCTACTGCTTCATCGGGTTCGCCATCGGGGAATCCCTGGGCGCGGCCGCCCTTCGTATCGCGGGTGGTATCTTCACCAAGATCGCGGACATTGGTTCCGACCTCATGAAGATCGTCTTGAAAATTAAGGAAGATGACGCTCGGAACCCGGGGGTCATTGCCGATTGTACCGGTGATAACGCGGGAGACTCGGTGGGCCCCACGGCCGACGGGTTTGAAACTTACGGTGTCACGGGCGTGGCCTTGATCACCTTCATCCTTCTGGCCGTCAACAACCCGACCGACCAAATCAAGCTTTTGGTCTGGATCTTTGTCATGCGCGTGATGATGATCATCACCTCCGGGGTTTCCTACATGATCAACGCCGCGCTGGCCAAGGCCCGTTACGCGAATGCGGACAAGATGAATTTCGAGGATCCCTTGACCTTCCTGGTCTGGCTTACCTCTATCATTTCTATCGTCGTCACCTATATCGCTTCCGACCTGCTCATTGCCGACATCGGCGACGGGACGGTCTGGTGGAAACTAGCGACCATCATCACTTGCGGGACTTTGGCGGGAGCCATCATTCCCGAACTAGTGAAAGTGTTCACTTCCATGAATTCCAAGCACGTCAAGGAAGTGGTCATGGCCTCCCGGAAGGGCGGCGCTTCATTGAACATCCTCTCAGGGTTCGTGGCGGGCAACTTTTCCGCCTTCTGGATGGGCCTCTCCATCCTGATCCTCATGGGAACGGGTGCCTGGGTCGCTACCACAGGAACCAGCATGAGTTCGCTGATGATCGCACCGGCCGTCTTCGCATTCGGCCTCGTGGCCTTCGGCTTTTTGGGCATGGGCCCGGTCACTATCGCGGTGGATTCTTACGGCCCGGTCACGGACAACGCCCAATCGGTGTTTGAACTTTCTACAATCGAGACCATGAAGGGCGTATCCAAAGAAATCGAAAAGGAATTTGGGTTTACACCCGACTTTAAAAAAGCCAAGGACTATTTGGAGGAAAATGACGGGGCGGGGAATACCTTCAAGGCCACGGCAAAACCCGTACTTATCGGAACGGCCGTGGTAGGAGCAACCACCCTTTTGTTTTCCATTCTGGTACTTCTGGCCAAGAATGCGGCCCATATCACCTCAGGCATGATCTCCCAGGATCAGTTAAACGCCCTCGCCATTAATTACTCACTGCTCAACCCCTACTTCCTCTTGGGGCTGGTCATGGGCGGCGCGGTCATCTATTGGTTCACGGGCGCGGCCACCCAGGCGGTGACCACCGGCGCCTACAGGGCCGTGGAATTTATCAGCGCCAACATCAAGCTGGATTCCAAGGTGAAAAAGGCCAATGTGGAAGACTCGAAAAAGGTGGTGGCCATCTGCACGAAATACGCGCAGAACGGAATGTTCAACATCTTCATCGCGGTTTTTTGCTTCACCTTGGCTTTCGCCTGTTTTGATCCTTATTTCTTTATCGGGTACCTCATCTCCATCGCCTTGTTTGGCCTCTACCAGGCTATTTTCATGGCGAACGCGGGCGGGGCTTGGGACAACGCCAAGAAAGTCGTTGAGGCGGTCCTAAAAGAAAAGGGTACCAAGCTTCACGAAGCCGTTGTGGTAGGTGATACGGTGGGAGATCCCTTTAAGGACACGTCCTCGGTGGCCATGAACCCCATTATCAAGTTCACCACCCTCTTCGGTCTCTTGGCCGTGGAACTGGCGATCTCACCGGTCTTAGCGGGGATGACACTTTCCCTAGCAATTATTTTCTTTGCGATTGCGCTGATTTTCGTATGGCGTACGTTTTACGCCATGCGCATAACCAACGACTGATCCGGAAAAGAAAAAGCCCGGTCCCCTTCGGGGGCCGGGCTTTTTTTGTTTGCGTTTAATTTTTCAGGAAACGCCAATTTTCATGGCGAATCTCAGGGATTTTTTTATAGACGTTATTCAGGTGGGTCTTGAGCGTGGCACGGGAAATACCCAATTTCTGGGTGATCTGGGAATTAATTAAACCCTGGAGTCCCAGTCGGACCACTTCCTGTTCCCGGTTGCTTAAATCTCGGTTGCTGAATCGTCTCAGCCATGCGTCGTATTTTTGGCGAAGAGGTTGGAGAATTACCACCCGGTAGCCCGAGTCGTGGAAAAAGAATAGATCGAAATATTCTTTTCCGACCTTTGTATTGGCGAAATAGTGCATCCCCTCCCGGGGGATCTTGCGTTTCGTGGATCTTTCACAGGCTAAGACGCAGCTTTGAGGGCAATAATTCGGCTTGTTGTTACCGCAAAGTTTCCTGCTGATTTGGTTTTGGTAAACGACTTTATGACCTGATTTCAGGATGCAGATGCTGGATTGGCCTTTTTCAAAGAGACCCTCATAACGGTTTTTCATTTTCCACCCGGGGGGTTGATTGTGGGAAGGCACGCCATCAAGGAAAATATCGCCCTGCCATTAAACGGCCATTTCACCCTGGAGGAACATGATGCAAATCACCGAAACAAAGCCTTTAAACCCGCAGGATTATTACCGTCTTCCCTGGTCCCTATCCGATAATGGCATTTTCTGGCTTGAGGTCACGTCCCAATGCAACCTGACTTGCGAGGGTTGCTACCACGAAAACATAAAAGGGGCCCACAAGACGCTGGAGGAGATCGAGGAAGAATTCAAAACCATCAAGCGGCTCCGTAAAACCGACAGCGTCTCCATCGCAGGGGGCGACCCCCTTCTTCATCCCCAGATCCTTGACATCGTCCGGATGGTGCGCCGCTACGGATGGAAACCTATCATGAACACTAATGGGCTAGCCTTGACCCAGGCTCCCGAATTACTTAAAGAACTCAAGAAAGCGGGCGTCTTCGGGTTTACCTTCCACATTGACACCACCCAAAAACGGAAGGACTCCCAGGCGACCACCGAGATCGGTCATATTGAACTACGCCAGAAACTGGCTGATATGGTGGCCAAGGAAGGCGGAATGGTTTGCGGCTTCAACCAGACCGTCTCCGAACAGACCCTGGAGGAGATCCCTGATATCGTGAGATGGGCCGAGAAATACCCGGACATCATCAATACCATGGTGTTCATCTTGTTCCGCACACCCGGCATGAGCGCCAATTACGATTTCTACGCCTTTGGAAAAAAAGTGGACCTCTACGAGACCTATATCAAGACCGCCTGGGGCGGGGAAAAGAACCTGAAGACCCATGAGATCGTCGCCAAGATCCGCGAAACGGACCCGCTTTACGAGCCGGCCGCCTACCTTTGCGGCACCATCGAGGCTGACGACATGAAATGGACCCTGGCCACCCGTATTGCCAACCGTAAGAAGACATTCGGATACACCAGCCCTGGATTCATGGAATTTATCCAGAATTTCCACCATAAGTGGTTCGGAACCTGGATTTCCTATGCGCCTCTATCCCTTTTACACGCCGGCAAATCCACCCTTCTTTTCCTGGGTTGGGGCGACAAGCAGATGCGCAAGGCTTTGTGGCGTTTCTTGACCTCGCCTGCGGCCTGGTTCTCGAAGGTATCCATGCAGAACTTCGCCATCATCCAGCCGGTGGACCTGTTGGCCGACGGTCGCATGAGTATGTGCGACGGGTGCCCGGATATCACGGTGCACGAGGGCAAGCTTTACTGGAGCTGCCGCCTGGAGGAAATCAAGAAATTCGGCACTTTCGTGACGGCCGTGCCCAAGGAAAAGATGAAAAAATTGCAAGAGACTAAGAAAGAAGCCGCTGTTCACAAATAACTGACAACGGTTTTTGGTTTGTATTTTAGGACGAAAGGCAAGGGAATCGAAAAAGGGTTCCTGAATGTCTTTCGTCCTTTTTCATTTAGGGGACTATCTTCTTGGGTTTGTGACAAATGGATGGCGGTTTAACCCAACCAGCCCATCGGCGTTATAATTTATAAGATTCATTTCAGGGAGGTGCGCCTATGGGTCTTATGGATATGTTTTCAGGAAAATCTCCCCTGGTGGATTCGGGAAAGTACCTGGCGAGTGTTTCGGGTAAACTTCTCGGGCCCGCGAAGATCAATCCGGACGGGGACTTCAGCGTTGCTTTCATTCCGGATGATAAAAAATGGCTAACCAATCGAAATGGGAAATCCAACGTGAACGGCTTGATGGAGCTTAAAGTCAAGGTGACGCCGAACCAGTCCAAGGTCTTTCTCGACTCGATCAAACCTCTCCTGGGGCCTGATGTTTATGTCAGCGGTGTACTTGTTGATGATGATTCACAGGGTGGGAAAACGCAAATTCACCCTCTCGATTTGATCTGGGCGGTTTTACCCTCAGCGAACCATCCCGATTGGTTCAAGAATATACAAACAAGTCTCGAAGATCCTCAAGTCGCAGTGGTTTATCGAATTGTTTCCGCCAGCGACGCCTCCAAAGGATCCAAACCGCCCCGCGCGGAACAAACACGTCAGTGTCAACTCCAAATTCCATATCCTCCCAAGCCCGATAAGCCGTCGATGAAAATTGATTTTGAAATCAGAAAAATCGCCCTCGTTAACGCGGATTTTGACCTCTCCAATGACCTTGTGCATCAACGGATCGCATTGGAAGTAACAGTCAAAAGCGCCAAAGAAGAGGGCCCCGGGATATTCATAGGCGATTTGGCGGTTCTTTGGCGCCATGATCGTTGAATAGGGCGTCCTTTTTTTGTTCGCTCTCCTCTTGGTTTTCATTTCCTTCCAAACCTAAGATAAAAGCATCTCGTGCCTGAGAAGCCGTAACTGTTCTTATAGCGCTGAGATGATTGACGGGAAAAGGGGAGATCATGGAAAAGGCTACTTTTGGAGCGGGTTGTTTTTGGGGTGTTGAGGAAACTTTCCGGCAGTTGAAAGGGGTGGTTTCAACCGCAGTGGGATATGAGGGAGGTACATCAGACAAACCCACCTACCGGGATGTCTGTACGGATCGGACAGGCCACGCGGAAGTTGTCGAAGTTACTTATGATCCCCAAGTCATTGCTTACGAAAAGTTGCTCGATACTTTCTGGCACGGCCACAACCCCACAACCCTAAATCGCCAAGGCCCAGATGTGGGAAGCCAATACCGGTCGGTTATTTTTTATCACAGTCCTGAACAGCAAAAAGCTGCCCAGACCTCTAAAGATAAGCTCCAAAAAACTGGCTACAAAAGTCCTATCGTCACTCAGATTGTCCCAGCCGAACCCTTCTGGATTGCCGAGGATTATCATCAGCAATACTTGGCCAAGAGGGGACTGAACCATTGTCATATTTAAGTTGGGTCCCGTACTAGGCCAAAAAGCCTTTAAAACCCGCCCAAAAAAGGGGCAAACTCCCCGTGAACCGACGGATGCTTTGCGATACAATCACCCGCAAATCCTCCCGGAAAGAGGGGGAAGAATCTGTTAAAAGGACGGTTTTACACAAACCAATGAAAATCACGCCTTGGGTCAGTGACGCAGTTGAAGTTCGCAAAAGCGGTACGGAAGGTTCTGGGGTCTATTCGGTTCGGAATATCAAAGCGGGGGATGTGATCGGGGTGTTTGGGGGAATCGTGGTTCCCGAGGCGGAATTGGAAAAGCTCCAGAAAACCGTGCCCGCCGAAAAGCTCAATGTCGACCACGCGATGTACATTTATCCTGGTTTTATCATGCTTCACGACTATATCAATGGGTGCGATCCCCTTTGTTTCGTTAACCATTCTTGCGAACCCAGCGCGAAGGTGATCAACGGCATCGTTTTAGTGGCCAGCCGGGACATTCCTCTGGGCGAAGAAATCAGCTGGGATTACCGGATCACGGACAACGTGGGGGATTGGACTTACGAGTTCAAATGCCAATGCGGCACACCGAGCTGTGCGGGTGTAGTCCAAATCGGGCCTAAATACAGGGAGAAAGTTCAAGTAGCAGTCTAAAACACCACGATTTTCATTTTCTGGAAAGGCTTGACGTTCTCGTCAGGCCTTTTTTATTTAACAAAAAGGCCCAAATCGGTTAATTTTTCTCGAAAACTGCCGTTAGAATATGCATCCATTCCTTTTCAACGCCCAACTACTCCCGCATCGATAGGGTTTCATGAGCCTGGAATCCCTTTATAGCGCTATTTCCGGCCTCCAATCCGAAAGCACTTGGATGGACGTAATCGGAAACAATATCGCAAACGTTAATACAGTGGCCTACAAGGCAAGTCGGGCCGAATTTGCCGACCAATTTTCTCAGGCACTGGCCAACGGCATTGCCGACAACCCCGCTAATGGGCAAGGCGGAATCAACCCCGAACAAATTGGAACTGGCACCCGTCTACAATCCATCCAAACGATATTTAACCAGGGCGTAATCCAAAATACCGGAAATTCGCTAGATGTAGCCATTGATGGCACGGGTTTTTTGTCGGTCCGTAATGACAATCAAACTTTTTACACACGGGCTGGAAACCTCACGGTGGATAGTCAGGGTTATTTGGTGGATCAGAACGGGGGCAGAGTCCAAGGATTCAACGCCACTCAAAATTACACCCAAGAACAAATCAACGCCCAAACAGGTTGGGTGTTTGACAACAACGGAAATATCGTCCAGGTTCCCTCGCCCAACCTCTACGTGACAAGCGATTCCCTAAAAGTCAACAACACCGACCCAACGAAAATTCAAGATATCCTGTTGGACCCCCAGATGACCATTCTTCCAAAAGCCACAACACAGATTAATTTCCGAGGCAATCTGGACTCATGGCAGCAAGCCAATCAACCTGGAGGGGTTTTGGACATGTTCCCTCCAAAGGGCGCGGTATTGCCGGTTGCGGTGTCAATGGCCGGAACTTCCCCTCCGCTAAACAATGCCATTGATGACCGTCGTATGCAGGTGAACGTAGGATTTCCACCTGGATTAGTCGGAACAAACTGGTCCTTCCAACAAGTGAATAATCTCTCATCGCCCGAACCGGGCTACACGCAGATTGAGCCTCTCTTGAACGGTTTCATGCCTTTGGGAGGGGCAATTGCAAATGCAGGAAACTATGCTTGGGAACAAAATCCACCCATGCCTCCCGCTTGCCAATGCAACGAGACGGTATATGACTCCACGGGAAACCAACATATCATCAGTGTCCTTTTTTACCAGGTGAACGATCTGGGAACCGCAAACCCTCCCATTAATGCTTCTCCCGGGCCAAGCCAGGCTTGTTACGCTTGGTACGCTTTTGATACCACTAGCGGAAAACCTGTTGCAACAGCCAACCTGCTCGGGGGAACAGGGATTGAGGAAGGGGATTTTAGGTACGTCGATCCCTTTGGGGACGTGTTTGACGTAGGAAGTTATAACCGTACCAGTGCCAACACCCTCTATGGGGGAGACTTTATATGGTTCAACACTGACGGTTCCCTGGGGTCTTCCGGAGGGGTAGGAGGAATTTTTCCGACTCCCGCCGGGTTGGCAACCAATTTTGAGACCATGCCCCGGGTCTATCTTCCGCTGGCCAACAATTACAACCCCTTTACCCCCCCAAGTTACGACCTCAATTCACCGGTTCCCACCTTGGGGGCTGAAATCATGCCGATAACACTCAACTTCGGTACAGCGGGGTTTTTACAGGTTGGCAAAAGGGATGGCCTCATTGGGGATGCGGAGGGAAGCTACCAGGTAGTCAATGGGGTCAATACCTACGTGCCGAATTCCAATGTCCAAGCCGTTTACCAAGACGGATACCCGGATGGGCAGTTGCAGACGATGAATTTCCAGGAAGATGGCACTCTTTTGGGGTCCTTTTCTAATGGTCAGAATGTCGCCCTGGCCCAGGTAGCCCTCAGCCAGCCCGGTAATCCGGAAGGTCTTTCAAAGGTTGGCAATAATTATTTCGCGTCCTCCCCCAATTCGGGCCCCATTGAAACGGGGATCGCGGGAATGAACGGGTTGGGCGTGGTTCGGGGCGGGTCTTTGGAAAATTCCAACGTTGATCTTTCAACCGAGCTTACCAACATGATCGTGGCCCAAAAAGGTTTTGACTCCAACGCACGGATGGTCTCAACCGTGGATCATAACCTGCAGGTTCTGGATCAACTGGGCCTGGGCGGCTAACGGCCCCTTTTAGCTCTTTTTAACCATTTCCTTCGCTATAATTCATTCGTCTTGAAGGACGATTTTTATTGGAATCTATCTACGGGCGAGGGACCCCTTGGGCCTCAATGACAGGGAGCTGGTCCGCCGAATCCTATCCGGGGATGAGGGGGCCTTCCAAGAACTCTATCAAACCCACCAAAAAGCCCTGATTCGGGCCTGCTGGTATTTCCTGGGCAACGATTCGGACGTCGAGGATATTGTCCAGGACGCTTTCCTGAAAGCCCTCAAAAACCTGCCCCGTTTTCGGTTTGAATGCGCCCTGGGGACCTGGCTGAACCATATCGCGGTTAACCTTTGCCGGGATTGGCTTGAAAAAAAGAAAAAAAACATGCCTTTGGATGTGGATTTTTTCTCCCTACTCCCGTCTAAAGAGCAACAGAAAGCCTACCCCGAGGAAGCTCTCCAGCTTGTTCACAGGGAAATCGAGCAAATGGAAGGGCGGGACAAAGAACTCATCACCCTGCGGGAGATCGAAAAACTCTCCTACGAAGCCATCGCCCACCGCCTAAAAATGCCCTTGGGAAGCGTCACTTCGGGCCTTTACCGGGCCCGTCAGAAATTAATCGAAAATGTAAGGGCGAAAATGCCAGAGTTGAAAGAAGGCGGGGAATCGTGAAATTCAATCCTGAAATCCTCTTGAAGTTGTATCTGGAGGGGTCCTTGACCCCCGAGGCTCGGGCTGAATTCGACCTCTTGATGCGTCGGGATCCCCTCTATTCCGAAAAGGTTACGGCCGCCCTGGCTGGGAAACTAGGCCCCTTGCCTGATGCTCAGGTGGAAGAAATCCAATCCCGCCTCGCGCCCAAAATGGCCGAGGTTTGGCGGTCGGCCAGACCTGTCCCCTGGAATCTTTATTTCCACTTGGGCTGGAAAATCTTATTGGCATTAGCCGCCTTAACGGCGATGGGATGGGGATTCTTCTCGCTTTTGTCGAGCAAAAACGGGAATGCAACCGAAAAACTTGCGGAGGAAGACCATCTTTCACTCGTGATTCTTCAAGACGCTCCCGTCAAAAAACATCCGAAGAAAAAATTCCTCTCCTCCGACATGCCCTCCGCCCCTTCCCTCGCTGTTTCCAATCCTTCTGGTCAAATGGTCGAAGAGGTTCGTCCCCCGGTCTTGTCGCAAGGGGGGAGCGCCACCACGGAAGAAGGAACTCTCGTCCGCCTTTCCGTTAATATGGAAAAAACTCAGGAAGTTCAAATCGAGGTATTGGATTCGGCAGGGAAAACGGTTCGAAACCTTTATCAAGGGTCGTGGAACCAGGGGGAACACACCCTGGATTGGGATGGAAAAGACAACCGAGGCCTGAGCGCTCCGCCCGGCACCTACCTGGTCACCATTCTCTCCGATGGCAAAACCCAGTCTGCTAGCGTCAATCTTCACTCCGCTCAGTAACAGTTTTTTTATTCATAAATGTGAAATATCCCAATGGGGTTCCTCATCAATATTTTATTTAAACTTTGATTTTGATGATAAACATTGAGTCGAACGGTTGCGTTTGGGGATCGTTTGGCACCGAAGACCGAATGGGGAACTGAAATGCTGGGTTTCTCGCTTTTCTCGAAGGCGCTATAATTGTTTTGTCCGAAACATTCTGGAATCTGGAAAGTAATTTGAACCCTGTATTAAAAACGTTAATGATATTTGGGGTTTTGTCCGTTTTTTTTGTATCCACAACAGCCTTGTGTCAAATCGTCACAACGGTTGCGGGGAACGGGGCATGGGCCTACACCGGGGACGGGGGTCCCGCATCCCTAGCCGGCCTTTCAACACCTGATGACATGGCCTTCGACTCAAGAGGAAATTATTACATCGCGGACGATGGCAGCAATACGGTGCGCCGGGTGGACGGGTTAACTGGCATCATCTCGACCTATGCGGGCAGTTATACCACTATCGGTGGGTTTTCGGGGGATAACGGCCCGGCCACTTTAGGGACTTTTTTCTACCCGTCCGGGATTGGCTTAGATTCGCACGACAATCTCTATATTTCGGATTACTACAACGATGTGGTTCGTCGGGTGGACGCGACGACGGGAATTTTGACTACTGTGGTTGGGAAATATAACTCCTACGGCTTTAGCGGTGACGGGATGCCGGCCACCCTGGCCCAGTTGAACGCACCCATCGGCCTGCGTTTTGACCGGTTCGACAATCTTTACATCGCCGATTCCAACAACAACGTGGTGAGAAGGGTGGATGGGAACACCCATATCATCACGACCGTCGCCGGCAACGGAACGCCTGGGTATTCGGGGGACGGGATGCCCGCCACCCAGGCCCAATTGAACGGCTGTGAAATGGTGGCTTTGGACCCTTCGGGTAACCTTTATATTTCCGATTTTCACAACAACGTGTTCCGGATGGTGTCGGCTTCCACCGGGTTGATCCATACCATCGCCGGGAGCGGGGTCACGGGTTATTCAGGGGATAACGGGCCTGCCACCCTGGCCCGATTTAATTTTGACACTGGGGCCATGACGGTGGCCTGCAACGGAAACCTGATCATGACGGACGACGGGAACAACGTGGTGCGGGAACTGGATACCGCCACGGGTATCATCAAGACCGTGGCGGGAAGCGCGACCCCGGGGTTTTCCGGCGAAGGTGGGCCCGCCACCCTGGCCGAATTCAACCATACCCAATCCGTCGGGTTCGATCCCAACGGAAACCTTTATATTCTGGACTACGCCAATAACCGGGTGCGAAAGGTCAGCCCTTTCTGCCCCCCCACTCCTACGGTGACCTTCACACCCACGGTCACCCCCACCCCCCGGCCCTGCGGGGATAGCCTGGTGACCTACGCCTATCCCGACCCTGCGACCGGCGACACCCTGAATTTCTTGATTCAATTCTGCGAAGGTGCCACGGGGACTCTCCGGGTCTATGACGCGTCCGCCCGCCTGATCCAAAGCCTGCCCCTTTCCGGAATAGCGGGGGACAACGTCTTTCAAATGGATATGACCGGTTACGTTCGCGGGATTTACTACTATCAGGTTCAACTGGAGGGCCGTTCCGGCACCCACACCTCCAAAACCCAAAAATTCGCAGTGGTCCGGCTCCATTGAGAAAATCACCGGTTCCAAAGTTATGGATGGGGATGATCACGGGGTTGGGCTTGGCGTTTTTGGCGGGAAGCGCCGGGGCGGTTCAAACCACCGTCTTTCCAGTTTTAAACCTTGGCCAATCCGCCCGGGCGCAGGCGATGGGTGAGGCGTTTACGGGCGCGGCGGATGACTTATCATCGCTTTTCTACAATCCCGCCGGGCTGGCCCTCCTCCAGCGGGAATCCTTGGGATTGAACCACACCAGCTATCTTTCCGACGGTTTTTTTGAAAACGGTTCGGCGGCTTTTCCCTTTGCGGCACTGGGCACCCTGGCTTTCCAGGGTGGGTATTTGAACTACGGAAGCTTTGACCAACGGGATAGCTCGGGAAATCTGACCGGTTCCATCAATCCCCTCGAGTACTCGGTTGGCGGGGGATGGGGTTTTCCAATATCCGGGAATGTTTTTGGCGGGGTTCGCACGCAGTGGGTTCAACAAAACGTGGCGGGAAACAGCGCGTCGGCCCTTCTCTGGGACTTTGGTTTTCTCTTTGTTCCGAATTCTTTCTTTCGCGCGGGATGGAGCCTCAAGAACCTGGGTGTGGAATCCACCGGGGACAATCTTCCCGTCCTTCTACGTCTCGGGACGGCCTTCCGGGTTCCCCTGGATAATAAAAACGAGAATCGGCTGCTTTTGGACATGGATCCGGTGGTGCCCTTTCAGGGTGCCGCGGGACTCAGGACGGGAATCGAATACGCCAACGAGAATAAATTTTTCATACGAATGGGCTATGCGTCCGATTTTCAGACGGAGGGGCCGGGGACACTCAACGGACTGAACGCGGGGGCGGGCCTGTTTTTGGACCCCATCGAGGTGGACTATAGTTTCAGTTTTTTGGGGGATCTGGGAAACACACAACAAATTTCCCTGGTATTCGTCTTGGGGACAGCCGCCAGGGAACAAACGAACCCGGTGAAGCCGCTTTCGGAAGGCAACGGACCCGGTTCGGCCCCGCTGGTCAACCAGGTGCCAGCCAACCCCGTGATCTTGAAATTCCGGGTAAAGGGGAGTGAGGATCTATCCGCCCCCGATTTGGTGAATCAAGGGGATGCCAAGGAAAAGGCTGGATTGGTGATGGAGGCCCTCGACCTTTATACCCGGGCGACCCAAAAGGACCCCGCCTACAAGCCGGGATGGTCTCATTTAGGTCGTCTTTCGTATCAAAAGGCGATCGAATCCTATCAAAATTACCTGAAGCTAGAACCTTCCAATACAACCCTCAAAGATTGGTTGAATCAAAATCAATAGTTTAGGGTGAAACCTCAAGTTGAAAATTTCTGCTTTATTTTTTGGAATAAAAACAGTAAGCGTCCTGTTGCGCCATGTATTCAACTGATGGAAGGTATGGTAAGTCTTTTTTAGGTAGGATTGCCAGTCTGAAAAGTCGGGGCCTCAGGAATCGGACCCGGGAGATAGGTGGCCGG
>Ga0182030_10007227_pt1 | contig 23230 bp, 20 predicted proteins | sample 812S3MmetaG_FD_121299 | JGI IMG/M metagenome (GOLD analysis project Ga0182030, IMG submission 121299) | Permafrost microbial communities from Stordalen Mire, Sweden - 812S3M metaG (Illumina Assembly) | ecosystem: Environmental > Terrestrial > Soil > Wetlands > Permafrost | place: Sweden...
ACCGTCGCGTTCGCGAGGCGTCGGTCGCCGGCGGCCAAGGTCATGCCGAAACGTCCGCCACTCTCGAGTCGCGGTCCGGCTGAGCCCACGGTGATCGGCCGCGTCTGATAGATCGAACCGAGCTTCTTCGGGTAACCCTGGAGATAGCCCCGGACCAGGGCGAAGTCCTTGTCGACCCAGATGAAGACGCAGCGACTGTAGATCTGTCCCTCGTAGCGACAGCGCACGACGACGAAGGCCTCCTTGTACTGCGAGCGAACCGGGTCGAGGATCTCGACGCGGTCGTCACCGCAACTTTGCCAGTCGGCCCAGATGAACGCCACCGCACCCGGGTCCTCGTCGTCGTTGACCAGTTGCACGTCAGGGGGAAGGACCGCACGCACGTTCGCTGGGTCCGTACGGTATTCGACCGTCAACAAATCGCCCGAGTAGTGCCAAGGCGTGGGTGGCAACAAGGACGCCTGGCCCGACGCCGTGCGAGGGAAGGGAAGACCGTCGAACGTCACTTCTTCTCTCCGGTCCAGCCGCGACTGGGCTGATCGAACCAGATGTGAACCTGTCCGGTGCCGATGGAGTTCTCGTAGTCCGAGAAGAGTCGTCCGGGCGCCGTGCAGGCGGGACCGCCGAGTGCCGCGGCCATGAGTTGGTAGTGACCGAAGCGTCCCTCGGGCTTCACGCTGAGGAACTGGTCCATCTCGCCGAGCACCTGCGCGTGTTCGCCCTCGAGCAACGCGTCGATGACGCGGTGGTCCCACTGGCGAGCCTCCTCCGAGAAGATGTGCTCCTCGCCGGCGGCCTCGTGCGATCGCAGGTCGCGCAGGTTGTGAAAGGTGTGGCTCACGGCTCCCGAGGCGATGAGCACGACGCGCAGATCACTCTGGGCGATGGCCTCGCCGATCACTCGACCCACCGTGGCGAAGTCGCGCTGGTCGGCGGTCTGACAGACGCTCACGGTCATCCATTTCTCTGGCCCCTGAAGGAAGGGCAAGAAGTTCAGAGTCGCGTAGGCCAGGGGGAGGTGGTCATTGTCGATCGGCGTGACCCAGCACTCGGGCGTGTCCTCGGCCACTTTGGCGATGAGGTGGGCGAGTTCGGGAGAGCCGGGGAAGTCGTAGGGCACGCTCGACATCCCGCGAGGCAATTCGTCACTGGTGTAGTTGCCCGTGCGGTGTTCGTGGGCGGTGACGACGAACTCCACGGTGGTGAACCAGTGCGAGTCGAAGACGAGTACGACGTCGGGCTTGAGCTCGTCGAATACCTCGCGGCGAAGGTTGTGCAGCCCGGTGTAGAGAGTGCTCTCCTTTCCGTTGTTGAGTTCGCGGCGCAGTTCGTCCGGCAGGACGATGGTGGGCACGTGGGCCAACAGGCCCGCCCCAACGATTTCACCCATGAGTGGTCCCTTCCTTGATTTGCAGCATTGTGAGGTCTGAATAGAAGTCGAGTGCGTAGTCGCCGCCCTCGCGACCGATGCCGCTGATGCCGATGCCACCAAAGGGCGCCGTGAGATCGCGCACTAGGAAGCAGTTCACCCACACGGTGCCGGCGCGCACCTGCGCACCCACTCGCTGGGCTCGCTCCTGGCTTGAGGTGTAGATGATGGCCGAGAGCCCGTACGGGGTCGAATTGGCCAGTCGCACCGCCTCGTCCTCATCGGTGAAACGCTGCAGGGTCAGGACCGGGCCGAAGATCTCGTGCTGGACGACCTCGGAGTCGTTGTTCCGCGGCTCGATGACGGTGGGTTGGAACCAGAGTCCTTCACGGCTCACCTCGTCGCCGCCGAACAAGATGATGTCGCCGTGCTCACGGGCACGATTGACGAAGCCCTTGACGCGACTGAAGTGCTCGGGGTGAATGAGTGGCGAGATGGTCGTGCTCTCGTCGCGCGAGTCGCCGAGCACGTGTTGTGAGGTGGCCTCGCGGAATCGAACGACGAAATCGTCGAAGACCGTGTCCTCTACGAGCAGACGAGTGCCGGCGAGACAGACCTGGCCGGCATCGTCGAACATCACCGCGGCTTTCTGTGCCGCGGCGTCGAGATCGGCGTCGGCGAAGATGATGAAGGGTCCCTTGCCGCCGAGTTCCGCGGTGAAGGGGACGAGGTGCTTGGCCGCGGCCTCGCCGATGACCCGCCCCGTCTCGGGCGAGCCGGTGAAGGAGATGCGACGCACCCGGGGGTCGTTCACCAGGGCGGCGCCGACCTCCTCACCGAAACCCTGCACCACGTTGAAGACACCCGGCGGGAAGGCGGCCTCGTCGACCAGGTCCATCAACATCGAGCACGACAGCGGTGACCACTCGGCGGGCTTCAACACCACGGTGTTGCCCGCTGCCAGCGCGGGCGCGCACTTCCACGTTGAGAGCATGAAGGGTGCGTTCCACGGGGTGATCACGACGGTGGGGCCGGCGGGGTGGCGTAGCACGACGTTGTCGGTGCCGTTGGAGTTCCAGCGGCGAGCCTCGTAGTCGCGGGCGAGTTGGGCGTAGGCGCGAAAGTTGCGCGCTCCGCGGGCGATGACGCGCAGTCGCAGTGAGTCCTCGAGCATCGCCATGTCCAGGCACTCCACGTGCGCGATGCGCTGGATATTCACATCGATGAGATCCGCCAGCCGGTCCAGGTATTTGCCACGACCCTCGACGCCGAGGGCCGCCCACGCATCGAAGGCCTCTACGGCCGCGCTGACCGCCAGGTGCGCCTCGAGGGCGGTGCCGCGCGCGACGTCAGCGAGCTTCCACTTCCAGTCCAGGGGAGAACGGTCCTCGAAGGTGTGCTTGGATCCCACGCGGTGACCGTTGATGAAGTGGTCGGGTGACACGTCGATGCCGTCGACGTCGATGCGCGGGCTGATCATGACTGGAACTTAGGTCGGATGCGCGGGAAGGGGAGAGCGTCCTTGGGGGTCGGCACCGGACGACGCCGCCCGCGGTATTCCCAGTCGCCACCGAGCGCGGTGGAAAGAACCTCTTCAGTCGCGGTGGGCTGGGCACCGACCTCGTCCGAGACCGGCGTCGGACCCTCGACGATGTGATTCGTGAGCGTGCCCAGCCCTTCGACTTCCACGTCGACCACGTCACCGGGTTCGACGGGGCGCGAGATCGCGGGGGTGCCAGACAGGATGATGTCTCCAGGCTCGAGCGTGATGAGGCGAGCCAAGTCGGCGACGAGGTAGTACATGTCCCACGCCATCTCGTCGGTCGAACCGTCCTGGCGTACGACGCCGTTCACGCTCGTGCGCATGGACTTGTGGCGAAAGTCCCAGTCGGTCACGAGGCCCGGACCAATGGGGCAAAAGGTGTCAGCACCCTTGACGCGCAACATGGACCCCGCGTCGGTGTCACGGAAATCGTGCAAGCCGTAGTCGTTGGCCACCGTATAGCCCGCGATGTAGTGCACGGCGTCGGCAATGCTGATGTTGCGAGCGCTCCGTCCGATCACGATGGCCACTTCACCTTCGTAGTTCAGGTAGTGACAGTTCGATGGCCGCACGACGCCGGCTCCGTGAGAATTGAGCGCCGAGACGGGCTTGTGGAAGTAGGTCGGCGCGGGTGCCAGGTCGATGCCGAATTCGCGGACCCGCGAGATGTGGTTGAGGTGACAGCACAGAATCTTGCTCGGCGTGACGGGTGGCAGGTGCACCGCGGTCGCGGCCTCGATGCGTCGTCCATCGCGGGCGACCAGCGTGTCGCCTTTGACGACCACGTCGGTCGCGTTTCCGTCCAGCAGCACCCGTCGATACTCCACGCTGCCCCCCATAGTCGTTTGTATCTAAATGATAACGTCACCTTACTGAGACGCCGACGGCCCACGCACGTGTGCGTGTTACGTTTCGTATCGTCGTAGAGGGGGACGCGTGAGCGAAGAGTTCAATCGACTGCGGGTGCTGTGGCCCGATCACCTGGGTCTGGCTCGCGGTAAGTACGTGCCGGCCAAACTGGCGGCCAATGGCGTGCGGCACTGCACGGGACTGTGGGCCCTTGGCTACGACCGCCAGATGACGCCCGAGACGCCGGGGTCGCACTGGAACGACGGGCTGCCCGACCTCGAGGCCACCTACGACCTCGAGGCCATCCGCCCGGGCTGGGAGCCCGGCACCCGAGTGGTAGTGGCTGACCTCAACGATCGACAGGGGCCCATCGCGGTCTCACCGCGCGGCGCATTGCGACGCGCCATCGCGGACTGGAACGAACTCGGCTATCAACCGTTCGTGGGAATGGAGTTCGAGGCCTTCCTCTTCACTCCCGACGGACAAGGTGGCTGGGTGCCACTCGACACGCCGGGCGCCTACGTCTACGGCACCGGTCCGGCGGTTGATCCCCTCGGCCTCCTCGACGCCATCTGGGAGGCCTGTGACGGGGCGAACATCCCTTTGGAGTCGGTCAACTCCGAGTACGACACTCCCCAGTTCGAGTTCACCCTGCGCTACGACGACGCTCTGACCGCGGCTGATGAGGGCTTCTTGTTCAAGGTGCTCGCTCGCGAGGTGGCGCATCGTTTCGGTCTCTTGATGACCTTCATGGGCAAACCGCTGTCGGACCGCGGCGGATCCGGACTCCACTTCAACGTGTCGCTGCGTGACAAGGATGAGAACAACGTGATCAACGACGCTTCTAGCGATGACGGGACGTCACTGCTCGCGCGTCAGATGGTCGCAGGCATGCTGGCACACCACCAGGCACTGGCGGGGGTGTGCGCACCGACGGTCAACGCCTACAAGCGCTTGCGCCCTGCGTCGCTGTCGGGTTACTGGGCCAACTGGGGACACGACCACCGTGGCGCCACCGTGCGGATCCCACCCGAGCGTGGTGCGGGTGCACGACTCGAGCATCGACTGAGCGACGGCGCGGCGGTCGTGCACACCGCGCTCGCGGCGGTGCTGCAGGCGGCCCGCCTCGGCCACGTCAATCAATTGACGCTCGGTCCCGCGGAGTCGGGCAATGGTCTCGACACGATCGACGCCACGGTGGGCGTGCCGCCAACCCTCAACGCCGCCCTCGATGCCCTCGAGGCTGACCACGAACTGGTGACGGCACTAGGCGCCGAACTCGTGTCCCAACACCTCGCGGTCAAGCGCGCCGAGTGGGAGCGTTTCCAGTCCGCGACGACTGACTGGGAGATCCGCGAGTACCTGCACTTCCTCTAGGCTGCGTCGAGAAAAATGCTGGTCAACCCTTGAGATTCAGCTATTGCCTGTCTAGACTGCGGGGCTAAATCTCGAGGGGGCCGTGCATGTCGTTTCGTCCGGTTGTCACAGTCCGGCCCTGGTCGCACCTCGGGGCGTTGGCCCGCGTCACGGGTATCTTGCTGGTAGCGGCTCTGGCCCTCTGGCCCGCGCCGGTGGCGTCGGCCAGCACCAGCCTCAATGTCTCAGGAACCTACAGTTCGACCTATCACTGCAAGACGGGTTGGTGCGCGGGTGAGGACTTTCCCGCGACGACCGTGCTTACTCAGGCACCGGGGTCGACGACCGTGTACGACGGCTCGAATGCGGGCACCTTGTCGGGCGACACCCTCACCATCCACGAGGTGAGCGGATCGTACTCGTGGACGAGCGTCTTGACCTTCGCCGCTGACGGTCGGTCGTGGTCGGGCAACGAGAGTGATTCGAATAACACCACGGGCATCTCCACCGGCGTCATCAAGGCCGCCACTAGCTCGACGGCGACGTTGACTGGGACGTGGCAGTGCTGTGGCGCGGGGGGAGCCGCTGACCAGACCTTCGTGATCAACGGGGCCACCGGTTCGGCGGAGACGGCCGCCGGCGCGGTGTTCGCCACCATCTCGGCGACGCTCGTCGGCAGCCAGGCGACCATCGTGACGACGTACACGAACAGTTCGTACGTGGCCACCTTCAAGGGCACCCTCGATCGTTCGGTCATCACGGGTACCTGGACGAGCACCTCCAACCAAGCGGGCACGTTCACCGCCAACTTGGCGGGTGCGACGACACCCGTGACCACCACGACCATCGGTACGACGACGCCGGTTGCCGTGACGCCGACCCAAGTGCTGCCTCTCGCGTCCACCATCTCGACGCCCGGTCAGATCTTCCATTCGATGAAGCACAATCTGGTGAACGCCGCCATCACCGTGGGCGTCATCATCTTCATCACGTTCCCGGCGAACATTTTCAACCGCACCTTCTCGGCGAACTACGAGGAGATCATGTCGATCCTGGCAGGTTGGCGACGTCGCTTACACCTTCCCTCTAGTCCCAAGGATTCCGCCAGGGACAAGGAGCCGCCGATCGCTGACCAGGCCGAAACTGCGACGAAGGATGAACCCGGCAAGGTGAGCGGGTGGGGATTCGGCCTCGTGCTACTGCTCGGCGCCATCCTCGGCGGATTACTCAACCCTCACTTCGGTCTCAATCGCACGTCAAGCGAGGGTGTGGTGGCGACACTGATCTCCTTCGCCATCGGCGCCACGTTGTCGTGGTACGTGGCTAAGGCCTTCCGTCGTCATCACCAGTACCCGACGCTGACCTACCTGCAGGCGCTGCCTCTGGGACTCGTCATCGCCATCATCTGTGTCGCGGTGTCGCGGATGTCACACTTCGAGCCCGGCTACCTCTACGGCGTGGTGGTGGGTCTGTCCTTCGCCGGATCGCTGAAGGACAATCACAACGCGCATCTGACGGCCATCTCCGTGGGTTCGACCCTGGTGGTCGCGCTCACCGCGTGGTTCTTGTGGATCCCGGTGAACCACCTGGCCCTCACGCACGGTACTAATGCCCTGGTGGTGGTGCTGGACGACGTGCTGGGTTCGATCTTCGTCGGCGGCCTGGTGGGCTCGGTGATCTCGCTCATCCCAATCGACTTCTTGCCAGGCAAGGTCATCGCGAAGTGGCATCGCGGTGCGTGGGCGTTGATCTTCTTCGTGGCGACGTTCTTGCTGATAGAGGTCGAGCTACGACCCGCGTCGGGTTCGACCCATCCGGGTCACGCCTCGATCGACACCGTCGTCGCTCTCTTCGTCCTGTTCGGGGGAGCGACATTCTGGATGCGGTGGTACTTCGAACGACGGACCGCTCCGACACCGCCACCGGCCAATATTGCCGTGGCCAGCGTGGAAGAGTCTGACGCGACGTGAACTAACGCCAGGTGACGCGCACCGGGAGTTTCTTGGTGCCCGAGATGAAGTTGGAGCGCAGACGCTCGGAGTCGCCGGCCAGTTCAATCGACGTCCAGGCCTTGGCCATCTCCTCGAACATGACGCGCAGTTCTAATCGCGCCAGGTGGGCGCCGAGACACAAGTGTGCGCTGTGCAGACCGAAGGCGGTGTGGTCATTGGGAGTGCGATCAGGTCGGAAGTCGTAGGGGTCATCGAAGTGATCCTCGTCGTAATTGGCTGACACGTACCAGAGCACGACCTTGTCACCCTTCTTCAACTTCTGGCCGTGCAGTTCGGTGTCCTCGACCACGGTGCGGCGAAAGTGCATCGTGGTCGAGGACCAGCGCAGCACCTCGTCGACCAACGCCTTCATCTGGGTTTGGTCGAGGCTCAGCAGAGAGCTGAAAAGTTCGGGACGCTCGATGAACACCTGCGCCCCGGCGACCATGGTGTAGCGGGTGGTGTCGTTGCCGGCGGCCACCATGAGAGTGAAGAAGTTCTTCAAGGTGACGTCGTCGAGGGTGTCGCCGTCGTTGTTGGGTTGCAGCAACGCGGTGATGACGTCGTGGGTCGGGGTGAGGCGACGTTCGTCGAGGGCGGCCTGGGCGTACTCGAAGAGCTCGAGCGCAACGGGCGAGCGGAAGGGGAGCAGACGGTACGCGCTGGTGTCGGTTTGATCGACGACGTACTCGGTGAATTCCGGGTCGGTGTTGCCGATCAGTGCGTCGCCACGGCTCACCAACCAGTCGAGGTCCTCGTCGGGTAGGCCGAGCAGTCGTCCGAGCATCTTCATGGGCAGTTCGCGCGCGATCTCCTTGACGAAGTCGAACTCGGTCGCGCCGTGCAGATTGTCCAGCACCTCGTGCGCGAGGTCGCGAATCGCCTCCTCGTAGTCGGCCACCTGGCGCGGAGTGAACGGGCGCGCCACGAGTCGGCGTAGCCGAGTGTGCTCGGGGGAGTCCATCTCCATTAGGGTCCGTCGCGCCTCGGTCTCCTCATCGTCCATGTCCTCCATGCGGATGCCCTGGCGACTGGAGAAGAGCTCGGTGTGACGGCTGGCGTAGAGGACGTCATCGTACTTCGTGATGCTCCAAAATCCTCGGCCGTCGGGCTCCTCGGTCCAGGCCACGGGTTGGTGGGCGCGCAATTCCTTGAAGACCTCGTGGGGGACTCCCTCGAGGTAGGCGTCGTGCGACGTCAGCGTCGCGGCGAAGTTATCCATCTGGCGCGTTCCCCCAAAAAGTCACGTCAACCACTTGTTTGTGACCAAACGATTTGTAGCACGTTCTGAGGGGGCCGTGCGTAGAATTGTTCCATGAGACCGCTGATTGGTTTGACGGGACGACGCTGGCCCGCCTCGAGACTCGGTGACTTCGTCCCGCCGGCGATGTCGGAGTTGTCCTTCGACCTGCACTTTGCCGACTACGGACGCTCGGTGGCGTTGGCCGGTGGACTGCCGGTCGAGTTGACGCGAGACGCCGACGTCGAGGACATCGTGTCGCGCCTCGATGGCCTGGTGATGAGCGGGGGAGCCGACGTCGAGCCGCACCACTATGGCCATGACCCCCATGAGCAGTTGGGAGCCGTCGAGCCCGACCGCGACGAGTGGGAGTTCGCCCTCTACGCCGCCGCGCGCGAGCGGGGGCTGCCGATCCTGGCCATCTGCCGAGGTTTCCAGCTCGTCAATGTTGCCCACGGCGGCACCCTTCGCCAGCACGTGGAGCTCCACGAAGGTGCCGGGCACCCCCAATGGGAGGTGGACGGGCGAAAGGCCACCCATGCGGTGAGTTGTCGTCAATCGTCGTTGACCGCTGACGTCGTGGGTGGATCGCTCGACGTCAACTCCCTGCACCACCAGACACTCTCGACCCTGGGAGAGGGTCTGGTCGTGGGAGCGACCGCCAGTGATGGTGTGGTCGAATCCTTCTACACCACCGACGCCAGCGTGTTGGCGGTGCAGTGGCACCCGGAATTGCTGCCGGCACCGGATCCGACGTTCGTGTGGCTGGTGAAGACCGCCATCGAAGTCAAAGACTGACAGTCGCACCCCGAACGCGACGACGCCAGTGTGCGTAGAGTCGTGGACGAAACTGGGGGAGTATGTCCGCGTCACTTCGTGCATTGATGGTGCTGTCTGAGAACTGGACGGTGACGCCTAGCCCCTCGCTGTCGGACCTGGTGGACCTCGCGGTCGAAGCGGAGAGCGCCGGTGTCGACGGCGTGATGATGAGTGATCACGTCGTGCTCGGCGCGGGAGCAAAGGCACTCGGGTTGCCCGAGAACATGCGCGACTACGCGATGCCGGGCAACCAGGAACCAGATTCGTCCTGGCCGAGCCCTTACGTGGTGCTGGCAGCCATCGCGGCGCGCACGACGACGCTTCGCCTGGTCGTGGGCGCTCTCATCTCACCCCTGCGCCACCCTCTGGTGTCCGCCAAGGACCTCGCGACCTTGGATCAACTCAGCCATGGTCGACTGATTGTGCTGCCCACCGTGAGTTGGCACGACGAGGAGTACGCCGCACTCGGCGTGCCCTTCCATCATCGCGGCGCCATCCTCGATGAGCAACTCGAAGTGTGGCGCCGCGCGTGGAGCGGATCGCCGTGTGAATTCCACGGTCGCTTCTACGACTTCGATGAGGTCTGGATGGAGCCGCGCGGTTACTCCTCGCACGGCCCGACGTTGTGGTTCGGGGGCTCGTCGCTGCACCCATCATTGATCCGTCGACTGGTCGCCTACGGTTCGGGATTCAACCCACTGGGTCAACCGCTCGAGGAGGAGCTGTCCGCATTGAGGACAGCTTTGCAGGATGCGGGACGGTCGTGGACGGACATCGAGATGGTGGGTGGCTTGCGCGGACGCTTCACGGGCCCCGGTGACGTGGCCAGTCTGGACGAGGCCCTCGCGGGGCTCCAACACCAGATCACGGCGGGTTATCGGACGTTCTGCTTCAAGCCCTCGATGTTCACCGACGAGCTCGACGGCGTGGTCGACGTCTGTCGTTCGGTGGTTCGCGGACTGTCGTCGTATTGAGTGGTCCTTGACAAGAATCGTTTGCTCCCGTACGGTTGCGGGATTGCCGTGAGGGCAGTGAAGTCCTGTGGGGGGAACCAATGTCAGAGAAGTTGTCGAAAACGTCGCTGGGTGGCGCCAAGAAGCTAACCCTGGTGGACGCCGTCGCCCAGTCGGTGGGATTCATGGGACCGGTGTTCTCCATCGCGTTCCTCGTGCCGCTGGTGGTGGGCATTACCGCAGCGTCGGGCAACGGCGCGGGTAACGCGGCGGCGCTGTCAGTCGTCCTCGCCGCGGTGGGCGTGATTGGGCTCGGATGGATCATCGCCGAGTACACCAAGAAGATCCAGGCCGCCGGTTCGCTCTACACCTACGTCAGCGACGGGCTCGGTGGACGAGTGGGTGCGGCGGTGGGGTGGCTCTACTACACGGGCATCCTCGCGCTGAGCGCGGGCATCTTGGTGATGATTGGCGGTACCATCCACGACACGCTGTTGGGCGAATTCAACTTCCACGCGATTCCGTACTGGGGTTGGGACGTTTTCCTCTTCGCTCTGGTGGCGGTGATCATGTACTACGGCGTGGCATTGTCAACACGCCTCCAACTGGTGCTGGCATTGATCTCGGTCACCGTCGTGTTGATCTTTTCGGTGTACGTCATCATCAAGAGTGGGGGACTGCACCACATTGGTTCGGGTTTCTCGGCGAGTTCCTCGCCCACCCACTGGAAGGGCGTGCTCTTTGGGATGCTCTACGGCGTCTTGCTCTTCACGGGTTTCGAGTCCTCGGCCAACCTCGGTGAGGAGACCGACAAGCCGGAGCGCAACATCCCGCGCGCCGTGTTGTTCTCGGTCATCGCGATCACCGTGTTCTACGTGATCGGATCCTTCGCCCAGGTCGCCGGCTTCCACTTCAATCTCACGGCGCTCAGCAAGGCCAACGCGGCAGGTCCGCTGTTCGTCCTGGCCGGTCCCGGCACACAAGGTGGCTTCGCGGGTGTGGCGATTCGTCGCCTCGTGGAGCTAGTCGTCGTCTTTGACATGATCGCCGTGCTCATCGGCACCGCCGTGGCCGCCTCACGCGGTATCTTCGCGCTGGCGCGTGACGAACGACTGCCCAAGCAACTCACCTCGATCTCCAAGCGTGGTACCCCGACGGGCGCGACCGGCATCGTCTTGTTCGCGTACATCGTCGTGGGCGCCCTCGCGTTGTGGTCCACTTCCTTCGCCATCACCGGCCTGCCCGAATACGTGGCGATCTTCAGTTGGATGTCGACCTACGGCGGATTCGCCATCGCCGTGATCTACCTCTTGATCGCCATCGGCGCGCTGCGCGGTCTCAAGGACCACCCGGCCCGGGCCAAACTCTACGTTGCCAGTGCGGTGGGTTTCCTGGTCACCGCCGCCGCCATCTTTGGTGCGGTCTACAAGGTGACGGCCCCCACGGTCTACGCCCCTTACACGGCGGCCATCGTGCTGATCATCGGACTCCTGGCGGCGTCGGTCATGCCCAAGGCACCCGAGGGCATCGCTGACTTCAGTGAACTCGTCGAGGCCGAGCAGGGACCTCAGAAGCTCTAAGCGGTGGCGTCTGAACTGCACAGCGCGACTGTTCTCGGCGACGCGGAGCTCTCTCGTCGCCGAAAACGCTTTGCGCGCGGCGCCACGCTGGGTCTCGATGACCTCGCCAGCGCCCGAGCGCCGGAGCTACTTCACGAGCTGCGCGAAGTCGAACCGGTGTCGTGGATCCCCGAGCTCAGTGGCTGGCTCGTCACCTCTCACGAAGTCGCGCGCACTCTCCTGGGGCCACGACAGGACGTGACCGTGTTGTCGGAGCAAAACATGGTGCGCTGGTCACTCGGTCGCATGATGTTGACGGTCGATGCGGGCGAGCACGAGCGACTGCGCCACCCCTTCGAAGTGCCCTTTCGACCGCGAGAGGTCGACACTCGCTTTCGTAAGCGGATGCTTACGCTCTGCGCCGATCTACTCGAGCCTCTGCGAGGGTCGACGCTGATCGACCTCGACGCCCAGTTCTGCGCCCCCTTCGCGGTGCGAATGGCCGGTGAGCTGCTGGGACTCGAACTGGGGGAGAGTCGACGCATTTCCGACTTCTACGAAGCCTTCGCCGACGCGATGCAGTACGACGAGAAACCGGCACGCCTCGCTCGCGCCGACGAGGCTCGGGTTCAACTCGACGCGCTCCTGGTCGAGAGCATCGCTAGAGCTTCTTCGAGTGACACCTTCTTGCTCGAGACGCGTGAACGGGCCAAGGAGTCGCTGAGCGACGACGAGTTCATCGCCCAACTGCGGGTGATCATGTTCGGAGCGATCGAGACCATCCGTGCAACTCTGCTGAACACCGTCGTGTTGCTCAACGAGCATCCTGGGGCTCGCGACACCGTGAGATCAGACGCCGGTCGGTACCCCGCGGCCATCAGCGAGGCGCAACGATTGATACCGCCCGTCGCCTTCGTTGAACGATGGGCTGGTCGACCCCTCGACCTCGGTGGGGTAGCGATTGGCGCGGGGGAGTTCATTGGCGTCTCGGTGGTCGGCGTGAACCGCGATCCGCGGGTCTTCACCGATCCCGACAGTTTCCGCCTCGACCGCTCGAATTCACAGCGCGCGTTGTCGTTCTCCTTCGGCGAACACCATTGCCTAGGTTTTCACCTCGCGCGGCTGCAGAGCACGGTGGCCATGGAGTCTCTTGACACGTATCTGGGCCCTTACGAGGTGAGCGCGGCCGACGAGGCCACGGGATTCGCCTTTCGACGACCTACGACCGTGTGGATAACTCCGGTCACCTAGTGGGCGAGAGCGGCCCCCGCCGCGAAGAAAATGCCGCAAAGCAGGGGAGTGGAGACCAAGATCATGGCCGAATATCGCCAATGATGCTCCTTGACCAGCAGCGCCGGAATGGCGAAGGCCGAGGAGAACGTGGTCAATCCCCCGCAGAATCCCGTCAGGACGATCGAGTGGAGATGATCGTCCAGTGACGACGTCAATCGATACGCGGCCCATCCCGCGATCAAACAACCCAGCGCATTCGCCGCCACCGTGGCCCAAGGCCGCAGCGTCGGGTGGTGACGCCGGACACCGTATTCCATGAGGTAGCGAACGACGCAACCGACAGCGCCAGCCAGCGTGACCAACAGCAACGTCATTTCGACCAGCTTCGTGCGCCGAGCCACGCAGCGGCGACCCCGCTCAGTACCGCTGTGAGGCCCGTAAGAATGGCTCCAGGTACTGAGACATGCCAAATCGCTCCTAAGGAGACGAAGAGGCTCGAGTACGACGTGAAACCCCCGAAGAAGCCCGTGATGATGACCAAACGGGTCAGATTATTGGGATCGTGACGAACCAGGGGCCCGCGCAGAGCTTCGGTGGCGAAGTAAACACCCACGATGTTGACAAGTGCGAGTATCCACGGCACGCGGCTGGCCCAACCGGTCGCACCGACGAGAGTGACGTACCAGTGCGCCGAGTCGATACGCAGTGCCAGATCTCGCAGAAGAGTTCCCAGAGCACCGCCAGCGGCGACGACTAGGACGGCTAGTGCCAGCTGGCGAGGAGTGAGAGTGGTGTGAGGAGCCATCGCTCCAGAAAACCTAGCGGACGGGGTTCTGCGGTCTCTGTATTCTCTACTTTACATAACGTACATTATCGGCGGTAGGGGGAGCAACCAGTGAAATCTGACTCAGCTGGTTTTCTAGTGAAATGTCCGTCGTCATACGCCTTCAGTCGCTCCAGTTGGTGGTCGTCGCCTGGTGGCGGTCTTAGGACTGCGGACGGTTCCTCTTGAAGTGGGGGTCCAACACGTCACGATCGACGACGTCATTGGGCTGGTTGACGAAGGATGTAGCGACGTCCACGACGTGGTTGGCATCGCTGGAGCGCACCTCTTCTTACAGCTAGCCCTTAGGCGCGGTGCCAAGCGTGACGGACTTGGTGAGGGTCTTCGAGCCTCGAACGATTTTCACCGTGACGACGTCACCGGGATGCAACGTCGAGATGACGCTCGACACGTCCTGGGCGCTGGTTATCGACGTGCCGTTGATTTTCACGATGACGTCACCCTGCTTGATCCCTCCGTTCGCCGCTCCCGAACTCGGTACGACGCTCATGACCACGGCCCCACTGTTGACCGTGAATCCGTATTCTGCCTGCAGAGTCGCGTCCATCGACGAGATCTCGACGCCGAGGAAGGCGCCGTGGTTGACGACGCTCTGTCCCGCCTTCAGGGACTTGAGAAGGGTCTCAATGGTGGCCACCGGGATGGCGAAGCCGATGTTCTGCGCGCTGGTGCCGTCGGGCAGGGTTCCCGCGACGGCGGTGTTCATGCCGACCACGTCACCCTGGGCGTCCAGTAACGGCCCACCGGAGTTCCCCGGATTGATGGCCGCGTCGGTCTGGATCATGTTGTTGAGTGTCTCTGACGATGAGGTGGATGACGCCGTGACGGTTCGGCCAAGAGCTGACACGATGCCGTTGGTGACGGTGGGCGTGCCCGCGGCGAGTCCCAACGCGTTGCCAATGGCCACCACGCTGTCGCCCACCACCAGGGCGTTGGAGTTACCAAAGGTGACACTGGGCAGATTCGAGGCGCCATTGATGCGGATCAGTGCGACGTCGTTGACCGGATCGGTGCCAATCAGTGTGGCGGGCAGTGCCTTCGTCGAGCCGGTTCGCGTCACGGTGATAGTGCCCCCCGGCACCGACGCCGCGATCACGTGGTTGTTCGTGACGACCAGGCCATCGTTGGCGATGATCATGCCGGTACCTTGATCCTCAGTCCCTTGTCCCTTGACGTCGATGGAGACCACTGAAGGCTGTACTTTGACGACGAGTTGAGGGATCGTCAGACCACCGTCGCCACCCGAAGAAGCGGGCGCGACGTTGGTGGTGGTCACCGGCAGGTTCGCATTCGATGAAGCATTCGATGAGGAGTAGTGGACGGTGAGTCCACCGATGAGGCCGCCCACGAGTGCGGCCACGAGCACAATGGCGAATTGGCCAGTCCACGACGGCCTCTTGGATCTCGCGGCAACATCAACAGTCGGTTGACTCGTCGTTGCACTAGCGCCGGGAATCTCGAGTTGCTCCTCTAATGGAGTGCTCGACACCACGTGTGGAGCACTCCCCTCCCCCAGCGGAGCATCGTCGGTTACGAAGGGTTCCACCACGGGTGGACCCTGCGCATCGTCGATGCCGGGGGCCGGATCAACCGTTGTCACCGGGGGCGGGGTGATCAGCGGTTCTTGCGCATCATCGATTCCCGGGGCGGCATCGATTGGCGCTTCGTTTGTCGAGGAGGATGTCGATTCGGTCGTGTCCTTCGGTGCGTCTGACGAAGCGTCGTGCTCGTTGTTTTCACTCATGGGACCATGCTAGAGATTCGTCGGACGCTCTGATCTCGGGCCGCGTCGAAAAACCACAGTGAGAAAACGGCTAGATTGTTCTCCTATGTCTCGTCGCATTGAGATCGAAATCACCAGTCTTAACGGAGAAGTCGCCACCTGGCGCGCCGCGGGAGCGAAACTGCCCAAGGGGGTGCTCCAGGCGTCGCTGGTGCCGGGCGGCCCGGTCGTGGGTTCGGTCTATCGTGCTGACATCGAACAGTTCATGGAGGGCATCGAGGTTCTTTCCGTCATGCCCCCCAAGACGGCATCGCCTCTCGACCCCCGCAAGGAACGAATCGAACTGATCGTGTCCGAGAAGGCTGTCCCTGACGTGACGGTCACCTACGCGTCCAAGGGCCGTGGTCCACGCCGTGACGGCGAGGACCGTGGTGAGCGTGGTGAAGGACGTCGTGATGGCGCCAAGCGAGGCGCTCGTCCCGGCGCCAAGGAACGCTCGAGCGAGCGCGGACCGCGTCCCGACCGTCCGAGCGGTGACCGACCAGATCGTCCCGTTGGCGAACGCGGACCCCGCACGGAGCGACCCGCTGGTGAGCGCGGACCGCGCACCGAGCGTCCACGCACCGACCGAACGGGCCGTCCGAGCCGTGAGCGCAGCGGTCCCCCTGGCGCCCCCCCGATCACGACCACGTTCCGTAATGCGTTCTTGGCGACTCTGTCGCCCGAGCAGCTGCCAGTCGCCGAGCAATTGTTGCGCGGTGGCATGCCCTCGGTACGCACGGCGGTCGCCGACCAGAACAAGAATGCCGCGGCCCAAGGCCGTCCGACGATCGACCCTGGCACCATTGATCGCATCGCCGAGGATCTCTTGCCCAAGACGACGTTGGCGATGTGGAAAGACCGCGCTGCCGGCGCGCTCGGTGCGGGAAAGGAACTGCGTCTTCGTGACTTGCGTGCGGTAGTGACCTCCGCCAAGACGACTTCCCTCGACGACGAGGCTCGAACCCAGCTCAAGGAACTTCAGACGGCCCTCACGGCGCGCCTGGAGATCCTGCGCACCCAGTGGACCGAGAAGCTCGATGCGGCCATGAAGTCCAACAACGTGGCCGAGGCCTTGCGCCTGGTGGCGCGTCCCCCCGACATGTCAACTCGCGTATCGTCCGAGACGGCCACCAATCTTGTCGCTGCGGTGTCAGCGGCGTTGACGGCGGATCTGGACGTGGCCAAGTGGACCGAACTCGTCAACCTGACGGTGGAGACGTCGATCCGTCGCAATGTGAAGCCTCAGGGCATCCCCGCTGACGAGTCCGCGAAGGCCCTGGCGATCAAGAACGCCGGTGCGATCCCGGAGTTTGCGAAGTTGCTCGGGATGAGGGTCCCGCCGCCACCGCCGCCGACACGCGCACCGCGACGCCCGGCTACTCGCCGCGCATAGTCAACAGTCGCGCCTTCCAGCCCACTGATTCGTAGAGCGACTTCGTCGCGCGATCGCCCGGTAACGCCCACGCGTCGTGCGGTGGATCATCACTCTTCAAGAGTGCGTCGAGCAACGCCGTGGCGATCCTCTGTCGACGATGCGCCGCCTGCACCCAGATCACTCGGACGCAACGATCCCGTACGAGAACTCCCGCGATGATTTCACCAGCGTCCTCGGCGACCCAGACGAGTCCAGCGTCGACGTCGGCGGCCAGGGCGTTCCTGACCCGGTCAGAATCGACGTCACTCCCCCAGAGTTGCTCGAGGAGGGCGCGCCCACCTCGAGCCACCTGAGCGCGCGAGAAGGCGGCCTGGCTCAGGTGATCGAGCGAGTCGTGAGTCGTGGCCCTTCGAATGGAGACTGCAGCGCCGTTGTCGGTCATGACGCCGTCAGCGTCTCCTAGACGCAGTCGCGGCAGAGAGTCTTGTCCGGGTCGGCCAACTGACTCATCTTCTTGAGCAAGCGACACGACTTGCACCGGAACTCGTCGTCCTGCTTGGGCAAGATGGCCTCGAGGGGGTCCACCAACGGATCCACCTCGATGGGGCCATCGTCATCGTCCTCGGGCGCGGTGGTTCGACGTATGGTCTCGGCGAGGACCTCGTCGAGCGCTAGCTCGACGTCGGCGTCATCGGCCAAGTCGTCGTCATCCTCAGCCACCGCCGTCAGGACCGGGGCCTCCTCGTCGATCTCGTCGTCGGGGTCCGCTTCGTCGTCAGACTCTTCCACGGTGACGTCATCGAGATCGGCGACCACGTCAACGTCCAGGTCATCGGCATCGTCGATGACGTCAATCTCTTCGCCCAAGACTTCTTCGTCGAAGCCCTCGGCGAGTTCCTCCTCGTCGAATACTTCGTCGTTCTCGCCATCAATACTCATAGACTTCCTTCTCTGTAGCGCTGGAAGTGTAGAGCCTTTTGATGGCGATTACGGTCATTTCTACCTATTTTTTGCTTAATAATCCTTTTTCGCCCGATTTCTCTCGGCTGCTCGTTCTGCTTCGAGGCGTTCGAGGTCGGTCTCGGAGAAGTCTACGTACGTCATTGCGTCCGCAATAGTGCTGTGACCAGCCTCTTCACGGATGAGGCGAGCCATTTCGTGTGCGACGCGGCGATAACTGGGGTGCCCCTGGGGTCCCGAACGCAATTCGATCAGGTGCATCGCCTCACGCGCGTTCATCTGCATGACGTAACGGATGCGAAACGCCAGGGCCACGGCGTACTGGGCCTGATCCGGGAACTCCTCGTACATGTCGTGGTAGAACTCGGCGGAGCGCGCGAGTGACTCCTCATAGGTCGCCGCCAGGCCGGCTTCGCGGACGATCTCGGGTACGTCATAGCCCAAGTCGACGGTGAGTGGCTGCCACTCCACGGTCAGCATCCGGTGACGTTGCAGGTCGCGGAAGGCTCCATAATCGGTAATGAGTTCGAAACGGTAGTCGGTGCGTTCAAAGGCTCGACCAGGCCGATGACGGCGGTTCTTTCGCTGCCCGACGTAGGCGCTCATCAGCTTCGTCCGTCCGGCGTCGTCCAGGGAGGCAACGCGCGCGGCGGCGTCATCGGCACTGAGCGAGGTGTTCGCGAAGACAATGGCCTCCAGGACGCGCTGCTCACCCTCGGGGTCGAAGGCCAGCAGACGGACCCGTTCCTCGGGCTCGACGCTCGTCAGGTCGTCGAAGAGTGACGCAATGACCTCGCGAGTGGCGCTTCTCGTCTCCTGCAGGTACTTCGTCCAGGCGAGTCCACGCTCGGGGACGTCGAGTCGCTTCAAGAAGCTGGGGATCACCTTGCGCAGTTCCTCGAGCATCAACTGGGAATACTCTCGGACCTCGGGTAGGGGGTGCGCGCGCATGCGCAGCAGCAGCGATTCGTACGCCTGTCCCGAGGCGTAGATGCCGAGGTTGGACAAAGCGCTGGCCGGTAATAGTCCGCGAACGGCGTCCAGGGCCTTGGCGCGAATGGCCTGACGGTAGACGAAATCGGTGTCCTCGGGCGTCTTGGGGTATTTCTTGGACAAGAAGTCGGTGAGCCGTGGCAACATCTGGGCGTAGGTGTCGAACATCCGGTCCATCTCGCCCACGTAGCGTGCGCCGAAGCGCGACTCGAGAACGTCATGGTCGCGGTAGTAACGGTAGAGACCATTCTCGAGGCGTCGGTCATAGCCCAGGTAACGGGTCGACTGCTCGAGGTAACTCATGATCCGACCGCGCTCCACGACCTTGGTCAAGATGTTGCTCGCCTGTTCACAAGCCAGATGCACTCCCCCGAGTTGGGCCACGGAATCGTCTCCGTACTCGAAGAAGATCTTCTGATACAGGTCGTCGGCGCGGTCGAGTCCCACCGTGGCGTCGACTCCCATGTCGCCCGTCAGGTCGAGGTCACCGACGAATTCGTCGAGAAACAGGCGCCGCAAGCTCTTCGAAGATCGCGAATAGCGCGCGAACAGGGCGCCCTTGACGACTTCGGGCAGGTTGACCAGGGCAAAGACGGGCCCTTCCAGATTCGTGAAGTACCGCCGAAGCACTGTCTCTTCCGCGTCGGTGAATTTTTCGACTACGTAGGGGTGCATGGAACAACGACACTAGGGGCGATTTCAGCCCCGCGGGTGGACGGTCGACGCGCCGGCGACGACTGATCGCAGCACCGCGTCGCGGGCCTCGAAGGCCGTGTCGGCGAGTTCACCCAGGTCACTCAGGCGCGAGAGTTGCTCGCACAGATCGGCGACCTGCTTGGCGTTTCTCACGAAATCGCCGGGTGACGTCTGACCGATTTCGACGTCGGCGAGGTCGAGCACCGTCCCCAGGGTGACACCTCTCGCCCACGCCGCGATCACTGGCGCGAACTTACCATCGGGTTCCTTGGGGTGTGGCACGCGGTAACGGTCCTCCACCTCGCGCACCGTGGCTGACAGGACCGAGATCTCGTGCATGCGTTCGCTCAGGTTGAGGCGTCTTTCGGGCCCGAGTCGGTCGTGCAGATTCTTCTTGCGCTTGATCGGCGTCTGGGGTTGCTTGCCGGTGCGCGCGCCGCGCTTGGCTTCGAAGACGAAACTCGACAACAGTCCTGCCAACTGCGCGGGTTCGAGGTCGTTGAAGATGCCCGCGGTGACGCATTCGGCGATCAACAGGTCGCACTCGTGATAGATGGAGCGCAGTAGTTGTCCCCGGTCGTTGAGGCGCCAACCGTCGGCGTAGCCGAGTTCCTCCAGGACGTGGTGTCGGGCGCGCATCTGGTCGCCCAGTGACCGGCGCGAGCCGGCGGGGCGGTGATCGGCCTCGAATTGGGCGTAAGAGCGCTGCACCACTTGCAGCGCGGTCTCGATCTCGAAGTGATTGATGAGATTCGCCGTGAAGTTGTACGTCGGTCGAAACGACGAGTGCAACTCCGAGGGGTGCGAGATGGCAACTCGCCCCACGTCCATCAGGGCGACCTCTTGGGCGAAGCATACGATGGCGTGGCCTTCGTCATCGAGGCCCCGGCGCCCGGCTCGTCCCGTCATCTGGGCGTACTCACCGCTCGTCAAGAAGCGTCGTCCGGCGTCGGAGTACTTGGAGAACTTCTCGATGGCGACCGACCTCGCGGGCATGTTCACGCCCAGGGCCAGCGTTTCGGTGGCGAAGACCACCGCCAGGAGGTTCTGCACGAAGCAGGTTTCGACGATCTCGCGGAACGCGGGCACCATGCCGGCGTGGTGCGCGGCGAGGCCCCGGCGCAGCGAATCGATGAAGTCCGCGTATTCCAGGGCGTGCAGGTCATCGTCGGAGAAGTCGAGGAGACGGGCTTCGGCGATGCGCTCGATCTCGCGTCGTTGCTCGGGCGTCGTAAACAGCAATCCGTCACGTCGGCATTGACGCACCGCGTCGTCGCAGGCCGCGCGAGAGAAGATGAAGACGATGACCGGCAACAGGTCATCTCGTTCGAGGGCCTGGAGGAGTTCGCTGCGTCGCGGCGCGCGAAAGGGCGCGGGCGGCGCGGTGGACTTGGGACCCTGCCAGCGCGGCCCCGGGCGGAAGCGTCGGGTGGCTTTCATGGCGTTGTCGATACGTCGCGCTTCGTCCGAGAGACGATCGCCGTCGAGGAGTTCGAAGACGTCGGCGGTGGGCTGGCCACGGCGCACGACGGCCAGGTGCTGATGCAGGGTGATGGGCCTCGTGGTCTCGGTGATCACCGTCGTCTCGCCGCGCACTTCGCCGAACCACTTCCCGACAAAGTCCGCGTTGCCAATTGTGGCGGACAGCGCGACGAAGCGCACTGCGGCGGGCGTCAAGATGAGCACTTCCTCCCATACTCCCCCGCGGAAGGGGTCTTGGAGGTAGTGGACTTCGTCGAGGATGACGAGGCCGAGCCTGGTCAGCTGGTCGGACTCGGTGAGCAGCATGTTGCGAAGGACCTCGGTGGTCATGACGACGATGTCGGCCAGTCGATTGACCGACGTGTCGCCGGTCAACAGCCCGACGCGCTCGTCACCGTACTGGTCGCAGAGTTCGGCGTACTTCTGGTTCGACAGGGCCTTCAAGGGTGTGGTGTAAAAGGCTCGCTGTCCCTGCGCGAGTATCCGCCCGATCGCGTAGTTGGCGATGAGCGTCTTGCCCGATCCCGTGGGTGCGCTGACCAATACGTTGACGCCCGCGTCCACCGCGTCGAGCGCCTCGTCTTGAAAACGGTCCAGGCCGAATCCCTGGGCTTCGATGAACTGTCGGCGGTAGTCGAGACTCATCGGTGCAACATCTTGCCGAGCCCGATGGCCATGAAGTAGAAGACCACCAGGGGTACCATCAAGGCGAACATCGAGAATGGGTCGCTCGAGGGCGTGATGACGCCGGAGAACACGACAATCGCGATCACGGAGTATCGCCAGGATCGTAGTAGTTGCGCCGGTGAGACGACACGGGCGAGCTCGAGGGCGACCAGTACCACCGGGAATTCGAAGGTCAGTCCGAAGAGCAACATCATGAGTAAGAACAGAGTCAGGTACTGGTTGGGGTTGTAATAGTTCGTCAAGGAATGACCGCCAATGCTGACCAAGAATTGGATTGTCTTCTTGAAGACCAGGTACGCCGTGACGACGCCGCCGAAGAAGAAGATCAGCGAACTCAGCACGAAGGGCAAGGCGTAGCGGCGCTCACGTGCCTTGAGTCCCGGGGTCACGAATCGCCAGATGTGCCATAGCCAGAATGGCGCGGCGAACAGCAGTCCGCCGAACAATGAGATCTTCACTCGCAAGGTGATTCCGTCGAGGGGGTTGGTCGCGAGGAAAGTGCAGTGCTTGGGGTCGACCTGGCAATAGGGATGCTGCAATATATTGAGCAGACTGGGATAGATCACGAACGAGACGATGGCGAGCGCCGTGGTGATGGCGAGGCAAATTAGGAAGCGTTGGCGCGCCTCGGCGAAGTGTTGGGCCAGGGTCATCCCCGCCGCTGCGTCGCGCGTCGTGGGCATGGTTAGTTCAGTGACGGATCGGCACTGGAGAGGCCAGTGGTGGGCGGGGGCATGGTCGGCGGATTGACCAAGGGCGTGATGATCGGGTTGGGGTGTGGCGCCGGGGCGTCGGCGTCGGCGTCGGCGTCGGTCTTGTCCGACGGCGCGTTCTCCACGCGGTCGGCCAGCTGATTGAGCACCGAGACGGGACTGCGCACCATACGAGCCAGGTCGTTGGTGCTGGGCAGGTCCGGCAGCGCACCGCGCACTTCGCTCTCGACTCGCTGTTGGAAGCGACGCAGCGATTGCCAACTGGCACCGATCTTGTGGGCGACCTCGGGCAGCTTGTCGGGACCGAGCAAGATCACCACCACCGCCACGATGATGAACAACTTCATCGGGCTGAGACTGAGCATGCTCCTAGTGTATGGCCCGAAATTACCGAGGAATTACAGGAAGCCGATGCGGTTCAGTGGCCAGACCCTAAAGAACGCCTTGCCGATGACGTCCGAACGTGGGATCGTCCCCCACATGCGGCTGTCGCAGGAATCCGAGTGGTTGTCGCCCATCATGAAGTAGTGGTTGGCGGACACCACGACGGGATCGTTCGCCGGAGCGATGGCGCTGCCCAGGGGTTCGGTGTGGCTCCAGTTCTCGTCGAACTTCTTGCCATTGACGTAGATGGTGTTGCCAATGGAGTAGATCTTGTCCCCGGGCAGGCCCACGACGCGCTTGACCAGGTCGACGACCGGGTCTCCTCCGCAGTCCTCGGCGGGCGGTGCCTTGAAGACCAAGACGTCGCCACGTTGGATGCTGCCCCAGTCGACGGCGAGCTTGTCCACGATGATGCGGTC
>Ga0182030_10007228_pt1 | contig 23230 bp, 24 predicted proteins | sample 812S3MmetaG_FD_121299 | JGI IMG/M metagenome (GOLD analysis project Ga0182030, IMG submission 121299) | Permafrost microbial communities from Stordalen Mire, Sweden - 812S3M metaG (Illumina Assembly) | ecosystem: Environmental > Terrestrial > Soil > Wetlands > Permafrost | place: Sweden...
GCTCGGCGCCGAAGATCTGTTTGGCCCTGTCGCGCGCCAGATTCTCCACCACGTCGGCGAATTCGCAGCCGCCATAGTAGCGCCGCCCCGGATAGCCTTCGGCGTACTTGTTGGTGAAGATCGATCCAGCCGCCTCCAGCACTGCTTCGGAGACAAAGTTCTCGCTGGCGATCATCTCCAGCCCGTCGTGCTGGCGGAGGATTTCGTGATCAATGGCGGCGGCCACTTCGGGGTCGGTCTGGGCAAGGGGCAGAGACATACTGTCGGTCATATAAGAATTTTAGCGCCTTTGTCCGCTGTTTTGACAGGCTGAGAGAGAGCCGCCTGCTTCCAGTGCGGGCGCCGAGCCGGTTCTGTCTGATTTCTGACCGGCTTTTGCCCCGCTTCAGCTCCCCAGGGCGGAATCTGCTATCGTTTTCGATAATCGATCGAGACAGCCATGGGAAGCTTCGAGAAACCACTGATTTTCGCAATCGCTCTCGCTCTGGCGTTGATTCAATCCCCGGCGCAGACGGCCGGCATCGACTCGGCCCTGCTGGCCAGGGCCAACGGCGGCGATGCCTCCGCACAGGTGCTCGTGGGCGAGAGCTACGCCGCGGGCAAAGGCGTCGCGCCAGACTTGCAATTGGCCGCAAACTGGTACCGCAAGGCCGCCGCGCAAGGTTCGGTCGCCGGCGAGATGCGCCTGGCCGAGCTTTATCGCGACGGAGGCACGGGCTTTTCCCGCGACATTGCGCAGGCCGCCGCCTGGTATGGCAAAGCGGCCGAGTTGGGAGACGTGGACGCGCAGGGCACTCTGGGTGTGCTGTACTCGATCGGACAGGGCGTTCCGCAGAGCTACGTTGAAGCCTACTACTGGCTCGACTTGGCGGCCGCGGTGAAAGGGCCTCGCCAGCAGCAGTACGCGGCCAACCGTCAGATGGTCGGCACTCACCTCACGGTCGATGAAGTGGCCGGCATCGAACAGCGAGTAGCCAAATGGCTGGCTGCCCATCCGCGCGCAAAAGTGGCCCAGTAGCGTTCCGCGCCGGTTCGCATTTATAAGCCTACGGTATTGCAGGTAAAGGCTTTGGCGTTTCTACTGATCTCAGCTGTGCATAGAGGGCTTTCGCGTCATCCAGATATTTTGCAGCCTTCTCTGGCTTTCGGTGACGAGTTTCCGCCCAAGGTTCGGAATTTCCTTCGGCCGCGAGAAAGGCTGCGGTCGCCGCGAGCTCCAGCGAGATTGGATTCGCCTCCATTCCCAAGTCAAGAATCTGCTTTCTGGCCGCGTTCACATTGGAATTTGCAGGCCCAGCCCCAGGCTTTGTCTTGAAAATGGAGTAGAAACCTCCCCAGGTGGCCATGCGCTCTTCCTCGGTAATCAAATCCGCAATCTGTGCATTTACGACCGCATTTGCAAGCTCCTCACTAAACGGGCCGTAGTGTCTATATTCAAAGGGGAAACCGCACCCGAGACCAGAAATCTCGAGCAAATAGGCCATCTTTTGCAGTCGAGTCCTTCCAACGACTTTTCCTCCGGCATCGCGGACGATGTCGGCTGCCATTTCCGCCTCGGTTTTTTCGTTTTTCACCGGCATCTCTTTGCCTCCTCCTCGATGATCTGATCAACAGCTTTCTTCGTCTTTTTATCGCCGTCTTTCATGTATACACGGAATGCTTTGAATGGCGCAATAGCCTTGATCACTTGTGAAAGTGACGCAACGTCAATCGGTTTGTCGTCGCCAAATCCGGGCCGTATCATGATTTGGTTTAGCGGACCCTTCGATTCCTCAAATGGCCTGTAAATTGAACGCTCTGGTGGTTTGTCTAAAAGAAGTTGCGGAATTTCCGATCTGTTTCCTTCTTTGTATTCCAGGAGTCGTTTTTCCACTGCGTAGCAAGCCTTGTCGAGTGAATCGACTCTTTGCTTTTCTTCGGCTGTAGAGTTTTTTTGCTTCGACGCGGTTGCGCTAGGGACAACAGCCTTTGATTTTTTGGAGCGATTTGATTTTGCCGACGTCTTCAATCCCAATTTCTGATTGAGGCTTTCGCTAATATCTATACATTTGAGTAAATCGCGATCTCGCAGACGCCCCGAGAAGTCGGATATCAGTGGATCTTTGGAGTTTTTCATCATCGAAAGTGCTCCGCTGATCACGGAGTCGTCGAGCGCCAGTGTGCATTGCAAATCGTCTGGGCGTTTTGCAAAGCGAATGATAGGGTGACTCGCGCTCAATCCTGTATTGCTTGTTGAGCCGTCTTGTGCAAGCGTGATGATTCTCGCCAGCAATTCGGTGAAGAGCTTTTCTGCTCCACGTGTCGCCTTGTGAAAATAGACCGTCGCATAGAGCTGATACAGCCCCAGAAGATACGTCTCCGCCGCATATATCGCTTTTAGCCCCAGCACGAACGTCTCAATTTCGCCAACGCTCTCATCGTCGGCTCCGTACGGAACTTGACCAACTTCCAGGTTCGACAGAAGCCAATTAAAATCAATCACGCCATGGTAGGTTCCCGTCATCAACCGGTCACGCTGCATATAATCGAGACGATCTGCATCCAACTGACTTGAAACAACGGCACCGTAAATGTTTGCAGGACCAGATTTCTTGATTACATTGGCTACATCTGATGCAAAGCCGCTGCCCAATTCGTTGAGAGCAGTGCATACTTCCCCTTCTCTAATCAGCAGGTCCGTTACTGTTTCATGCTTTGCCATCGGGAGGTTGAACCGCTTGCCAACTTCCTCAAACGCGTGGCTGTACGGACCATGACCTAAATCGTGTACAAGCGCGGCGGCAAGCGCCGTTCGCTTCTTGGTTCCCTCTACTGAGTCCTCTCCCAATCGCTTTTCAACGACTTCCATTAGCTTGCGCGCGGTATGAAAGACGCCCAAACTGTGCGCATACCTTGTATGAGTTGCGCCGGGATAAACTAGCTCGGAAAAGCCCAACTGTTTGATGCGGCGTAGTCTTTGGAACTGCGGCGTTTGAATCACTCACCACATCGCATCATGGAATTCATCGCAGGAAAATTCTATGAGATTGTGCAAGGGATCGCGGATACGCTGGGGTCTGAAGTCCATCTTTCAGGTCGAATCCTTCCTGCTTGACTCGCCACTCGGCAAGGATAGCCGCACATACTCAGGCTCCTGGTATGCGGTTATAGCACATTATTCTGCACCTTTCACAGTGCGAAACGCGAACAGGAATCACGCAAGACACGAAGAATCATCGACCGGCGAGTTCTTTGTCGGCTTCGGGCACTTTGAAACTGACCGCATTTTGGCCCATGGCCTTTTGCCCCCGCAGGGCCTTGAAGGCCCGGTAGACAAACGAGCCCATGTACCAGCCGTCAATGAACTTGTAGGGCGTTTCGCCGGTGGTGTAGTGGCCGCAGGGCAGCACGCGCAGCTCGAAATTCAGGCCGATGCGCCGGAATGCTTCCACCACCTGCAGCGAGTACTCCTTGGGGAAGGTCAGGTCGTAGTTGGCGTAGATCAGCAAGACTCTCTTGTCTGGCCCGCCGACTTCAGGGCGAACAATCTTGTCGTAATAGCTGCACGGGCTCACGGACGCCCACAAGGCGCGGATGCGGTCCTGCGAGAGGCCGGCCTCGGCCAGTGCCTGGCGGACGTGGCGGGTGCTCTGCCCGGCCCAGACCACATCGCCAAAAGCTGTCGAGGCGTGGTTGAAGGCATTCACGCGCAGGCGTGCGTCGTGCGCGCTGGCCAGGAAAGCGTAACAGGAGCCCAGGCTCGTTCCCAACACGCCGAACTGCTCGTAGCCCTGCTCTTCCAGCCAGTCCAGGCAGCAGCGAATGTCCACCACCGCCTGACGGCAAGCCGAGAGCGTGCGGCCGATGTTGGCGCTGACCGCAAAGTCCGCGCGCTCCAGCTCAACGGGCCGGCGAATATCGTGATAAGGCTTGGAGAGCCGCAGCGCCGAAATGCCCATCTTGTTGAAGATGGCGCACAGCGAATTGTGGCTGAAAGCGTCGGCATTCCACTGCGGCATCACGATGATGGCCTGCCGGGGGCGCGTGCGGTCTTTGTGCTCGGGCGCGGGATACCAGCGGGCGTTCGCCAGGTCGTTCTCCGGGTACGGCGTCCGCTCCGGCGAGGTGAAGCGCAGAAACTGCGCCGGCGGAATCTTGCCTTCTGCGGCCTGCTGCTTCAGGGCAGCGTCCTGGGCCAGCGTCTCCGGGCGCACGTTGGTCGGATACAATTCCGGGAACCGCTCTTCGAGACGAAAATCCGTTGGCCGCTCGTAGCCGAAGAAAGTGTCGCTGTGGCGAATCAGAAACTGGTTGATGCGGACCATGACGGCCTCGGCCACCGCGGGGTCGTCGGCAACCTCCGGGCCGGGCAGCGCCTCTTCAAAGCCGTGCTCTCGCAAAAACGGCCCGATCCACTCGAAGCCCCACTCCAGCGGGCGCACCACACGATTTTCATCGCGCGTGGTCAGCCGCGTTTCCCACTTGTACATCCATCGCGCGTAGCTATTCTTGAACATATTCTGGTTCAAGTTTACCAGCGCAAGGCGAGAAGTCGGATTGGGGCTGGAAAAGCGCGCGTTGAAGCCGCCCGCGCCGTGCTCAGTACGAGCGGCGGTTGGCCCGCTTGAGGTCGAAATATTCCTCCAGCAGCCAACCCAGGCTGAGCAGCGTCATCAGCGCGATGACTCCCTGCGAGATGACACAATAGAGGCACCAGACCTCCAGCACATACTCTTCGATGAACGAGAGCCGGAGCGCAAAGCCGAGTCCCACCAGAACCGCCAGAAAGAGCGGAAAGCGCTGCCGCGTCCAGCCCAGGCCAGCCAGCGCCAGATAGCCGAGAATGCCGATCGCCGCCACCGGGACGGGGCCCATCATGGCAAAGGGGCTGTGATTCACCACGCCACAATCCCACCTCGCGTTGATCGAGCAGGGCTCGGCTCCGGTGGAGTAGTGAACGCGCAACGCCAGCACCGAAACGACGATGCCAACCAGGCAAAGCATTGCAATCAGAGAACGCATCATGGCGATTCCATGTTACCAGACCTTGCCGCGCAAGCTAACATGAACGCCATGGACAATTTCCCCGGCCAGCCGCCGCCCGGCGCGCGCCGCGTAGCCTTCTTCGGCGGCAGCTTTGATCCGCCCCACCTGGGCCATCTGGCGGTGGCGCGTGCTGCCCAGGAGGCGCTCGGCCTCGATGCCGTGCTTTTTGCCCCGGTCGGTGCGCAGCCGCTCAAGCCGCGCGGCTCGACCGCGGCTTTCGTCCATCGCGCCGCCATGACCCAGCTCGCGATTGCCGGCGACCCAGGCTTTTCCCTCTCGCTGGCCGATGAGCCCAAGCCGTCGGGCGAACCCAACTACACGCTCGATACTTTGCTTCGTCTGCGCGACGAGCTGCCGGCGGGCAGCGCACTGTATTGCCTGATGGGTGCCGACTCGCTGGCCGGTCTCAGCCACTGGCATCGCGCCGCGGAGATTCCCTTTGCCGCGCCGTTGATCGTCGCTTCCCGCCCCTCCCAGTCGCGCTGGCGATTGGCCGATCTGAGCGCTACATTGCCCGCGGGGCTGACCATCGAAGCCCTGCCGCAGCCTGAATCGGCCGCCGGACTTTTCGGGGACTTTCCGTCGCTTCCCTCCGCTTTTCCCAGAGAAATCCTGCTTCGCCGGTACATTCTTCGCAATTCCACCGGAGATTGCGCCCCGTTTTACCTGCTGCCCGGCTTGCACGTCCAGATCAGCGCCTCTGCCATTCGCCGCCGGATTCTTGCGGACCGCGAGAGCCAGCCGCCGGGGCCCGAACTGCTTCCCGAGGCGGTTACAAAGTACATTCGTGCCCACGGCCTCTACCGTTCGCTTGCCGCCGCGCCTACCAGGGGCTAGGATGAGATTGTATTGAACCTGGAGAGTTTACTCACCGCATGACGACCGACACCAAGCAACAAACCCGCATTCTCGTGCAAGCCGCCGCGGCAGCCTGTGAAGACAAAAAGGGCGTAGACACACGCATTCTGGAGCTTGACCCTATCGACTCCGGGCTCTCCGACTTCTTTTTGATCACCTCGGCCACCAACGACCGCCAGGCCATCGCCATCGCCGACGAGATCGAGCACCGGCTCAAAAAGGAATTTGGAGCCCTGCCCAACTCCGTCGAAGGCCGGCGAAAAGGCGAGTGGATTCTGCTCGACTATGTGGACTTTGTCGTCCACGTCTTTCTCGTCGAGCGCCGCGCCTTCTATGACATTGAACGGCTGCGCAAGTCCGCGCGCCCCGTCACCCCATCCGAGTTCGATGCCGAGTTGAAGGCCGAGTTGGCCGCCAAGACCCTGGCCGCGCGCAAGAAAACCGTCGCCAAGGCCAAACCCGCTGCAAAGAAGGCGAAGCCAGCTGCGGCCGCGACCAGAACGGCTGCCGCGAAATCGACCGCTGCCGCTGCGAGGAAGAAGCCCGCCAAAAAGAGCGCCGCCGCGAAGAACGCGCCCGCAAAGAAGGCAGTCGCAAAGAAAACCCCTGCCAAAGTGACCTCCGCAAAGAAGACTCCCGCGAAGAAGGTCCCTGCAAAGAAACCCGCCTCCAAAAAGTAGCCCAGGTCAGCCGCCCTCAAACCCTGCGGCTGAGCATGAAGCGCATCGTCAGCCTTTTTTGGAACACCACAGAAAAAGAGGACCCGCCGTAGCGGGTCCTCTTTTGTTGTTCGCTGAGTTGGGTTAGAAGGTGAAGTGAACCGCCAGACGTACGTTCCGCGCCTGCTGATAGAAATACGGCTTGCCATACTGGCTGTCGATCACGATCGGGCCGTTGTAGGTTGCACCTGTGCCGGCGGGGGCTCCGGTGCCGTTGAGCGCGCCAGTGTTCATAGCCGTGGTGTAGTTGTACTTGCTCATGGCGGCCGAGTAGAAGGGCAGGCCATCAGAATAAATATACCCTCCGGGCGCGATGTAATTGCTCCCGCCGTAGTCGGAGTCGATATTCTCCCAATAGGCCACGACTGAATGCTGGTTGAGCAGGTTGGTGAAGGTTCCGTCGATGCTGAGCTCTCTGTCTCCGCCCAGCTTCACACTCTGTTTCACATTGAAATCCGTCTGGGTGAACCACGGAGTGCGCTTGGTATACGGCGCGCTGGTGGTGATCACACCGGTCGTCGGATTCTGGGAAACGTCAATCCACTTGCCGCGATTGACAATGTCGGTCGGGAAAGCCGGCTGGCCTGCATAAGAGTAGCCTACGTCCAGTTCGCTGGTCTGCGGAGTGCCGCTGTAGGCAGCCTGGAAGATGCCGAAGTCTGTGGTGAACCTCTTGAGCCACGGCAGGTCATAGTAGACGTAGCCCTTGAGCGCGTTGGGGCGATCTGTGGGAAGGAGGCCGCTGGAGGAACCGCCATTGGCATTATACGAGAAGTACGGTTCGTCAAAGGCGCGGCTGTTGTTCGGAGCATTGCGGCCGCCGCCGCCGTCTCCAAGGTCGGAACTGGTTAGGCCGGTGTAGTTGCCGCGGAAGTTGCTCCATGTGTAGGAGAACATCCCCATCCAGTGGTTCGATTCCGCCTTGGTGATGCGGAATTCGAGGCCGTCGTAGCTGCGGGCGGCGGGGATGGTCGTCTGGTTGGCCGGGCAGGGATTATCGACGCAATCAGGCGGTGTTCCATACAGGAAGTTCCAGAAGCCGTTGAAGGTGCGGTTGACGCCCTGGCCGGGATTCACGATCACGAATGTTTCGCCTATCCCAGGGTTGGCAAGGGCCGCGTCTTCAATGATGTGATCCACGCGTCTTCTATCCCATCGTGCCTCAAAAGCCACGGTCGGGCTGATCTGGTAATCCACGCCAAAGTTGGAGTCGTGCTGCGCGTAAGGCTTGAGACCCGGCGCTGTTCCTTCTTCCGTAACGCTGCAAGTGGAGCAGGTCGTTGGGTTGGCGCGGTCGTTCTGGCCTTCGAGGAAATAGAGGTCCGAGGACGGAGGGGCCACTCCACCAGCCCAGTTCACAACGGGACTGGTGCCCGTGCCGATGCAATAGCGGCCGCCGCCGTTGTACGCGGGAGTGACGTTTGCCAGATTGTTTTCCATCAACGCAAACCAGCATTCTTCCCAGTTCTGGCCGCCATAGGAGCTGATGGCCACATTGAGTTTCATCTGGTCGTAGTACTCTCCGTAGCCGCCGAAGAGCTTCATCTTTCCGTTCTGGAAGACATCCCAGGCCGCTCCGATGCGGGGCGCAATCTTGCTTCCCCAACCGAAATCGATGGGCGTGGTGATCTTCTGGGTGATGGGCTGGTTCTCTCCCGGCAGAGTTTCGTGCTCGAAGCGCACGCCGCCGTTGATCGTAAGCCCTTTGCCAATAGTCCATGCATCCTGAGCATAGAAGGCATGATTAATACCCGTCGCGGTACCCGCCGTGCCGTAGTCGTTAATGTTGACGGTGCCGTAGGTGCCCACGCACAAAGAAGAATGAGTTTCGCCTTCGACGGTCGCGCAATTCCCATCACCCACCGACCCGATTGGCGTGTAAGCGGTCACGGAGCTTGCGCCGGGGTAAACCTCGATGAGCGGCTCGTTGTAGCCCTGCAGGATGAGGTTGGTGTTGCGATGCAACTGATAGCCGAACTTGAGGTTATGGGTACCGGTTTTGCCCGCGTGGAACCAGGCGATGTCCTCATCGAACTGGTAGGCCTTGTTGGAGTTGTAGTGCGTAAAGGGATTGTCCAGCGCACCGCTTTGGTGGCCACTGGCCAGGGCCAGAGTGGGAGCCGAAGAACTCAGCAGGTTTCCGTTCGTGTCCCTGGCATTGGTGCCGTCGGTCTCCCACTGGTAGATGACGCCGTCGGTCGGGGCGCCGAAGTCATGGTAGTTCTCGAAGTAGTAGCCGAAGCGCGTGGTGGAGACCAGGCTATTGGTCAGCGTGATATCCGCGCCCGTATTCAGCGTAAGATTGGGAGCCGAGTAGCCTAGATTGTGGCTAAATGTCGAAGGATCTTCGGCTGCTCCGGGGCAGGAAAAGTCTGCGCCCAAACCCTGGCATCCGGTAACCACGTTATAGTATCCCTGCGTCGAATCAGGATCTGTGGGCAGGCTTTCGCCCGCCTCCCTCTGTCCCTGACTAAGCAAAGAGCCAAAGACACGAATCTTGTTCGTGATTTCCGCATCGACGCGAACATAAGCGTATTCGGTATGGTAGTTCTGGCTGAAGGGAACCTTGCCGTAGGAATCCGCCCCGTAATTCAGCGTCTCCTCGAAGGCATCGAACTGAGGGTTATAGCTGGCAAACAAGAAGATGCGGTTATCGAGCCTGGTTGAGAACAGATTGGCAATGGGTCCACCCAACGAAAATCCGGGGAAAGAGTCGCTGGTGTGCGGCCGGGTTGGTTGGTAATCCTGAGCGTCCGGGTCAGGCGTTCCGCCCCAGGGCGCGGGAACACCGGTGTAAACCGGATTATAGCGCAAAAACGCGACCTGCGAACCATTCATGCCGCCGTACTGGTTGCTCGTGAAGAGCGCTCCGTGCCATTGATTGCTGCCCTTCTGCATGATGACGTTGATGACGCCGCCCAATGCGCCGCCATACTCGGCCTGCACGCCGGAGGTCTTCATCTGCACTTCCTTGATGAAGTCCATCGGAACCTGGGTATGGGAGAAGCCGCCGATAATGTTCGCCGTCTCCTGGCCTTCCACGAGGTAGGAGTTTTCCGAGTCGGAGCCGCCGCCGATGGAATAGCCAACCGATCCACCGTTGCTCATGCTGCCGGGGGAAGCGCCGCCATTCCCTTTGCTCATTGTAGAGTTGCCCATCAGCGGCTCGTTGCGGGCCGAGGGAGCAAACTGAATCACCGACTGGAACGACGTTCCGTGGGGGATATTCTGGATCACGTTTTCCGGGATATTGGTCAGCGTGGTCGTCGTGGTGGTGTCGATCATCGGCCCTTCGGAGCTCACCTGAACCACGGCGTTCACCGAGCCGATCTTGAGCGGCACATTGAGCGTCGGAAGGTGACCAACCTCAATCACGAGGTTCGTATGCCTGTAGCCTTCAAACCCTGCCGCCGTCACCGTGATCGTATAAGTATCCGGGGGAAGGTTGGTAAAGCGATAGTACCCGGCGCCGTCGGTCTTTGTATCCTTGGCGCCAACCAAGGTCGGAGCGGTGACGGTCACGTCAGCTCCCGGAACCACCGCACCGGTGGAATCCTGAACGGTGCCCTGAAGTCCGCCCGTCGTTTCCTGGCAAGAGGCTGGTTGTTCGAGAACATTGAAAAAGAGCCCGATGACAAGCGCCACCGTGAACAGCAGGGCCAGTCTGTGTAGCCGTATCAATCGCATTGATATCCTCCAAAAGAGTTCGTGGAACCGGAAACCGGGTTCGGAAAACTTCTCGATCCGTCCATCGCGCTTCAGCGTCCCGGTTGAGGGATGTGGACCCCACCCGCAGTGAAATGGCAGAACGACTTGAGCCAACCAAGGGATAACTTGTTCGTCTTTACCCCCGGAGCGCGTCCCGCTTCTCAACCTCAAAAAGGCGAGCCACGTCCTTCATGAAACGGATAGCAAGTAGCTTGCCATTCATGGAAAGCTAGTAAGGTAATTTGTTTGTTATTGAAAATGAATGATTTACGAGGAAGATTGGAGAGCTTCTTAGCAACGCTCGATGAGTATATCTATGAAAATACGGATAACTTTTGCGCGGTACTCCTAAAATTGGATGCGCCCCCCGTATTTTGGAGCCCCCGGCGGCAGACGGCATTGCCCGCATTTGGTTTATTCTCCACTCCATGAACCTTGTTTTGGCGCATATCGGCGGGCGTCCCGGAGCGGGCAATGAGTTCGACTCCCTGGCCGCGGTTTATCTTGGCCGCTGCTCGGCATTTGCGCGCTGCCGGACCGAGGTTTTCCGCACCGAGGCGGCGCTGCTCGACTGGCTGAAGCGGCTGGGGGGTCGCACTCCGGCGGTGGCCGTGCTGCTGGACAGCCGCGGGCGTCAGATGAGTTCCGAGGACTTTGCGGCCTGGCTGGGCGGCAAGCGCGACGAGGGGACGCAGCAGATGGTCTTCGCCGTGGGCCCGGCCAGCGGCTGGAGCGAGGACGCACGCCAGCGGGCGCAATTGCTGCTTTCGCTGGGACCGATGACCATGGCTCACGACCTGGCGCGGCTGGTGGCGGCCGAGCAGCTTTACCGGGCATTTACAATCCTGACAGGGCACCCCTATCATGGCGGCCACTGAGGATTGGCCGTCCAGGCAATGCTTTTCGCCTTTCGCGCTCAGTCCACCTATACTTTCAGCAGGAACGAGACTCGCCGCCGGCTGTTTCTTGTACCCTATTTCCTGATTTCCGAGGCTTTTATGACCGACTCGAGACGTGGATTGATCGTCATCAACACTGGCCCCGGCAAGGGCAAGACCACGGCTGCCATGGGCACTGCTCTGCGCGCCGTGGGCAACGGCATGAAGGTGCTGATGCTGCAGTTTCTCAAGGGCTCCTGGCACTATGGAGAACTGGATGCGGTCCAGGCCTTCGGCGAGAACTTCGTCCTCAAGCAGATGGGCCGCGGCTTTGTGAAGGTGGGCGGCGCGGAGACCGATCCGGAAGACATCCGGATGGTTGAGGCAGCCTGGGCCGAGGCGCGCGAGGCCATCTACTCCGGCGAGTGGGATATGGTCATCCTGGACGAGATCAACTACGCCATCGGCTACGGAATGCTCGATCCGGCGCTGGTGGCCGAAGCCCTGCGCGGGCGGCCGGAGATGGTGCATGTCATCCTGACCGGGCGCAACGCTCACCCTTCGCTCGTAGAACTGGCCGATACCGTGACCGAGATGCGCGAGGTGAAGCACGCCTATCAAAAGGGGATTCTGGCGCAGCGAGGAATCGAATTCTGACGGCGATCCTATGAGTGCGGCGAACAACAGCCGGGCGGACAGAGGGCGGACTTCAACCGGCATCCTGAACAAGGCAGCAAAGCATTTCTTCGATTGCACGAGGAGGTCGAATGTCGTGGTTCAAGCGTGAAAGCGGCGAGTACGAGTCCGGACACGGCGCCGGTTCCGGTCCTGTGAGCACGGTTACCAATGCCGGCGAGCGGCGGGTGCGCACCGAAGGGCTCTGGATCAAGTGCGTGGGCTGCCTTGCGGCTATCTGGAAGGCGGATCTTGAGGCCAATCTGAACGTCTGCCCCAAATGCCAGCACCACTTCAAGATTGGCGCGCGGAAGCGCTTGGATCTGCTGCTCGACCCCGGCTACGAACTGGTTGACGGCGGTTTGCGCTCGACCGACCCTCTGAATTTTACCGATGTGAAGCCGTACAAGTCCCGGCTGCGCGCCGCGCAGGAGCAGACGGGAATGGACGATGCCATTCTCAACGCGGTCGGCCAAATGGGTTCCCAGGCGGTGGTGGTCAGCGCCATGGAGTACAGTTTCATCGGCGGCTCGATGGGAGCTGTGGTGGGCGAAACCATCGCCCGCGCCGTAGACCGCGCCCGGCTAGAGCGCAAGCCGCTCATCGTCGTGGCCTCTTCCGGCGGGGCGCGCATGATGGAAGGCGTGGTGAGCCTGATGCAGCTGGCCAAGATATCCACCGCGCTGGCGCAGTTGGACGAGGCAAAGGTGCCCTACATCTGCGTGCTGACCGACCCCACGACGGGAGGCGTTACGGCCAGCTTCGCCATGCTGGGCGACCTGAATATCTCTGAACCTGGAGCACTGATCGGCTTCGCCGGCCCGCGCGTCATCGAGCAGACCATCCGCCAGAAGCTGCCTGAAGGCTTTCAACGCGCGGAGTTTCTGCTCGAAAAGGGTTTTCTTGACGCGGTGGTCCAACGCCGCGAGCTGAAATCCTACCTTATCCGCGCGCTGCACTTTCTAAAGGCGCCGGCCGTTGTTTGATGTGCGCGCATCTAAAACCAGCGCCGCCTCTGCCGCGAAATTCCCCAGATGACCACGACCGCAAGGAACCCTCCGATCAGTAGCCATGCAAGGTCACGGCTGCTGAAATCTTGTAGAAACCGAAACCCGTGCCAGAATATCAGCACCAGCGCATTGTCCATTGCGATCCGCATCTTTCACCCCCGCGTACCGGCTTCATGGCTCGACCACGCTCCCGGACCTGGAATCCCGCTCCGCCGCCAATCTCCCGGCCCGAGCCTGACCTGTCAAATCCGGCTCTATCTAAAAACTCCCAGCAGATAGCACACCAGAAGGATCACCAGCACTGTACCGAGCCCTATGCCTGCTCCTCCTCCGGCGCCCCACCGGCCGTAGCCGTAGTATCCCCCGCCGCCGGCGAATAGAAGCACGAGAACAACAACGAGTATGATGATCATCTTTGATCTCCTTTAATCGGGTTGCAAATTTCCGTTGTCTGTCACCGATACAGCAATACCCTGTGTCTCAACCTCGACAAGTCCATCGAAGAGTGTGCGGGGACCGAGGTTCGTTTCAAGTCTCAATCCGCTCGTCCAGGGCGGGCACTTGCGCCCGGTCGCTTCCGTCTGTGAATCCCTGTGATATTGGCCTGATTTGCGGCATACATGCTGCTCAATAATGCACACCTCGCTCCGACTCTTTCTTGAAGCTGAACCCGGCGTGTCTTTGCTGGTCGATCCTGGCGATCCTGGCGTGATGCACCCGCACGTTACCGAAGCCGGAATATCTTCGTCTACGCATCGCCGCGTCCGCGAACATCGTCGGAACGCAGTCCGGTTTCATCGCTTCCAACCGCACGAACCGCCAGCGGAATGTCCTGCCTGCGCAGAATCGGTTCGCGCACCGCATCCAATACTTCCCCGGCTTCGTCCAACTCGCCCGCCTCTTGATACTGCTCAGCCATGGCGTGAGATGAGCCTTCGCTCCGCCCACGCCATCGCCTCACGCCATCGCCTCGCGGAACCGCCTCACGCCATCGCCTCACGTCTCATGGGCTCAAACTTCAATTGGTTCGAGTGAGGGTCCGCGCCGACGCGCACGTGCTCTCCATGCAGCACCTCGCCGCTGAGGATTTTGATCGCCAGCGGATCCTGAATCATGCGCTGCAGGGCGCGCTTCAGCGGACGTGCTCCGTAGGCCGCGTCCGATCCCGCGGCCAGAATCAGTTGCCGCGCCGGTTCGGTCAGTTCGAGCGAAATCTGCCGCGCTTCGAGCAGCTTGCTCACTTCGTTCAGCCGCAGGTCCAGAATCCTGCTCATCTGCGCCGCGCCCAGCGGACGGAAAATCACGATGTCATCCACGCGATTCAAAAACTCCGGCCGGAAGTGCTCGCGCAGCACGCGCATTACGGATTCGCGGGCCTGGTCGAAGTCCTTCTCGCTCTTGAGTGCGTCGCCCGTCAGTAGCGCCGCGCCCAGGTTCGAGGTCATGATGAGCACCGTGTTCTTGAAGTCCACGGTCCGGCCCTTGGCGTCGGTCAGCCGGCCGTCGTCCATCACCTGCAGCAGAATGTTGAAGACATCCGGGTGCGCCTTTTCGATCTCGTCGAAGAGAATCACCGCGTAGGGCCTGCGCCGGACAGCTTCGGTCAACTGGCCGCCCTCGTCATAGCCCACATAGCCCGGAGGCGCGCCGATCAGCCGCGCCACGGCGTGCTTCTCCATATACTCGCTCATGTCGATGCGAATCATGGACTGCTCATCGTCGAAAAGAAACTCGGCCAGCGCGCGCGCCGTTTCTGTTTTACCCACGCCCGTCGGTCCCAGAAAGATGAAGCTGCCAATGGGGCGCTTCGGGTCGCTCAAGCCCGCGCGGGAGCGTCGAATCGCATTGGCCACAACGGTCAGCGCCGCGTCCTGCCCGATGACCCGCTCGCGCAGCCGCTCTTCCATCTCCACCAGCTTCTTCACTTCGCCTTCCAGCATCCGCGAGACCGGAATCCCCGTCCACTTGCTCACGATTGCGGCAATATCTTCCTCATCGACCTCTTCCTTCAGCATCCGCGCCACGCCGCCGCCTTTTTTTTGCGCTTCGTTTTGCAGTGCGTCCAGGCTTTTCAGCTCGGCTTCGAGCTTGGGCAATTCGCCATACTGAATCTGCGCGGCGCGCTCCAGCAAGCCCTTGCGCGTCTGCTCCTCGGCCTCAAAGCGCAGCGCTTCGATCTTCTTCTTCAGCTCGCTGACACGGCTGATCGCCTCGCGTTCCCGCGTCCAGCGCGCCCGCAGAGCCGTGATCTTCTCCTTCTTTTCCGCCAGCTCGCGCTCCACTTCGGTGCGGCGCTCGACGCTGTTCGCATCGGTCTCTCGCTTCAGCGCGGCGCGCTCGATTTCGAGCGATGTCGCCTCGCGCTCCAGTTGGTCGATCTCCGTCGGCACCGAGCCAATCTGAATGGCCAGGGAAGCCGCGGCCTCGTCCACCAGATCGATGGCCTTGTCGGGCAGAAAACGGTCGCTGATGTAGCGGTGCGAGAGCGTAGCGGCAGCCACAATCGCCGCGTCCTTGATGCGCACATTGTGATGAGCCTCGTAGCGCTCCTTCAGCCCGCGCAGAATGGCGATCGTGTCCTCGACGTTGGGCTCGCCGACGTACACGATCTGAAAACGCCGCTCCAGTGCCGCGTCCTTTTCGATGTATTTGCGGTACTCGTTCAGCGTGGTTGCGCCGATGGCCCGCAGCTCGCCCCTCGCCAGCGCGGGTTTGAGCATATTGCTCGCGTCGATGGCTCCCTCGGCCGCGCCCGCCCCGACAATCGTGTGCAGTTCGTCGATGAACAGCACAATCTCGCCGTTCGATTCTTCAATTTCCTTCAGCACCGCCTTGAGCCGGTCCTCGAACTCGCCGCGGTACTTGGCCCCGGCCAGCATCGAGCCCAGGTCCAGCGAGATCACCCGTTTGTCCTTCAGGCTCTCCGGCACGTCGCCCGAGACGATGCGCCGCGCGAGGCCCTCGACGATAGCCGTCTTGCCCACGCCCGGCTCGCCAATCAGCACGGGATTGTTCTTCGTCCGCCGGCTCAGCACCTGGATCACGCGGCGAATCTCCTCGTCCCGGCCGATCACCGGGTCCAGCTTGCCGCGCGCGGCGAGCTCGGTCAGATTCTTGGCGTATTTCTCCAGCGCCTGAAACTTTCCCTCGGGGTTTTGATCTGTCACTCGTTGGGAGCCGCGCACCGAAGTAAGACCCTTCAGAATCGACTCGCGCGTGGCGCCCACGGCAGCCATCGCCGCGCCCGCGGGCTCGTCCTTTGACTGCGCCACGCCCAGCAGCAAATGCTCCGTCGAAACGTACTCGTCCTTGAAGTTGGCGGCCTCGCGGAAGGCCTGGTCCAGCGCCTTGTTCAGCGCCTGGCTCAGGCCTGGCTGCGCGGCCGCACCACCCACCCGAGGCAGTTTTTCCTCAAGCTGGTGGAGTTCAAGCTCCAGCCGTTCGGTGGGAACGCCAATCTTGTCCAGCACGGATGGAATCACGCCCTCGCGGTCCTCCACGAGAGCCAGCAACAGATGCACCGGCTGGACCTCCGGGTTGCCGAGCTCGGAGGCCCGCGCCCCAGCCTGCTCGATAGCTTGCTGCGACTTGACGGTCAGTTTTTCCCAACGAATTGCCATGAATTCTCCAGTTGTCTGAGATCGGAGATTGGTTGTCAGCTCAAACTAACGACAAACCATCTTCACTCTTGATCCCCAGTTCTCTTCAGTTCTCTTCGTGCATCTTGAATTGCCGCATTTGTTTTTCCCGCTAGTGGTGTCCGCCACACAGATGGTCGTTTATCCGTTTTGGAGGGTACGGGCTTTAGCCCTCGAGAGAACCCCGTTCAACCCAGCCTGACGCGTTGTGGCGTGCTGACAACAGATGCAATGATTGAGACACACCACGAGCCGGGTTTCGGTCATCCATGGCAGTTGTCAGCGTCCGTGCGTAGAAACTGACCGCTGCAACTGATCACTGACAACTACTCTTACGCCACCAACAAATCCGATAAAACTATAGCACAAACAATTCAGCATATATGCGCAGTTCACACTCATATTTGCAGCGATGAAATATCTTTTGGAATATCAATGATTTGCGCAAAGTAAGAAGAAAGGGAACACAGGAATCCCGGCCCAACTGAACCCTTGACGCCCCCACCTGCACTAGAAGCGGGTCGCGAGGGCACACCGCCTCCCCGGCCAGAATATCCCCTATTCCCTGTTCTTTCGTCCCACTACTTCTCGACATCAATCTCCGGGAACTTCCGTTTAACGGCTGCTGCGACGGCGGCGTGTTCAGGTTTTCCGCTGGAGCGGGCCAGCGCATCGCGAGCGTGAACGGCATCTTCAATCGGGTACCGCCGGGTTTTCGGAAACACAAAATCGCCCTTGGGCAGGTCTTGCCGTTTCGCGTACGTGAGCTTTGTCATGCGTATACCTCCGAGCCTTCCAGCCCATATAAGGCATTTTCTATCCGCAGGGATGGTGTCGGTCTGTCCAAAGTTGCACTCCGGGTGAAGTGATCCAGGGGCAGAATCATCGCTTTTGCTGATCCCTGATCTCAGATCCCTTGCCCCGACCTTCTACAATCAAGACAGATGATTCCTCTCTCCAGCCTTCCCCCTTACATGGACTGGCGCTGGCTTTGGCTCACCGTGGCCGCCTTTTTAGGCGGGCTGTTGAATGCCGTGGCTGGCGGCGGCTCGTTTCTGCTCTTTCCCGCCATGCTGGGGATGAAGATGCTTCCCATTCAGGCCAACGCCACCAACACCGTGGCCCTCTGGCCCGGACAGCTCACCTCGATCGCCGCTTACCGCGAGGATATTGGCAAGAATCTGCGCCTGGCTCTGCTCATGGGATTGGGCGGCCTGATTGGCGGAACCGCCGGCGCGGTGGTGCTGCTCAACACGCCGCAGATGACCTTTCTGCACATGGTGCCCTGGCTGCTGCTGGCGGCCTCTTCGATCTTCGCCCTCAGCGGCCCGGTCTCTCGCTGGCTGGCGCGCCGCCAGGGAGCCCCGAGCGGCGAACGCCGCCCCCCGCGTCTGGTGGGGGTTTTTCTGTCCACCATCTTCGTCTGCTTTTACATCGGCTACTTCGGCGCCGGCGCGGGTTTTCTGCTGATCACCGTGCTCTCCCTCTTCGGCTTCGAGGATCTGCATGAGATCAACGCCCTTAAGGTAGTTTCCACCACCATGGCCAACGGCATCGCCTTCGTCATCTTCGTGGTGGACGGCCAGGTTGTCTGGCGCTACTGCCTGCTGGCCATGGTGGTCGCCGCCATCGGCGGCTACTCCTCGGCCCGGCTCTCGAAGCGGGTGCCGCAGAAGGTACTGCGTGGACTGGTTGTCTTTATCGGCCTTACCATGGCCGCATGGTTCTTCTGGAGAGCGTGAGCATGAATGTGCACTGGGGGACCGACTCGATCGGATTAATTGCCGGTTTCTGCACCACTGTTTGCCTGACGCCGCAGCTTCATTACATCTGGCGAAGCAAATGTGCCCGCGATGTATCGCTCACCATGTTTCTGGTCATGGGCATTGGAACCTCCCTATGGCTCGTCTACGGCACCCTCATTCGATCTGGGCCGGTCATTGCCGCCAATAGCGCCAGTCTGGTGCTGATCGTCTCCATCCTGGTCCTCAAACTGCGCTACGACCGGCGCCATTAGTCTTTTCGATTCAAGTGTGAACAAGACTTTGGGGCCCCATCCTTTGTGCGTTTTTTGCGCAAAGGGTGGGAGAGCGCAATCGCCAAAATCCGCCTTTGAAGGTTTTCTCCTCGCGACGCGCCTGTAAAATGGAGCCATGAGTCACGAAGGCATTCGCTTTGTCCCCAAAGACCAGGTTGCGAACGAGATCGAGGCGGACCGGCCGCTGCCCCGCATCAGCATCACTCCGGAGAAGGTCCGGGTATTGCTGACCGAGGGCAAGGGCCTTGAAATTGACTGGTCCGACGGGCACAAGAGCTGCTGGAGCTTTGCCTGGCTGCGCGAGGCCTGCCCCTGCGCCACCTGCGTTGAAGAACGCGCTCTCGAAGGCCGCAAGCCAGGCGAGCCCCGTCCCAAGCCGGCTGCGCTGCTGCCTCTTTACACCGCGCCCGCCAAACCCGCCAGCGCGCACGCCGTAGGCCGCTATGCCCTGCAATTCAACTGGGAAGACGGCCACACCAGCGGCATTTATTCCTGGGATTACCTGCGCCGCAGTTGCCAGTGCCGCGAATGCACTTTCGTCGCCACCGAGCCCTCCGGCTCGCCCAACTGAGCCGTATCCTCGCGCACGCTCATCATCGTCCGGCTGATTTCCGCGAATAAGCGGGTTCTCTCGGGATTTCTCCCGCTCCGACGCATTTCTCCTCGGTTTTCCACAGAGTGGGAGACTCCAAGCCAAAAAGAACCAGATCCGTACCTATTATTCACGTATTTTTTATTGCGGCTGGGGTTCGCGCCTTCTTATCCTCGCAAATTCTTGGCATAATGCAAGCAAGAGCGGTTCCTCAGGATCTGTTCCAAGCGCCTAGTCCAGTGAAGGCGAAGCTCCAAGCACCCGTTGAACGCCGAGCCCAAGCCCTTGCTGAAATTCTCACGGGAGCACTGAAGAGTGACCAGCTACAGCCGTCAGGACGTCTTGCGCATCCTTGAGATCAGCTCCCGCCAGTTGCAGGGGTGGGAGCGGGCCGAACTTATCGCCCAACAGCAGAGCTACAGCTTTCAGGATCTTGGCCAGTTGCGGATCTTGCGCGCCTTGCGCGAGGAAGACGTGCCGCTCGCCTTGATCCGCCACTCGATTGTGGCCATGAAGGCCGTGGCGGGCATGAAAAATCCGCTGCTTGAAGCCAGCCTGGTGCGAACCGGAACGCGGCTGGCCTTCCGCCACCATGGCGCGATGGTGGACCCCATTCGCAGGCAATTGCTCTTCGACTTCGAGCGGCTGGAGCAGCAGATGGACAGGCCCTCCGTCATCTCCGAACCCTGCCGGATGCGCCGTCCGGCGGTGAACTCCCAGAACGGCGTGCAGGAGCTGTTTCTGACCGCGGTCGAGGCCGAGGAGGCGGGCGAAAAGCACCGCGCCATCGGGCTTTACGAGAAGATGATCGAACTCGATTCCGGCTTTGCGCCGGCTTACATCAACCTGGGGACGATCTACTTTCATATGCGCCAGTTCGACCAGGCCGAGAAATTTTACCGCCAGGCGACAAAGAGCGATCCGGAGTACGTGCTGGCGTACTTTGACCTGGGCAACGTGCTCGACGAATTGCAGCGGCTCGATGAGTCGATCGCCGCTTACCGCCAGGCAGTTGCGCTGGCTCCGCGCTACGCCGATGCCCACTACAACCTGGCTCTGGCGCATGAGCGCAGAGGAGAGGCGCGTCCAGCCCTCCGCCACTGGCAGGCTTACACGCGGCTGGACAAGGATGGCCCTTGGGCCGACCACGCGCGCGGGCAGATTCGCAAGCTGCTCGACCGCGAGAAGCTCGCCATCGCCTGGCGCGCGGAAAGCTTCATTCCCCCGCACAAGGGGATTTCGGCTCTTGAACTGGTGAGCGGCGCGACGCGGAAACCGGCCTGACCCCCGGCAAACGCACTTCGCGAACCGAGAGCCAAACGCCGCGTTTTGCAAGAAATCGGCCTCTTTCCATCCGCTTTTATCTATGCAAAGAAAAGTTTGGCGGTCAAACCCCGCTGCCTCTCGATGTATTATTCTGAATCTTCCACCTGATACCCCGAATGGCCACCGACCCTCAGCTCGATTCCGCCCAGCGCCGCCGTCTGCGCAATGCCGAACGCAAGCTTCGCGAGGCGAAATTGCGCCTGGCGCGAACCGAGCGCAGCATTGTCTACTGGTCCAGAATTCTTGCCGACCTCCGGCACGAGAGAATCCGCGCGGTGCAGCCGCCGCTCTGGCCCGAAGAAGAGAATACGGCTGCCGACTGAGCCTCCGAGGGGTGGAACTCACGCCCGCTGATGCGCGGCAGGCCATCGCCTGGCGCGCTGCCGAGACACTTTGCTGCCATCGCCTTCATTGCTGAGCCCCAAAACGCCGAAGGGCCTTCCCCTGCGGGAAGGCCCTTCGGAAAGCGAAACCGGCTCGGCTTAAGCCACCACATCGATGCCCATCGAACGGGCCGTGCCCTTGATGCTCTTGATGGCCGTCTCCACCGAGGAGGCGTTCAGATCGGGCATCTTCTGCGTGGCGATCTCGCGCACCTGCGCTTCGGTCACCTTGCCGATCTTTTCCTTGTTGGGCGTGCCGGAACCCTTGGCGATACCGGCCGCCTTCAGCAGCAGAACCGGCGCCGGAGGCGTCTTGGTGATGAAGCTGAAGCTGCGATCCGCATACACCGAGATGACGACCGGAATCACCAGCCCTTCCATCTCCTTGGTCGAGGTGCGCGCGTTGAACTGCTTGCAGAACTCCATGATGTTGACCTGCGCCTGACCCAGCGCAGGGCCAACCGGCGGGGCCGGCGTGGCTTTGGCGGCGACGATCTGCAGCTTGACGTAACCCGTAATTTTCTTCGGAGGTGCCATGATCTTGTTCCTTTGGAACCAGCTTCTAGCTCCTAGCTTCTAGCTACTAGCTGGTCATTCCTTCTGCAAATTTTGGTGTTGGCGCTTTAGCGTTCGCTTTAACCGGAACCCGCTAGGTAGGCGATCCGGCTAGAAGCTAGAAGCTAGTAGCTAGAAGCTAAACCAACTACTCAATCTTTTCCACCTTGCCAAACTCCAGCTCGACCGGGGTCGATCGCCCGAAGATGGTCACCATGACCTTCATCGTCTCGCGATCTTCGTTGATCTCATCCACCACGCCGTTGAAGTTGGCAAAAGGCCCGTCCGTGATGCGGACCTGCTCGTTCTTTTCAAACTTGATCTTGAGCCGCGGCTTGTCCTTGGAGTTCTCGGTACGGAAGAGCAGCCCGCTCACTTCTTCCTCCGACAGCGCCACCGGCTTGTCGCCCGTACCCAAAAAACCTGTCACCTTGGGCGTGTCCTTCAGAACATGCCACAGGTTGTTATCCAACTCCATCTCCACCAGCACGTAGCCGGGGAGGAAAACCCGCTCCACGGTACGCTTTTTGCCATTCACAATCTCTGTTACAGGCTCGAGGGGAATCATCACCCGGCCCACCTTGTCGCCCAACCCAAAGGCCTGAATCCGGCTCTCGATGGACTCGCGCACCTTGCGCTCAAAGCCCGAGTATGCGTGCAGAATGTACCACTTGAAGCGTTCGTTCCGCTCCGGCGGCGCCTGCTCCGCCACCGGCGGCGTCTGCTCGGCCACTTGCTCAGTCACCTGTTCGGGTTGTTCCAATTCTTCTGCCATCTTCTGTTCTCGTTTCGCGGCTCAACTGGCCTACTGCAATCCGCTCAGTTTGTGCATAAGCGCTGCCATGGCGTGGCCGAAAGTGAAATCCACCACGAAGAAGAACGCGCCGAAAAGAAAAACCGCGATGATCACCATCGTGGTCGTAGCTTGCACTTCCTTGCGCGAGGGAGTAACCACCTTGTGCATCTCTGCGCGCACATCGGTCAAAAACCGCGCGAACTCGTCCCATCCGCCGCGAACGCTGCCGACCCACTTCGACACCGCGTCGGGATTCTTCCGCTTGGTCGGCTGTATCCGCACTTCGTCATTCACGATTGCTGCCTTGGATCCCATACTTCCATTTCCTTCGCGCCCGGCTCTTGGGCCGGGCACTCCCTGACTCGATCAGGGACTCAATCTGGCAGGGGCGGAGGGATTCGAACCCCCAAGTTCGGTTTTGGAGACCGACAGTTTAGCCGTTGAGCTTACGCCCCTAGAAGCAGCTTCTAGCTTCTAGCTACTAGTTTCTAGCTTTTCCATCCGGGAAACGGACTTTTGCACTCCCGGAAATCGAGCTAGAAGCTAGAGGCTAGAAGCTAGAAGCTAACGGCTGCCTTACTTCGTTTCCTTGTGCGGCTGGTGCTTGCGGCAGCGGTTACAGAACTTCTTGAACTCCAGGCGGCCAGTGGTCGTCTTCTTGTTCTTCGTCGTTGAGTAGTTCCGCTCCTTGCACTCAGTGCACTGCAATGTAATAATTTCCCGCATCTCTCAAATCCTTTCAGAGATCAGCGGGCAGAGATCGGAGACCAGTTTGTTCTTGCTCAGTCAAACTGTCGCGCCATCCAGGCCGCTTTCTCTTCTCTGCCCCGGTCCCCGCTTCTTCAGAAGTAAATCTCGATCTGCGATCAGAGCTTTGTTGCTGATCTCTGACCCCTGATCTCTGTCCACTCGCCTACTTCGTAATCTCCGAGACCGTTCCCGCGCCCACCGTGCGTCCGCCTTCGCGGATGGCAAAGCGCAAGCCCTTTTCCAACGCCACCGGAGTAATCAGCTCCACCGACAACTGCA